>Ga0335082_10000141_pt1 | contig 72151 bp, 92 predicted proteins | sample Lox_Sample_41_FD_206718 | JGI IMG/M metagenome (GOLD analysis project Ga0335082, IMG submission 206718) | Soil microbial communities from Loxahatchee National Wildlife Refuge, Florida, United States - Lox_Sample_4.1 | ecosystem: Environmental > Terrestrial > Soil > Wetlands | place: USA... | reverse complement strand
AGTAGCATGCGCGCGGTCATCGGTGCCGGGGGTCGGCTCGGCAGCTTGTCCTTGTTGAACGACATCTTGTTGTTGCTCCTACGCTTGCCGGAAAGAGCCCAGGTGATCGCGGCGATGATGAGGAGATCGATCACTTATTTCTTCTCCAATGGTTTACGTGCCGCGCAGCGGCTTCCGCTGCTTCTTGCTCATTCGCATACGGTCTGCACTTTCCGGTACATTTTGCATAACACGAATGGCTAGGCACGTGATGGTGTCCCCAATCACGTTTCGGACGATTAGGGTGTTTCTTACCGAGATGGGCAGCTCGTAATTTATGACGAGTTTCTTCCGAAACCGGATGGCCCATTTTCGCAGCACTGATCTTAGCACCCCACTCCGGTTTTCGTTTCATCCCTCGGTGAGCATCACCGATAGCTTTACGAGTAGTCTCCGAGACGACTCGACCTTTACTCAACATGCCTATTTTTATTCTTGTCTCTAGAGAGTGTCTCTTACCTACTCTAAAATTACGTATACGCTCCTTAGCCTCTTCTGTATGAGGAGTTCCGCCGTGAACGCTACCACCATCTTCTTTATTGAAGAGCTTCCAGCCTCTATCTCATCCTTGCTTAATCCATCTGATCTCGGCTGCGTCTAGATTCTCTTTGACTGTTTCTTCCAGAACCTCGATTCGATAATTCAAACCGGACGCTTGTAGTTCCCTAATCCACTTATTCTTATCCCACCTATGTCGCAACGACGACGGTAAACCATGAAGCTGAGGACGCTTCAAACCAGAAGACGATTTACCAATATAGCGAATCTCATTCGTAATGGGATCAGCCAAACCATATATGAGAAATCTACTCGCCACGTGCTCGCCTCGACTCTCTATCGGCGAACATCCTTGGCAACATCATCTCTGGTCGCCAACTAGTTTTTAGTTGTTCCAACGTAGTACCGTTTTGATACTTACCTGTCACGCCATATACATCAGAAGCGTCGACAGGCTCGACGTCAAAAAACAAAATCTGAGCAATACGACGACCGACGATGAGGGGGATCGCGGCCATACGGTTGCGGTTATGTATCTCAAAAGTCCATCTCTGCGCAAAACCGACATCGCCTTGGCCAGCACAGGCGCATACTGTCAAAAAATTGCGCCCAATTGACGACCGCGCCTTCATCTGCGTCGTGATGTGATTACTCAAGCTACCGATGAACTCCTGCGTGTGTGCAAGAACCATCTCACCTGGTTGAATAACAATAAGCTCCTCTTCAGGAGCAACACCAATAAGCGGCGCATTACCTCGAGCTACCCAATCGCTATGGCGAACGGCGCGATCGAGATAGAAGCGCGCACACACGTGCTTCTCGTCGTACGGATTGTACAACGACGGAAAGCTACTCGAGTAGAGATCGAGATCCATCTCGCGATAGAAAAACTGGCCCAACGTCACGTCCATTTGCGCCGAGCCGAGGTTCTCCGGCACGAACGGGTCGATGGTGATGTTCCCGTCGGCCATGTGGCGCTCGATCTGTGGCTTGGAGAGGAGCATCAGGCCCACCCTCCCAGCTCGAAAAACCTCTCGAGGAAGAGGTCGCGCGCGACGTTCCACGCGTACGGTACGATCTTCTGCTCGAGCGGCCTGTGCGCGGACTCGCGCCACGTCATCGGCGGCTCGGCCATCAGGTCGCGCACCTCGGTCATGAGCATGACGTTATCGGCGTCCTTGACCTCCTTCGGCATCATGTGCCGCATGAGCACCAGGCCTCCCGACAGGCCGTTCGGACCGAAGTCGACGTGGAGCGTGCGCCCGCAAATCTCGATCGCGGCGTGCTCCTCCTCGACGAACCGATCCTCCGTCGGCACACCCAACCGAACGTGGGCGGCCTTCTGGTTGCGCGCCTCCAAGTCCTCCCACAGCGGGTTGAACAGATCCGAGCGCTTGACCGGGCGGATCAGGTCGGCGCCGATCAACCCTTCGCCCGCATCGTGCAGCAGCGTTTCCAGCTCGAACCCGGGCGCCGCAATGTAGCTGGCGCGCACAAGGTGCTCGGCAACGCTGTAGGGTTCTCGTGCAGCCCCACCGAAGCGGTTGATCGTGGCCAGGTGGTGCGCCAGGTCGCGGATGTCGACCTCCTCGGGGCGTGGATCCGCCGGCCAGTACATCTTGCCGGAGACGGTCTGCCGCCAATCGCCCCGACGACCGCTCTCTTTGTCGTTGTTGCTCATCTACTACTCCTTCACCCCGAGCTTCTTTTTGATCGACGCCACCGTCGCCCGCAATTCGCCGCCGTGCCAGCCGGTGTGCGCCTCGATGTAGTCACGCAGCAGCGCCGCCTCCGACTTCGACAGGTGCACACCGCCGAGGTCGTGTTCCTCGAACAGCGCGAACGTCCGCGGCCACAGCTCCTTGACGATCTCGGCCACTGCGTTCGCGTACTGCCGAATCTCGAGCTGGGCATTGCCGGCCATACGCAGCTGCAAAAAGCCAAGCCAATTGCGAAGGTCGGTCTTGGCGCGCATCTTCGAGTATCGCGACACCGGCGTGTTGAGGCGCGCGACCTCCTTGGCGACACCATCGTCGTTCACCCACTTGTCGTAGCTAGCGTAGATGTCACGCTGCTGGAAGGCGAGCCGGTCGACGACCGAGCGCGCGAACGTGGCGTCGTATGTGTCGCCGCTGCCTTGCTTGTTCGCTGCCGACTGCTTCTGGATACGCCCGGCGTCGGGCAGGTAGTGCAGGTCCGGCATCTGCTCGTAGCGCGCCGAGAACTCGTTGTAGCTCTGCGTGCGGTGACGGTGCCACTCGCGGAAGACCATGATCGGGGCCTGCACCTCGATCGCCAGCTCACACATCTCGAACGGCGTCATGTGCTTGTTGGCGTAGAGGAAAGAGAGCAGCTTCGAGTCGCCGGCGGCCTTCTTCCAATCATGATTCTCGCTGCCGTCGACGCACTTGTACCCGATGACGGTCTGCACGGGCATCTTGAGCTTACAACGCGTGCATTCCTGCGTCTCGTCCCAGTCGACGAAGCCACGGCCGGTCGACATGCGCGCGGCCTCTATGATCGACTCGTCGCTGCCCATGTGCGCGACGTACTTAACGTAACCGTGATCGAGCACCTTGATCGTCTTCATTACTTGCTTCCTTTAGTTCGACGTTCAATCTCTCGCTGGATATACCAAGCGGCCTTCTTCAAATCCTCGATCGGCGCGCCTTTGTGATCCGCTCGCCACAAGTATTTGATCGCGTTGCCGACGTTGAAACTCATGTGCTCCACGACGGTGATGCACTCGACGCCAGACGGATTAGCGTTATAGTGCTTCGGATGATTGACTTTCTCTTCGGCCATACTCACCTCGTGGATTATTAAACGTGAGTCTCGTTGAGAAATCAAGCCGCTTTCGCGTACTCGAAATCTTCTCCCGTGTCGTACACCCACTTTGTCTTCCCATCGACGACGACGGGCTTCGACGGCACCAGCCGCTTACCACCCTCCACCGACGAATCATCGATGTAAACAGGCTTGGCTCCTTTATATAGGCGCCGAGTCAGCACCGGCGTGCACTTGACCGGCACGTTCTTGATCCACTTCTCGACGCCCTCACGCATCACCTTGCCCCAGCGCATCGCGCAGACGTGCCCGTCCGCCTCATCAATCTCACCGAACAGCTCGTCGTGCATATCGATGATGGGTCGAGCGCCGTACAGCACCGAGCCAGGGAGGTAGCACTCTTTGGTCAAGTCCCAGAGCGACTGCTTCACGCTGATTGCGGTCAAATGCTGAAACATGTGATTGGCACCGTCGGAATATCCGCACCCGCCGCGAATGAATCCGGTAATCGGATGCACGATAGTGCCAGGCCGCGAATAATGCTTCTCGAAGTAATCAAGGTACGGACGCGCTTCCGTCCACGTGTTCTTCCAGGCAAAAATGATCTGCTTCGCCTCCTCGAGAGTCATAAAGATGCCCTTGAGCGCGGCGCGCTCCATGAACTTCTTCGCGCCCATGCCCCCAATCAGGCCGAAGTTCGGCTCCTTACTGAACTGCCGCTTGGCGTCGGCCTCCTTGTCGCCGGCGTTGTATCGCTCGATCATCTCCTCGAGCGCGATCTTGAGCAGCTCCGCACCGAGCTTGAGGTGCGGATCGATCCCTCGCTGAAACGCCTCCGCCATCGTCGAATAGCCAAACATCTTGAAACAGACCTCGGACCAACTGCGCAACTCCGCTTGGTCGAGATCCGCCGACACGAACAACTTTCCCTTGCGCGCCTTGAAACAGACACGCACATTGCCGGCGCGCGGTGGGTTGGTCAAGTTAGGTTTGGCGCACGAGATACGGAACGATTCGACGAGCACGTTCCAATCAGCGGTGATAGGTACCTCGACGCCCTTGGCCACGTACCGGGGAATGTACGTCGACAAAATCTTGACGTAGCCCTTGTGCTCAGCGAGCACGGCCAGTGGGTGATTTCGAAAGTCAGTGCCTTCTGGCACCGTCAGTTTGGCCGCGTCCTCGAGCACCTTGCGCCCGACCTTGACCTGCCCCTCGGGAAACTTCTTGGACGGAGGCGTGAACGGAACGGCGAGCCCTGCCGCCGTGTAGATCTCGGTCACCCGACGCTGTACCTCGGTCTTGGTCTCGACGGCCTTCGGCTTCGACTTCGTGCCGCCGATGCGCAAGATGCCGGCGTTGGTCAGCCCGATCGTGATCCAGAGAACCTTCGTCTCCATCTCCTCGCGCAGCTTGGCGACGGCCTCCGGGCACGTGCGCACGCCCCAGATCTTCATAAGGTGCAGCGCCCACGCCGCGCAGTTGGATTCTACTTCGCCTGGTAACACACCCCCCGGCAGATTGGTGTCAAGCCACGCCTGCTGTGCACGCCACACCTGCACCGGCGTGCGCGCATCCTTGAGCGGGTACTCAATCGCGTCGGCGGGCCACTTCGCGAGGGGGACATTGCGCAGCAGCTCGTACGACATGCGCCACGTCCCCTCCTTCTTCAAATCGATGTTCAGCCAGCGCTTGGTGATCGCGGCGAGGTCGAATCGCGTCTTTGCTGGCGAGCCTGCGCTCCTAGCAGCGGCCCGGAGCATGTTGCGTACCTGCTGCTGGCGCGCCAATTCCTGATCATTCGAATCCAGCTCTTCGAACTCACCGAGCCCGTCGTCTTCCTCGTCCTCTTCGTCCCCGCTCCCGTCGTCATACTCTTCGATGAACTTCGCTTGGCCGAGCGCGATGCGAATGAGCTGCTCGCGCACCTTGACGCAGCGGATGTGCCCGCTCTCGAGGCGCTTGAACACGATCGGGAGCAGGTCGGGGCGGTCAGCGCAAAGTACGCCGAGGTCGAAGAAGATATGTTGGTTAACGAGGAGGACGTCGTCGCGGCGGAGCAGCCATTCGAAGACTTCATACGGGCTCGTACCCTCCCACGGGACGTACAGTTGCGACGAGTCGCCGTCCGACCACGACATGCAGACCATGGGTGGCGCGGCGTCGCCATCGACCATGAGGCGCGTCTCTAGGTCGATGCAATGCACCTGCTGCACGAAGCTCACTCCTGATGAAGGTCGAGACGAAAAAGGGAGACTGCTCGTCGACGAGCAGTCTCCCTCAGAACTACTGACCGCTGCGGAGCTGCAGCTCGTTCTTCACTGCGTTGGTGCCGCCGAACGCGGGGTTGCTCCAGAACCAGCGCGCATCAGGCGTCGGTCCTTGGTGCCCCGGCATCGCCTCCCACGGCTTCTGCGGGACGAACGGAGCCGCAGCGGTGGGCGCCGACGGAGGAGTCGGCGGGGTCGGCGGCTGCGGCGCGACTTGCGGAGGCATCTGCGGCTGCGCCGGAGGAACGAGGCCTTGCGGAGGCATCTGCGGCTGCGCCGGAGGGGCATAACCCGGCGGCACCTGTGGAGCGTAGCCTTGCGGGAATCCCTGCGGCGGCATCTGCGGCTGCGTCGGTGCGCCATTGAACCCAGCGCGCGTGGGCGCCGCACCGTTGAAACCGTTCGGCGGAGGCGGCGACTGCTGCGTCTCCTCCTCTTCCTCCTGCTCGGCCATATCGCGGAGAATCTCCGCCCGGCGCGCCGCAACCTTATCGAACGAGTTCTCGCCCACCCCGGGCGGATCCACGCACTGCCAAATGAGCTTGGTGATGTATGCGCCCTTGTCGTTCGCCTTCGACTTCTTGCGCGCCATCGTCACGCAGTCGATGAGCATGCCACACGCCGGGTTGTCGAGCTTGTCCTTCTTGGCGTAGACAGGCTGCCCCGTCGCCGGGTCCAGACGCTCGATCTCGCCCGCGCGCAGCGGACGCTGACGCGCCAAATCCATCCAAGTCTCGTTCACTTCCTCCTTCGACATCTGCCCATCGCGTTTGCCGAACAGCGCGAGGATGGCTTCCTTGATGTTCGAACCGGCACTGCGACCACCGGGACCGTCGAAATTGACCTTCATCGCGCAATTCGACTTGATCGGGTTCGGCTTGGTGCCGTCGTCGATGAGCGGCCCCGACGTGCCGGGATAATCCGTGTGGTCGCCTTCGACCTGCGGATTCGGCTCCGACTTGACGGGGGTCAGCTCCCAGAACGCCATCCGCTGCGTGCCCTTGTCATTCTCGACCGGGCGCGCGTGAATGCGCTTGATCAGGAAGCGGTACCTTCCGTGACGAATGTTCTCGCTCGACCCGACGATTTTCGCGTCGGAGATGAGCCCGCTGACGTCCCCACTAATGTCGTACACCTGATTCATTTTTCCGTTCTCCTTGCGCTTGAGCTGAGTTTGCCTTTGCGTTTGATCCTGAGCTGCGTTTGATAATGAGCGTGTTACATAACTAGCCTTATGGTATCGAAACTAGTTCGTCAACAATTTTTCGTCGCCAGAACCTCGAGCACAGCACCGCGCTTCCCTACATCAGCCGCAACACTACGCGGTGATGCAACGAACTCGATCGCGAAGCCGTGACGACGATATAGATTGATGATACGAGCCGTGGCCGCGTTCGAGATCACAACCGGGCCGTTGTGCACCGCGAACTTCTCGACGACGCGAACCTGCTGCTCCCACGTGAACGTCACGCCGTTGTACTCGGTGAACTCGCAGTCGTACGGCGGGTCCAGATAGATGAAATCGCCGGGCACGAGCGGCGTCGATTCGAAATCACCATACTCGATCGCCCAGCCGCGCATCGGCTCGACGAATTCGCGAAAATCAGTTCGATAATTGATTTTCTTTCGGCGACCGAACGGGACGTTGAACAGCCCCTCGCGGTTGAAGCGCACGACGCCGTTGAAGCAAGTGCGGTTGAGGTAGTAGAAAAACTCGGCTGCTTCCTGCGTATCAGTCTCGCCGTTGCGAAGCAGGTTGTTGAAGTGCTCCCTCACCGAGTAATAGAAGCGCTCCTCGTTCTCCATCCTCATGCGAACAGTCAGTCCGTGCTGCGCCCACTGCCAGAAGTTCACAAGATGTGGGTTTGCGTCGCGCAGGAGTGCGTCCACGGGGCGGATGCCCAGCGTCACCGTCAGTGACCCCATGAACGGCTCCACGACGCGCGTCGGCCAGTGCGGGTCGTACAGTTTCGCCAACCGCGGCACGAGCCAGCGCTTCGCCCCGAGCCAGATGAGCGGTGACGCCAGCGACATTGCCGACGTGACCACCCACACGATCGCCTCGCGCCCGCTACGCGTCTTCCTGCGCGCCCCCGAGTCGGCGATCTTCCCTTCCTCGGCAAGCTCATTCACCCGAGCGCTCGCCGTCTGGTGACGCAAGTCGAGCGCTACCTCGACCTCGTCACACGTGGCGCCGCCCCTCGTCGCGATCTCGGCGAGCACGCGCGCCCGGAGCTGTTCCGCTCCCCCCGCGATCGATTGCGCGGCAGCCACCGACGTGTCTCTCACAACTCGAAGTCCATGTCGGCCATCAGCACGCGCTGCTTGGTTTTGAGCATGTCGTGGTTGAACTCCGCCTGCAGCACGACCTGGCGCCACGCATCGACCAACTCGGACGCGTGCAGGTAGCAGTACGTCTCGACGACGTCCGCGCGCTGGCCGGGGCGGTGCAATCGCCCGAGCAACTGCTCCATGCCCTCGTTGCCGCCGTTAGACGCAGGGGGCTCGACAATGAGCTGCTTATGAAACTTGTGCTGCAGACCGTCAGTGCCAGCGCCGTGTGCCTTGATCGAACAAACGATCGAGCGGTCGCCTTTCTCGGCGGCGAGCCGTGCCTCGCCCCCAGGACCCCCATTGAAGTATGGAATCCCGGCCAGCTCGGCGATCTTGCGCCCGAAAGGCTCGGATTTGAACCACAGCACACCCTTGTTTGATGTCGCCCACTCGGCCGCGTCGCGTGCGAGGTAGAATCCGTCATTTCCGCCGATCCACTTCGTCTTTTCAACGTGCTCGACGGTGTTCTCGATCGCGGCCCACGCTGGCCATGATTGACAGTCCCATTTCGGTAAACTGCCCTGGTACGGCGGGTCCTGCCAGAAACGCTTCGCAGCCTCGCGACAGAGCTTGTCCGTGTCGAGGTGCAGCTCGCCCTGCGCGAGTTTTGCTCGCAACTCCTTACTGAACGCCTTTCGCTTGTTGAACCAGTCGTCGATGTACACGCAACCCTCACAACGAGGCTCGACACCACCGCACGAACACTTGTGCTTCGGAAAGGCCCAGTACCTATAAAAGCCGCCAATGACGTCGCGCGCGCATTCGACCTGATGCATCTTCTCGGCTAATTCCTCGCCGTCGGGTCGTTTCGCCTCGGCGCGCACCATCCTGAGCGCATCTCGCACCGACTCCGGCATCGGCGGCGCCTTGCGCTCGGCGATGTAGATCGACGCGTTAACTGATGACGAGCTGGCAGTGATAATGCCAAACGTGTGTGAACGACGGCGCTGAAAGCCCTGACGAACCTCCTTCTCGGGCTCACCGAACAGTGAACTAACAATGTCGTTCTCGGCGAAAATGCGTCCCGTGAACACCATCTGCAACCGCTTCGCAAAGGCGGACTCGCGATCGGGCCGACGGGTCGCGTCCATCACCGCCGACATGGCGACAGCGACGTCTGGATCGAGTGGCAGCGGTGAACCCGTGCCGAGCGCATAGCTACACAGCATCTGCGTGTCCTGCACGCTCTTGTTCTCGAGCGTGCCCGAACCCGGGAACAAATTCACAGCCCGCACACGTGCCGGGCGACCAGCCGCCATCGCCTGCTCGCGCCGCTGAATTTTGCCGTGGATGAAACGCTTGATGCGCTTGTTAATGGCGCTGTCGCCACACGCGCGGTGCGCCTCATCGAGCACGAGCACATCCGGGTCGAGCCGGTCGAGCATGTCGCTGTTTTTGGTCTGCGAGAGCACCGAGTACGAGATCAGATGCGTCGGTACCGTGCCCTGCACCGTGCCGTGGAAGCCAATCGTGTTGTCATCGAGTACCACCGTCGTGACGCGGAAGTGCTCGCGCAGGCGAAGGTAGTGGTGCTTGTAGTGGAGACGCTGCTTCGGTTCGATGCAGATAACGGCGAGCGCAGCATCGGGAAAGAGCAGCGGTAGGAGCAGATTCGTGATCGTGTTGTGTACAATCATATTGTTGGCAATAAAATTATGTGTTATTGGAACCGACAAATCAAACACCGGCTGAATACCGGCATTTTCGACTGAAACTACACGTTCCCAACCAAGATCCTCAGTACCAAGAAATGCGTACTTACCACGATAACTTTGTTGTTTGCAGAACTCCACGAATCGCTTACGCGACACAAATTGTCCCGTTGTTGCCTGAAAAAACCTTCGAATAGTGTTTCGCGGCTGCGCCCCGTCATACTTCGACGGACGTTTTGCAATTCCCAGTTCGTCGCAAATCTCTTGTAACTCGCGACGTCCGATAGGAACTATATCGAAATTCGTATTGCGCTTTGTGTTTTGTAATTGCTGACGTAACTTCTGACATGCCGTTTCTTTGCCGAGCACATCTCCGACGGTATTCAAAAAAGTAAGTGCGTCCGCACCTGAAATAGAAATTCGCCACGCGTCAAACGACTTGCCTTCGCACGTTGCTTTTTTGTATCGTTTTCGACTACGCACACCGATACGCAAAAGTAAAAATCTAAGATCATCTATCAATTTTTCTGATGCGAGAGTGCATTCTATTTCTTGTTTAGAAACGTGTCCATCACACGCCCAAAAACGATTAAGAAATAACGCGATTTGTGTTTGAGAAAGTCCCCATATTTCGGCCTTGACACGCTTCTCTTTAGAGAGTCCGTATAAGTCCCATTTCTCTCTGAACCCAGTACCGTTTGCGTGTCGGCCATTTGATCCCAAAAGATTGAATTCTCTCGCTCGAGAACAAGATTTATCCTCTGAAAAACCCTTACACACAACACGAGCAAGCCGCTGAAACTCTTCGATCACGGACGGAGTCTCGTTTGTGAAAGAAGGAGTGCCGTTATTACATCCTCCGTCCGCCAACATCAAAGCAACGAGCGCGATTTCGTCATCCGTAGCTTCCGTCGCACGTAGAGGTTCGGGTACGCGCGTCGGAACAGCTACGAAATCATTTGTTCCGAGCTGTCCTGCTTCTACCCAACCACGTGACGTGTAGACTTTATGATCGAGACTTAGTGTTAGCGTCGAACCATCTGCAAGAGAAAGCAGACAACACTTTTTACGCCCAGACGGAAATGCGCTCGCCTCACGACTACACAACCGTTCGCCGTCGAATGATGCAACTTGCAAAACACCTGTTTCTTCGACAAGGCGTCGGCGTCCTGCCAGAACATCAAAAACTTCTGAACCAGCTCCCAAGCACTTCCCGCTGCCAACCCCTTGGAAACCGACCGTCCCGCCAATGATCGGCGCCTCGTACAGCGTCCACGCCTGCTGCGCGTTGAGCACTGTGATGCATTGCTTGGTAGAGCCGTCCACCGACGGCAGCTCGAGCGTCTCACCTACACGCAGGTTGCCCATGCGCTGCGCGTCGTCCCACTCCTGGCGATGTGCGCGGCTGTCGGCGGCGAGCGCGTCCATGGTCACGATCGCCGGCGGGGGCTGCAACTCGCCCTCGGGCAGGATGCGCGCAATCGCCAGCATCCCTGGCGCGATCATGGTCGCGCGACGAGGTGCGCACCCGCACGTGAGACGCGGTCCGCGCGTAAGTTGCGCCGTCACGTGCTCGATGAGCGCCTGAGTCGCTGGTGCATATCTCCCGCTTGCGTCCTGCTCGCAGTTGACGGGCGGGCGCAGCGGTAGCGCCATGATCCGGTCAATCTCGTCGACCGGCGGCAAGGCGTCCGCCTCGCGCGGCGGGAGGAGCGCGGCCAGCGCGCTCAGGCGCTCGGGGGCGGGGCGCTTCACGCGACCTTGACCTCGTCCTCTTTGAGACGAGTGATTAGCTCCTCCCCAGAAAGACACAGCCCGCCACTCAAAAGCCCGTACATTAGTTCGGGCTCGATTAGTTCCCCGAGCAACTTCGGCGGAGCGAGCACGTACACAGGCTTGCCCGCGCCAGCCATCCACCCTGCCTCCAGGTGCGCGCTGCGGCCGCAAGGGAGGACGAGCACGCACGCGTCTGCCCGTTTCATCGCGCCGAAGTCAGACGCGAAACCCTCAACGGCCCGCGAGTGCGCGAGCGCCTCCTTGAGCGCGGCTCCGGTGCAGTACCCGCTCTCCTCACGCTTGAGGCTGACGTTCGACCAATGGAAACCGTGGTCGCCCTCCTTCGGGTTCTTGAAGTCGTAGACTTCGTGACCGGCGCGACGAAGCTTTTGCACGACCTCGGGCTGGTGACTATTCCGCCAGCTCGACGCGACGTAGATTTTCATTTGGGCACCACCCCTCCGACGAGACTCGGCAAGGTGACGAGCGGATTGATCTTGATACCCGATGCCACGAAACCGCTCTCGCGAAAGAAACGCAAGTACGCGATGCTCTCGCGGATGTCAGCGAGCGCGCGATGAGCTGCTGCCTTCTTCGGACGAGCCTCGTAGATAGCCGGTGCCCAGCGCTTCGCCAGCTCGACCAGGCTGCTAACGTCGATCGAGCGGTACGAGAACATGCCCCTGAGTTTCGGCATATGCTTGAGCAAAAAACGATCATCGAAGCCGATCGTCGAACCGGCCAGCGGCGTCTGCGAAACAGCCGGGACCAACTTGGCGACGAAAATAGAACCGTGATAGCCCTCGGCCTGACACTTCATCGCCAGATCAAAACCAGGCAGCGGCTCAGGTGCTTGATGTTTGTTCTTCGGCTCCCGACACTGCGCACAGCTGTCGATCTCGACGGGCGGAACGTTCTTGAATGCCTCCTTGACCACATCGATGAGCAGCAGCTCGCCCTCATAGCGATGCAACGGCGTCGTCTTCACCTCGGCGAAGAGGCCGTTGTCCGTGTACATCTTGCGAACCTTGGGATCGAGGTCAAGCTTCTCGACGTCGAGCACGCCGACCGGCTGCACCACGACACTCGTGGCCGCAGTCTCGTTCAGATCATCGTCGGTGATGACGAGCGCGACCTCGAGTAGATGATCCTTCTCAGGGTCCAGTCCGGTTGATTCTATGTCGGCCCAAGCGATCATCTACTTGCCCTCCGCGATCGGAGTGAGCGCCGCGATGACCGCGCGGGCGATCTCGGCCGCGATGTTCTTGACGAGTAGCTTTTGTGCGTCCGCGACCGAGAGCGTCGCCTCCGTGAGCATCGGCGACGGCGGAGCAGGAGGTGGTGCCGGTGGAAGGTGCGGCGTCATCGGCATCGTCAACACCTGCTGCGGTAGCGCCTGAGCAGGCGCCTGCTGCATATGCGGCTGCGCCTCCGTGCCGAACATGCTCTCAACCATCCGAGTCATCTCGCCGGCCTGAACCGGCGGCGGGGAAGCAGAAGGCGTCGACACCGGGATCGTCATTTGCGTGGGCAGAGACGACGGCAACGGGGCGGCGGATGTTGCCGCGATGGGGGCCGCGGACGCGGCCGGCGCCTTGTTCACCGGCTTATGCTTCGGAATCGTCGACATGTAACGCCCGTCGGACTCCTTCACCGGCTTGAGCAGCTTCGTCGTGTACGTCTTGCCGCAGTGGCATGTGTAGCTACCCTCGGCAAGCATGTCGTCGGTAATGTGGATCTTCGGCGTTTGCGGCTGGCACCACGGCGAGGCGCCGCCACCGGGCTGAGTCGAAGCGCGCTCCTGCTCGCGCTGAGCATGCGCGGCAGCGTGCGCCTCGAGCTGCGCCCGCAAGGTCGGGTCCTCGACCTTGGCAATCTCTTCGGCGGGCATCGGTCGCGCGCCGTCGAGGATCCCGGGCGTGGGCGCATCCGGCGGGCGCACGGCAGCGACCGTAGGCGGCGTCGGTGCAGGTGGTGCGGGCGGCGGCGGAGGCGCGACAGCAGGCATCACCTGCGTCACGGGCGGCGACGGCGCGCGAAGATGCGCGCACGCCTGGCACACGTGGCCGGGCTCGGCCGGCATGAACCCGGCGCCGTTCGCGTTGGCGTAGTAACCGAAGCCGTTGCACGGCTGCCCCGGCCGGTATCCCTCGATCCCGAGCGCGCCCGGGTGCGCATGAGGGCCGCTAGTCGGCGGCTGCGGCCACGACTGCTGCATCGGAGGTGCGACGGCTTGTTGAGCGAACTGCGCCCTCGCCGTCGCGACGGCATCCGCGTACTGCTGCTCGGTCAGCGGGGCCGGTGGTGCCTGGGGAGCACCGTTCGGCGGCGAAGGCATGTTGATTGCGTCGAAGGCCGACTTTCCGTTTCCATCCATGGTCGTGGTCTCCTCTTCGTCATCGCCCTCACCGAGGTCCAGGGCGAAGCTCACTTGGTGCGCGGCCAGCGGGCAGTAGTAGCGGTGTCCGCAACCCTTCAAGACGGTCTTGCCCGTCGGGTCGTCTGGGCTCACGTGCGTGTATTTGTCGCAGCTGAGCGTGTTCGACTCGACGTCGCGGGTATCCGTCGCGCCGGCGACCTGCACCATCTTCTCGACGTTGACGACAGCTCGGCGGTGCCAGCGCTCCCGCACCTGCTCGACCGAAATCAGCCCTGTGCTCTTTTTGGCGTCACGGCTCGTCTTACTCACCTGCACGTGCGACAAGCGCAAGTGCGTAACCGCCGGATTGTTGTCCGCCTCGTAAATCCCGTAGCCAAGCATCTGCACGTCGTTGCAGATCTCAGCCGCCGAGAGCACGTACGAGGGGAGGATCATGCCGGCGTTCTTGCCGCGCGTAATCTTGTGCGGACGCACGCGCACCGCGGTCTTCTGGTCGATCGTCTCGGTCACAACCATGCCGCGCACTTCGGAACGGAGCGCGCCGTCCTCGTCGACGAACTCGCCACGACGGTGGCGCACGTCGGCCGCGCCCTCGATCGGGATGCCGAGCACGGTCAAGCGCGCGTAATTCTGAATCGCTCGCTGCGCCTCCGCGATCTCGGGAGCCGATAGGCTCGCACCGAGATCGCGGAGGCGCTCCCGCCCCGCGATGGCCTTCAGAATGTCTTCGCCATCCGGCCCGGTCGCGAAACGCTTCTCGCACTCAAGGTCCGGCCCCGGCGTAGGGTAGAGGTGCTTGGCCGGTTGCAAAATCGGCGGCAGCACGTTCCTGCCAGTCGTCAGGTACTCCTCAAGCGCCTCGCCCAGCTCGGCGCCCTGAACGAGCGACTTCGTCTTCTGGAGCTTCTTGCCGAACAGGTACTCGAACGCCCACTTACGCGGACAGCCACCGCTGTCGGGCGCGAACAACATGATCTGTTTCACCGACAAGAAGCGGATGAAACCCTTCTCGACCGCGTGACCGAGAAAGACCTTGCGCTTCCGGGGCGCGCCCGGAACCTGCGGCTGAAACTGCTCGCTCACTTGCCGCGACCGATTTTGTACTTGAACGACTCGACCGCCCGGCGCACGATCTCCGACTTCGCCATCCCGGTTTTGTCAGAGTGTTGATCGAGCCACTTGATCTGCTGCGGGGAGAGCGCGAAACACTGTCGAACAAGATTTTCTCGAGCAGACTTTGCCATGAGGTGATAGAGCTACAGTAATAAAATTATGTCGTCAAGCATAAGTTACTAAATGTGCAACGCCTCGAAAAGAAACTGCTCCGCGAGAGTTCCAATACCCGGCGCCGAGATTTCGCTGTTGCCCGCCACGTTCAACACATGCACGTCGTACTTGCGCAGGAACGCGCGCACCTTTTCGACAGCGTCGATGTTGATAATCTTCCCGCCCACGATCACAATCGATAGATTCGGCTTCTTGAAATGCTCGATAGCCTTCATCGTGCAGCGCTCCCCGGCGGTGTTATAATCGGTCGCTACGCGCAACGTGACCTGTGCATCCCGCACGTTCTGCCACGTGCGCTCAGCGTATCCTCCCCAATGCTCAACGAGGCCGAAACTACGCAACAGTTGCTCCCGCGGTCCGTCGAGCGTCCGCCACCCCTTCGGCGCCCAGCCGCCGGTCACTATGTTGAGACGACGAGCTGCGCGAAGTGCAGCCTGATCGACGCCTGTCTGTCCGCCGGAAATCACCTTCTCGAGCATGCCTACTCCTTCTTGAAAATCTCGTACATGTCCTCGACGTACCGCCGCAACTCGGCGCGCTCTTCGTCGGTGCTCGCGTACAGGTTCAACACTTCGCGCGTACAACTCTCGCGCGGCCAGTAATCGTCTATGCAGAGGAGGACAAAGAGTCCGACGTGCATCACGGCATCTGCAGCAGACTCGCCGATGGTGCCGGCGCTGCCTGACGACGCAACTCCTCGCCGCGCAGGAAGCGCGCGACGTCGCCGAGGTCCGGCGAGCGTCCCATCGGCGGCAAGCTGCGGAAAAAGTCGCGCTTGTAGTATTTGTCGACGAGCCGGCGGTCGAGGATCACGACGACGCCGATGTCGCGCTGACTCCTGATGAGGCGCCCGACACCCTGGCGTAGCATGATCGCCGCGCGCGGTTTCGAGTAGTTGTCGAACCACTTCGGATCGCGCTCGCAGATGATATCGACGACCGGGTCGCTACGGTTCGGAAACGGCAGCTTGTCGATCACGAGCCCAGTCAACGCCTCCCCCGGTACATCGATCCCGGTCCAGAAACTGTTCGTCCCGAGCAGCACCGAATGCACATCCTCCTTGAAGAGTCGCGTCAGCTCGGTACGAGGCAATTCACCCTGACGCAGCAACGTATACGGCAGCTGTCCGCGCAGTTTGTCGTGCGCGATGGCCAAGTTCCCGTTCGACGTGAACAGGCAAAGCGTCCGCCCCTCGCACGCATCGATCACCTCACGCATCGCGTCGGTCATCGCCTGGGGGAAGCCAGGCGACTCAACGCTTGGTAGACCCGTCGGCACAACGAGCAGCGCCTGATTGCGAAAGTCGAACGGTGACTCGACTACGATCTCGAGCGCATCCTCGGGCACGCCCAATTCGCGCCGCACGAACGTGAAGCTGCCCCCTGCAGTCAAAGTCGCCGACGTGAGCACAACAGATTGTACCGTCGCAAACATTAGATCATGCAAAAGGACCGACACGTCTATAGGTTTAGCGATAACACGCGGGGTTCGAGACTCCTTGTCCAAGAAATAAACCGTGTTCTCATCTTCCAACCGAACCACTTCGATTATTCGCCTTGCTAAATCCGATCGGTCCGCAGCCTCGAGCAGCGACACCAGCCTCGTTGGTTCCTCAACGAAATTAGGTTGTCGAAATCGAACACTATATGTGGGTGGCTGCGCATATGTCACGAGCTGAGAAAAAAAGTGAATGGCTTCCTTATCGATATTGCTTGCGAGGAGCAACGGTAACCGACACTCGCCTTCGATTAACTGCAGTCCGATGCGCGCTTGTTTCAACACTTCTTGAGCGGTAGTGACCGCAGATTCGTCTACTGGTTCGACAAGAGCACTTTCTAATTTCTGCTCCGCCGCTATCACAGGACCGCGCGCTGTGTGTATCTTTGACTCCGCACGGCGCCTGATTCTGCTCGCCACGTTCCTAACTGTCCGCTCACTCACTTTAAAACCGAAGGCGTCACTGTCTCGTGCGATATCCGCCGCCTCGTGTGCCTCGTCCAGAATCAATCGATCGAAAGCGGGAAGAACGGCATTCTTTCCAGACTCGCAGCGCACGTACAAATGCATAAAAAACAAGTGATAGTTCGTGACTATGATTGACGCTACGTGAGCCTTAGCCTTCGCCTCGTAATAGAAACAATTGTCGAAATATTCACAATCCTGTCTTCCGCACTCGCCCTCCCCTACGGAGACCCGACTCCACAGCGAGGATACAGGTACGAACGACAAATCGGACTTGTCCCCCGTCTCCGTGGAGGCACCCCACGCGATCAATTTATCGACTTGTGACTTAGCGAGCTTTGCGTCCTCCTCGACAGGATCACTCTGCTTGAGATCCTGAAAATACTTTTGATGTGCAACTGAAGCCGCCTCTCTGCACCAGTAGTTTCCGCGCCCCTTGAGCAGCGCGTAAGTAAACTTCCATGGTAAGACTTCCTTGAGCATCGGCAGATCCTTGCGGACGAGCTGCTCCTGCAGCGCGATGTTCGCCGTGACGATGACCACGCGGTGTCCACGAGAAGCGTGCCAAGAAGCAGGGACACCGTATGCGACCGACTTGCCCGTGCCGCACGGTGCCTCGGCCAGGAGGTGCCTCGACAGGGAGAAGGCGTTTTCGACCGCGCGAGCCAGCGCGACCTGACCCAGTCGCGGCTCGTAGCCAGAGAAGTATTGCGCCAGGTAACCAGTCGGGCCGAAGACGTCATCGATGTAGTCCATCTACGGCGTGCTCTCCTCGATACCAGAGGGCGTCTGAGCCTCTGCAACAACGCGGTGTGCTTCCCGCAGGATCACCCTGCGCGCCCAAGCGGAAGTACCTCCTCGATCGCCGAGACGCGCCTCGATCTCGAGCGCGCGCGAGATCAGCGCATTCTCTTCGTCGGTGAGCCTGATGCCAATCTGCTTGCTCATGGATGAGCACACTATTCTTGATTAGCAACGTTATGCAACAAATATCAACGCTAACATTTCATACGAGCTGTACATCATAAAATTCGGGTCGAAATTCAGTTCAAAATTCAGCGTGAATTTCGGGTCGAAATTTCTAATCAAAAAACAGCGCCACTTTTCATCGCGTAATGTGAATTGTTAGAGTCGGGACAGTTGGGACAGGGTTGGGACACTGCAGCTACGCGAAATCATTTAACTTGTCCCAACTGTCCTAACTGTCCTAACTTAAATAGCGTTTTATTATAGGAGAGTGGGTATGTTGGGTAATAGGGGTGTAGGCCATAGAGGGATCTGGTCCTGGCCGGGACAGTCGGGACAGTCGGGAATTATGTAGTATTTTTCAGATGTTACGAGAACGAAGGTCGGGACAGAGTCGGGACACCCTGGGACACTATGAATTATTTCACTGGTTTAGGTAGTGTGAGCACCACCCCACCTCCAGGTGGTGGGAGAGACGGTAGCGATCCGCTTTTGGGGGCGCGGGCAAGGAGTTGATTCGGGACGTAGCGCCAGTCGCGCGAGCCGCCTTCGACCGTCAGACGCTTTCTCGTGAATCCGGCACTCTTCACCGCTGTGCCGATGGCGGTGTACAAATGAGGCAGTAGTTTATCGATCGAGATGCTCAAGGCGTCGGATGCAACATCCTCGATCGAGAAGTAGAGAGGGCGCTTTGCTGGCTCTTTGCTCAGCCACCATTGCAGGATGCGCGTTTTCCAGGGTACGTCCTGAACGCGCTTGCTGGCCTCTTCCATAGCGATCTTCTCTTCTTCGGCGTCGAGCCACCATCTATGCACGACGCAGCGAGGCGCTTGGCGGGCGACGGTGTCGGTCGAGCGCCTGCAATCGGGGCAATCGGCGGCGGCCAGGGAGATGGCGGCGGCCTCGGCCCAGAGCTGGTCGCGGTCGCGCATGAGGGCCACGAGGTCGACCGAGGTGCAAAGCACTGACCAGTAGCGGCGCTCCTCTTCCTCGGTGTACTGGAGGTCGTTCATGGAGCTGGCGATGAAGACGCAACGCCGCGGGGTTTTTTGCACGGCGGCGCCGAACGGCGGGCGATACGTGTCCTCGCGCTGGGTGATGAAGCCGCGGTTGGTCTTCTTCATGAAGTTCGTGTCCGGCAAGTCCACGAACCAATTGGCGGCGGCGATCATTTTCGAGTCCTTGTCGCCGAGCACGATCTGCGTCGAGCTGTAGAAGTCACCGCCGAGCGCCTCGATGGCGCTGGTCTTGCGCGCGCCTTGCAGACCTTCGAGCACCAGTACGTTGTCGAATTTGCAGCCGGGCCGGAAGGCGCGCTCCACTGAGCCGAGCATCCACCTCCGGCTGATGCGGCGTAGATGTCCGAGTCGGCGCGCGAGAGCGGCAGGGTCTTCGTCTTCTTCTGGTTTACCAGCGCCGAAATAGCGGGTGAACAGTTCGTCGATGCGTTGACCGCCGTCCCATAGCGTGGCTAGATCCATTAGATGATCAATGAGCGGGTCGTAGGGATTTCGTTTGGCGACGAAGAAGAGGCGTTTCTGCACATTGCTGTAATCTACCGAGATCCTGTGCGCTCTGGTGAGGTGGTCAACGGCGAAGGTGATGACGTGCTCGATCTCCATGTTTCGGTAGGCGCCGAGGACACCCCCCGTGATGTCGATGCGCTTGGAGTATTCGTTCCAGCGAATGAAGCCGCGAAAATCTTCGTGGTTCTCGAGCAGGAGAGCGACATTGTTCGCCGTCGGCTCCATGCGCAGATTCCCCTCCTCTTGGCTGCCGCGCATATTGAGGAGCTTCTTCCATTCGGGGTTGGGCGGCGGCGGCGGCGTACTTCTTCGCGGGCGCAGGGCGACCTCGGTCGCCTGGGCGATCGGGAGCGGGATGACATTCGAGGGCTCAACCGGCGCGGACGTGTCGGGTGGCGTCGGTGTTTCGGGTGGCGGGCTCGGCGGTGGTTCTGCTCGCGGTCCGAGCAAGCTGCTGGCAAATTGCGCGAGGTCGTCCCCGTCGAATAGCGACGCCACGGCTACGCTCCTCCGCGCAAGGCATATTGCCGAGCGTACTCCACTTGTTCTGCGTCTTCCGTCGCCTTGTCCCGTTCCTTTTGCAGCCGTTCCGTTAGCGACGACAGGTAGCTCGACCGCAGAAGCTCGAACCAGGGCTCGATAGGCGCGCCGGGCGTCAGCATCTTCGAGATGCTCGGGCGCAGAATCTCTCGCACCGCGTCCATGGGCGTGTTGCGCGGCAGCTTGAACGCAAGCATGCTCGCCACGCGCTTGAGCGATTGCGCGCCGGTCAGGCGCGTCACCGAGTCACCCTCAACCGGCACCGCCAGGGGCTTCTTCGATAACACGCGGTCGAGCAGCTTCTCCTGGTGACCATACTTCGACTCGGATGTCTTCTTGTAGAGTGCGCGTTTCTTGGTGCGCATCTTCGAGATCGAGCGGCGCAGCATCATGTCGTCGACCGGGACTTGCCAGTCGGGCTCGGCGACTTCGCCGTCTTCGTCAGGTGTTACGTCCGCTGCGGGTATCGTCGCGCTTTGCCCGTCGATGAGGGAAATGGCCAGGAGGCGCAGCTCTTCGTTGGCGGTTGGTAGTACGTCGTCAAGCGCCTCAGCCACGTCGGGGAATAGCTCGTTGAGTGTTTTGATTCTAGTGACGCGGTTGTCGATGCGTCGGCGCGAGATGGTCGTTTCGGCGCTGTGGATGTTGTCGGCGTGCTTGTCGGCGTGGTAGCGCGGGTAGCGAAGTGAGACGTCGGTCACGATGCGCAGCGTGTCGTCCTCGGAGATGCCGCGGTCGAGTAGCGAGCCCGACAGGGACATGTAGAGGTCGCGCCGGCCGTGCGGCACGCAAACGGTGGCGGCGGTGAGCGCATCGACGATCTCCTCGTAGCGTTCGTCGTCGAGGATCACATCGTCGACACCGGGGCGCTCGGTCGCTTCCGCCTTGGGTTCATCGCAGATGGGGAGCAGTTCGATGAGACGGTGCAGGTCGAGTGCACGACCGAGGTTCCACGTGGTCGTGCGTGGGTAGTCGCCTTGCTCGCGTCGCTCCGTCAGGAACCATGGGTTGCATGGAGGCTCGGTTGCCGGGTCGAAGCCGACCGATGAGAGTCGTCCGAGCGCCCCGAAGACGACGCGGGCGTGTCGATAGGCCGCTTTCCAGGCCGCGCGCCACGCCTCGTCGATGACAGCGAACGGGCGCGCGAGCGGGATGACGACGCGCCATTTCGGCGTCGCAAGCGAATATCCGCCTGATTGATACGCAACGTAGGCGAGTCCGAGTTGGTTCAGCTCGTAGAGAAGCTGATCCCACCTGCCTGTGCCGTCGCAGTCGAGGAAGAGCGCGTGCAGCGCGAGCGTGCATTCGAGAGTGCGGCGCCTGGTCGGGTTGGACACGGGCTCGATGACCCAGCCGCAGCGCTTGGGAGCGATGAACTGCGCGCGTCCGAGCAACAGCCCGTTGACGAAGTCGCGCAGCGAGCCCGTGAAGGTGATCCCCTTCTCGGTGTCCCACGCGCCGCCGACCCACAACACTGCCGGAAAGTGCTCGTCGCCGGTGAGCGGCTGAGCGAGGCAAGCGCGGACGGTTTCGCGGGCGAGGTCGCAGATGCCGGGCTGCTGCAGCGGCGTGAGCGCGGCGAAGTCGGTGGCGGCCTGTCGAACGGCGTCGATATTCTTGTTCGACACGCCACGAGCCTTTTTGAAACGGGCGAAGGCGGTGCGGGTTGTGGCCTCGTGTGCGGTGCGGTAGAGCTGGATTTGCTCGGGCGTCATTGTGCACCATTTTTACGAGCGAAAATGACGCGATGCGAATTACAGGTCTGATGTAGAGACGAAGCTGCCGCAGGGTACTTCACTCGCATCCTCCTCGGCACCGAACGGTACCGAGCGGGTCACCATCGGCGGGGCTGGAGCTGGGCCGAGTCAGCCCCTGTCCGAACACCGACGGTACCGATCGCTACCGAGGAGGCGCCCTAGCTCAAACAGAAGAACGACGTGCATCCGCGGTGAAACGGGTAGCTCGTCGGCTAACAACGCTATGTCAGGGGACGTAGTGTGTCAACAGCGTCTGTGAAGTATTTGCTACAGATGTGTAGGTGTTGCGCTTCCTACTTCACCGACAACAGCGCGCCCATCCCCTTGCCGTAGTCATCGGCCTTGACGTGGGCCTTCTCACCGCAGCTGCACCTGTGGACGTGGTAGTTGCCGATCTGACCTTCGTCCCACGTGCGCCGGCAGCCGCTGTGCTTCGCGTACCACTCGCCGAGGGTCTTGGGCGGACTCACCGGCTCGTTCTTGACCTTGATCGCGACGTCGGCAGCGTTCGCTTTGAGATATTTGACGACTTCTGGCCAGCTTCGGCGCCACAACTCGAACAAAGTTTTTCTATCAGAAGCGGATCTCATGTTTTCCTCCTGTTCACCGTCGTCACGTTACTTCTCGGCCGCGACTTCTTTCCCTTGGCCTCCTCTAGCAGCCACCGCACGAATGTGTGCGTCCACTCTTCGGCGCTCATCTCCTTGAAGATGTCGCGGCCGAGCCGTGCGGACTCGCGCTCGCAGGCGATGCGGAATCGCATGGCGTCGTCTCGAAGTCGAGAGGTGAAGGCGGCCAGGGAGAGGAGCGTTGTCGCGTTGGCCATTTCTGAATTGTACTACGAGCCGGTTTTGATCGGGGGCTTGTCGTAGAGCGCGGCCCTTGCCTCACATGGCAGACAGTATTCGTTCGAGTCATCGCTACGGTAGAGCTTGCAGCCGATGAACTTCGGTGTCTCTCCGAACGCGTGGGGCTCGTACCTGTCGCCTTGGCAGTGAGTCGATAGGCGTTCGAGGATGGAGCGCCACAGCGGCACGCGTTCGGCGAGGGCGCGGCGTCCCACGCTGGCATCATCGAGCGCCTCATCGGCATGCGCTATCGCTCCCTCGACGGCACACTTGGCGCAATCTTCATCGCAGTTGCTTGAGCCTTCATCGCCGCTATGTCCGCTCGGGCGCACCGTCGGGCAACGCAGAACCTCGTAGGCATGCACGAGCGCGTTGTGTTTCGCCGCCGCCTCGGCCTGCGCCGCGTCACGGGCGGCTTCGAGCGCCTTCCACTGAGCGGCCTTATCGCGGCGTCGCTTCGTACAACCTTCCCGTTCGTGCGCGACCTGCTTTTCGAGCCCTTTAATCTGGGTGCGCAGCTCGGTGATTTGTCGTCGCTGGTTCATCTCACCGACGAGTTTCTCTCGATTCGCCTTAGCCTCGTGCTCCCACTGATCGCGCTCGGCCTGCGTGCGGGCGTGGGCGTCTGTCTCGAAAGCGAGCGCCGATTGCGCGTTGTCGTGACGGCTCATCCACCGCGCGTCGTGCGCCTCCATGTCGGCGATGCGCTTACGCGCCTCGGCCAGCTCCGCCTCAAGCTGAGCGATGCGGTCGGCGGGGGTCGGGCGACCAACGACCATGCCAACGCATTTGCATTGCTTTGGACCCAACGACCCGCAATGAGGGCAGGGAATAGCGCTCATCGCCCACCTCGAGCATATCGGCGCGCAGCTGTTCTATTGCATTCCCTACACACTGGACGAGTAGCACCTGGCGCGTGGTACGAATTCTCTTCGTTCATGGGATGCCCGTTGGCGCAGTGGTCTAAACGCTCGTCTCGTCCTTCGCTGTGACGTCGACGGGTATTGACCACTGGAGGCACGGCTTCGAGGTGTTCAGGTCGAACGCACGCCGGATTGAAGCATAGGTGATCGATTTCATATCCGACGGGTATTGGTCCGACGGCGATCATGTAAGCAGCGCGATGTGCCTGGATTGTCGTCCCGTGCGGTGTCGGAATACCCGGGGAATAGAGGCCGTAGCCGCGCTTTGTCTTCAGCTTCCATTCCCAGCAATACGACTCGGTGATATCGACGCACTGCCAGAAATACTGCGGCGTCATCTTTTTCGGTCGCACGTCAGGCTGGTCGACTGGCACTCCTTTCGCGAGTCGACGCCGAACCGTACTCTCGTTCACGCCCAGTTCGCGCGCCAGTTGGCGTAGTGACTTCGTTGATTCGTCAGTAGCAGGCATCTACCCGGCCCCTTGCCCGCGCCGCGTGTGCGCAAGCAGCTGCTTCGCCTCGGTGACCGCGCTTTGAATTTCCTCCAGCTCGCTCGGGCGGAGGGGATACCCATCGCGATGCAGTTCCATCACGAGATCCAGGTGCTCCACGCACTCTTTAAGCGAATCGCTGATTCGCTGCTCGATTGGCTTGTTCACTTCGCACCATCCTTGCCGCCGGCCCGCCGCGCGTCGATCGGAAACTGTCGCGCCTCATAGCTCCAGCCGGGAGAATCGGTGCGTTCTTTTGCGCCTGCGTTCAACGCATCAGCTGTACGCTGCGCCTCCGTCTTGGTGGTCATCAACACCTCGCCGCGTCCGGTGAGTTTGCGCCAAAAGCCCGGCTCTTCTCGACGTGAGCACCACACGCCCCACCAATCACCCTCACGCTCCTCCTGCTGCGCCCGCCACGCGTCAAGAGCCTGCGCGGATGAGGCGTCGGCGAGGATGGCTTCGACGCGTCCACGTAGCGGCAATGCGTCGTGATACGAGAGCCAGCCGAGCGCCTCTTGCAGCGCCGCGACCGCGCGGCCGAGGAGGGCCTGCGTGCGGGCGTGGGCGCGTTTCTCGTCGAGATACAGTTCATGCGCGCCGAGATTCGCCCCCGGCAATGGAAACGCCGCTTCAGCTTCGACGCGGCCACGCACAAGGGCGTATTCGATTTCGGTCGGGGATGCCGGTCGCAGCGGGTTCCTCGACGTCGCCAATTCTCTCCGCGCCTCGGCCAGTTCCGCCTCAAGCTGCGCGATGATGGCGCGCGTGTCGCACTTGCAGCCTCCGTTCGTATGCTGACCAGTCGTCTTGCGGACACGGCAGTTGCCATCGCTGCAACCGCGCGCGATGCGGTCGGCGGCGGCGCCGCGGCGTTCGTGTTTGTTACAGTGCGGGCAGTCGTCGCCGAGGAACACGCCATGAAGGAAACATGATTGCTGAGCGGTCATCTACGTGCCCCCTTGCCCGCGCCGCGCGTCGTTCACGGCTGATATCAAAGCCTTGGCCATCGTGATAGCCTCGTCAGGCGAAAGCGGATATGTTCCGCTTACGGGCGTGGCTAAATCCACTAACCCATCCTGCGTGCTGGCAATTTTGAATTGCGCGCCTTCCCATGAAACCACGAACAAATTGGCGTCATAGGTCGTCGCTTCGAAGGTGGCCGTCGCCAGCTTTCGACGATCTGCACGATGCTGGCGTGCACGGTCGATGTCGTTCATTTTCCACCGCGCCGCGCGTCGACCAAGCGCCATGCTTTGCGGAACCTGCATCCAGTGCATTCACCGTCGGTGACATGGCAAATGCAAGGCAACTCGATTGTGCGGCCAATTTCATACACCGTTTCCAGCTCCTGGCGCTCCTCTTGCTGCGCCCGCCACGCGTCGGCGGCCTGGGTCGCGGTGGTGTCGGCGAGGATGACATCAGCTGAATCGCGGGCCGCGAGCATGCGCGCCAGAACCTTCTTGCCGATGTCCTGGTCGAGTTCTCCCGTGGCCAACTGCAAGAACCCCTCGACGATGTTCGGACCAGCCGCGCCGATAGCGTCACGCGTCTCTTGCAGCGCCGCGACCGCGCGGCCGAGGATGACTTCCAAGCGATCGATGGCATCGACGTGCACGCATTGCGTTTGCTCGGTGTGCGGCAACAGCTGCGCTTTCAGCCGCGCGTTCTCCTCGCGCATTTGATCAATCGTGTCGCGGTCTTGGCGGATCTTGGCCAACTGAGCCTCCGCCGCCTCCGCCCGCTTGACTGCGGCAATCTCGTCCTGTTCGTGCTCGTTGGCTGCTCTTTGCCACTCAGCCGCTTGGCATTCGGCGTTGTCCCGCTCCACCTGTAGTGCCTCCGCCCGCTTGACCGCGGCGTCGCGCTCGACTTTTACGCGCGACGTGGCAATGCGCGCGTTGTCCTCACGATCTCGTGCTCTTTCGTATGCGCCCTGCCACTTATTTCGTTCTGCTCGCATCTGGCTCAAATTGGCGAGCGCGGTATCTCGTTCTTTGACCGCGGCGTCGCGCTCTCGAATGGCGTCGTTTCGCCAGATCTCGGCAACACGCCACGCCTCGTCCCGCTCTCCCCGCGCCTGGTTCAGCTCGACGAGCGCGGCGTCTCGCTCGGTGAGCACTCTGTCCAGTTGCTTGAGCGCATGGTCGTTTTCTTTTTCATTCTCCGCCAACTCGACATTGAGCTTGTCGATCTGCGCGCGAGCAGCCAGTAACACCGCGATGATCATGACTACCTCTTCTCTAGTTCTTGGGTGGATCTTCGCCGAGGAGGCCGCAGACGAGCCCGACGACGATGGCAAGAGGGATGGCGGCGATTTGAATGAGAACGTTTGTGATGCGTCGCATGGGGGTTACCTCTTCCGCACGTCCTTAGCGCCAGTGTGCGTGAGATGTAAGAGTGCTTCGACGTCGAAGTGGGGCCCGAAGATGCGGGCGCCGCGGTAGGTGAAGTGCTCGCGAACGCGATGCTCAGCGCTCGTCAATGCGGCTTTCAGCATCGTCTGCACGATCTCGCTACGCGTTGCGTAGCGCGACACGTACCATTTGCGCCCGTGCTGTTCGCACATTTCACTCGTGTCGATGTCGGGCTCGTCGTATTGGATCTGCACGAAGTACCCCTTATCCATGGTTCCGAACCGCCATCGGTGGCCGTCGTAGCTGACTAACTCGGCGATGGCCTTGAGTGACTTGAGTGTCAGCGGGTTGTTCGCTTTTGCGATCATTTTGTGTCTTCACCTCGTTCACTATCTAAAGTTTGCGTTGTACTACTCACCCGAGTCTACTATACCCGGCCGCTGTATAATGGACTCGGGTGAGGCCGCAACCGAAGTTGCGGACACTCAGACGATTATTCGGCGTCGTTCTCGAAGATGCTGGTCATGTACGCCAACACCAGCTCGTGGTCGTTCGCCGCATCAGCGCCGAACAATTCCTTGACGGCCCCCTGCGAGATCCGCAACTGCTCGACACAAGTTTCCATATCGAGCGGGGGCAGCTCGTCGAACGTCTTCATCAACTTCTCGGCGTCGTTCGCCGCTGCGGGACCGAACAACTCCCCGAGCGCACCGCGGATGACGCTGAGATCTTCGATGTAGCCGTCCTGGTCGACCGCCGGCAGACCGTCGTCGTCTCGGTCCATGTTCTCGAACACGAGGAGCACCGTGCGCGGGTTCACGGGCGCGTCCGCCGACAAATCCAACACCTCGCGCAGGATGTCGCGAGCCTGAGCGATACCGTTGGCGTTCACTTCGGGACGGTTGCGGTTGCTCTTCTTCGTCTTGGTCTTCATGTGCTGTCTCCTTGGTTTGCTTGGTCTGGTTGAGAAAGTCTACGTGGCTCGTTTCGAAATTACAAGGTGGTATTACGTCGGGTTGAGAACCTTTCGCAGTCGTTCGCGGAGCTGCTGCTCACTTTCGTCGAGATCCAGCTCGTGGATTGAATCGAGGACGCGAAACGCGGCTTCGGCGTCCTTTCGGCTTACCTGGAGCGTGGCTTCGGTGTCCTTGTGGCGCACCCATTGGACGAGCTGCTTGCGCTCCTCGGTGAAGAGCTTGAACTTGTTGGCGGCACGCTTGCGCCACTCCTTGTCGAGGTCTGCTTCGTACGCACCGAAAGTTGTTCGTCGTATTTCTTCAGAGAGCTGTTCGACGATGCGTAGCATCTCGACTTCGAGCGCGTCGACGCGCGCGAGTGCGACGTCGATCGAGGCGGGCTCATGGATGCGGCCGGACTCGTCGAGGTCCGGCTGGAGGTAGACGTTGGCGCGGGTCATCACTCTTCCTCGGTGAGCTTGTATCCCCATTCGATGAGGTGCTCGAACATGGCGTCGAGCGCTGCTTCTCTCAGCTCATTTGCGCTGAGGTCGTTGTCCACTTCGATGATGACCGAGTTACGGCTACCGACGCGATTGGTGCTGACATGGACTTCGATGCGCATCACATCCTCCCGTGTTCGGTGAGCGTGTCGACCACGAATTGCATCGCCTTCTCTTTCGAGGGGGCGTACTGGCAAGCGCCAGCCGTCACCGGATAGTTGAACGACCGAGCCCCGACGGGCTCGCCCGGTTGGCGAGGATCGCCGCGGAGGAAGCCAGGCAGCTTAGCGATTTCGGGGCCGAAGATCGCGGTGCCGAGCCACAGCGTCGTGGCCTGGTCGTGCCGACGCACGCTGCCGTAGACGAGCCCGGTCGCGTCCTTGAGGACGGCGCCGTGCTCGCCACAGGGGAGCCAGCACGGAATGGTGTTGGCGGGCATAGGGCTACTCCGTATCCTTTAGGAACTTGTGGAGGAGGCAATCGCGGCCGGCGATCTTGATGTCCTCGCACTCGGCCACGATTATGGGGATTTGGTCGAACTTGATTTCGAGATCCGGCCCTCCGCTCGGACCGAGTGCGCGGTCGAGAGCCGGAGCGGCTGCAGGGATGCAGTTTACGATCTGGCGTGCGAGTGTTTGACCGAGAATGGATTGTGACACCGGTACGCCGATAGGTGCATCGACTACACAGACGAAGCCGAACGGATCGCCTGCCTTATTCTCCTTCGAGGTTGTTTTCAACACCACACCCTCGACGATGAACATGCTCTTTCCTGACGGGTGGTTCAGTCGCGATTTGGCGACGTACACCGCGAGGCGGTGCCGTCCCGAGCCGAGGAAGTTTTTGGGGCGTCTTGAGAAGTCTACGGGCACGTATACACCTCCTTCATGTGTGCAAGGCCAGCCGTGGATCTCACATCGCTTCTTCATGGTCGCCTCCTTGTGATTACAGATAGTCGTCCAAATCGGGAAGGTCGACAGCGACAGCTCGACGCTCCTCCCACTCATCGAGTCGCAGCTGCTCGATGAATTCTTTCTGCTCGCGCATGTAGTCCTCGCGACTCATGCCGTACTCTTCGTAGTCCAGCTCGGCTTGAATCGAGGCCGTGACTTCTTTGACGCATTCGTGGCGACAGCCCTGGACGCCGCAGTAGTCGCACCGTGGCGTCGTCGGAGTGTGCGGTTTCCACGTGAAGGGGGTTGCGAGGCTTCTGCCGCGGGGAAGTTCTCGTGCGCGACATGTGTAGCTCCTACTTGCGAAGGGTGATGAGGACCGTGCGCACGCTCGTCCCCTGCGCCTTGAACGTGTCGTCCGGCAGGTCTTCCATCGAGCCGTGCTCGTCGATCAGCTCGCGAAGCACCGTCGTGTCGCTGTTGGTGTGGAACTTGACGCCCGCGCTCATGATAGCGACCAGCACGCCACCCTCGGCGAGCATGTTCCACGCGTGCAGCACGTGCTTGACGTCGGCGCCGTTTTCGAACGGTGGATTCATGATGATGCGGTCGAAGCGTGTGTACCCGCTGCGGTTATATTCGAGAAAGTCGTGACCGAACACTTTGGTGTACGGAAACTGTGCCGTAAGCGCGCGTGTGAGCTGTTGATCAATCTCAATCGCAGCCACACTCAAGGGCGCCTTCGGATGGATCGCTTTCAGTAGTGATCCTGTACCGGCGCTCGGTTCCAGCACGCTGTGCTGTGGTTGGATGTCCGCCAGCTGCACCATGCGTGCGGCCAGATCGGGAGGCGTCGGGAAGAGCTGCGGCGCGCTCACCACCTGCACGCCAGCTTTGAGCGAGTCGCGCATGTCATCGAACTTGGTTCGTTCGATTCGAGGTTTCGTGCGCGGCGGTAAGCCACTCACAGGTGCGGACATCGGCGCGAGCGCCTCCGCATGCGCCTCTACATCGGCGGGCGTGGTCGCAGGCGCGGGCGGGTCCACGCGTTTCTGGTCCGTTAGATAGACGTACGTCGTGTTGTAGTACGGGCCGCCTTCCTTCGGAGCCTGGCGCAGACGGTGGGCGCCGTGCTTGTCGTTCGCCTCGATCTTGCGCACACAGTAGAAGTCGCTGTGACGCTTCGACTTGTCGAATTCCCCCTTGGTCATGTGCCGGAAGCCCTCACCCGGATAGTTCACGAGCGGCGGCAACTTCGTAGCGGCCTTCACCTTCTCGGCGTCGTCACCTTCGGGCGCTTTGTAATCGGTGATCTCCTCGACGCTGACGAGTCCCTCCGTCGTGCGCACCGACGAGATCACGCCGTCCTTCTTCGTCACGCGCATGACGACGAGATAGCCTTTGCGCTGGCGCCAGCCGCTGCACAGTACGCGCCCGCCGACCTCGATCGGGAACTTGTCGGCGACGATGCCGCCGGACTCGTCGAGCATCGCGCGCTCGTAGGCGAGACGGTTTTCGCAGTGCTCAGCCCAGCGCTTGGCGCGGTCGAGCTGGCTCGTGTGCTGCTTGATCGCGTGCTCGGCCGCCTGCTCGGCCGTGATCTCGTTGCGGTCGAGCGCGTACCAGAGGCTCGACTGCGTGCCGGGGATGTAGACGCGGTCGAAGTTGGCGATCGCGATCGCTTGCTCGCGTGTCAAGTTCAGCTTCGCCCACGCGCCCAGCATGTTGCTGTGCAGCTGACGCTCCTTGGTCACCTTGCGCAGCTCCGCCTCGATCTTTTTGATGCGGCGGTGCCGGACATCCGGCCGTTCCTTGTACTTGGCGTGGCGGATGGCGCCCTTTGCCCGCCGCATCCAATACTCGGCGGTGTCCCACATCTTGACGGCTTTGGTCATGCCGTTCTTGATCTTCTCAGCGTCTCGCCGCGCGTGTTTCTCGCTGTGGTGGCCGACGAGGATGGGCTGTCCGAGTGGGATATTGTCGGCAATGGCCTTGACCGCTTCGTGCGCGGCCTCGGCGTCAGCCTTGCGGTTCTCGTGGTAACCTTCGAAGCGCTCGGCGCGCTCCTCCGCTCGCTCGACGAGGCTCGTGTCCTCGTCGCCGACCTCGCCGCACAGCTCGATCAGGAGATCTTCGCGCTCGGGCGTCCACATCGGCGCGACGAAGAGATCTTGCTTGGGAGCCCAGGCGAAGCCGGCGGCGCGCACGCGCTCGTACAGATCTTTGTCGAGCCGGTCGGAGGCGCGGAGGCGAAGCTTGTTATCCTCGGGCGAGTAGGTGGCGTCGTATTTAACGGTCATGTGTTGTCTCCTACTATTCGACGCGCACGATCTTGTACGTGGTCGGCTTCTGACCGGACAGCGAGTAGCGCTTGACGCACGATTCGCCGACATCGAGCTGATCGACGAGTCGGCCGCTCACGTGAGCGCCGTAGGCGCGGATGTAGACGTTGTCGATCCCGACGGCGCCGCCGAGGACGTCCTCGTCGTTGTGGGTCATGAGCTTGAACTTTTTCACGTGTCGTCTCCTTCACTGACCTGCTCGAAGTCGAAGCCGTAGATAGAGCCCGGACCTTCGGCGTCTACCACCGACCACGCAGCGCCGCTGAAGATGTGATGCACCCACCATTGGCCGTGTTCGAAGTCGACGTTGCAGTCACCTTTGAGGTGAGGAAATTTGATGTCGAACGCGTCGCCGATCAGCTTTTCCATACGCGGCGTGTTGGTTTCGGACTTGAGCATGGTCGTCTCCTGTAAAGCGCGAAGCAGGTTAGAAGGGACGTGCTGTCTCGCACGTCACCGGCCGCGGGGCGGAGGCTAACGCGTTCGCCCGTGGAGAACGGCGATCCGGTTTTTCTAACCTGCTTCGCGCGCTCACATGAGCGCGCTCGGTTTATTTGGTGTTACCGCAAAGGCAGTCGTCCCCGCGACTGCAGTGTTTGGTTTTGCTTACACAATTGACGGACCAACCGCAACCGGGACAGCGAGCGCTGTCAGTATCGAGAACGTGATCGCCGTCGTGACCGTGAGCAAGAGAGCAGCGACCGTCAACCGCATCGTTGACATGGGCGCATTGAAGGAACCAATCCTCCAGTTGCTTGCCCCGCGCGATCTGCGCTTCAAGTTCACGTTGTAGATCGTCGAGCGCATTTACTTTCATGTCGTCGTAGTAGCCGCCCTGTTGCGTGAAATCGGCTTCGTCTTTGTAAGAGCACCCGCCTAGATAGTCGACACCTTCGATCGTCGATCCGTCCGGCAGCGTGATGGTGGCCGTGACTTTGGCGGAGAACCAGGCCCACACATCACCCCTATCGAGGCGAAAATTGATCCATTCCACCATTTCTTTGTCGGCCTTGTCGTCACCACTAGCGAAGTGATCGGCCGGGTCGAGATCTTCGGGCTCGGCCGTGAGCGTGAACGTGACTTCGGATTCTTGGATCTTGCGCATGTTCGCGCCTCCTGCTAGCCCACGCTCGCATGCCTCTGCGGGTTGCCTGGCGCTGAGGACTTAGGCGAGGGTGAGCTAGCCGAGCGGCTCGCGCCGCTCGGCGGGGGAGCTACTTCGATTTGGGGAGATTCGCCTGATAGAAGCCGCAGCTGGACGCGCAGTAGAGCACGCGAGCGAAAGCCGGCTTGAGTCCTTTTTCCTGCGGATTGATCTGCTTGCCGCACGGGCACTGGAAGATGGGACGACGTCCGCCCTTGATGCGATTGATGCACTTGGCCATTGTACTATCTCCTTTTGTTTACCAAATGACCGCGAGCGACGCCGCGATCTGGCGCAGCTCGCTGCGCACGTCTCGGGTGAAGTCCACGCGGCGCAGCTCTTCGGCGATGTCCGCCTCGGCGAACATGCGCGCGAGGGTAGGCGCGCGGACGTCGAATCGTTTGGTCGGGCAGTCGTGGATTGGTTGCGGAGCGTTCGCGTTCATACGACTATCTCCTACGCTTGCGCTGATGTGGAAGTTTGCCCTGCGCGGCTAGTTCGATCGTACTCTCTTCGAGAATGCGACGAACGTCGGCTTTAAGCTCTTCGTTCGTAGGCTCGCGGCCTAGCTTATCGCGCAGCACCTCATAGATTGTCGGCTTTCTGGTCATGCGTAGGTTTCGACGGCGGTTAGCAAACCCTGCTTCCGCAGCCAGCGGTAGGGGTCGCCACCCGGCATGTTGCGCGTGCCCGGCCACGCCAGTTTGCGCGCGTGCTTCCTACGCTGGTAGCGTTCCCAGGCAATGTAAATGCGCTGGTGCTCGCGCACGAGTCGTCCATAGATCTCCTTCGCGTTCTCGGACATGTTCTCAAGACTGCGCAGAGGAGACGCGCGGAACTTGATGCGATGGAGCCGCGCAGCGTATTCGGTTGGGCCCCAAAGCATATCGTACATTGCGTAGGCTTCACAGATATCGAAGCGGTCGAAGTACATGATCGCACCTCGCTGGCAACCTATCGGCGGGTACTGCGCCATAACGGACAGGAGCCCGACCGCCGATAGATTGTCAGCGCGGGGCGACCCGCGCGTGCTTCTGCTAGTTACTTGTCGTGTTCCAGCTGCAACAGATACTTGCCGTCCGACTTGCGATTGACTTCCAGCATAAAGTCGGGATCGCCGTCGACTTCGATCGTGTCGTCGGTGCAGTCGGGAGTTAGAAAACCAGCATCCACAAGGATCTTGACGACGCTGGTTTTTCCGTCGATCTCGATCGTTCCAATCTTGAAACGATCATTGACGCTGTAACCTTCGCAAAGGTCACCGCCGGGGCACTTGCAGCTTGAGCACTCATCATGCCCATGACCCCAAACATCCAAACCCCACACGTTGAATTTACGCATGACGATACCTCCTAACGCATCACCCGGAAGGTGATGGGGTCGGAGCGCGAGCGCACGGCTCGCGTCCGTCAGCTACTTCGAGTAGCAGTAGATGAGCTTGCGGCCGGTGAACGGATCACGGATATCGAACCGGGGCGCCTCGGGAGCGCACTGCACGCGCGCCGCGATCGTGATAGCCGGCAGCTTGTGGACCTTCGCAGGCGACGCGAGCGCGAGCAACGTAGTGATCGTGTGGAGCATGGGTGACCTCTAGAATTTCGGGTTTCGAAACAAGACCACCGTTTCGTGTGTGTCGAGAATGTAGTCGGGCTCGAAAATCGCCTCGACGGTTTCAAGATCGAGCGCGTCGAAGCGGATTCGACGTTTCGGGCGCACGGGTTGCGCCGCGGTTTCGATTGTGACTTGAGTGTTCATTGGATTACCGCTCGATTGCCTGCACGATACCACTCGTACCAGTAACGGTAATACTCACTGTAGATTGACGGTTTCAGACCGCGCATGGCCATTTCCAGCCAGATCAAAGCTTTGTACATCAGCTTTACCTCGACGGTTGAGTGTCCGTCACTGGCGCCGCGGAGCCGTCTCCGCTTCACCAGTGACAGGGCCGCTCTATCCTCGGATGGTAACCGGATTCAAGAGCGGCCCCGTCAAGTTGATCCACACCCTGATATTGCGGCAAGGATCCTGCGCCTCGGAACTTCGGCGCTCCCCCGTGCTACACACGCGATTACAAATCGAGCGTCGGGGTATTGGTTAGGGACGTTCGTACCGTCGGCACCTAGCACGCGGGGCGCTTTGAGGCCCATAGGCGTTGCTCTAGGTGCATGGTCCGTTGTCGAGCGGGTGACTGTCGGCCTGACGCTGTGGGAGCCGTTCAGGAAGGTGTGTCCAGCCGTAGCTGACACTCCATGCCGGGACTCGGGACCGCGGGCGGATCTGCTTTGCCCTAACCCTGGCGTGGTTTTCGCCAGGCTTCATTTTCACGTCGTCGCTATTCGGTTTTCAAAGACGCATCGGATCGACTCGGCCACGGCCGTTCGTTCTTCTGCGACGCGGGGCGCGCTCACACCAGCGCCGTACGCGGTTTCAAGGCCCCGGGGCCTACGCCCCTGCTACTGCCCGTGCGTCCCGGCATCCCCCGGGACCGTCGTTCGTTCGTGACTGGGGGTATTGCAGGGTCGGGGCCAATGGACCATTTCAATGATTTTGCATACTTAGCTTTTACCAGGCTGTGGAAGTGTGAATTTTAGTTCATACTAATGATTCTAGGTACTTAGTCGGTTAAACTGTTAAACTATTGAAATTACTAGGCATTTTCCAAGTTGAAAGTTCACACTCTATGTGTGAACTAATGGCTACTACTATATTGCCATATTGGGCTACAGGTAGGATTATAGCCTACTAGTATATTGCCACATTAACCTACTTAGTAGGTTTTTATCTTACTTTTACTTACTACGTCAGGGTTGCCGCCGTAGTAGCCCGTGGCCTCCCGCATGGCACGCGCTTCCGCTGCGACGTCTGGCAAGCGCTTCAGGATGGCGCGGAGTACGTTACGCGAAATTGAGAGCAATTTAGCGGCTCGTGTTTCTATACCTTTTGTTTCAGTGAGTGCTGCATGTACGATTTCACGTTCTATTTTATTAGCTTGATCACGTAACAACAATACGTTCGCGAATTCTTTAGCGAAGTCCATATCGTGTCCTATAGAGTGCGCGTTCACGAATATAATATCGTATCTGATCTTTGGTCGCCGTTTCTGGCGGCGGAGACGGCGGCGAATGCATACTTTTAGGACGAAGGGCATAAGGTAGAATTTTGGCATCATGAGCTGCGGGAGCTGGCGGTTTGGGTACTTTAATTCGTTTGGGTTTGACGGTGTTTTTGGTGATGGGTTTCTCAGGCCATTCATTCGTATTATTTCGTATGTATTCTATTAGTTCAGAATGAGGGGTAAACCATTCTCCCTGAATATTGGCGAAGGAAAAACGCTTATGTAATTCGCGTTCTTTATTGAAATTAGAATCGTATAGAACACCGATTATGTTTAATTTCTCGTAGTTTGCACAGCGTAAACTGTGAAATCTTTCGTGTAATGAGCGGGTGATACCAATCTTAATCGGACCTTCGGCACCTGCCTGAATGAAATAGATGACACAGTGTCTACTGGTGCGGTGCTTTTTTGTTGTGTGCATAATGACCAGTTGTTTGTTCTCAATACTTTAGAGCATGATTTTAAATTGCGCAAGTCGAGTGACAAAATCCACCTGTTTTCAGGTTGTTGAATGGTAGAATCCGGCTCATGCGGAACGATCGTGAAGGGCTCATCACCGCGATCAATAGCACGCGCAATCTCGGCGATGCGGCGCGGGCGCTCGACGTGTCGCCGCACGTTGCAGAATCGCATGCGTGAGTATCAGTTGCCTCCTGGTCGCGGCGGTCGGCCCAAGGCCGAGTTGACCTACCAGCCAACAGCTGGGCTCACCCTCGGCAACATCACAGCCGCTGCACTCCTCATTGGTGGCGGTTACCTCGTCGGTCGCTGGCTCGCGCGCCCCGGCTCCGACAAGCAGATCGTCACCGGCGCGGCGGTTCTCGGGGCTCTCTAGTGTCGGTCTATCGCTGCGCTGGTCGCAAGCGCAAGCGCGACGACGGTTCTCCTGTTTGTACATACGAGTCCCCGGTCTCGTGGGCAGGCGGTCCGTGTCCTGGCTGTAAGTATCGGTTCTACGGGATCGAACGCATAGGGTTTCAGTCGGCGCTCATTTCACAACGAGGGATGTCCTCGTTCGCTAGCACAATCACAGTCAAAACCAACTACATCTCGACAGGCGTTGATGGTTTCGACAAAGCGATTGGTGGCGGCCTTGTGGCCGGGTGCCCGATTCTACTTGGCGGCCAACACGGCGTGGGCAAGTCAACGCTCTTGTGCATGATCGCCGACGCTGTCACCCGCAAAAAGGGTCCTGTGCTCTACGCGTCAGGTGAGCAGGGAGACGACGGCGTCGTCAAAATCGCGAGCCGTCTCGGGATCGTCAACGACGACGTCAAAGTTCTAGGGGACCAGTGTTCGGTCGAAAAGGTGATCGAGCAGGCGATGGAAGGGGTGGTGATCGCGCGCCCCGGTGAGCCCATGAAGAGAGTTCGACCGTTTCTTGTCATCTACGATTCGATTCAGAAGTTCGCGTCGGAGACGGCGGGTGGCGTTCCTGGCTCAGGTGCGCAGCTGCGCGCGGTTGGCGGTGCCATCCTAGCTCACTGCCGCGCGACGAAAACCTGCGCCATCATCATCAACCAGATGGACAAGCAGGGCGAGATGAAGGGCTCGACTGACGCAGCTCACGACGTCGATACCGTCCTCGTGTTCGGCTATCCGCGCTCCGACGACGATGAAGCACCCGGTCAGGAGGAAGACGGCTATCGCGTGCTCACGTGCGCAGGGAAGAACCGCAACGGGCCGGAGAACGCCAAGACGTACTGGCTCATGACGGCCGAAGGCAAGCTCGAACACGTTGCCCCTCGTTCTAAGGTGATCACGTTGTCACGACGTCGTCGCCGTGGTGACGAAGACGGGCAGGAAGTCTAGAGGTAGGAGCGGTGGCCGATCGCCCACGCAACCAGCGATCGACGGACACCGCGGGTCACCGGCGAGACTCGGTGAAGTAGGTAGGACGGGAACGCGATCAACGTTCCCTGTTTTCGACTGCAGCTCCGCGAGCCCCACAATTCCAAATCGCCACCGTCGTAATCTTCGGGCGCCGAAAGCTGCACTGATATCGACAGCTTTCGCTTGGACGACACGCCGGGACCGATGTCGAGGTGCCAGTCGTATTCGCCGGAGGACTCAGCGCTGTATTCGGCGAGCTGCAGCGGCTCGAGCGTGTGGATTTGGAACCGCCCGACGATCTCGTTGGCGCGGACCAGAGCGCGCATGAGCCTGTCGTACAGCTGGCGTTGTCTATCGGTGAGGAGACTGCTGTTTTGAGGTAGGAGAAAAGCAACACGACTCGATCGCCTCACCTTGGACGCGTTCTCGACGACACCTGGCTGCAGGTCGGGGAACATTCGCGTCGCCGTCTCACACTCTTCTGGAGTGAGAAACTCTTCGCGAACGTAGGCTCCGGTGACGGTCAGATAGGCGTCCACGCTCACGCCGCGGTCAGGGGCTCGTCGGTGACGGGAGCTTCGGCAGGCTCGGGCGTACCGAACGCCTTGGTCATCACCGGCTCGACTTCGCTCATGACAGACTGCATCCACGCTGTGGATGCTTTCTCCCACGCCTCGGCGATCTTCGGCGCTGCCGTCAGCAAGTTCTGATACGCGGCGCTCTCGTGAAACGCGTTGACGGCATCGATCGTGGCCTCGTCGAGATTGTCGACGATGATTTTGATGCCGGACTCGATCAGCTCATCGCGACGAGCTTTGGCGGCCGTCTCGACGGCGGCGGTGACCGTATCGATAGCTTCGCCTTTGCCAACGGCATCGAAGCCGTTGCGAATGTCGGCCACCTGGGCGGCGATCTTGTCGTCGACCGAACCGAACGTGTACTTCATGAATGTGAGGGCTTTGTCACGCATCGCGTCTCCTTATTTCGAGTCGTCTTCGCTGCTCGACAACTCGCCGAGCACGCGGGTCTTGGTCTTGGTCGGATCTACCTGACGGTTGAGTAGTTGGTCAACAACTTCGTCAAGCGCACTACGCTGCTCTGGCGTCGGAGGAGTCTCGACTCGTCGACTGGAGCGAGGCTGTAGCTTCACCACTTCAACCTCGAGCTTGCGGAGGATTTCCGCTGCACCTGGGTGGGTGAGTGGGAATTGTTTTTCGATATCGCGCACAGCTTCACGTGTGCGTAGCCGACACTCGATTGGGTCGTTTACAGATTCGGCGATGCGCGTGGCTTTTTCGACATACACGTCGTCGATGTTGTCGAAGAGTGATGGCATAGGAGAGGAAGATCGTCGAGCAGGGTCGGGAGCGAGATTTCGTTGTGCGGGGGCTAAAACGCTGAAACGATCGCGGCGCTGTTGTCGTTTCTCGTCGAGAGATTGTTTCTTTTGCTCTTCTTTTAGCCGCTCTTGCGTGTCAAAAGATTCGATGGCCTCGACGATTAGATCGCGAGTGAATTGAGACAAGCTCTTCTGGCATTTTTTCGCCACCACGCGGAGACGACTTTTCAAGCTCTCTTGAATCGGGATGTTGAGGGTTGTGATCGCGTCAGCGTTTTTCATGCGCAGTGTTTTCGTATTCGTTGCGTAATTACCGTCGCTGAAATGATTATGCATGAGCTATATAAAAATTGTTCAAAAATCTACTTTACGCAATAAAATCAATCGCTTAGCCTGGGCTCTAGGTCAAACACGCTCGTGTCGGAATCGAGATTCTGCTCGAGCCCAGGAGACGAAGCATGTCGTTTTTCTCGAAGCTGAAGAAGATCCCGAGCGAGCTTCCGCACGGCACCGCCCCCAAAAGCGACGGGTTCAAGGGCGTTCTCGTCGACAAGGGTGAGCGTTACGCCGCTGCCTTCGCCTTCGGCGCGGCCAAGGGCTATTACGGCGATCGCTGGAGTTGGAAGGGCCAGAGCCTCGACGTCGTGATCGGTGGCGGAGCGCTCCTCCTGTCCGCGGCGGCGAACGCCTTCGGCAAGGGGCAGAGGCTCGCTCCGCACCTCGAGCGCATCGGCGACGCCGGCATCATGTCGGCGCTGACGTCGATCGGCGCCAAGTGGGGTCTCGAGAAGGCCGGCGCTTTGGTGCATCTGGACCACCCGAATTCGCGGGCTTCGTTGCCTGGCAAGTCGGCGCAGGCTTCGCTGCCCGGCAAACCCGTGCCTGTGGTCGGTCACATCCCGGCGGCCATGGGGGGCAACTTCCTGACCGCGGACCAGATCGCGAAGTACGCCGCCCGTCGATAATCGGAGCGGCGTCGAGGAACTAGCACCGACGGTCGGTCGAGTCCGATCCGCACGGGCGAGCAGCACCTCGGTAGCAATCGAGCGCGGACGAGCCCGCGAACGAGAGTAGCCGAGCCCGCGAGGGAGCCCCGAAGGCGATGGTCGCCTCGGGCGGATGAAACGACGATACGGAGCAAGAAAATGAGCAATCTCGTGATCGGCGACGACGGTTGGACGGAGATCGTGGGCGAGCAGACCCGCGGCGGCTCGGCGCACGGCGACAGCCTGATGCCCGTCATGGGCGACGGCTACGACGTGCTCGGCGCGGCCAACGAGCTGCTGGCCAAGAGCCCTTCGTTCACCCAGTACATGGCCAAGCGTGCCGCCATGTCGCGGCCGGTGACCCACCGTCAGCCGCTGCAGAAGGCCCGCGACTGGGATCTCTCCTTCGGCCCGGTGTCCGGCGCGGCCGGCACCACCACCATCATCACCGTCGCGCCGCAGTGCCTTTTCCGCGGCGAGAAGGTCATGGCGACCGACTCGGGCTCGCCGGCCGGCTACGGCACCCGCATCACCCAGGTGCTGATCGGTCAGCGCCTGCAGCGCCCGGCGACCGGCGGTGGTTCGCTGACGGCGTTCTTCGCGCAGACGGCGCTCGGCAACGGCATCAAGTGGGATACCTGCCAGCAGGCCCTCTCGATCGCGATCACGGTGTCGTTCATCCAGGCGTGCACCTTCGACGCGACCGTGTTTGGCAAAGCCGTGGTCGGCTAAATATCTGAAATCGTTCTAGAATTTAAAGGACGATTTCGATGCACGTTTGACAACCCGCCATTACAGGATCTCTGTAATGGCGGGTGTTTCTCTAGAAAGAGGGAGCGATTCGTTGATGCAGTTCTTGACACAATCAAAGCCAGATAATTGTTGGCCGACTTGTGTCGCTATGCTGCTCGGTTGTGCTGTGTCGGAGTTGCCGAACTACGTCGACGGTGATCGTCAACAATATATCGAAGTTTTCCGGTCTTTCTTGTTCAAGCACTACAACAAATCGTATTTCGAAATCGGACCGGAAAAGTTCGAAGCGGCTGTCGGTTACACGACCGCCGGACATCTGATTATTGGTGAGACAGCGAGAACGGCCGAGCACGACAAATGGCACGCCGTAGTCGGGGTGCGTGGAAAAATGTACTGGGATGTGCACCCGTCGCGAAGCGGACTGACTAACGTGAGAGGCTGGGGACTTTTTCTTCCTGCTATCGAAAACGTACGCGGGGTGAGCGAGTGTTATTGTCCGAATTGCTCTAAGGTTGGATCGTGAACGATTTCGGGTTCCTCGTAGGGCTCGAAGCGGCGCAAATCGCCGGCGATGATGGCTTGCGCTCGTTTGTTTTTCCGATCGAGCGAAACACTCGCGTTGCGGTAAAGCACGTCGATTATTTTTCCGGCGTTACGGCTTCCGCTGGAGAGGGTGAAAACACTTCCGTCCTTACGCGAACAATCTTTAGTGTTGAGCCAAGAATTCGTGATCGCGAAGGTGAAGTGTTGGAATTTTTCCAGCAACGGTGTTTGCCCGAAAAGACGAACTTGCGGGTAGATGTACTTACCGTCGCCGATAGTTCCGATAGTGCCGTCACCGTCAACCATACCGCGCCAAAAATCGCGCGACTGGGCAAGCTCTGGTGTTGGAACTCTAAGCTTCTTCGCAATAATCCCGTGTCGACGGAGAGCGTTGAAAAGCGGGGCGGAAGTGATGCTGAGACGGGCAAAAGGTCCGCCCCATGCGGTTTTTCCTTCGGTCTCGTAGATCGGATGATTGGATTTGAGGAAGGTGCGCATTTTTTCAAGATGCTCTCGGTCTTTGATTCCGAGAGAGCAGATGAGTACGTTTTTGTAAATGCAACCATCTGCGAACAGAAAACCAATCCAGTAGGCGCTCTCCGGTGTGATGACGTCGAATGCAGCATGATTGACAGTGTAAACCGGCGGTCTTCCTTTCGGCAAATCAACGCCTGCTTCGCGCAGAATCTTGTTCACCGTCGTTTCTCCGACGTTGAACGCGACCGCGGCCTCTTTGACTTTGCTGCCGCTGGCACAAGCCGAAGCAACTTCACGTCTCTCTTCGGCATTGAGGCGCACATTCTCGACACGGGGACTTACACCGCGTCGAGCGAGGATGTTATATACGGTTTGCTTGTGTACCCCGAATTCGTCAGCGAGAGTATCGGCACTTTCACCGGCGAGGTAACGTTGCGCGACAAGAAGGCTTTGAGTGTCGTCGAGGGTAACAAGGACGCGACGTTTTCCAGCTTCTTTCTTATTGATGATGTTATAGACGGATCTTTTCGAGAGGGACAGAGTCGTGCAAATGTCTTTGATAGCCTCCCCAGCATTGTAGCGGCGAATCAGTTCATCTTCTTGTTCGGACGTAATGCGTTTGCTCATGGAGTTAATATTACTTCGTGGTCAAATGTAAATCAAGGAGATTTTTCGTGAGCGACTTGGACGACATCAACGATGTGATCGAGGCGCTCCCGGACTCGGCCTTCGTGGAAGACGTTCTGGCTGGAGACTTCGAAGGCATTCACTTCGGTACGCACACACCTCGTTTCGGAACGCACGCACCGGATTTTGGAGTCAACACGTCGGTCGACGGGCTCGACGCTCAGCCTGAGAACGCTGATGCCGCCACGCCCGACGAAGACGAAGAGGACATGCTCGATCCGGAAGTTGCCTTCCGTGACATCGACATGCTCCTGACCGACGACATCGATTTTGGTGACGACATCCCTGGTGATATCGAAATCAACGATGAACATAATCCGTCGGCGCGCGTGATTGGGATGGATCTCGGCACGCATGAGCCAGATTTCGGAACACATGCACCGGACTTCGGCACGATCGGCAGCGTCGACGAGATCTATACCGGACCAAACATGCTCGACCTCCTCAACGAGGCGTCGAGCGGCCCCGAGTATGGCGTTGGTACGCCGGATGAGGAGGAGCCTGAGTTCGGAACGCACGAACCGGACACTGGAACTATCGGCGAAGAAGATGACAACGATGAAGAGGACATGCTCGATCCGGAAGTTGCCTTCCGCGATATCGACATGTTGCTGACCGACGATATCGATTACGGCGACGATATCCCCGGCAACATCGAGATCAACGACGAACACGACCCGTCGGCGCGTGTAATCGGCAGCGTCGATGAGATCTACACCGGGCCGAGCATGATTGACCTCCTCAATGAAGCGTCGGTCGGACCCGAGTACGGCGTCGGCACGCCGGACGAAGAGGAGCCTGAGTTCGGTACACACGATCCGGATACGGGAACCGGAGAGGATTACGGCGGCGCCGGATTGGACGAGCCGCTTTACGCTGAAGACGACGATGAAGTCGACGTTTCGCTGCACCAAGAGATGATCGGACAGGAGATGCTCGCCTTAGCCGAAGTCTCGCACGAGCTAGGTATCGAAGGCGGCGAGACGGTCGAGTTCAACTACAACCTGGAAAACCAGCGCGCGGACATCATCGGTGTCGACGAGTATCTGCAGCACGCCACGTCGTACAACGAGTACGAGATCAATCGCACGGCGAAGGGAACGCCGATGCTTTCCCGCCGCGTGGCGCCGATGGAACAGCGCGAGTGGCAGCTCGATCTTGGTCCAGCGAGCGCGCCGGCCGGTGAGCAGCTCACGTTCTATTCGCAGCCTCAGTTTCACTTCCGCACCGAAAAGGTCATGGCGACGGATTCGGTCGGCGGCACCGGTACGCGCATCTTGAGCGTGCAGGTCGGTCACCGTTTGCAGCGCCCAGCCGGAGGCGGTCAGGGAGCACTAACGGCGTTCTTCGCGCAGACGGCGCTCGGTAACGGGCAGTTGTGGGACACCTGTCAGCCGGCGCTGCAGATCTCCATGACCGTTAGCTTCGTGCAGGCGTGCACGTTCGACTGCACGATCTTCGGCTCGGCGGTGATCTAGTGGAGGATGAGCGTGCAGCAGTGGCGCGATTGGGACGTGTCGTTCGGGCCGGCGTTCGGACAGGCCGGAACGCAGCTCGTGCTGACGCAGCAGATGCAGTGTCTGTTTCGCGCCGAGAAGGTGATGGCGACGGACAGTGGCAGCACGCCCGGTCGCGGCACGCGGATCGTCCAGTTCATCGTGGGGCAGCGAATCCAGCGCCCGACTGCGTCCGGCTCTGCGCTCGTCGATTTCTTCGGGCCAGCGGCCTTGGGAAACGGGATCCGCTGGGACACGTGCCAGCAAGGTTTGAGTATCTCGATCACGGTGTCGTTCGTGGAGAGCTGCACATTCGACATTTCAATTTTTGGGCGAGCGATCGTCTGAGCGAGGTGCTGTAGTGCTGCGCTACATCTTGATGGATCTAACGCTGTTCGACGGAGATGACAGCAAACAAGACCTCGAGCAGACGCGACAGAATCTCATGTGGATTCTTGAAGGGCTTGTGCAATGCGACATGAATTACCTGCGCAAGAACCCGAACACGCCGAAGCTGTATAAGTCGGGCGTCAAATATCAATTGCCGAAGCAATTCGACGGCGATCCCGAAGAGGTCACCGTGCTTCGCAACGCACTTGGTAAATCTGCTTCGCGAGCTGACGTTTCGCAGGTTCTCGAGACGATTCGCCAAGTGTTTGGAGGCGAGCGCTTCCGTGATATTGGACAAATCATCCAAAATGGCGGAGGCGACTGCGACAATCTCGCGACATGGCGCGTCGCCGAGCTACGTCAACAGGGCATCAAGGCCGATCCGTACATGACCAACCGTCCTTCCCCCGACGGCAGTGGCACCATTTATCACGCACTCGTGCTGTGGCCCCCGTTCGCGAACGTGGGCTACCGCACGAGCGAAGATCCTTCGTTGCTCCTCGGCATGTCGCAGCCGCAGCGCGCCAAAGATCGTGATGAGGAGATTCGCAAGAACGAGGAGCGCTGCGACCTCATCAAGAAGTACGGAGTCAAGTACGTCGGCAATCGGCAGCAGCAGGTGATTGACCCGTTTGCCGACGTCGATTTCGAAGAGGTTCTTGGTGTGCGGCGTGCGTCAGTGTCACCGCTCGACTCCGCGCCTCGTGACAAGGCCGAGGTTGCGCGCATTCTACGGGGAGGGCGATGAGCGCTAGCCCGTACACGATCGGCGCTGCGGTCCTCGCTGGCCGCACGCACGTTGTCGAACCTGACCTCGACGAGGTCGCGCGCGAGCAGACGCCCGAGGAGGTCGCCGAGCGCGCGGTCGCCGAGGCCGAGGCCGCTACAGGCCCAGCTCTTCGTCCGATCGGCGAGACGGAGACTCCGCCTGCGTTCGCCGGGCGCGTGCTCAAGAGCGCGTTGCCGAACGTCTCTGACGAAGCGTGGACGCAGTTCGCCATCGCGATGCGCACACAGGAGCCGGGAGCTGTATCGGCTTCGAACGAGATGGGTATGTTCGCGATGCGTCCGCGTCGACTCGGCGATTTCGGGCTCATGCGTGACCTCAAGAAGGTGCGCACGCCCATGAACACCATGGCTTGGGTAGGCAAGTGGGTGCCCCCTATGACCGAAGAGGCGTTCTTGGCGAGTCCGAAGATGCAATACAAAATCTTCGCCGCCTCAATGCGCCGCTATGTCGAAGGGCTGGACAATGAAATGATCCCGACGCCCGACGATCTGCCCGATGACATGACCCTGAGTGGCGTGCTCGCAGTTTTGCACCGCTGCGGGCCGAACGGGCTCATGAACTGGGGCGGTGACGGCGACAAGTTCGAGGACACGATGGCGCTCTACAACCGTGCGAACGGGGTGTTTTGATGCGCGATCCGTACAACACGTCAGTCGCGTTCGACGACCTTCCTCAGTTTTCTGAAGAGGGGGACGATGACGTTGCGACCGCAGCGAGCGCCGTGCTGAAGCACGCGCACAAGAAGCGTCGACGCAATCGTTTGTCGAGTGCGGTAGATATCGTCGGTGTCGACTACGATCCGACGTACATGACGTTCGAGACCGCCGGCGTCTCGTATCGCGTCATTGGTGCGGACGATGACGCGAACGCGACGCCTCCGTTGCCGCTGTTCGATCTGTTGCACAAGCAGTACGCGTCAGATATGCCGCGAGCGCGAATTGTCCGCATCGACGATCCACAGAGCTACTCGGATTTTCGATCTGCACGCCGAGCGCCATACATCGAAGATCTCGAGCGGCGAATCGTTGCGCTTGAGGACGCCGTCGACGATCACGAAGATCGCGATGCGGAGGCACACCAAGCCATCGCGGACATGGTGCAGCGCGCTTGCCGTGGCGGTGATGCGGTCGACCTTCCTGCTAACCCGCGCGGCGTGGATTGCTGGCGCGACGGCGACGAGCTTCTCGTGACGGTGCTCTTCATCGGTCCTGCCGGGCAGCCGCTGGCTGCGACCACCGGCGATAAGGTCGAGCGCGGTGTGGAAGAGGTGGTCGGTTGCGCTCAGTGCTTGGGATTCGCGCCGCACCAGATCGCGCCGGCGGCTCTCCATCTGGCCGAGATTATCGGTGCCAATGATGCGCTGTCGCAGATGTGCAACGTGCTCGGGGCTGTTGCACGTGCTTCTGGCGGGCATCCGCACGTCGCACTGGTTGCGCCGAAGACCGATTCTAAGGTGGCGGCGACGATGGACCTCGTACAGCGCGCGCAGAACGGAGATCGTCGCGCACTCGCCGAGGCAACGCGGTTGGTAAACACCAATCCGAACCTGCTCCTACACGCAAGCAACCAGCTCGCGCTCGGGAAGATGGACAAAATGAGGACGCGATGACGACCAATCCCAAGATTCAGAAGATGCTGCAGGTGGTTGGTGCGTGGGCGCGCGGCCAAGGTATCCCGCGTCCGAAGACCAAGGAGGAGTGGGCACACCTCTTGGCGCTGTACTTTCAGGCGAACCAAGCGGCGTGGCACGAAATTCCTGACGACCATGTCACGCACATGGTGAACGATGGCGCGACGGTGCAGATCGTCGACGCGAAGCCTGAAGGCGTGTTCGAGGACGACTGGGACCGTCTCATGCGCGACCGAGCCGCGGCGGCGGTGGGTCCAAATGGTGAGCTGCTCGACGATTTCGACCAGGAATTTCAGCTCGGTCAAGCGAAAGCGGCCGAGTCTGCCGCCGTGTCGCCACCGACGAACACGAACCCTGTGAGCGCGCAAAACGCGATTCTTGGTGGCCAATCGACGCCGGACTCGCGACAGCAGCCGGTTGAAGTGGCTCGTTGGAACGGTGATAACGACGCAGAGTGCACCAATTTTACTGTCACGGCTGCGCTTGTGAAGCCGCCGCTATCGCAGCAGAATTTCAATGTGTCGTATCGCGGCTACCTCGTTGTTCAGTGGGGTATTCGCGGATACACGTTCAATATCGAGGTCGATATTGGTCAGGGCGTGGAGTTCACGCTCACTGGTAGTTTCTGCTCGGTGCAGATTTTTTGCGAAGCATCGGTCGCCAGCAATGTCGGGCCACCGTACACCGCGGGTGTGTCGTTCCGAGAGGCGAACCGTACTGCCCCGCTGACGCGGTCCAAGACTGGGTTGTTGAAGACCGCCGGCGCCGGTAGCACCAGCATCATTGTTCCGCCGTTCGCCAAAAAGTTCTGGGTTTTATCTACGGACACGACGCAGACGTACACTGTCACGATTCAAGAACCTGACGCGACCTCTATTACCTCGTTTGTTATCCCTGCAAACACGCTCCCGACGACGTCGTACATCCTTCCCGCCAGTGCCGCGTTCGTGGTCGTGGCTTCCGGCACGAGTAGCGTTCTGGGTTCCGTCGTCTTTGAGCTGGACGTGTAATCAATGGCACGGACAAAACAAACGCCCGGTAGCATCGGCTCGGTAATCGGCGATTCACTTGCTGACATCGGCAAGAACATTTTTGGCGGAATTCATACGGCCGGAAAGCTGCTCGCGTCCGCTTTTGGCGCCGGCAAAGCCGCTGAGTCGCTCGAGTCGTTTGAGACCAAGCAAGGGTGGCTCCCGGGCTGGGCAGCGGGTGGTCAGCCGCAAGCCGCGACGCAGCCGAACAAGGTCGCCAAGGTGACGACGCCTGATTACGTGGTCATCGCGCCGAAGTCGGGCAGCGCACCCGTCGTGGTGCAGGACGCGGCGATCGTGACAGTCACCGGCGGCGGTCGCTTCGACGGCAACGGCTACAAGCACGGCGACAAGGTCGGCAGCACGTTCTCGTTCGGGTTCGATCAGCCGGTGAGCGTGTCGATCGTGCGTAGGAACAGTAGCAAGGTCGATACGAGTGATGTCAAGCAGGTGCTCTTTCTCGGCGGCAGCGAAGAAAAGCAAACGGTTGTTGGTTTCAATTGGTATTCGCTTCTCGATCCGACGGGTACATGGGGGACGATCGAATCGGCGAGTTCAATTTACGATGCCGCTACACACTCAGGAGATCCTGGCACGTACATGACCGACGATTCTGGTTCGGATGCAATCAAAAGTAGGTTGCGACAGCAAAAACAGGCGTTGACTAATCCTGCTTTGCTTGCACATCTCAAAGCTTCGCAGCGACGTAATGCTGCGTTACGAGCGCAATTGCATCCGAAGACCGTTGCGGCATCAGTGATGCCTACATTCGCAGCACCTTATTTTCAGCCGAGTGTGGACGTTTCTGCATCGAGTTTTCAAACAACACCGTACGATTCGTCGGTGTACGATGGATCGACAGATAACCAAGTGATGGGTTTGGAAAGGAGTAATGGCATGAGCGTCATGGATCTCGAGGACCAAGTGATCCGGGAAGTGACCAGCGATGTCCCCGGTGCCGGCTGGGACGAGATCGTTGGCGCTTACGATGTCAACACCGAGGGAGATTACACCGTCGGGGTGAGCACCCCGTATACGGTCGGACTCACCGTCGATCATCTTCCGGTCGCGCTTCCGCCGAAGCAGTGGCCGGGGGCTGTGGTCGTCGGCGCAGCCGTCAGCTCAACCCGCGGCGGGGCTGCTCCTGCTGGTGGCACCGCTACTGGCGGCAAGCAGCCTGCGGCTGGCTCGGTCGCGGCGGCCGCTTCGGCTGCGGCTGCTCACGCCGCGGCGGCGGGCAACACGAAACAATTGGCGCAGCAGAAGGCGTCGATTTCGCAGATGCAGCAGCGCGCCGGGTTCGTGACCAAGACGACGCCGGCGGGGAACAAGATCTTGTCGCTGCAGCCGAACCGTAACAAGAAGACGCAGACGGCGTCGATCAAGAACGCGCGCGACATCGCGGTGCGCTCGTCGAAGATCGCCGACAGCATCTTGACGAAGATCAAGAACCCGTCGAAGACGCCGACGAAGGTTCGCGGTATCATCGGTGCTGCTGCGTCCACCAAGCGCCCGGGCGCCGCCGCTTCGTTGGCGAAGGTGCAGAAGCTCGCCAACGACGTCAAGGCGAACGCGAAGAAGCTCAACGACCAGGCCGACAAGCACGAGAAGGCGTACACCGGCTTCAAGGCGAAGGTGGACGCCGGCGTGAAGGTCACGCGCGCCAAGACCGATCCGTCTGGCCGCTCGGCCATCCACGGCGATGGCTACGCTATCATGCGCGACGCCATCGCCGGTGACTTGTACTCGAGCTACCCGACGACGCCGATTTCGACCGGAGTCGACCCGACTACGGGATTGCCTTACAGTGGCGTCGATCCGACCACGGGTCTTCCCTACGGTTCGACGGGCGCGATCGATCCGACGACCGGACTGCCGATGGGCGGGTCGCTCGCCTCGCAGCTGCCTGGTCCGCCGGATTACGGGCTGCCCCCACCTCCCACGAAGGCGCCGCCGCTGCAGCCTGGCGTTGACTACCTGCCCGACCCGCTCGGGCCGACGCCGGGCATCACCAAGGGCGACGAGACGATCTACCAGACCGTCCCGGACGACTCGTGCGTGGTCTATGACGGCTCGCACGGCTTCCCGGAGAAGTCGGTGTGCTCATTCACCTACTACTTCGGCAAGCTCTCGACGGACACGTCGACGCAGCTCATGTGTGGCACCGGCTCGGGCTTCTTCATGGGTAACGACGGGCAGTGGCGTTACTGGTGCGCCAGCGCCTACAACGACGGCATCGCCATCGACCATCGCACGATGCGCCCGAACGCCGACGAGGCGACGTCGATGCCGGCGCTGGCTCAGTCGAGCGAAAACCATCTTTGGGGACCGATCATCGGCAACCCCAAGGGCGCACTCAAGGGTCTGCGCTACGCGGTGACCGACGACAAGTGGTTCTGGTTCCGTGACACCGCGCCGACGTGGGCGACGCAGGCGGACGACCTTGTGCGCCAGCAGCAGGCGATCACCGACTACAAGACGGCGTTGCTCGCCGCGCAGACCGACTACGCCAACGCGCAGGCGCAGGATCAGATCAATGCGCAGCAGGCGCAGCAGATGGCTCAGCAGCAGGCGCAGGAGGACGCCGCGACGCAGCGTCAGTATCAGCAAGAGCTGTCGCAGGCGCAGCACGATGCTGATGTGCAGGCGACGCAGCAGCAGGCGCAGCAGGCTCAGCTTGACCAGCAGTGGCAACAGCAGCAGATGCAGCAGATGACGGAGCAGCAACAGCAGCGCGCGCAGGAGCGCCAGGCTCGTCTGCAGATGGCCCAGCAGCAGCAGCAGATGGATCAGCAGGCGCAGCAGGCCCAGATCCAGTTCATGCAGCAGAATCCGCAGCTGTACGCTCAGCTCGTGCAGACGGAGCCGCAGGAGCTGTATCAGGGAATGGTGCAAACGGCGCAAGATAGCTCCATGGACACCGGCGGCGACAACGTCGAGGACGGTATCGACTGGGGCGACGGTAACGATTCGTTCGAGCGAGCGGCGTCTGGTCGTAGCTCGGATTACTCGGCCGAGGATCTGGAGGAAGATCTGTAATGTCGGTGTGGGACGAAATCATCGGCGGTGGAGAACCGTACGTCGCTGTCCGATTGAAGGACGTCGGCGGCCTCGTCAAGTCGCAAGGCGGGGCCACCGGGGCGTTGGCCTTCAAATTCGCTCCGAACACGATCTCGGCCAAGGTCTACGATGAGTTGTCCAAGCAGCTCGCTGACGGCCTGACTCAGAAGGGTGTGTCGGCGGACGTCTCGGTGCAGACATCCGCCGGCGGCCCGGCACCCAAGGGTGACCTGTTTCGAGGGGCGATTTTGGGCGCGGTCGGTGTTGGAGTGGGCTGGGCTGCGTGGCACTACGTGCTGCGCGGACTCATCAAGGGGAAACGATAATGGCGAAGCGAAAGCATCGATCAGGACGTCCTGGTCGTCCTGGCGAGATGACGTTAGCGGACGCAGTTCGCCGCGATTTCGAAGCAATGGGGTTTTCTACCAAGGGAATCCCTCGACGTCGAAAAAGTCGCGTCGCCAAACGTCGGAGTACGAAGCGCTGGGTACAGAAAGCGATCAACCCGAAGCACAAGGGCTATCTGCACCGCGCGCTCAAGGTTCCGCTCGACAAGAAAATCCCGCTGTCGAAGCTTCGGCGCGCTGCGAAGCGCAGCGGCGTGATCGGTCGGCGCGCCCGTTTCGCACTCATCGCGCGGAAGTTCCGTCACCGGCAGAAGAGGAAAAAGTAAAATGGCGAAGCGAAAGAGAAAGCACGTTTCGAAACGTCGTCGAGTTTCTCGCGGGCGTACGCTGCACTTCTACGCGTCGAAGGATATTGCTGGGTCCTTGACGAAAAAACAGGCGGAACGACTGATCGCCTCTTTGCGTCGAAAAATTGCAAATAAAAAGGTGAGACGTCGCAATAGAACACGGCGACGTCAGTGGCTTCGAAAAAACCCTGGCAAATCTCGCTGGAAGTAGCATGCGCCTTCCCGACCAATATGCCGAAGTGCGTCAGAAGTCCGAGGCGCAGGTCGAACGCGAGACCGCCAAGAAGTGGGCGGGACGGGCTATCGCGTGCTTCCGGTTGTACCGAGCGAGCGGTGTCCTCGATTGGCTGACTCGCGCGCACACGTACCGCGACGAGGCCCTCGAGCACGCGGCGATGGTCGGTGACCACGGCAAGACGGTGAAAGCGATCCAGAACGAAATCGATCGCCTCATGAAAAAACCTGTAGAATCGAAGCGAAAGCGTCGGGTCAGTGCGAGCAAGCGCAAGCGCGGACGCGGCCATAAGAGGAGAGGACGATGAGCACGGATCCCCACGAGATGCTCGGCCGCCAGGTCGTGTACGAAATTTTGGGCGCTGACGCGGCGAAGGGGCCGTCGTTCGACTTCGGCTCGCTCTTCAGTGCGGCTGCTGAAGCGGCGACCAAGGGCGTCGACTACGCGCAGGCACAGAGCGCGGCGAACGCCGCGAACGCTGCACAGGACGACAAGCTCAAGAAGGCCATCGCCGCCGACAGTGCGTGGGCGGACGCCGAGACGACGCTCGATGTCACCAAGCAGGGTGGTGATGCATCGAAGATCGCGGCAGCGTCTTCATTGGCGAGCGCGATGCAGGCGGCGGCGATCTCGACCGCGGCCGGGCTCGATGCCGATCGCGCGGGCAAGCGACTCGAAGCGGCGCAGAAGATGGCGAACACGGCGTCGCAGAATGCACTCAATAACTCGTCGAACGCGGCGGCGCAGTCGAAGATGCGCGCGTGGCAGAAGGTGCTCGCAGGCGTCGCCTCGGCCAGCTCGGCGCCTTCAACTGCGCTGACGACGAGTCCCGACTCGGCACTTTTGGCCAAGCACGGGTTCTCCGGTGGCAAGGGAGACGGCAACTTCTTCACGCAGAAGTTCGGCGGCGTGCCGATGTGGGGTTGGATGGCCGGCGGTGCAGTCGTGCTGACGGGAGTTGCGCTTCTTCTGCGTCGGAGGGGGTAAGTCGTGACGCCGTACACCATCGGTTGCGCAATCCTAGGCGCCGCGACCAAGCGGAAGCGCTGGTTCGTCATTGGTGGCGACGTCTCGGATCAGGGCAAAGTCTACACCGATAAGGCGACGGTGCAGATGGTTCAGCGGCAGCTACACGGGCTCGCCTTGGCGACCGGCAACAAGGATTTCGATCCGTACTCGGACGGGTACAAGGACGATGGTGTGCTCGGCTCGCGTACGCAGCTGTCGGTGATGGCGTTCAACCAGAAGTACGGTTGGTCGTCGGACGGGAAGAACATCACCGATGGTACGCTCGAGGCCCTCAAGCGCCCGGACGTCGTCGACCCCAAAGGCTACGCAGCGAAACAGGCCGCCTATGATGCAGCGAGCGCGACTACGGCGCAGGATGTTCAGGCGGCGGCTGCCAAGGTCGCGGCGGTCGCTCCGCCAGCTGTCAAGGCGCAGGCGCACGCTGCAGCAGCGGCTGCTCAACAAGCGACGACGCCGGCGCAGGTCGCCAGCGCCAAGCAGTCATTGATGGCGGCGGCGGGACAAATCCAGCGCGACGATGAAGGTCCGAACGAGGGTATGCGGACAGCCGGCATACTGTTCGCCGGCGCGGCGGCGATTGGACTCAGCGTGATCGGCTATCATATCGTCATGCGCGGTGCACCGAAGAGGGCGTATCGATGAGTCATGCACTGGCAAAGCCGCAAACGCTCGCCGAGCTGGCCAAAAAACAGCCTCAGGTGATGTCGCGTTTTTTCGAGCGAATCGGCGCGGTGCAAGCGCCTGAGGTGCCCGACAACGTCGGTACGCTCGCCGGCGGCGCCATCGGTGCGATGGTGTTTCCGGGGCACCGCATTCTCGGGCTCATTGGCGGCGCGTCGCTCGGTCGAAACTTACCTATGCTGATTTCCGAGCACAAAGGTTCTGCCGTCCGCAACATGGCGATGACCGGCACCGCGGTGGCAGGCGCCTTGATCGGCAGCAGCGGGCGCAAGACTAAGACGGGCAAGGTGATCGGATCTATGGTCGGGTTCTCCGTCGGGTGGATCGTCGCAGGTGCTGTGGACGCGTACAGGAGAAGCAAATGAACAGCTCGTATACGATCGGTTGCGCGGTCTTGGGTGCGCTTGAGAAGCGCAAGTCGACGATCGGCGCGTACATCCCGGGCATTATCCACGGCGATGGCGGTCCTGCGAGCGTATCGCTCACGACCTCAGGCAAAACGCGAACTCTGACAGGCACACCAGCGTTGTTGGTTGTCGGGGCTGGGTTGGGTTTGATCGGTTTCGCAGTTGTCACACTGACGAAGAAGCTGGTGAAATAATGCGAGCGATCACCATTGGCGCTTACGCACTCGCCGGCGATGTCACGAGCATCCCGAAGGCGGGCGTGATGTACAACGACGACTCGACGACCGTGCGTGCTGTGCAGACTGCGCTCAAGGCCAAGGGTTTTGATCCAGGCAAGATCGACGGGATTTACGGCCCCAAGACGGCGGCCGCCATCCGCAGCATGCAGACGGCGGCCGGTCAGACGCCGACGGGGGACGTCGATTACAGCGTTCTCATGGCGCTCGGTGTGATGGCTCCACAGGGTGGTCAACCGAGTGTCTCTGCTCCCTCGATGGCGACCTCGTTTTTGTCGTCGGTCTTCCCGTCGTCCATGCCGGCGATGCCGTCGGCAGCCACATCAACTGCACCGTCGGCGCCCGACAATTTTTGGACGCGTCCGGTTTGGTCGGGAGCACCGATCAAAGGCTGGCAGGCGGTGTTTGGCGGCGTCGCCTCGTTGGCGTTGGCGTTCGGTATCATCTCGGCGGTGCGTCGATGAGCGAGCGATTGAACGACAAGGAGCTGATGGCGCTCGGAGTCGATCCGGGCACTGTCACGCCGAACCCGCAGATCGCTGCGCACCTGCTCCGAGCACAGCGTCGCCAGGCGCAGCTGCAGGCTCAACTCGCGGCAATGCAGCAGACGCAGCAAGGTGCGCAGCCAGCCGCGACGGCGCCTTCGAGCACGGCTCCAAGCACCTCGCCGTCAGACTCTTCGACGCAGGTGCAGCCGGCTGACGCGACGACCCCGCAGACGACAGACAGCTCGACGACCGCGAGCGATTCGACCGTGGTTGGTGCGTGCATCCTCGGCGCGCTGGCTGGTCGCGGCGGCTATCAGATCCTCGGTGCGGCTGCGACCACGACGCGAGGCGGGACGACGCCTGCGCCCGTAGCGCGGCAGCTGCCTGTCACTCGAGGCGGTGCGGCGCTCCCGCCGGCGCAGCAGCGCGCAGCTGCTCAGGCGGCCAAAGTGCAACAGGCACAGGTGGCGCAACAGAAAGCGTCCATCGCGCAATCGGCAGCAAAAAAGGCGATCGATCTGGCCAAGAAGACGGGTCATCCGGCAGACCTGAACAAGGCGCATGCCGCCTCCGCCGACGCGGTCAAAGCCGTGGCCAAGGCTAAGGATGCCGCTGCGGCGACCAAACCACCGACGTTGACCGACGCGCAGAAGAAGGCGCAAGACGCGGCCAAGAAGGCAGCGGACGAAGCGAAGAAGAGCACGCAGAAGGCCGCGACTACGCAAGATAAGGCACAAGATGCACGTAAGCAGGCGGTCAAAGCACACGCGACTTCTGCAGCACAAAAACTACAAGCATCTGCTAGCAAGTTGGCTAAGCATAATCCGCAACTTGCAGCGAAGTTGAAGTCGTCGGGATCCAAACTGACACAGCAGGCTGCCGCCATCAAAGGCGATGTGCTTGGCGGGATCTTTGGCTCTATGGTGGATATCATCGGCGACGATACGACAACGTATGTTGATGCGTCGGCTACAGTTGCTGATATCACGGCGCAAGTAGCCGACGTTCTGTCTCAAATTCAAGATCTCGATGATCAGGTCAAAAGATTAGTGGGCATGTTGGGGGCTGGCGGTTGGCAAACTGATCAGAGTATTGCCGCTACTAGCAAATCGTTGAATGCGTTGGACGTCAGCGGATCTAAGCTTATCAAACAAGGAAACAGTCTTCTCGATACACTTAGCACTACGTCGGGAAACTCGTCTCTTGCTTCGCAGGCGAATTCCTATATCAGCTCTGCAAATGCTTGGGTGCAACAAGTTGCCGCTATCCAACCGGGTAATTGGCAAGGAGCGTGGTTCAGCGGAACACCAACTTTGAATGTGACTCCGAAAGCGACCGCCGGATCGTCGGCGGTGACGACTGCAATCCAGGCCGTCAACGCTGCTGGACAAGCGGCGACGATGGCTGGTCAGAACGCGATGATGTTGGCGCAGCAGGCGCAGATGAATCCGACGCTGCAGCAACAACTTGCGTCGTCGATGATCATGCAGCCGAATGGGACGCCGCTGAGTGCGATGGGGCTCATGCAGCTGGCGCAGGCAGCCACGACCGCCGGTCAGGCGGCGACAACGCTCGGGCAGCAAGGCGCGGCGCTCGCCGCCAACTCCGACGCGTCCGCGTGGCTTGCGCAGGCGAACACTGCCACCACCAACGCCAACAATGCGTCGAATGCGGCGAACCAGGCTGCTCAGCAGTTGCAGATGATGATGTCGTCCGCGGCGATGTCGCCGTACGGAGCTTCACCTGCTGGCGGTGCATCGTACGGTGGAGGCGGTGGAGGCGGTTTCGATAGCGGCGGGGGTGGCGGTGACGATTCTGGTGTCGACTGGGGCGACGATCAGGGTGGACAAGGCGGCGGGGAGGACGATTACGCAGTTGCGCAGTCGATGCTCGAAGATGTCGATCAAGGCGGCGGAGGATACGACGATAGCTTCGTCGACGACTTCGGTTCGATGGACGATTCGATGTCCGACGGGAGCGACTTCGACAGTTCGGACTTCGGCGGAGATCCGTTCGGTGCCACCGTGGTTGGTAAGCAAGTCCATCCCGACATCGTGCTCGGAGTCGCGCTCGCCGAGGCTCGTGGCAAGCGGTTGTATCGTCACGTGCTCGGTGCCATCGACGTCGACGGGCTCAAAGAGCGCTTCGACACGCTCGAGCCGACGAACCACAACTTGAAGATGGCGTGGCTCGATCACGGTCTCGCGCTCGCTCAGCGCGCGACCAAGGCCATGCAGGACATCATCGCCAAGGCGATCGTGCCGACGAACGAGTTTCCACTACACGACTCGGTCATTGCGCTCGACAATCGCGCCAAGGCGTTGTCGGACAAAGTTGTAGCGCTTCCAGATGACGACGCTACGAGTCCGATTTGGGAGGACGTGCGGTCATACTTCGTCGACGGTTCGCAGCTCGTCAATCAAGCCGAGAGTGTCCTCGATGGTTCACTCAAGTGGGAAGACGTCAAGGAGAGCGTGCAGCAGCTATCCACGGGCGTGGGCAAGGCTGCGGATGCCGCCGCCTCGACGATCAAGTGGACCAGCGTGGCGCTCATCGGCGGCACGGTCGTTCTCGGTGGCGGCATCTTGTACGCGCTCTACAAGGCGATCACGAGTGATACGGGTAAGGCTGTCGCGGTGACGGCGACCCGCGCAGCAATGGGCAGATGAGAAGGAGAGACACAATGAATACAATGCATCGATTGTATAATCAAGGAGTGAAAATCACTGGCATGTCGGAAACGGCTGTCAAAGAAGAACATCAAACTTCACCGCTGGTCCTCATTAGTGTGCTTGCTGGTGGTTTCATTGTAGGAGGAGTGATTGGCGCCAAAGTGGCAAAACCGCATACAGGTGTTGGAGCACTTATAGGTGCTCTGTTTGGCGGTCCAGTGATTGGTGGTATTGGTATGGGTCTCTATTTGAGAGGCCAAAAGTAATAACATGCTCGGCCCGTTGTTAATCACCGCCGGCGCGCTTGCCTCGCTCTTCTTTATCTTCTCGGCGAAGGAGGACGAGCCGCCCGTGCACGAGCCCGACGAACCGCCGACGCCCGGCACGACTGGCTACAAGCGCGTCGACGCTATCCTCGACGAATTGAAGAAGGCGGCGCAGTCGTCAGGCATTCCGCTTGGTTTGCTCGTCGGCTGGATCGCCAAGGAGTCCGGTGGCAAGCTCGACGACACGACCAAGTACGATGAGCGTGGTTACTTCCAGCTGATGCCCGACGAGTCGAAGACGCTCGGGCTCGACCATCAGCGCCTGTCGACCGATCCGGTCTACTCGATCAACGGCGGCCTGGCGCTCATTGGCAAGTACATGGGGGACGTCGACAAGCTTGGCGTGGCTCCCAAGGGCTCGACGTACTACTGGCGGCTGGTGAAGCTCGCGCACTCGATGGGCACTGGAGCGGTCAAGAAGATCGTCGACGAGGCGAAGGCGGCTGGTGTCGCTGGCTCGTGGGAGAGCCTCGAGCGCTACGCGACGGCGAACGACTCGCATTTTCTGTCGATGACGAAGCACTCGCCGCTCAAGTGGTTTCCGTTTGTCGACAGCGTCTACAACGTCGGCGCGCCGTTTGGCTTCGGCGCTTCGGATCAGGTCGTGGGCGGCGGCGTCCTCGGGGCCGATCCTTTGAACGTCTACTCGGATATCGTCGACCCGCTTGATTGTTTCAAAAAAGGGTAAGGAGAAAAACATGGCTGGAGATCGTTTCAGTGACAAGGAGTGGGGTGAGATTCTAGGGATGTCGACGAGGGATGCGCCTGGAAGAACGCTCGCGTCTCCGCCGCCTGCGCGTTATCCGTCGTCGGCGAGTAATACGGCGAGCGGTGCTGCACGAGCGGCTCCGAGCGGACAAGGACCGGACATTTCGAACGAGAACCTAGTGTTGGAAGCAGCCAAGAGTGTGTTGCAGATGATCTTGGCAAGTTTCGCCCCGATTTACACGAATGGGTTTGATGCATCTTCGCCTCAGAAGGCAGCACAATTGAGTGCTATGATCGGGCGTGCTGTTCAAGGTGCACAAGGCGCGATCGATATTATTACGGCGAGACAGATGTACAACGAGCAGCACCCCTCGTTGCGGGCTGCGGTTGCTGCGACTGCGCCATCTATGCTGACAAAACACCGCGCCCTCTAAGCGCGGCGTTTCTGGTTCAATTTAATAAGGGGTGAGCCGTGGCGCGTTTTGTAACGCAAGGCGGAGCTGGTTGGGTCGACGTCAATGACTCGTCGACGTCAGGTCCCGGCCTCATGTCTGCCTCGGACAAGACGACGCTCAACAATGTGGTTTCGCCACATCCAAACTTCGCCTTCACCAGCAAACCACTGACGGCGTCGGTTCTGCAGCCGTTGCTATCGGTGGACTTCTCGCTCATCCCCGACTTGACGAGCGCGGTCAAGCTCACCTACGCCGTGGAGTGCACCGACGGCGTCAACTCGCAGATTCAGTCGGGCACGCTCAACGCCAACGTGGCACGCACGAGCGGTGGAGCCTTCACGACGGCGCAGACGCCGACGGGTACCACGAACACGGTCACCAATGGCGGGATGACGCCCACGTTCTCTTGGGCGACCAACGGTAACGTCGTGACGCTCGGTGTGACCGTGACGACGAACTTGACGCCGACGAACTTTCACATCGATTTCTTCGTCGACTTCGCGACGCACAAGGCTGCGGTGTCGTTGGCTTAGGCGGCGCTCTTCATCGCTGCGAGTCGCGTCTCGATCATGAACGCTGTTCCTCGCCGTAGACCCAGTCCAGCTGCTGCACGTACGATGGCGGGTCTCCCTACACCAATCAGTTCTGCTACTTCGCGTTCATCCTTCTCGCGAAGTAGCTCGCGCAAACATTCCTGAACCGACGTCTTCAGCGGAATCCCTTTTTGCCACGTGGGTTTCGCCATACTTGGTACATTAACCTATTGAGCAAAAGATGTAAAGAATCAGTCAACTGGTTGAATTTTTTGCTCGAATTGGCGAATTTTGTTGTGCAGATTTGATCACGTGAGCAACGTCGCACCTGTCTCTCACCTGCTCGAAGATGCCGAGCGCGAAGAGTTGAAGAGCATCGTCGAGCGTCTCGGTCTCAACGCCACCGCCACCAAGTTGAGCATCTCGCGCGGCGTGATCACTTCAGCCATCGCCGGCGTGTCGGTGCGTAAGGGCTCGTTGGAGATGCTCCGCGCGCAGTTGGTGAAGTTTCGCAAGCAAGGTGGCCAGTGAGCGACCCCCAGATCGAGGACAAGAAGGAGCCCGAGGAGAAGGTCCGCGTCAACCCGATCGCTTCGAACATGCGCGTGTTCGAGTGGATCGAGGACTTGTTCAACGGCGAGCAGGAATTCCCGAACGTGATCGAAGTCCGCCTGGCGACGGGCAAGGGCTACATGACGAACGGGCCGAAGCTGAAGCAGCGCATCTATCAGCCGACCGACTCCAAGCCCGATCGCGAGACCCTCGTCAAGGACGCCAACAAGCTGACGGCGGTCATGCAGACCGACTGCGACGTCAAGCAAAAGCCGACGGTCTACGCGCTGTGTGCCATCAACTTCTCACGCGACGCCGAGCCGTACGATCGCGCGCTCATTCAGCTCAAGCCAGGGCAGAGCTATCGCCTCGGTGAGAATGGCGACATCGAGCAAGACGACGAGGAGCAGTCGATCGAGAAGCGCCACGGGGTCCAGATGATGGGCCACATGCGCGAAATGTTCCAAATGTCGGTGGATGGTTGGGCTGGCATCGTCGATCGTCAGGACCGCACCCTCGAGCGCGTGATGAACCGCCTCGACACAATGGAGACGCGCTATTTCAAGATGCTCGACGCCTTCGAGCGCTCGCTCGACCTGAAGGAAGATCGTGAGGCGAAACGGCGCAAGGACGAGCTGTGGGTCAAGGGCGCCGAGAAGATGTTGGAGCTGGGCGTGGCCATCGCGCCGCCCATCGTCAACGCCATCGCCGGCAAGTCGGTGATCCCGCAGCCGGTGCACCCTGATGTCGTCGAGCTGAAGAAGTTCCTCAAGCGTGACACCGAGGGCGGCAAGATGACCAAGGAGCAGCAGGACAAGCTCCTCGGCATCTGGGATGAGAGCACCTCGACGCTGCTGCAACCCGGCGTGTTGACGGTGGCGCAGATCTCGACGCTTTTCCAAGTTGCCGGCGGGCAGTTGCCGGTCGACGAGCTGGACAAGCTGCTGCCCGGCGGTCCGTACGAGATCACCGGTGAGCAGTTGGGGCAGCTGCAGATGATCTTCGCCAGCTCGATGGAGCAGGTGATGCCCCTGGTTCTCATGTTCAACGCGCGCAAGCAGCGACGCGAGCAAGCCAACAACGGAGGATGAAGAGGATGTCGACGAACAGGGAAAAGCTCGCGCTGACGGGCGACGTGGTCCGTGCCGCACTCACTCGCATCGAAGAGGAAATGAAGACCAATCCGTCGGCCTGGTACCCGGTGCTCACGTCGATGGTGGTCGCGCTCGCCGACAAGCTCGACGTGGTCACCAACCTGGCCATTACCAGTGCCCGAGCAGTGCAGGAGTACAAGAAGATTTTCGAGGCGCTCATGCAACAGTCGCAGGCGAGCCAGTCCGGCACGCCGCTCGAAGCCGTCGCTCAGCAAGTGCCGGCGGCTCCGGTGCCGACCGGACCGCGCACGGGTGCTGACGGCACGCCGTTGTCGGACGACCAGGCCGCCATCGAGGCGCAGATGGACACCGCGATCGGGGCGATGGGTACCGACCAGCCCGCTCCGCCGGCGCAGGGGTCGTCGCTGGTCCCGCTTCGTGGTGGTGCCCGCCCGGCTCCCAAGCGGCGTGTGACGGCCGCCGGCGAGGTGACTGATCCGACGCAACTCGCCGCCGAAGAGCTGATGGACGCGGCGACCCGCGAGAGCTGAGCTGTGGCTCGCCCATTGCTCAGTTTGGTTTCCATCGTCAAGAACGAGGCCGGCAACTTCCAGAAGACGCTCGAGTCGGTCAAGCCATACATCGACTGGTGGACGGTGGTCGACACCGGCTCGACCGACGGCACACCGGACCTCGTGCGCGAAGTCATGCACGACGTGCCGGGGCATCTCGAAGAGGCGCCATTCATCGATTTCGCCACCACGCGCAACGAGGCGCTGCGACTCGACGCCGACGTGCATAGTTGCGACGGTGAGCGACCCGTGTTCACGCTCATGCTCTCGGGCGACGAGACGCTCGTCGGCGGCGACAAGTTGCGCGCGTTCTTGGAGGAGAACCGAGAGGCTGATGTCGGTGCCTACTGCGTGATGATGCAGTCGGGCTCGCGGCAGTGGCCGTATGCGCGCGTGCTGCGCACCGACGGTGGGTGGAGATATAAGCGACCGATTCAGGAGTTGCCGATCGGGCCAAATGGCGAGCGGAATGCAGCGCTCATTCCCGATGTTCGGATCATCCATAATGTCGAGGGGGAAGACTCAGAGCGCAAGAAGCGGCGCATCCTTGAGTTCGATCTGCCGACGCTCACCAAGCTCGTCAACGACGAGTCGAAGCCGTTGGTCGACCGCACCGGCGACATCTTCTACCTCGCCGAGACGCACGCCAACATCGCGGCATGGTGGCCCAAGCCCGACGACAAGCGCGGCGAGCCGGGCGACGGGTGGCTCTCGCACGTGCTGCAAGCGGCTGCGCTGTACTGGCGGCACGCCGAGCTAATCGAGAGCACCGACTCAGAAGCGACTGCCCGTTCTCTCGTCCTGCACTACCGAATGATGGGCAACGCCGGCGTGTACACCGACGCCGAGCTGGCGCAGCGCCTCTTCGCGGTTGTACAGGCGGCGCCGAACATGCCCGAAGCGCGGCTCCTGTTGGCGATGCACACCTCGCGCGTGGACGCTAAGCAAGGGGCGCTCTTCGCTGCCGAGGCGGTGCGGGTCGCACGCGAGCAACCGAACGCGATGCATCGCGATTGTGAGTGGCAAGCGCTGCGAATCGCCGCCGGCTGCGCAATGGTGCTCGGCCGCAAGGAGCAGGCGCGCAAGCTCGCTGACGAGGCCATCGCGGCAGGAGCGAAGCCGGAAGTGATGGAGGAGATCTTTCAGTGAGCGTTGAAGAAGAACGCAAGTGGGAACGCGTTTTGAATGAACGTAGTGAAGTAACGATCGACGAAGCGGGCGAGCCGGTCAAGCAAGAGGTCGATGTTGATGCCGCGATCGACGCGCTCAACAAGAAGCCTTCCTTCGAGGATTATAACAAAGCGTCTTCAAACACCCGTGTCACGGTGTCGTTCGTGCAGTCGTGCACCTTCGACTCGACGGTGTTCGGTGTGGCGAAAATCTGATGGCCAGGTTCCAACTCGGTGTCGTCAGCCTCAATCGCAACCAACATGCGCAGTGCTTCATGGAGGTCATGCGCTCGATGGCGGCGGCGTTGCGCGCGCTCGGGCATGTGGTTGAGTACGCCGGACCGGGCGCGACCGGGCGCATGATTCTCTTCGGGGCCAACAACCTGGAGGAGCACCCGGAGAATCCGATTCCCGACGACACCATCATCTATAACGCCGAGCAGCTCGCCGCGATTAAAGACCCGCGCTACTTTCTGCAAGGCTACGCGCAGCAGAACCGCTTCAAGATCTGGGACTATGCAGTGGCGAACGTCGAGGCGCTTCGCTCCATCGGCGTGACCAACGTGTCGCTGTGCCCGGTCGGCTACGTCAGCGACAAGTACGATCACCTCTTTCGCCCGCATCGCCCCCGCATCGCACGACTGGCGCCAGCTGACGAGGACATCGACGTGCTCTTCTATGGATCGGTGGCCGGTCCTCGACGCGAGATCCTCGACAAGCTCGACGAGGCCGGGCTCAAGGTCCATCGGCTCTTCAACGTCTACGGTGACGAGCGCGATGCCTGGATCGCGCGCAGCAAGCTCGTCATCAACTTGCATTTCTATCCCCGTGGCGTGTTTGAGATCTTCCGGGTGAGCCATCTGCTCGAGAATCGCCGCTGCGTAGTGACTGAGGCAGGCGGCATTGATGCGGGGCTCGAATCGCTGGCGCAGCGCGCGTGCGCATACGTGCCGCGAGCCGACATCGTCGACGCGTGCTTGTCGCTGGTCGCCGACGTCCGCAAGCGCAGGGCCATCGCCGATCGCGGTTTCGAGGAGTTTTCCAAGATCGATTTCGTCGAGAACGTGCACAAAGCGTTGGAGGAGTCGTGATGCGAGATGAATTGCAGCAGATGGCGGAACAGTTAGTGGTCGCGACACACACGTCTGACGTGGTCAAAGCGTATGACAACTATGCTGTGACAGCGATGCGTGTTTTGCTGCAGTGGCCGCATCTCGTTGACGGCACGGGCGTCGAGTCGTATCTGAACGGCGGCACGCCGTCTGCCGAGAAGCTCGCCGAGCGCGCCTGGCAGATCGCTGACGCTATGATGGCTGAACGCAAAAAGCGCGACCTCGGCGAGCTAGACGACAACAACGGAGGGTAGTCATGGTCTCGGCTGAGGAGGCGCTCGCGCACGCTGCGGAGCGTTCGGGGGCTCAGGCGCAGCACATCACGAAGACGCTCGACGATACCGATCAAGCCCGCGCAGACTTCATCGAATCGAACATCGACGCCAACATCTTCAAGCACTTCAACGGTGACGCGTTCGTGTTCGACTTGCCGGTCGCGTTCAACGGCTACCTCGTCGGTACACAAGGCGCGGTCGACGAGGTCAAGCGAATCTACGAGGCCGGCGGCTGGTCGGTGGCGGTGCTGCCGCAGACCGACGGCAACAAGACCTCCGGCTACAAGCTCGTGTTCGTCGCGGCTCGCCGGCCGGGACTACCTGCACCGCGCGTGAAGCCGAAGTCGGGGCTGCCAGCGCTCTCGACCTGCTCGACCACGTCGCAGAATGCAGCTGCCGCTCGGCTGCTGGTGCGCTTCCCGACCCGCGGCCGGCCACAACAGGCGGTACAGGTGCTCCAGCAGTACCGCGAGATGGCCGGCTGCGCGTTCACGCTCGAGGTCATCGTCGATGTGGACGACGAGACGATGGAGCGGGCCGAGATCCTGCAGCGGTTGCACGCGCTTGACGCAATCGTCACCGTCGGCGAGCACCACAGCAAGGTCGAAGCATGCAACGGCGGTCGCGTACAGGACTGGGACATCCTCATGCTCGCCTCCGACGACATGGTCCCGGTCAAAGAAGGTTGGGCGCTGCGCGTGATCGAGGAGTCGCGCGCTGCCTGGCCGCACGACGATGGCGCCATTTTCTTCAACGACGGCTTCCAGAAGTCAAACCTGTGCACGCTACCGATCGTGGGTCGGCGTCTCTACGGACAATTCGGCGTCGTCTATGAGTCGGCGTACAAGTCGTTGTATTGCGATCGCGAACAGACTGATGTCTTGAAGGCGATGAACCGGCTTGTCTACGTCGACGAGAAAATTATCGAGCACCGGCACCACATTTGGAATCGCGCCGAAAAGGATGCGCTCTATACGCGCAACGACGCGTTGGAGACCGAGGACAAAGCGACATACGAGCGGCGACGCGAGATGAGGTGGTCCTATTCGCAAACTGGTTTCACCGTCCTTCCGTGCTGGTTGTCGATTCTCATCTGCGCGCTTCCAGCACGACGTGCGCTGCGTGAGCGCTTAGTGGATGCGTTGTATGCGCAGATGGGAACGCGGCAGGATGTCGAGATCATCATCGACGAGCGTGAGGAGATCACGGTTGGTGAGAAACGCCAAGCGCTCCTGAAGAAAGCGCGAGGTTACTACGTCGCGTTCGTAGATGACGACGATATGGTTGCGCACGACTATGTCGATCGAGTTACTGACGCCGTAACTTCGCCGGACTACGGTCCACTCTTGTCAGTCGACTGTGCATCGCTCGTCGGCGTTATCACGACCAACGGTGAGAAGCCGCAGGAGTTCCGGCACTCGATTGCTTACGAGGGATGGTACACGAAGGATGGGGTTCATTTTAGGTGTCCTAACCACCTAAATCCAATCCGGCGCGACCTCGCTCTGCAGGTCGGGTTTCATAATTCGAACGTCGGAGAGGACGCGGATTTCAGTAAGAGATTGCGACCCTTGTTGCAGAAAGAAGCCTCGACCGGCGACAAGCCCCTTTACTTCTACTTCTACAATCAGGCAGACTCGGTGCAATCGACGAAGTAGGAGCCAGGGGTATCGTGAAGGTATACTCAACCGCACTGTTTGGAAACCGCTACCAGCAGTACCTGCCGACGTTCACTCTCGCAGCCTGCAATCTCTTTCCTCGTAGTGAAGGTTGGCAAGTTCGCATCCACACCGACGACGAGTTTCTGAACACCGATGACGGAGCGTTGCTGCTGCGGCTCTTCGCCGCGGACCTCGTCGAGATGCGCGTGCGGGACGCCGCGCCGCTCACCAAGGCGATGTTGTGGCGGGTCGCGCCGGTGTTCGAGCCCGGCGTCTCACACGTGTTCTGCCGCGACATCGATGCGCTGCCCATGCCACGGGACCGAGTCGTGTGCGACCAGTTCATCAGGAGCGAAGCTGCGATCGGCACCTGTCACGACAACGTCGCTCACATCGGCATCATGGGCGGCCTGTGCCACTTCAACGTCGACAAGTTCATCGCGCAGTCGGGCATCAAGACGATGGACGAGCTGTACGCGTTCGCGGGTTCGGTGCCGTGGCAGAAGCACGGAGTCGACCAGGATGTGCTCAACCGCCTGATCTCGGCGCGGCCGAGCTTGACGCTGCTCGAGCATCGGTACGCCGGCTGGAAGGACGGCATGCCAGGGAAGACCGACCGCGAGGCTGGGGTCTACGATTGCCAAGCATGGTCGACGCCGACGTCGAATCTGGGCTTCTGCTCACGTCGTGGCGACTATGCGGCGCTGCTGGAGGCGGACCGACTCGCGCCGCACCTCGGCAGCGCCGGCTATGACATCGACGAGGCGCGTTCGTTCTGGGAGGCCCACGGTGACCCAGCTATCGCTCGCATCGTCCATTCGTGCGAGATGCGCGATTGATGGCCGGCGAGGAGACGAAGGCGGACGCTCCGCCGATCGCATCTGAACCTGTGTCGGAACTGACGGCAGAACCTGCACCGAAGCGTCGAGGTTCGTGGAAAACACGCTATGAGCGTGCGGTTGAGCGCTACGAGGGTTTCAACGGGCCGTGGGCAGACGTCGGTGAGGGTGTTTGCACCTGCGGCGTCGAGCGGCGACTGTATTCGCCCGTGGCGCGTCCAGACGTGAGGCTCTGCGCGCCGTGCACGCAAAAGGGTGCGCTCGCGGCCATTCCCAACGATTCTCGCGGAGACGATTGAGTGTGCGGCGACTGTGGGCATTCGCCGATGGAGCACTCTGGCGGCCCGTGTCGCCACGTATACTCGACGGGAGATGTCTGCGACTGCGCCGCGTTCGTGCCTGATGACTACCCGTGCAAGAGCTTCGTTGCGCAGCGGCGTGAGCTGAACGCTAGCATCTTGTCGTGGTTGAGTTTGGTGGCGGTCGCCGAGATGACTGAGTGGCCGCTGCAGTTGACGACGTGGACAGGGGAGAGGGGTTCGACGTGATCTTGCGAGACTTCTTCGGAGCACCCGCGTTCAAGATTGCCGACCGGCATTGGCAGAGTGGCTTTCCCATGCCGTTCATCGAGCAGATGAAGCACGTTGACGTGGACGTGGTTTCGCTTGCCTCCGACGAGACGCAGCCGGACCAAGAAGGGCTCGCGAACATCAAGCGCGACTGTCCGCACCTGAGCCTCATCTTGTGCCCGTTCAAGGACACGGATGACCCCGCCAAGCTCGACGCCATCGTCAAGATCGCACGCGGCGTAGCCGACAAATTGGCCGGTCATCTGCGTAACGGCAAAACGATCTTGTCGACGTGCTCGGCCGGGCGCAACCGCAGTGGACTCATCTCGGGGTTGGTGTTGATGAAGCGTTACGGGCTCACCGGCAAAGAGGCCGTCGAGCGCGTGCGCCTGGCGCGTCCCAATGCGCTCACGAACGACACCTTCCGCGAATATCTGGAGTCGTTGCCGTGAGCATCAAATACGAATTAAGCGATATTGCCAAAGCCCGATTACAGAACGTACTGCAACTGATTTACAAAGAATTACAAGTAGAAGAAACAAATACGGAAAAAGCTTATGAAGCAATTCTTTCGTTTGTGGGAGGCATATACACAGGCTTCACGGATAAATCAGCAGCTGAATTTTTGAAAGCAGTAGAAAAGGATAAAAACTCACGTGAGTGCTGAAAGCGAGATCTTCGGTGCAGTCGTCGACTCCGAAGAGGAGGTTGAAGCGCTGCGCCGCATCCGCAACCTCGGGCGCATGTTCATGACCGGCACGCAGGTCGAGATTTCTCCACGCGAGCAGCTTAAGTGGTGGCGGGAGCAGCGCAAAGTCATTGGCAAGGACTTTCTGCCGATCATCTACCGTCGCCGAGACGACGCTGAGATCGTCGGCTACGGCATCCTCAACCGCAAGAGTGAAGGGTTGTATATCAGTTTGGCGGTGGCACCGGCACATCGAGGGTTCGGTTACGGAACGAGCATCTACTACGACATGCACGAGCGCGCCGGCGAGGCGGTCTATGCGGTCGTGCTGCAAACAAATCTCGCTTCGCTCTCGGCGGCACGCAAGGCCGGCTACACGGTCATCGGCAAGTTCTTCGACGGGATCATTCTTGTCAAGGAGTGATGGCTTGACGGATGCACACGTTATGTGCATCCTATCGCCATGGCAAAGAAGAAGCTTCCTCCTAGTGTTCGTCGTACTCTGATCCTCAACATCCCTCTCAACAAAATCGAACGGGTCGCCATTCGCAAACGAGCCGCGGCTGCGAACATGACTCCCACCGGGTTCGCTCGGTGGATGGCTCTCTGCGCCGCCATTCCGGGCGTCAAGGAGTAAACGGACATGATCCGCTTGTTCAAGGTGGCGATGTCCTCGCTCGCCAAGGAAGCCGTCGCGGCCGTGTTCGACAGCGGCTACATCGGGCAAGGGCCGAAGGTGGACGAGTTCGAGAAGGCGCTCGAGACTCCCGACGCGCTCGGGCGCAAGGTGTTGACGACCAACAGCTGCACGTCCGCCATCGATTTGGCGCTGCACCTGTGCGACGTCGGGCCTGGGGACGAGGTGCTGACCACAGCCATGACCTGCACGGCGACCAACACGATGCTGGTGAACCGGCGGGCCAAGATCGTCTGGTGCGACGTCGATCGCTACACCGGCTGCATCGACCCGGCGGACGTCGCTCGCAAGGTCACGAACAAGACCAAGGCCATCATCGCTGTCGACTGGGCAGGTCGGCTGTGTGACTTCAGGCCATTGAAATATCACGGTGTGCCCGTGATCGAGGACGCTGCGCACCACTATGGGCCTGATGGTCGCGCAGCGCGGGGGGATATGATCGCCTGGTCATTCCAGGCTATCAAGTACCTCACAACGGCTGATGGCGGGGCTTTGTATGTTCCGCCATGGGAATACGACCGCGCCAAGCTCCTTCGCTGGTACGGACTCGACCGCACCAAGGGCGACTCGTTCCGCTGCGCGCAGACGATCGAGGAGGCGGGCTACAAGTACCACATGAACGACGTCGCCGCTGCGATCGGGTTGGCGAATTTGGCGCGCGCGGCACACAACGTGTACCAGCAAACCTGCAACGCGGTGTGGATGACGATTCGACTCAAGGAGAGAAAAGTCTTTGTCGTCACGCCTCCGTTGGCCGATTACTGCTCGTGGTGGCTCTACACCATCATCGTCGACAATCGCGACGAATTCATCGAGAAAATGAAGTTCAGGGGCGTCGAGTGCAGCCCCGTGCACACGCGCAACGACAAACACCCAGCCTTCCGCGGCTACAGCGGCGGCGAGCTGCCCGGCCTCGACTACTTCGCCGCGCACGAGGTCGCCATCCCGATCGGGTGGTGGCTCACGAGCGAGGAGTTGGAGAAGGTCGCGCAGGCCGTCGAGGAGTGTGCCTGATGCGTTACACGTTCTTGATGCCGAACTCGCCGGCGTTCGCCGAGCTGACTGAGGCATACCGTCGGGTAGCCGAGAGAAGGGATGACGTGCGTGTGGTGATGGGCGCTGACGGTGAGCAGGAGATTGTTCGCGGTGAGGGCGACTTCTTCGTTTGTTATCAGCGCCCGTACCAGCAAGTTCTTCGAACTGCACGTCGGAACAAGGTCGCGTTCGTCTACACTGAGCCGTTCGCGCCTGAGTCCGCCATGAGCGCGGACCACCGAGCATACAAGCGCGCGTTCTTCCAGATCGCCCCCTGGCTCGACGGCGTGATCGCCCACACACCCGAGATGTGTGACCAGATCTTGGCCGAGCTGAAGGAAATGGGCTTCAACAAGCCCGTGGGCGTCGTGCCGGCTGGGCTCGATAACGGGCAGGTGCCTGAAAGCGCGCGCTGGACGACAAAGGACATCGACTTTCTCTTCTACGGTTCGATGTCCGGCAAGCGTCGTTGGGCATTGCCGCTCCTCAAGGAGAAGCTCGGCGACCGGCTCGTCATTGCCGAGGGCGTGTACGGCGACGCGCTCTACGGCCTCCTGGTGCGCACCAAGGTCTCGGTCTACGTCGCGCATGCGGACGTGACTTCGTTCTCCACGCACCGCATCTGGCACGAACTGCCGCTCGGGGTCACGATGGCCATCGAGTGCCTCAGCGGTCGAGGAGCCGATGCCTGGCCGCTGTGTCCCTACTACCACTACGTGCCGCTGCCGACACTTACGCAGGAGAACGCCGACGAGTACGTGAAGAAGCTCGAAGGCGCGCTCACGTGGGAGCCGTCGAGCAACTTGGCGTCGATCGCCAGCACGCACAACACCGAGTTCTGCATCGATAGCCACCTGGCGTCGTTCGCCAAGCTCTTGGAGAGACCGTAGATGGACGACACGCTCATCTATACGCTGACGATCACTATTGGTTGTCTCCTTTTCGCGAGCGTCGTTTGGTTCTTTTTCATTCGAGGTAGATAAATGACCGAGATCGTGAAGTGCCGCGTCTGCAAGTCTAACCAGCTGCGCCACGTGTTGTCGCTCGGTGAGCAGGCGCTCACGGGCGTGTTCCCGATGCCCGGCGAGACCGTGCCATCTGGGCCGCTCGACCTCGTCTGGTGCCAGAAGTGCACGCTGCTTCAGCTCAAGCAGTCGTACTCGCCATCGGAGATGTACGGCGCGAACTACGGCTACCGCTCGGGCTTGAACGCGTCGATGGTCAAGCACCTGCGGGAAAAGGCGAATAGTCTGGCATGGGCTGCTCATCTGCAGCCCGGACACGTCGTGCTCGATATTGGCAGCAACGACGGCACGTTCTTGAACGCGTTTCCGAACAGCCTCGCGCGCATCGGCATGGACCCAACGATCGAGAAGTTCAAGCAGTATTATGATAAAGAAATCATCACTGTCCCATCATTCTTTTCGACTAATACAGCGTTTTTCGCAGATAGGTACAAGCCCAAACTCGTCACCTCCATCGCGATGTTCTACGATCTCGAGGACCCGATCGCGTTCGCTCGCGACGTCGCCTCCGTGCTCGCCGACGATGGCCTGTGGCACTTCGAGCAGCACTACATGCCGTCGATGCTGCGCACGGGGGCCTACGACGCCATCTGCCACGAGCACCTGGAGTTCTACTCGCTCGGCGTCATCAGGCACATCTTGGAGGTGGCCGACATGCGCATCGTCGACGTGTCGATGAACGCGGTCAATGGCGGCAGCATCGCCGTCACGGCATGCAAAAACAATCAGGAAAATCTTACTCGTCGATACGCTGCGAACGAGGCCGTCGTCGAATGGCTCATCGCTCAAGAACAGCGAACGGATCTCGACACACTACGTCCGTATTTGGAATTCGAAAATCACGTGCGAAAGCACCGCGACGATCTGCGCGGGCTCGTTGGTTTTCTTGTACAAGACGGAAATCGTATTTCTTGCTACGGCGCGTCGACCAAGGGCAACGTGCTCCTGCAGTATTGCGGGCTGTCAGCAGACATTATCGGTCGCGTCTACGAGGTGAACGAGGATAAGTTCGGGCGGGTGACCCCGGGCACGAACATTCCCATCGTCCCGGAGGCGCAGCTGATGAAGGATATGCCCGACTACCTGCTCGTTCTGCCCTGGCACTTCAAGACGGGCATCTTCGAGAAGCTGACCGAGTACCGGGCGGCCGGCGGTCGCGTGATCTTTCCGCTGCCTGAGATCGAGGTGCTGTGATGGAGTGGGAATGGGAGCGTGAGAAGAAGCCGTTCGCTGGGCAACCGTGCGTCGTGCTCCTGAAGAAGGGCAGCGTCATGTTCGCGGAGGCGTATCTCGGCGAGTGGAGAATGGCGAACTCTAACACGTGGCTGGGTTACGGGGACTACGCCGTTGTGGGCTGGGTCTCGTTCAAAGATGCGCCGCTGGAGATTCTCACCAAAGAGCAGCTGATCGATCTGCTCCGCAACGGCGAGGCCAAGCTGTGCTGATCAAAGTCGCAGTGAAGGACGACCGCCTCGTCATCTACACGCCGAAGTACAAGATGCGCTTTCGGCTCACGAAGAGCGGGCGCATGCGCGATACGATGCGCTACGACGGCAAGTACGTGGACGTGGTCTTTCTCAACGAGAAGGGTGAGAAAATGCCCGAGAGCGCGCTGCCGGAGTACGCCGGGCGCGTCACGTTCCGCCCGATCGAGCCGCGGAATTGGTTCTGGCGCCTCATACAGAGGGTCCGTATGCACTTCCAGCGGCAAGCCCTGAAGGAATTGGAGTGGTCGGACGAGAGGAAGGAAGTGAAGGTGCTGTGATGCCGAAAGCCGATATGTCCGAGAAAACAATCGCCGAATCGATTCTCAAAACGAGAAACCTACAGCACGAGGTTTTGGCGTTTCTCCTCGCTCTCGATGAGCGAAAGATGGTTACGGGCTGGGGTGGCGTGCCTGTCAATGAAGTTGCTGACTACATTACAGGCTACATCATCGGCACGATGCGAGGTCGATGATGGACGGGGAAGACGTGATCGAGGAAGTGAGCGAGCTGCTCGACGAGGGTGTGGCCGCGTGCACGTCGGCGACCGATTT
>Ga0335082_10000140_pt1 | contig 72333 bp, 54 predicted proteins | sample Lox_Sample_41_FD_206718 | JGI IMG/M metagenome (GOLD analysis project Ga0335082, IMG submission 206718) | Soil microbial communities from Loxahatchee National Wildlife Refuge, Florida, United States - Lox_Sample_4.1 | ecosystem: Environmental > Terrestrial > Soil > Wetlands | place: USA... | reverse complement strand
GCAGAGAGCTGATAGCTTTTTCTCGATGAGGATCGCGATCGATGCCCGAGGCCTCCTCGGCCGGCAGACCGGGATCGGCACCTATACCCGAGGGGTGGCGAGAGAATTGGCCCGGCGACCGCAGACCGCCGTCGGGCTCTTCCTTCCCCGGCCCCTTTCCGATCCCGCCGACGGCCTCGGGCCGGTGACCGTCCACGCCGACCGGCATCCCCTGGGGATGCTCTGGGTTCAGACGACCCTGCCCCGCCGGATCGAGACCTGGCGGGCGGACGTGCTGCTGGCCGCCCTGACGATCGCGCCCGTTCGCGGCGAGGTGCCAGTCGTCTCGGTCGTGCACGACCTGACGGCCTGGACGCATCCCGAGTGGCACGCGCGGCGAACGAACGTCGGGTTCGCGCCGCTTTGGGAGCGCACGCTCGAACGGGCGAGGCGCTTGATTTGCGTCTCCCAGGCCACGGCGGACGATCTTCTGCGGCTCTATCCCGAGGCCCGGGACCGCGTGCGCGTCGTGTGGAACGGCGTCGACCCCGAGTTTGTGCCGCGTCCCGATGCGGCCGCTCGCGAAAGCGCGCGGGAGCGGTACGCCGGAGGAGAACCGTTCGTTCTGTATCTGGGAACCCTCGAGCCGCGCAAGAACGTGGCGACGTTGGTGGCCGCCTGTGAGCAGCTCTGGTCCGCCGGAATCGAGCGGCCGCACCTGGTCCTCGCGGGCGGCATCGGCTGGAAGACGGCGCCCCTCGAGCGGCGGATCGCCCGCTCCGCGTTTCGCAACCGCATTCACCTCGCCGGGTACGCCACGAGGGAAGTGGCCCTCGAGCTCTACCGTTCGGCCGAGGTCTTCGTCTACCCGTCTCTGGCGGAGGGCTTCGGCCTCCCCGTGATCGAGGCCATGGCGTGCGCGCTGCCGGTGGTGGCCTCCGACGCCGCGGCGCTCACCGAGGTCGGCGGCGACGCGGCGCTCTATGCGCCCGCCTCGGATGCACGGGCCCTCGCCGGGCAGATCTCGCGCGTCCTCGAGGAGCCCGAGACGCGCCGCCGGCTCCAGGCCGAGGGGCCCAGCCGCGCCGCCCTCTTCTCCTGGACGGCCACGGCGGAGAAGACCGCGGCGATCCTCGCAGAGGTCGCCGCCGCATGAGGGTGCGAGAGCCGCGCATCGGGATCGACGCGCGCAAGATCCGCGACTACGGCATCGGCACCTACATCCGGCAGCTGCTCCAGGCGATGGCCCGCCGGCCCGAGAGCGCCGAGTATCGGTTTCGCGTTTATCTCCGTTCCCGCGATCGGGAGCTCCTCGCGGGCCTGCCCGAACGATTCGAAGCCGTCTCCGAGGAGTCCCCTGGCTATTCGGTGGCCGAGCTGACGCGTTTCGCGTGGCGGCTCTGGCTCGACCGCCTCGACCTCTTCCACGCGACACACTACGTCTTGCCGCCGCTCGTGCGAGGGCGCGCCGTCGTGACCATTCACGACATCATTCACCTGCTCTATCCCCAGTTCCTGCCCAACCGCGCCGCGTATTTCTACGCGCGGGTCATGATCCGCCGCGCCCTGTCCCGGGCCGACCGAATCATCACCGTCTCCTACAACACCAAACGCGATCTCGTGGACTACTTCGGCGTTCCCGCTTCCCGCGTCGAGGTCATCTACAACGGAGTTTCCCCGCGCTTCCACCCCGACGTGCCGGCCAACGAGCGAGAGCGCGTCGCTCGCAAGTACGGACTGCCCCCTCCCTATCTCCTCTTCCTCGGAGGGGAGAAGCCGCACAAGAACCTCCAGGGGGTGGTGCGGGCGTTCGCGGAGGCCCGGCGCCTGTCGCCGTTGCCTCACTGCCTGGTCCTCGCGGGCCCAGCCCCGAGGAGTCCCGCGCGTCTGACGGCGTTGATCGCGGCGCTCGACCTCGGGACGCGGGTGTTCCTGCCGGGGCTCGTCGAAGAGGACGACCTGCCGGGGCTCCTGGCCGGCGCCGACGTCCTTCTCTACCCGACGCTCTACGAAGGCTTCGGCCTGCCCGTCATCGAATCCATGGCGTGCGGAACGCCCGTCCTGACCTCCTCGACCTCCGCCCTGCAAGAGATTGCCGGCGGCTACGCGTATCTCGTCGACCCGATGGATGTGGACGCCATCGCACGGGGCATCGTCACCCTCGCGACCGACGAAAAGGTTCGCGCCGACTTCCGGGAGCTCGGCCGCAAGCGCGCCCTCGATTTCTCGTGGGATAAGGCGGCGCAGCGGACGCTGGAGGTCTATGCCGCCGCCCTCGGTCCTCGCGCGCGATGAAGACGGCAGTCGTGCACGACTGGCTCACGGGGATGCGCGGAGGAGAGCGCGTGCTCGAGGCGATGCTGCCGCTCCTGCCCGAACCGACAGTCTTCACCCTCTTTCACGTCCCGGGCTCGGTGTCCCCGTCGATCGAGCGTTATCCCATCCGGACGTCGTTCCTCGATCGGGTGCCCTTCGGACGAAGGCACTACCGCAACTTTCTCCCGCTTTTCGCCCGGGCCGTCGAGTCGTTCGATCTCTCCGGCTTCGACCTCGTCGTCTCCTCTTCCCATTGCGTCGCGAAGGGAGCCATCGCGCCTCCCGGCGCGCCTCACCTCTGCTACTGCCACACTCCGGTGCGCTACGCCTACGAGCAGTTCGACGCCTACTTTCCGAGGGACCGGACGCGTCTCTATGGGCTCAAGCGGCTTCTCGTCGCGCGGCTTCGCGACTGGGACGGCCGCACGGCCGGACGGCCAACGCGTTATCTCGCCAACTCCTCTGCCGTCGCGGAGCGCATCCGCCGCCGCTACGCGCGCGAGGCGACGGTCTGCCATCCCCCGGTCGATGTCCGATTCTTCTCGCCGTCCGGCGAGCCGCGGGGGGACTTCCTGCTCGCCGTCGGCGCCCTCGTTGCCTACAAGCGGTTCGAGCTCGCCCTCGAAGCGGCCCGGGCGCTCTCCCGGCGCCTCGTTCTGGTGGGAAAGGGACCGGAGGAAGATCGCCTTCGCGCGCAGGCCTCCTCGGCGGTCGAGATCCTGCCGGAGATCTCTCGAGAGCGGCTCCGCGAGCTCTATCGGAGCTGCGGTTTCTTCGTCCAACCCGGCGAGGAGGACTTCGGCATCGCCTCGGCCGAGGCAGTCGCCTGCGGAGCCCCGGTCGTGGCTCTCGGACGCGGCGGCGTGCGCGATATCGTTCGCGATGGCGTGGAAGGCGTGCTCTATCCCGAGGAGAGCTCCGCGGGCCTCGCTTCCGCCGTCGGGCGAGCCGGGGCGATGCGGTTCGACTACACTGAAATGCGGCGCGATGCCGAGCGGTTTTCCGCGGATCGATTCGCTCGCGAGTTTCGCCAGGCCCTGGAAGACCTGAAGAGATGTTGACGTGATTCGCAAGTCGACGCGACGCATCACACTGCTGCTGCTGGCCTCCGACCTGGCGGCGACGGCCTTCGCGCTCGTCGCCGCGTATGACCTTCGTTTCCGGGTGGAGATCGTCCCGCTGACGAAGGGCATCCCGGACGCGGCCCTCTACTACCGGCTCTTGCCGCTCATGTTCGTTCTCTGGCCGATGGTGTACTACTTCTACGGTCTCTACCAGGTCCGCCGGCACCACACCCGGATGGAAGAAGGTTTGGCGATCCTGGTGGCGACCGGTCTCGCGACTCTGCTGCTGACGGGCATCGCGACGTTTGCGCGCGGCTTCTCCTACTCGCGCGTGGTGCTCCTCCTCTTCTTCGGTCTCGACGTCTTCTTCGTCTTCGCCGGACGCACGGCCATCCGCCGCTATCTCGAGGAAGCCTGGCGACACGGCGTGGGCGTGCGCCACGTGCTCGTCGTGGGCGCGGGCCGCCTCGGACGCGCCGTCATCGAGAAGTTGAACGAGCATCCCGAGGCCGGGCTTCGCGCGGTCGGACTGGTGGACGACGACCCCCGCAAGGCCGGAGAGTCGATCGAAGGCATACCGATTCTGGGAACGACGGCCGAAGCGGCGTCGATCGTCGACGCCCGAGGGATCGACACGGTTTTCCTGGCCCTGCCGCTCGAGGCGCATCGCGCCATGCTCGCGGTCTTGAAGGACGTGGGCCGCACGGTGGCGGATGTCCGCGTCGTGCCGGACCTGCTGCAGCACATCACGTTCCGTGTCGGTGTGGAGGACCTGGACGGCCTGCCGGTCGTGCACCTGACGCAGGTGCCCTTGACCGGCTGGATGAGCCTCATCAAGCGGGCGCTCGACCTCGGCATCTCGCTTGCCGCGCTCGGTTTCTTCTCGCCCCTCTTCGGATTGATCGCGCTCGCGATTCGGCTCGAGGACGGCGGGCCCGTCTTCTACCGCCAGACGCGGATGGGTCTGGACGGCCGGCCCTTCGACATCCTGAAGTTTCGCTCGATGCGCGTCGGCGCCGAGGACGAGTCGGGGCCGGTCTGGGCGGGCGCCGAGGACCCGCGCTGCACGCGGGTCGGACGATGGCTGCGCCGCGCGAGCCTGGACGAGCTGCCGCAGTTGACCAACGTCCTGCGGGGTGACATGTCGCTGGTGGGCCCGCGGCCCGAGCGGCCCGAGTTCGTGCGGGAGTTCAAGGAGAAGTTTCCCCAGTACATGGTGCGCCACCGCGTGCGGGCCGGCATGACGGGCTGGGCTCAGGTGCACGGCTGGCGCGGCAACACGAGCCTCACCAAGCGGATCGAGTACGACCTCTACTACATCGAGAACTGGTCGCTGTCGCTCGACCTGAAGATCCTGTGGATGACGCTGCGCCACGGCTTCCGTCACCGGAACGCGTATTGATTTCCTTCCTCGCGATCTCCGGCGCCCTTCTGACGCTGGCCGCGGGCACCGCCGGCCAGCCGGTCGACCCGCCCGCCGCGCCCGGCGCGATGGGACCGAACCTGGTCGCCACGGGCGGGACGCTTCTGCTCTCGTGGCTCGAACCGCTGCGCCCGGGAGGCAGACCCGGCGAAGGCGACCTGGCTCTGCGCTACGCGATTTTCGACGGAACCAGGTGGAGCGTCGCGCGGACCATTCTCTCGGGCCCGAAATTCTTCGCCAATTGGGCCGATTTCCCCGCCATTGCCTCCGCCTCGCCGGGTTGGCTTCTCGCGGCGTGGCCCGAGAGGTCGGGCGCGGGCGACTACGACTACAACATGGAGCTCGCGCGCGCCGCTTCGGCCGGCGGCCCCTGGCGCCGCGTTGGGCCCGCCCATGAGGACGACACTCAGGCCGAGCACGGCTTCGTCTCCCTCGTCCCGGAGGGGGAAGCGATCCGCGCCTTCTGGCTGGACGGCCGGAACATGAAGGGCGACAAGGGCAGCATGTCCCTGCGCACGGCGCGCATCGGCGAGCGGCCTGAGCCGAGCCAACTTCTCGATGCGCGCGTGTGCGACTGCTGTCAGACCGCCGCGGCGGTGACTTCGGAGGGATCCATCGTCGTCTATCGCGACCGCTCGGACGAGGAGATCCGCGACATCTCCATCATTCGTCGCTCCGGCGGGGAATGGACCGCGCCGCGGTCCGTGGCGGAGGACCACTGGAAGATCGGCGGCTGTCCGGTCAATGGCCCGGCGGTCGCCGCCTCGGGCAAGCGCGTCGGTGTCGCGTGGTTTACGGCCGAAGGGGAGAGACCCCGGGTCCGGATGGCCTTCTCCAAGGATGCGGGGGCGTCCTTCGGCAAGCCGGTCGAGGTCGACGGGGCCGGAAGCGCGGGCCGCGTCGGCATCGTGCTCGAGGATGGAGGCGGCGCCATCGTGTGCTTCGTGGCCGCCGAGGGCAACGCCGCGGCGATTCGCGTCCGCCGAGTGGGGCCCGACGGGCGCGCCGGCGCTCCCCTCTCGATCGCCTCCACGAGCCTCGCCCGTTCGAGCGGCGTGCCGCGGATCGCGCGCTACCGCGACACGCTCGTCGTTGCCTGGGTCGATGCAGGCGAGCCCTTTAGACTGCGAGCCTCGTCGGTCCCGCTCGTGGCGATCCCGCGACCCGAGTGATGGCGAGGCTCGCCCGGCTTCTCCCGCCGAACGTGAGGGGGTTGCTGCGCGAAGCGACTCGAGAGCTGCCCTTTCGGCTGCGCGATGCCGCTCCCGATCTCATCGACCGATTCGCCCCCTCCCCCAACGCCCCCCCCGCGACTCCGCCGCCGCGTCTCGAATTCGAGCAGCCGTAAGGAATTCATCGCCATCGGACGGGACGCCGCGGGGGACATCGCCGGCATCTTCGAGGCCGTTCGCGTCCAGACCTGCGAATACCCCCGCTGGCTCGACTTCGGCTGCGGTCCGGGCCGCGTCTCGCGGCACCTGATGCAACTTGGCGAGGTTCGGGAGCTGTGGGGCGTGGACGTCGACGCGGACGCAATCGCGTGGTGCCGAGCGTCTCTTCCCGGCCACTACAGGGTGATCGGCCCCGCGCCGCCCATGCCTCTCGCCACGGGCTTCTTCGACGTGGTCCTCGCCAGCTCCGTCTTCACACACCTCGATGAGGCGCGCCAGCTCGGCTGGATCGCCGAGCTGCACCGGGTCCTGCGCCCGGGCGGCCTTCTGATCGCCTCCACACACGCCCCGAGCCTTTCCGCGTTCCGTCCCGACCTCTCGACGAAGGACCGCGACGAGCTCGAGCGGCGTGGGTTCCTCTTCGCACCGGGCGGCAAACCCTTCAGCAGCAACAGCACCTTTCATTCTCGGGACTATCTCGTGACGACCTGGGGCCGGCTCTTCGGCCTCGAGCGCTACCTTCAGTACGGGCTGAACCGACACCAGGACCTCTCCGCATGGCGGAAGTGGTGAGGCATTCGCATCGACGGGGCGGAAGCGCGGGAGGGACGGCAGCCTCGTTGCGGATTCGGCATAATCTTGGCTCCAAGTGAGCGAGCCCGAACCTCTCTGGGGCGGCGGCGTCCGAACCTGGATCGCGAGGCAATTCACACGCGTCGAAGACGTCGTTTACGTGGGACTGGGACTCCTGCTCTCCGGATGCGCCGTTGCCCTCCTCGTGGCGGGAGCGATCGACTTCGTTTCGAGCCTCGCCGGCGGCCGCCTGCCGCAGAACGTCATCGAGATCCTCGATCGAACTCTCCTGATCCTCCTCGTCGTCGAGATTCTCTACACGGTACAAGTCTCCTTCCGCGAGCATGCGCTGGTTCCGGAGCCGTTCCTGATCGTCGGCCTGATCGCGGCGACCCGCCGCATTCTGATTCTGACCGCGGAGTTCAAGGACCTCCTCGAGAAAGGCGCGGAAGCGTTCCGCAACGGGATGATCGAGCTCGGGTTGCTCGGGTTCCTCATCCTGGCGCTGGTCGTCTCGCTCGTTCTCCTGAGGAAGCGGCAGCCCGCGGGAGAGCAAACGGCGGTGGCCCTGCGCGGCGAAGGGGCGCCGCCCGCTTAACGCCGTCGCCGGCAAGGCTACGCGAGCTTCTTCAAGCGCCTGACGCGGTCGGTCAGGTCCCGCGCCGTTTCGTCGCTCACCTCTCGGCCGCCGAAGGCACTGGCGCAATAGACCGACACGACCTCGGCCGCATCCGCTGCGCCGGACGGAATCGTCTCCGCCACACGGCGAGCTACTTCGGCCGGAGGCGTGGCAGCCGAGAGGAAGCCGGACCGCCGCGCCAGAAGGCCGCGCAAAGCGAGATAGGCCCTCGTGGCCGGCGGCACGGGCCGCCGCCGGCGCCATAACTCGCGCGCGAGGATCGCCGCCGCCGCGGCGAAGGCGAGAGCCAGAAACACGCGCCCGGCCAGCGGGGCCGCCTCGCCCCAGCTCGTCCTCCACCCCGAAGCCGCCCCCGCGATTCCGCCCAAACGCTCGCGGGCATCCTCGAAGAGACGCTGCTGGTCCAGGGCCTCGAAACCCAGGATCCTGCGGTCGTAGAAGAACTCGATCTCGCGCCCGAGGCTCGCCAGCCGCCGGAGCATCGAGCCGGTGACCGTGGCCGGGGGCACGCCGGCGGGAGGCGTCGGATCGAGCACCGCGAAACCCGTTCCGTCCAGGTCCGCTTCCACCCAGGCGTGAAGGTTGCCGCCGCGAACGACGATCGAATGAGAAAAGAGCCCGACCTCGCCCCCGTAGGAGCCCGTCACCAGACGCGCCGGAATCCCACGCGAGGCGAGCATCATCGCGGCCGCCGACGCGAAGTACTCACAGTGGCCCGCGCGCGAGCGCAGGAGGAAATCCACGAGGGGATCGCCGTGCGGGGCAGGCGGGTCGAGCGTGTACACGAATTTCCTTCGCAGGTCATCCTGGATCGCCCGATAGACCCGGACCGGATCCTTCTCCCCGCCGATCAGCGCCGCCGCGTAGTCGCGGATCTCGCGCGGGACCGCGGACGGATCGATCGCGCTCCGGCCGATGCCGCGCGCCGCGGCGGGCCTGCCCAGTCCGACCTCGTAGGTCACCGTGCGCCGCCCCGGCGACGCCTGCAGCAATCCGTCCGCCAGCGGAAAGGCGGCGCGGTCCGCCGGCATATGCAGGGTCTCCACGCCATACGGCAAGAAGAGGAATCCCTTGGCGAAGAGGTTCAGGTCGATGCGCACGGGCTCCCGGCCGTCTCGCGGCGGACGATCCGGCGGCACCGCGAATCCCCCCCGGCGCGAAGAGGGCCGCCGTGTCCAAACCCCGTCCCGGTACTCGGTGAACACCGCCTCGCGCAGGCGCACGACTCGTTTCCAATCCGCCGCGTCGGCGGTCAACCGCAGGACGACCTGATCGCTCCGCTTGGCCGCGCCGAAGGACTCGAGATCGACCCGGTCCGCCGTCAGGGTCGTCGAGAGACTGTCGTCCAACCGAAAACGCGTGATCGCGTAGGGTCCCTTCAGACGAGGCAGGCCGTAGAAGAACGGCACGCAAAGGAGGGCGGCCCCCGCGATCCCCGCCGCGGAGACGGCCAGGGTGGGAACCTGGGCCAGGATCCGGACGGGCGGGGCCTCCTCGAAGTCGGCCAGCACCGCCAGGCGCACGAGCGCCCGGAAGGCGAGCAGCGCCATGACGGCAAAGTAGAGAAGCGAAGACACGTGCGTCGAGGAGGAGGTCGCGGCGAGGCTCAGCAGGAAGAGAACGAGCAGCGCCGTTCGCCCTTCGCCCGCGGTCTTCAAGGAAGCGAGCTTCGCCAGCGCGGTGAACAGCAACAGGTGCGTCACGGACCTCAGAAGACCATCGCGCAAGACGGCCACTTCGAAGCCGAGCCAGACGAAATAGGCGAGTCCCGAAAGGTTCAAGACCAGGTTCGGCAGTCGCACGGGCCGGCCCATCCGCGCCCTCCACCAGAGGACCAGGAGCGCGGCCTCGTAGAGAGCCAGCGCCTTTCCGGAGGACCCCTGCGTGAAGTAGAGGGGGATCGGCGCCGCTGCCGCCGCCGGTACCAGCGCCTCGAGGTATGCCCGCCGCAGCCCCGACGGCAGGCCCTCCCGGGCCGCCTTCTCGCTCACGACACAACCACCCGGTGATCCCCGCGGCGCAGCGGCGGGAACGCCGGTGCGTCCTCCTGGGGAATCGCCTCCAGACGCGCCAGGGCCTCGAGGAGCCGCGCCCTTTGGGGGCGGCCGTGATGCGGGAAGACGAACTGCCCGCGCGCCTGGAAGCCCACTTCCCCGCCGCGCGCCAAGAGCACGATCGCCTGCGCCGCGCAACGCGAGATGACGTGCTCGAGCTCTTCCAGCGCCGCCGGATCCTTCGGGTCCGGCACCGCGTTGTCGACCGTCAAGACGACCGCCCGGTCCCGCTCGGCTTCCCGCTCGCGCACGATCCAGCGGCGCATGCGCGCCGACTGCTTCCAGTGCATGTCGCGCGGGTCGTCTCCCGGAGCAAAGTCCCGGAGCGTGCGAATATCGAAGCCGCTTCCCCGCCGAGAAACATGAGGCCGGCCGCCGCGGGAGTCCTCGGGCGGGGCGTCGGGAACGGGCGAAGACTCGGGAACGGGAAACACGACGATCTCCCGCGACAGCCCCGCTCGGCGGTACTTGCGGAAGAGTCCTATCGGAAACCGCGAGAGAAGGCCGGCGTCCGGCACGCGCACGACGCCCCGCCGTGGAAAGAGCCCCTCGACGACGACCTCGCGCTTCTCCCCCGGCTTCAAGGGATCGATCCACAGGGGACCCGGCAGCCCCTCGTGGAGGAAGAAGAGCGCCTGCGCCGTGCCCGTGCGGAGCCGATTCTCGAGGCGCACTCGTAGAAGCGCGGGGCGGGTCGCCACGATTTCTCCGATCGGTTCGATCTCACAGGCGACACCGCGGACGTTGCGACGCGACAGCACCCCCGAAACCGTCATCGCGGCGAGCATGCCGGCCAGCACCAGGTAGAGGCCGTTGTTTCCGGTGTTGGTCGCCGCGACCGCGACGATCAGGCACATCAGGATGTAGCCGAGGCCGAAGTTGGTGATCCGGATTTCCCAGTCGGGGATCAGACGCGTCATGACTCGACCGTAGGGCTCGCCCTCAGACGGGTACGGGCACCGTCGCCAGGATCTTCTTGATGATCTCCCGCTCCCGCCCCCCGGCGCCGAAGCCGTCGGAAGCGATCGACAGGATTCGGTGTGCCAGCACCGGCTCGGCCACCGCCTGCGCGTCGTCGGGTGTCGCGTAGTCGCGGCCCTGCAAGAGCGCGAAGGCCTGGGTCGCGCGAAAGAGCGCCTGCGCGCCGCGCGTCGAGACCGGCAAGCGGAGATCTCCCGCCTTGCGGGTCGCCGCCACCAGCGCGTGAAGATAGTCGAGCAAGGGATCGGAGATCGCCACGGCCTCGACCTTGTCCTGCAGCTCCAGAACGTCCTCGGGCCCGAGAACCGGCGGAATCGCCTGCAGGGCCCGCTCCGTCCCTCCGCGGCGCAGTAGTTTCTTCTCCTCCTCGGCCTCGGGGTATCCGAGGGAAAGGCGCAGGAAGAAACGATCCATCTGCGATTCCGGCAGCGGATAGGTGCCCAGGTACTCGATCGGATTCTGTGTCGCGACCACCATGAACGGCTGCGGCAGAGGGCGGCTCAACGAATCCACCGTCACGGCCGCCTCATTCATCGCCTCGAGCAGCGCCGACTGCGTCTTGGGTGTGGCCCGGTTGATCTCGTCGGCCAGGACGATGTTGGCGAAGATCGGTCCGGCGTGAAACTCGAAGCCGTCCGAAGACGCCTGGAAGATCGAGATTCCCAGCACGTCGGCCGGGAGCGTGTCGCTGGTGAACTGGATGCGCCGGAACTTCAGGGACAGGCTTCGGCCGAGAGCGCGAGCGAGGGTCGTCTTGCCGACCCCGGGGACGTCCTCGATCAGGACGTGCCCCCGCGAGAGGAGCGCCGTCAGAATCAGATCCACGGCGCGCCGCGGGCCTCGGTATGCCAGGCCGATGTTCACGCGCAGGCGGTCCAACCCCGAGGCGGCCTTTCCCGTCATCGCCTTGTCTTCTCCTTCGACAGTGGAATTATCGCCGTTCGCGGCGCCGGCTGGCAGTGTCTTCCAGGTTCGGGCGCCCCTTTTCCCCCCGGCGCAGGCGCTCGACCGCCCCTTTCAGGTCCCCCTCCTGGTCAAACGGAAGGACGAGCACCCCGGCAGGAGCCACGATGATCGCGCAGTCCCGAACCCCCAGCGCCACGACCGGCACGTCCGACACGATCAGGTTGCCGCTCTCGTCGGAGGCCTTGCGCATCTCGCGCACCGACCGCCAGGTTCCGACGTCGCTCCAGCCCGCGCGCAGCGGCACCGCCCGCACGTCGGCCGCCTTTTCCATCACGGCGAAGTCGATCGAGATGTCGGGAAGCGCCTCGTAGGCCTGGACCATCCCCGCTTGATCTCCGGCCCGCAGCCGCTCCCGAAAGACCTGGACGGCGGAAACCAAGTCTTCGGCCACACGGCGCGCCTCGGAGAGCAGGCGGGAGGGCCGGAACACGAAGATTCCGGCGTTCCAGAAGTGCCCGGCGCGAACATACGCCTCCGCTTCGGCCGCGCCCGGCTTCTCGATGAACCGGCGGACTTCCAGACCCTCGCCGGTCCCCGGCTCCGTCAGCTCCAGGTATCCGAAATCGGTCTCGGGCCGGGAGGGCGGTACGGCCAGCACCACGATGGAGCAGCGGTCGGCCACGGCGGCGGCCGTCGAGAGCGCGCGGCGAAACGCCTCGGCGTCCGCCGCGGTCTGGTCGGAGGGAACCGCGGCCGTGACGGGGTCGCCCTCCTCGGCGAACCGCAGCGCCGCCGCCAGAAGCGCGGGGCCCGAGTTGCGGCGCGCGGGCTCGGGGAGGATCCGGTCCGGGGAGACTTCCGGGAGTTCCTCCGTGACCAGGCTCACGTAGCGCTCGCCGGTCGCGACGAAGATCTCCTCCGAGGCCGGACGCACCCGTTCGAAGGTTTCCCGCAACAGGCTCTTGTCCGAGAGGAGCTTCAGGAACTGCTTGGGGCGCTCCTCGGTCGAGAGCGGCCAGAGCCGCGTGCCGCCGCCGCCAGCCATCAGGAGGACTCTCATTCGACTTGAAAACTCTCAGCCGCCGGTCGCGCAGCGACCGCCGCGGCTGAACGCCTCACTCCCACCGGACTCCCAGCATCTCCACCTCGGGCGAAAGGGTAATCCCGAATTTCTCCCGCACGCCGTCCCGCATGCGCCGCATCAGCGCCAGGACGTCGGCGGCGCGCGCCCCGCCGCGATTGACGATGACGTTGGCATGCCGGTCCGAGATCACCGCACCTCCCGCCGCCGCGCCCTTCAAACCGCACGCTTCGATGAGCCTTCCGGCGTAAGCGCCGGCGGGGTTCTTGAAGACGCTGCCGGCGTTGGGCTCGGCGGGCAGCGCCCCGCGCCTCTTCTCGGCGACGGCGCGCGCCCTTTCCTCGATCTCGTGACGCGGCGCCGGACGCAAGGCAAGGACGGCCTGCGACACGATCTCGCCCGACTCGCAGAGGGAGGTCCACCGATAGCCGTGCTTCAATTCGGAGGCCGGCGCCTGACGCCGCTCGCCGCGGCGCGACACCAGGCGCACGCTCTCCAAGACATCGAAGATCTCGCCGCCGTAGGCGCCGGCGTTGATCCGAACCGCCCCCCCGATCGAGGAGGGGATTCCCGAGATCGACTCGATGCCGGAGAGGCCCGCGCGCGCCGCCGCCGCGCACACGCCGCCTAGTGCCGCGCCCCCTCCCGCCACGACCCGATCGCCCTCGATCTCGATCTTCAGGAAGTCTCCCTCCAGCCGCACGACGACACCGGGAAACCCCTCGTCCGCCACCAGGACGTTCGAGCCCATTCCGAGCATCGCCAGGGGCCATCCCTCCCGCGCGGCGTCTGAGAGCAAGCGCGAGAGGCCCTCTTCGGTGTTCACGAGACAGAACCAGCGCGCGGGCCCGCCGATTCGCCAGGTCGTGTGGCGGGAGAGGGGCTCGGCGGGCCTGACCTCACCCTGCTCGGGCGTCAGCGTGGGTCCTAGCTCCACGGCCGGCCCCCCGAAAGCAACCACCCGGCCACGGCGGTCGCTCCCGCCGCCAGGAACCCCGCCAGAACGTCGTCCACCACGACACCCAGCCCTTCCGGAAGGGCCTGGAGCCGGCGCACCGGGCCGGGTTTGACGATGTCGAAGAACCGAAAGGCGAGAAAGGAGAGAAGCCAGACGCCGGCCGCGGCCGCGCGCGACGGATACGCGAAGAGCGGCGCCGGGCAGCAGGCGAGCAGCTGCCCGGCCACTTCGTCGATCACGATGCAGCCCGGATCCTTCGCCCCGAGCATCCGGCAGGTCCGCGTCGAGATCGGCACGCCCGCGAGCGCGACCGCGAGCCCGGACATCAAGAGTCCAACCGCCGGAGCGATGCTGGAGCCGTGAGGGGAACCGAGCCCACGGGCCAGACCGGCGGCGCACAGCAGTCCGAGAGCCGAGCCCGCCGTTCCCGGAGCGGCGGGAGAGAGTCCCGCTCCCAGGCCCGTGGAAAGGAGCGTCGAAACCGGAGCCTCGCGGAAGGCGCGACGGAGATCCTGCCTTGACACCCGATCGCCGCGAAGAGATGATCCTTCCGTCCTCACCGGTCCCTGCGGCCGCATCCCCGAAGACTATAATCGCCCGCATCGCGCGAAACCTCCATGAGCGAAAGCTCCATCAAGAAAGGCGTGGACATGTCCAGCGAGAAATCCAATGAAAAATGGCGCGCCGTCGAGACGGCGCTGACACAGATCGAGCGGCAGTTCGGCAAGGGATCGATCATGCGGCTGGGGGACCAGCCCGACGTGCCCATCGCGGTCATTCCGACGGGCTCCCTCGCCGTGGATGCGGCCCTGGGTGTCGGCGGAATCCCCCGCGGCCGAGTCGTCGAGATCTTCGGCCCCGAGTCCTCCGGCAAGACCACTCTGTCCCTCCAGATCATCGCGCAGGCCCAGAAGACGGGCGGCCTCGCGGCCTTCATCGACGCCGAGCACGCGCTCGATGCCGAATACGCCAAGAAGCTCGGCGTCGAGACGGACAACCTGCTCGTCTCTCAGCCCGACAACGGGGAGCAGGCGCTCGAGATCACCGAAATGCTGATCCGCTCCGGAGCCATCGACGTCATCGTCATCGACTCGGTGGCGGCCCTGGTGCCGAAGGCCGAGATCGAGGGCGAGATGGGAGAGGCGCAAATGGGTCTGCAGGCCCGGCTGATGTCGCAGGCCCTGCGGAAACTGACGGCCATCGTTTCGAAGTCCAAGACGAGCTTGATCTTCATCAACCAGATCCGGGAAAAGATCGGCGTCATGTTCGGCAACCCCGAAACGACCACGGGCGGCCGCGCGCTGAAGTTCTACTCCTCGATTCGCATCGACATTCGGCGGATCGCCTCGCTCAAGGACGGCGAGACCGTCGTCGGCTCCCGCACCAAGGTCAAGGTCGTCAAGAACAAGGTCGCCTCCCCCTTCCGGCAGGCCGAGTTCGACATCAACTACGGCGAGGGGATCTCCCGGGAAGGAGAGCTGCTCGACATGGGCCTGGAGGCCAAGATCGTCGAAAAATCCGGAGCGTGGCTCTCCTACGGCGACCTGCGCATCGGACAGGGACGGGAGAACGCCAAGCAGTTCCTGAAGGAGAATCCGGAACTGGCCAACGAAATCGAGATGAAGCTGCGGCGGCACCTGGGATTGTTGCCGCCCGAGCCGGCCGACAAGACGCCGCCCGCCGCAGCCGATGCGGCAGGCAGGGAGAAAGAGAAGGCCCGCCGATAGCCGGTTCGCCCGGCTTGCGCCCTCCTCGCGGAGGGAAGACGGCCGGGCCCGCGACGACGGCACCGCCTCTTCTGCCGCGGCGCGGGAACAACTTCGGCGATCCTCGGGTTGCCGATGAAGATGCGAAGGCAGGAAAAGAGCGCCCGTCCTCTCGCGGGCGCTCTTCTTCTGCTGGCTGGCACCACCGTCGCCTCGGCCGCTCCCCTGCGCATCGCCGCGGCGCGGCCGGCAGGCGAGTGCCCGTCCGAGGGCGCCCTCACACTCGTTTCATCGAGCGCCGCGGAAGGAAAGCCCGCGGCGCCAAAGCGCTGCATCGCGATCGTTCCGGTCACCGACGTTTCCGACACCGGCCTGGCGGAAGCGTCGCGGCGAGTCGCGGCGCTCACGAACGTGGCCGGGTTCGTCTTGGAGATTCACACGGTCCCCGCCGAGGGAAGTCCGGACCTCTCGACCCGTGTCCCGTTTGCGATCAAGAAGCTCTCCTCGGAAGCACGCGCCGCCTCTCCCGGCGCGGAGGTCGCCCTCGACCTGACCACGGGAGCCTCACCGGAGGGTGCCGTCGTTCTCGCGAGCGAGGATCTTGGCCCCTACGCGGACGCGCTCGTCATTCGGCCCGGGCGCGGCCGCGTTGAGATCGCCGACGTCCGAGACCGCTGGATCCTCGCGGCCCGAGCGCCGGCCGGATCGGCCGCGGGCCAGGCCCTCGCCCTGCTCCAGAGCAACCGGCCGTCGCTTCCCTCCGTGACGCTCGTCGGGCTGCTCGCCGCCCCGGAGCGGCCGCTGACCGAAGCGGACTGGAGCTCGCTCGAGCGTCTGCAGGCCTACTGGACCGGCGACGTCTCGCCCGACCCGACCGAGACGAAAGCGACGCGGGCGGACGGAACGTCGCTCGAGGTGCTTCGCTTCTTCCACGCGAAGAGCTTCACGCCCATCCTCCTGCTTCCCGAAGACTCCGCCGGAGCCGTCTGGATCACGCTTTCCGGGGGACCGTTCGCGAAGGCGGCCGTCGAGAATCTCGCCTCCGGAGCCAAGCGCGACTTCGACCTGAAAAGCGCCGCCTCCCTCTCGCTCGACCTCGCGAAGGGGCCGCTGGCCGTCGTCCTGCAGCCCGCCTCGCGGTCCGGCGGCGAGACACGCGCGGCGGTCGAGGTGGGGGCCACGCGGGAGCTCACCGCCGAGGAGATCGTGGCGCGCGAGAGGGTCTGGGACGCCGGCCAGCGCGAGAGGACGGCGTCCTACATCGCCCTCATGGACGCCTCGCTGCGCTTCCGGATCGCGGACGTCAACGAGACCTTCGACCTGACCATCGAGGGCGAGTACTTCTTCCGCCGAGGACAGGAACCGGATTGGGCCTGGCGCCAGTTCTACCTGAACGGCGTCAAGTGGAAGGGCCGGACGCTGCCGAAGCTCCCGATCCTGGAGCCCCAGAAGGTCACGACCCTGCCTCTGGACATCCGCCTGACCGAGGACTACGCCTACGAGCTCGAGGGCCGGTCGGCGGTTGGCAATCGACCGGCCTACGAGATCACGTTCCGGCCCCGGGACACCACGACCGACCGGCCGATCTATCGCGGGACTGTCTGGATCGACGTCGAGACCTTCGCGCTCCTGCGCCGCAACGCAATCCAGCTCAATCTCAAGGGGGAGACCCTCTCCAACATCCAGGACGAGTACTACCGCCCGGTTCCGGGCCGCCCCGATGTGTGCTTGCCGCTCTTGATCCGCGGCCAGCAGGTCTTCTCGACGGCAGGCCGAACGACCGCCATCGAGCGAAACGTCACGATGACGCAGGTCGAGATCAACCCCGACAACTTCCAGGAGCGGCTCTCGGCCGCTTATGCCTCCCAGGATCAAATGGTCCGCGACACGGATCACGGACTGCGCTACCTGCTCCCGGATCCGGCCCGGCCGGGAGAAAGGGTGGTCGAAGACAAGTTTTCGCGCCGCAGCCTCTTCGGCCTGGCGGGCGGCTACTACGACAACTCGCTCGACTACCCGATCCCGTTGCTCGGCGCCGAGTACTTCAACTTCGACCTCTGGGGCAAGGGCAAGCAGCTCTCCGTCTTCTTCGGCGGCGTCCTGCTGACCGCCAACTACACCGACCCCGCACTCTTCGGCAGCCGCTTCGACCTCGGCGCGGACGTCTTCGGTCAGGCGATCCCCTTCGCCGAAAAGATCTACGTGGACGGAGAGATCGTCCCGGGGGAGACGGTCAAGCACCTGACGGAGTTCTTCCAGGTCAACGTGGGGCATCCCCTCGGCCCCTACCTGAAAGCGTCGCTCGGCGTCTTTTCCAACTGGAACAACTACCAGCGGGACTCGGACACGGCGCCGGACTTCGTCGTGCCCGTGGACCACTTCACCAACGGCGCGGAACTCCGCCTGGTGGCCAACTATCTCGGGTTCAATGCTGCGCTAACCGGCGACTATGCCACGCGGAGCGACTGGCAATTCTGGGGTCTACCCGGCAACCCCGATTACTCCCCCAAGGACAAGGACTACTGGAAGTGGGCCGTGGAGCTCTCGAAGGATTTGTACTTCACGGACTTTCGCAAGCTCCACCTGTCCGTGTCGTATCTCGACGGTTCTCACCTGGACCGCTTCTCCGCCTACCAGTTCGGGACCTTCTCGAGCCATCCGCTGCGCGGGTTCAGCAGCAGCGGTCCCTTGGCCGACGCCGCCGCCGTCATGAACTTCTCCTACGGGCTGAACGTCGAGAACATCATCCGGTTCGAGGGCTTCTACGACCAGGCGCTCCTCTGGAATCCCCAGGCGGGTTGGAACGGGGCATACTTCTCCGGCGCCGGCCTGCTCGCCTCCTGGAACGGCCCGTTGCAGAACTCGATCATCCGCGCCGAAGTCGGCGTACCCGTGGTCAGCCACGGGATTCACGGCGTCGTGGTGTTCTTGACGCTCCTCAAGCTGTTCTGACCCGCCGCGAGTCGGCTATATTTGCGGCACTGATGCCCGAGCCCATCCCCTTCCCCACCCCGGTCCTGCCCGTGCGCCGCGCGCTCCTTTCGGTTCACGACAAGGCAGGCATCGCCGAGCTCGCCCGCGAGCTCGCCGCCCGCGGCGTGGAGCTGGTCTCGACCGGCGGCACGGCCGCACACCTGAAGGAGGCCGGGGTCGAGGTCGGACTCGTCGAACAGACGACCGGATTTCCCGAGATTCTCGGCGGCCGCGTCAAGACGCTCCATCCCCGCATCTTCGGCGGCGTGCTCGCGGACGATTCGCGCGAGGATCACGCCCGCGATCTTCTGGCTTCTCAGATCGCGCCTTTCGACCTGGTCGTCGTGAACCTCTACCCGTTCGAGCAGACCGTCGCCTCGGGAGCGAGGCCGGCTCAGGTCATCGAGATGATCGACGTCGGCGGCCCAGCGCTCCTGCGCGCCGCCGCGAAGAACCATGCGCGCGTGGCGGTCGTCGTCGATCCCGCCGACTACTCCCCTCTCATGGAGGAGATCCGCGTCAGCGGCGGCACGTCGCGAGAGACTCGGGAGCGCCTCGCGGCGCGAGCCTTCACGCGGACGGCCGCCTACGACGCCTCGATCGCGCGCTATCTCGCCGCGTCAGAGGATGCTTTTCCCGAGAACCTCGTGCTCGCCTTCGAACGCGCGGGCTCGCTGCGCTACGGAGAAAACCCGCATCAACGCGCGGCCCTGTATCGCGAGCCGGGCGCCCCGCCCGATGCGGTCGTGAGCTTCCGGATGCTTCAGGGCAAGGAGCTCTCCTTCAACAACCTGCTCGATCTCGACTCGGCGGTCGCGCTGGCGCGCGACTTCGACGGCCCCGCGGCGGTCATCGTCAAACACAACAATCCGTGCGGCGTCGGCATCGGCGACACCATTTCGGAGGCCTTCGGGCGCGCCTTTGCCTGCGATCCGCTCGCGGCCTTCGGGGGAATCATCGCCATCCGCGGGCGCGTGGACGGCGCTCTGGCCTCGCTGGTTCTCCAACACTTCGTGGAAGTCGTCGCCGCCGACGACTTCACGGAGGAGGCCGTCGCGTTCTTCTCGAAGAAACCCAACATCCGCCTCCTGCGGGTTCCGGTGTCCCGGGGTCCGCGAGGCGGACTCGACTGGAAACGCATCGAAGGGGGCCTCCTCGTACAGGACTCGGACTCCGTGCCCGATCTGGCCTCGGCCTGGCGCGTGATGTCACAGCGCAAGCCCACTGCCGTCGAGCGCGCCGCCTGCGAGCTCGCCTGGAAAGTGGTGCGCCGCGTCAAGTCCAACGCCATCGTGCTCGCCAACGCCCGCCAGACCATCGGCATCGGCGCCGGCCAGATGAGCCGCGTGGATGCCTGCCGCCTGGCCGCTTCCAAGCCCGTCTTGCCGATCGTCAACTGCGGCGCCGCCTCGGACGCCTTCTTTCCTTTTCGCGACGGTCTTGACGTGCTCGCCGATGCCGGAGTGACCGCCGTTGTCGCGCCGGGCGGCTCGATCCGGGACCAGGAGATCGTCGCCGAAGCAGACCAGCGCCAGCTGGCGTTTCTTCTGGCGCCCAAGCGTCACTTTCGGCATTGAGGCGCCCAAGACTGCTTTTTCGGCCCGGACCGAGCGTGAAGGCCCGGGCGGCCGGCCTGGCGTTGCTACTCCTGCTCGTCGGAAGAGAGGCGCCGATGTCGGCCGAGGGCGCTCTGCCTCCCGCGGCGGAGGGCGCCCTGCGGCGGGCCGTCGCTCGTTATGCTCCGGGCGTCGCCCACGTCGCGTCCTTTGTCCAGACCTACACGCCGGCCGGCTTTGCCAACGCCCGCCGCGAGTCCGGGGCCGTCTGGATCCAGGCGCCGCAGCGCCTTCGGTTCGATTATGCGGAGCCCGAGAAGAAGACCTTCACGTATGACTCGGGAGAGGGACGCTTCTACTCGCCCGCTGACAAGCAGCTGACCGTCAAGAAGCTCACCCCCGAAGAGCGGGCACGCCTGCCGATCGTCTTCCTGACCGACCCGGCGGAGCTCTCGGGTCAATACACGATCTCGCTCCAGCCGGGCACCGGCGGGGCCGACAAGCTGGAGCTGCGCCCCCGGGCGTCGCGGCCCGAGCTGGCCTGGCTACGGTTGACGATCGCCGCCGACGGCTCGGTCGAGGGCCTGGCCTACGAGACCGAGGGGGGTGACCGAACCGCGTTCCAATTCGACGGCTGGCGCGCGGAGAAGCTGCGGCCCGAGGCGGATTACCGCGTCGCGGGGCCGAAGGGCACCCGGGTGATGGAGTAGTCGACTAGAATCTGCCCCGTGGCACAGGAGTTTTCCTTCGACGTGGTCAGCAAGGTCGACCTCCAGGAGGTGTCCAATGCCGTCCAGCAGGCCTCCAAGGAGATCGCGACGCGATTCGATTTCCGCGGGAGCGTGTCGAAAATCGAGTGGAACGAAAAGGAACTGGCGCTGACGCTGACCTCTGAAGACGCCCACAAGCTCAAGTCCGTGGTCGACATTCTTCAGACCCGACTCGTCAAGAGAGGTGTGGCAGTCAAGGCGCTCGACTACGGCAAGGTCGAGGACGCCGCCGGCGGAACCGTCCGCCAGGTCGTCAAGGTCCAGCAGGGAATTCCCTCGGAGAAGGCCAAGGAGATCGTCAAGACAATCAAGGAACGCAAGCTCAAGGTCCAGGCCTCGATCCAGGCCGATCAGGTCCGCGTCGCCGGACGCAACAAGGATGATCTGCAGACTGCCATTGCGGTTTTGCGCGCGGGAGACTTCGGCCTGCCGTTGCAATTCACGAACTATCGATGAGCCGCCTCTCGAGCCGGCGCTTCGCACGCGCCTACGACCTGATCGCCGACAAGCTGACCCTCGTCGAAGAAGAGCTTCTCCTCCACTTCCACTCGCCGATTCCGACCATCGACCGGATCGGGGCCTATCTGGCGCAGGGCGGGGGCAAGCGCGTCCGGCCGGCGCTGCTGCTGCTTTCGGCCCGGCTGCTCGGCTACGAAAAGGGCGAGAAGGACGTCCGGTATGCGACGGTCGTGGAATTCATCCATACCGCGACACTGGTTCACGATGACATCATCGACGAGGCCAGTCTGCGGCGCGGCCGGACCTCGGCCAATGCGCGATGGGGAAACAACCTGACCGTCCTGTTCGGGGACTACCTGTACACCAAATCGATGGGCATCGCGCTCGACGAGGGAGACCTCACCATCTTGAAGGTCCTCTCCGATACGACGCTCGCAATGATCGAAGGCGAAATCATCGCCATCGAAAAGATCGGATCGATCCAGGTCACACGCGAGGAGGCCCTGGAGATCATCCGGCGCAAGACGGCCGATCTCTTCTCGGCGGCCTGCCGCCTGCCGGCGCACTTCGCACCTGGCGGTGATCTCTTCGCCGCGGAGCGTCTGGCCGAGTACGGGCGCTGCCTCGGCGTGGCCTTCCAACTGATCGACGACCTGCTCGACTACACCGGCAACGTCGAGGCCGTGGGCAAGCCCGTCTTGAACGATCTGCGCGAAGGCAAGCTCACGATGCCGCTCATCCTGGCGCTGCCGCGCGCCTCCGCCGCCGAGCGGGAGAAGGTCGCCGCCGTCCTGCGCGAGCGCGACTTCAAGAGCGTCACGAGCGCGGAGGTCCTCGCGATCGCCGAGCGGTACGAAGGAATCGCCGAGACGCGCGCCCTCGCTCGCGACTACGCCGCCGCCGCCCGTGTCGCGCTCGGCTCGTTTCCCGACGCGGAGGCCAAGGACGGTCTTCTGCTCGCGACCGAGTCCGTCATCGACCGCGTGAGTTGAGGTCCTGAAGCGGCGCGGGTCGAGTCGCTCTAGAGCGCCGCGGGCCCCGAACCACCGTCTCGCCGTCATCATCCCCCTGGCCCGCGCCGGAAGAGAGTTTTCAAGTCTCGGCGAGGGGAGTCCCTCCGAGATCCGGAGCCGAAGAATATTCGGCAATATGCGATCTCAACATACTTTCATAAGGGCCTAAGAAAAAAAGGAAAAGCTAGGAAATATCCGAAGTTTTTATTGTCATCGTCCGCCGCCCTGCCTATACTGTCTTCGAAACCGCCATATGACGCAGCGTCTTACGCCCTGGAACGGGCTCGCGCAGACCCTCAAACAATTATCGGCGCGCTTTCCCCAGCGGGACGATTCCGCCGAGGAGGCGCAGCTCTACTACCGTCGAGCCTGTCTGGCGGCTTCCGAGGAGCGTCACGACGTCGCGATGGTGTTCATCGGAAAAGCCCTGAATCTCGATCCCCGGAATCTTCCGACGCGCCTGCTTCTGGCTCAGATCTACGACCTGGGGCTTCGAGACGTCGAGGCGGCCATCCGCGGGTACAAGAAGGTCATCGCCCTCTCGGGCTACGACAGCACGAATCCCTACTGCGCCGCCGCCCGAGAGTCGCTCGATCGGCTCATGAGCCGCGCGACGGCGATTCCCGTCGCCGAGGCGGCGGGCGCCAGCTCTCGCTGAAGCGCCTCGCGGGGGCCTCCCTCCGGATCAAAGCCCCGGCTGGGAACGACTCGCTGCAGGGACGAGGCCTCCCCGCGGAGTGAGCTCGCTCCCGCCCGGCAATCGAGGGTAACCCCATGGATAGAGCGGCGGTCGGCCCCACACGGCGGCGGGCTGCGGCCCTTCGGTGCCGGCAGGAAGCCGCTCGACCCGCCACGTTGCGTCGGACACGAGAACTCGCCCCCCTCCCAGATCCATCCAGAAGAGGAGACCTCCCACGCCGTTCGGGCTGGCGGCTTCGATCAGGACACGATTGCCGCCGGTCTTGAGCATTGGCGCCAGGTCGAAGACCGCGAGCGCATCTCCCGGGCTCTGGGCGCCGCTTCCCGCACGCTGGCCGTTGACCTCGAGAGCCCACTCGCGGTCTCCGAAAAGACGCGCGGGCGCCGAGGCCGGCGGCCCGCCGGCGAGCCGGAAGTCCTTCCACGCGCGAAAGCGGAGCGGCGCGGGCTCCGGAATCTGACGCGTATACCAGATCCAACGCGCGGGGCCCGTCAGGAGAAATCGCCGATCCTCTCGCGCCCGCCAGAGAGCGGTGAACGCGGCGCACGCGGCAATGGCAAGGGCAACGGCGGTGAAGAATTTCGAGAATCGCCCGAACCCTGCGACGAAAGGCTCTTCTTGACCCAACGCGGAGCGCAGGATACACTGTCGATCCCGACATGACCATCGTCGGGATCATCCCCGCAAGGTACGCCTCGGTTCGATTCCCGGGAAAACCCCTGGCTCTCTTGGCGGGCCGACCCATGGTTCTGCACGTGTTGGATGCCGGCCGGAAGGCGGGCAAGCTGGATCGCGTGGTCGTGGCAACGGACGACGAGCGAATCGCGGCCGCGGTGCGCGGCGCGGGCGGAGAGGCGCTCATGACCTCGGCGGAAGCGGCCAGCGGTACCGACCGCCTGGCGGAGGCCGCGGCGAAGATTCCCGCCGACGTGTACATCAACATCCAGGGGGACGAGCCGATGATGTCGGCCGAGAACATCGACCGCGTCGCCGAGACGCTGCTCGCGGCTCCGGATCGCCGAATCGCGACCCTCGCGATCCCCCTGTCGGCCGACGGTGCTCCCGATCCGAACGTCGTGAAGGTCGTCGTCGCGCGCGACGGGCGAGCGCTCTATTTCTCCCGCTCGCCGATTCCCTACTTCCGCCAGGGAGAGCCCGCCTACCGCAAGCATCTCGGGCTCTACGCCTACCGCGCCGCCACACTGGCCGAGATCGCCCGGCTGCCGCCCTCTCCCCTCGAAAGAGCCGAGTCGCTCGAGCAGCTGCGTTGGCTCGAGGCCGGCTTGGCGATCTGGGTCGGAGCGGCCGTCACCGATTCGATCGGAGTCGACACTCCCGAAGACCTCGCCCGAACCGAAGAGATTCTGAGCCAATGCCCGTGATGAAATTCGCGAGCGGCCCCGCGGCCGTCAAGGAGGTCGGATGAGCGCCAAGTATGTCTTCGTCACCGGGGGTGTCGTGTCGTCGCTCGGCAAGGGGATCGCCGCCTCCTCGATCGGCGCGCTGCTCGAGGCGCGGGGATTCAAGGTCGCGCTCGCCAAGTTCGACCCGTACATCAACGTGGACCCGGGAACCATGTCTCCCTTTCAGCACGGCGAGGTCTACGTCACCGACGACGGCGCCGAGACCGACCTCGATCTTGGCCACTACGAGCGCTTCACGTCAATGACCGCCTCGCGCATCAACAACACCACGGCGGGTCGGATCTACCTTTCGGTGATCGAACGCGAGCGGCGCGGGGACTACCTCGGCAAGACGGTCCAGGTCATCCCCCACATCACCGACGAGATCAAGGAGTCGATCCGCCAGGTCGGGCCCGAGGCGGACGTGATCCTGATCGAGATCGGGGGCACCGTGGGCGACATCGAGTCACTGCCCTTTCTCGAGGCCATCCGCCAATTCCGCCAGGAAGCCGGACGTGGCAATGCCGTCAACGTCCATCTGACGCTGGTGCCGTACATCCGCGCTTCGGACGAGCTGAAGACCAAACCCACGCAGCACTCGGTCAAGGACCTGCTCTCCATCGGGATCCAGCCGGACGTTCTGCTCTGCCGCACGGAGCGGCCCCTGCCGGACGACGTCAAGAAGAAGATCGCCCTCTTCTGCAACGTCCCGGTCGAGGCCGTGATCACGGCCAAGGACGTGGCGTCGATCTACGAGGTTCCCCTGAGGTTCGCCGCCGAAGGCCTCGACGGGATCCTGCTCGACCAGCTGAACCTCCCCCACTACGATCGGGATCTCTCGAAGTGGGAGAGCCTGGTCAACCGCATCAAGAACCCTTCCGGCGAGGTGGACATCGCGGTGGTCGGCAAGTACGTGGACTACGGCGATTCCTACAAGTCCTTGAACGAAGCCCTGGCCCACGGCGGCATCGCCAACGCCGTGAAGGTCAACCTGCGCTATGTGGACTCGGAGACCCTGGAAAACGACTCGTACCCGGACGTTCTGGCGACGGCGGACGCGATCCTCGTGCCGGGCGGCTTCGGCAAGCGAGGCGTGGAAGGAATGATGCGCGCGATCCAGTACGCCCGCGAGAAAAAGGTGCCGTACTTCGGAATCTGCCTCGGGCTACAGACCGCCGTCATCGAATACGCTCGGCACGTTGCCGGCCTCGAGGGAGCCAATTCGACGGAGTTCGACGAAGAACCGAAACACAAGGTGATCTTCAAGCTCCGCGACCTGATCGGGGTCGAGGCCCTGGGCGGCACGATGCGCCTCGGCAAGTACCCCTGCGAGCTGTCCGCCGGGTCGCTCGCGGCCCGCGCATACGGATCGGGCGCCGTCTCCGAACGGCACCGGCACCGGTACGAGGTGAATCAGGAGTTTCTGCCGGCGCTGCGAGAAGCGGGAATGTCGTTCACGGGAATGTCCCCCGACCGCAAGTTCGTCGAGATCATCGAGCTGCGCGAGGAGCACCCCTGGTTCCTCGGGTGCCAATTCCACCCGGAGCTGAAGTCGAAGCCGTTCGCCTGCCATCCGCTCTTCAAGGACTTCATTCGCGCCGCCAAGGCGCACCGCGCCGCGCGCGCCGCCGAAACCGAGGAGCGCAAGGCCGCGGCGGCGGTCGAGACCAACCCGGAGTTCTCCTGACCGCCGTCCGCTCCGTCGCGATCGCGCCCGGCTACACGATCGGCGGAGGCTCTCCCCCGCTCTTCTTCGCCGGGCCCTGCGTGATCGAGTCGCACGAGCACTCGATCGCGATGGCGCGGCGTCTGAAGTCCATCGCCGAGGAAACGGGAGCGAAGATCATCTTCAAGTCTTCGTTCGACAAGGCCAATCGCTCCTCCAAGGACTCCTTCCGGGGGCCGGGGTTGAAGAAGGGACTCGAGATTCTCGCCGCCGTGAAGGCGGAGACTCGTCTTCCGGTGATCTCGGACATTCACGAGCCCGCGCAGGCCGCGGAGGCGGCGAAAGTGCTCGACGTTCTCCAGATCCCGGCCTTCCTGTCGCGTCAGACCGACCTTCTCGTGGCGGCCGCCCGCACGGGAAAGCCGATCCACGTCAAGAAGGGGCAGTTCTTGGCACCCGACGACATGGAGAACGTGCTCGAGAAGTGCCTCGCCGCAGGCAATGACAAGATCGTGCTGTGCGAACGGGGCACCTCGTTTGGCTACCACAACCTGGTGGTCGACATGCGCTCCTTTCCCATGATGCGGGCGCTGGGCTTCCCCGTCGTCTACGACGTGACGCACTCCTTGCAGCTTCCGGGCGGTGGAAAGGAGACGGGGGGCCTCAAGCAGTACGCTCCCGTGCTCGCCCGGGCCGCGGCGGCCACCGGCTCCGTTGACGGTTTCTTCCTCGAAGTCCACGACAATCCCGACCAGGCCCTCTCGGACCGCTCGACCCAGCTCGATGTCCGGATCGTGCCGGCCCTGATTCGGTCGGTGCTCGCCATCGCGGCGCTCGCGCGCGATTCGGCGTAGCGGCTCCGGGAATCAGCTCCCGACGTCCCGAACGGCGACGAGCGTCTCCGTTTCGACCGGATATCCGGAGCCCGCCCAGCCGTCGAGCCCCCCCGCCAACGGCCTGACCAGCGTGAACCCCCGATCCATGAGCGCGCGGGCCACACGGGCCGCCGTCGCTTCGTTGGGTCACGTGCAGTAGAGGATGATCTCCCGATCCGTCGGGAGGTCCTTGAGCGCCGCCTCGATCTGCGACAGTTCCAGTAACCGGGCCCCCGGGATCCGGCGGGGATCCGCCTTGCGCGCCGCCGGGGAACGCGCGTCGATCACGATGGGCGCCTGCCCCCGCTCGATCAGCTCATGAAGCTCGCCGGGCGAGATGCGAGCCATCCGCAGAACGCGGTAGAAACGGCGTCGCTGCCAGTACTTCCAGCCGATGAACAGCACGAGTCCGCCCGACAGGATCGCCAGCGCCCCGCTGCCGAAGGACACGAGCCCGGCTAAGACACGATCGATCGCGCGATGGAAAACGGCTCCGAGCACGAGACCGCTGCCCGCCCAAAGCAGCGCTCCGCCGGCGTCCCAAGCGAGAAACGAGCCAACCCGAGCGCGAGTGGCCCCGGCCAGCGGAGGAGCCACCGTCGAGAACCCCGGTATGAACTTCGCGAACAGCAGGGAGCCCATCCCGTAGCGCCCGAAGAACGACTCGGTCTGCTGCACGCACGAGTCGGGCGACAGCGACACGCGGCAGAGGGTGCGCAGGACGCGGTACCCCTGACGCCGGCCGAGGTCGTACCAGACGAGATCGGCCGTCAGGCAGGCGATCGCTGCCACAATCAGCGTCTGAGGCGCCGACATCGCTCCCCGCGCCGCCAGCGCTCCCGCGACGATCAGGGTCGGCAGCGCGGGTATGGGTAGCCCCAGCTGCTCGAGCAGCACGTTGACGAAGACCAGTGCCAGGCCGTACCGCGAGACATGGTCGAGAAGCTGCATGGGATCCGGAGAGTCTAAGCCCCTCCCGACAGACCGCCGGATTCTCGGCGCTCGAACGGTCCCCGGTGATGCGATCGTCGTCCGTGCGGGCCGGACACCTCTCTGCCCGGACCGCGGGCGGGCCGGCTCCTACTTCTTCGCCGGCCGGCCCTCGGCGTCGAGCAGCACGATCTCGCCCAATCCGATCTCCCGGACTCCGGCTTCGATCTTGGCGCGATCCCCGACCAGAAGCCACCGCGCCTTCTCCGGACTCGCGAACTTCAGGGCTGCGGCCTGTGCCGCCTCCCGAGTGACCCTTCCCGTCTCGTCGTAGTCGCGCTGAAGCTCCGTCATCGGGAGCCCCTGGGTCCAAAGATCCGCGACTTGATCATCGATCCGACCGAGCGACTCGAACTGCTGGGCGTAGCCCCGGACGAGCCGGCTCCGATTGTCCGTGAATTCGGCCTCCCCGATGGGCTTGACGCCGTCGATTCCCTTGAGCTCTCGGACGAACTCGACAAGAGACTCCTTGGTCTTGTTGGTCTGGACTCCTCCCGTCGCGTACCAGACCCCCGCGTCGTTCAGGGTCTGAAGCACCGAGAAGACCCCGTAGGAGTAGCCCTTGTCCTCGCGGAGGTTCATGTCCAGTCGCGAGCTCGCGCTGCCGCCCCACACGGCATCGGCCAGCGTCAGCGGGTAATAGTCGGGCGACTTGCGCGCAATTCCCGGCAGTTCGAGCGAGACGACCGTCTGGGCGGCGTCCTGCCGGTCGACGAGGTAGACCTTGCCCGCCGAGGCCGGGGAGGGAGGCGGGATCGGGACCGATTCCGGCGCGCCGCCGCCCCAGGTGCCGAACGCCTTTTGGGCGAGCGCCTGCGCTTGCGCAAGCGTGATGTCTCCCACGAGGACGAGCGCGGCGCCACCCGGCTTGAAGCGAGCCGAGTGGAAGGCGGCGAGGTCCTCGCGCGTGAGCCCCTGGACCGTTCCGGGCAGCCCCTGCGGCGGCCGGCCATAGGGGTGCGCCGGGCCGTAGGCGAGCATCGCCCGGACGCGGCCGGCGATCGCGTTGCCGTCGATCGCCTGCTGCGCGAGCTCGTCTAAGTGCCGTTTTCGCTCCCGCTCGACTTCGGAAGCCGGGAACACGGGATCGCGAACGACGTCCGCGAAGATCGCGAGCGCCGGCTCGAGGTTGCGCTTCAAGACCTCGAAGGAAAGCCGGGCGCTCTCGCGCTGCGCCTGCGTCTCGATCGAGGTGCCGAGATCACCCAACGCCGTCTCGATTTCCAGGGCCTTCCGCGACCCGGTGCCGAGCGTCATGGCCTTCGCCGTGAGGAAGGCGGCGCCGTCCTTGCCCGCCGGATCGGCGATCGAGCCGGCCCTGGCGACGAGCTTGACCGCGACTTTCGGAAGCTCCGGGCGCTCGACGACGAGGACCTCGAGGCCGTTTTCGAGCCTGGCGCTCTTCACTTCCGGCGCCCGGAAAGGACGATCGGCGCCGAGCGACGGCATCTGGGACCGGTCGAGGGCCGCTTCGCTCGCGCGGCCCGATTTCTCGGGGTGAAATCGCAGGACCAGGCGGTTGCTCGTGTCGAGCCAGCGCCCGACGGTCTTCTGGAGGTCGGCCGTCGTGACGTTCCGGTAACGGGCCTGGTCGAACTCGAAGCGGCCGGGGTCACCGAGGTAGGTGTTGTAGCCGTTCAGCCGGTCGGCCTTCCCGCCGAAGCCTCCGATCCGCTCGAGCCCCGTCACGAAATTGAATTCCTGCTTCGTCTTGGCGCGCGCGAGCTCCGCGGCCGTCGGGCCCTCCCGCGCCAGACGAGCAATTTCCTCCGTGATGACCTTCTCGATCTCCGGCAGCGACGCGCCGGGGCGCGCCGTGGCGATGACAGCGTAGAAGCTGGCGATTTCCGCCGAGGCCTGGAACGCGTTCACGTCGGTGCAGAGCTGCCTTTCGTAAACGAGCACCCTTGCCAGCCGCGAGGCCAGCCCGTCGGTCAGGAGGAGCGAGGTCAGGTCGAGCTCGGCATCACCCGGGGCGTAGAGGGGCGGTGTGGGCCAAACGAGATAGACGCGTTCCTGCGGAACCCGGTCCGTTGCTTCGACGACCTTCTGCTCCGCGAGCTTCGGCACCCAGAGCTTCGGCCGGTCGAGCGGCGGCCCGGCGGGAATGCCGGCGAAGTACTTCTCGACGAGCCGACGGGCCTCCGCCGAGTCGAAGTCCCCCGCGATGACGAGGGACAAGTTGTTGGGCGTGTAGTACGTCTTGAAGAACTCCTTGACGTCGTCGAGCGAGGCGGCCGTCAAGTCTTCGTGGCTGCCGATCACGGTCCAGGAATACGGATGGCCCGACGGGAAGAGGTTCTCGACGGCGAGCTTGTACCAGCGGCCATACGGCGTGTTCTCGAGCCCCTGACGGCGCTCGTTCTTGACGACGTCGCGCTGATTGTCGAGCTTTTCCTTGGTCAAGGCGTCGGCGAGCGTCGCCAGCCGGTCCGACTCGAGCCAGAGCACGAACTCCAGGCTCCCGGAAGGGACGGTGATGAAGTAGTTGGTCCGGTCGTTGTCCGTCGTGCCGTTGACCCCGCCCTCTCCGAGATTTGCGCCCGCGCGCTCCGCGTACGTGAAGTAGTCCTGGGACGCGTTCTTGGACCCCTGGAACATCATGTGCTCGAAGAGGTGGGCGAACCCGGTTCGCCCCGGCCTCTCGTTCTTTGACCCGACGTGGAACCACAGGTTGACGTGCACGATCGGGAGCTTGCGGTCCACGTGCAGGATCACCTGCAGGCCGTTGGACAAGGTGTAGGCCTCATATTCGACCTTCGGGACGGAAGAAGCGGGCGCCGCGGGAGCGGCGGAGGCCGTGGCCGGCTTGTCTGACGGCGCCGCAGAGCCCGCGGGAGCCGAGGAGGCGCCCAGCCCCGCGGCCAGAGCCAAGAGAAGCGGAGCGAAACGTTTCGAACTCACGAACCTCTCCTTTCGACGGACAGAGATGTCTCTCGACGGTTCGTGACTAGATACGGCGCGCCCGGGCCGCGGGTTCTGCGCCGGCATTGGGGCGGGCTAAGATACCGGCAGTGATCCTCGAGGCAGCCAAACGGGTCCTCCAGATCGAGGCGGACTCCGTGCGCGAGCAGATCGATCGGATCGGGCCCGATTTTGTCAGGGCAGCCGAGCTGATCGAGGCGTGCCGGGGCCGCATCTGCGTCACGGGACTCGGGAAATCCGGGCTGATCGGCCAGAAGATCGCGGCGACGCTCGCCTCGACCGGAACCCCCGCCTATTTCCTGCATGCCGCCGAGGCTTCTCATGGCGACCTCGGAATGCTGATGGCGGGGGACATCGTCCTGGCTCTATCCCACTCCGGCCAGACCCAGGAGGTCGTGCGCCTGCTCGAGTTCGCCCGATCCCGCTCGCTCCAGACCATCGCCATGACCGGAACCCCCGGATCCGCGGTTGCGCGCGCCGCCGACCAGAGCATCACGATCGAGATCTCGCGGGAGGCCTGTCCCTTGAATCTCGCCCCGACCGCTTCGACGACGGCGATGCTGGCGCTGGGCGACGCGCTCGCGATGGCGGTCTCCGAACGGCGTGGATTCAGCGCCGAAGACTTCGCGGCGCTTCACCCGGGCGGCCGGCTCGGCCGCCGATTCCTCAAGGTCAAGGACCTGATGCGCACGGGCGACCGCCTTCCCTGGGTCCGCTCGGAAACGCCGATGAACGAAACCATTCACGAGATGTCGCGCAAGATGATGGGAATCACGGCCGTCGTCGACGCCGAGGGAAAGCTCCTGGGCGTCATCTCGGACGGAGACCTGAGGCGTCTGCTGGAGAAGGACCCGGCCTTGCTCACTCGCCGTGCGGGCGACTGCTCCCACACGAGCCCCAAGACCGTGGAAGCCGAGGAGTTCGCCTCGACGACTCTGGCGCGAATGGAGACGGCCAAGATCACCTCGCTCTTCGTGGTGGACGCGACGGGGCGCCTGACGGGGGCCATCCACCTCCACGACCTCCTATCCGCCGGGATCTCGTGACGCGAAGAATTCGGGCCCTCTTTCTCGACGTCGACGGCTGCCTGACCGACGGCCGTCTTTACATCGACGACCGTGGACACGAGGCCAAGGTCTTCGACACCAAAGACGGACACGGCATGCGAAAGGCCCTGGCCGCGGGGCTCCGCGTCGCCTGGATCTCCGGGCGCACCTCGCTGGCGACCGATGTCCGGGCGCGAGACCTGGGGGTCCGGCATTGCTACCAGGGCGTCCGGGACAAGCTCGCCCGCTACGAGGCTCTCTGCCGTCGCTGGGGATTGAAGCCCGCCGAGACGGCTGCCCTCGGAGACGACGAGCAGGACGCCGGCATGATGCGGCGGGCCGGCCTCTCGGCGTGTCCCGCCGACGCGACGCCGGCCGCCAAGAAGGTCGCCCGGGTCGTCTTGAAGAATCGCGGGGGGCGAGGCGCGGTGCGAGAGTTCGTCGAGCTCGTGCTGGCAAGAAACGGACGGCGGCGGGGCTGAGGCGGCTGCCGCTAGGACCTACAGGTCGACCGACGGCCGAAGCCGGCCGAGGATCGCCGTCGTCACGGCGCCTCCGCAACGCGTCCTCGTCCAAAGGGCGATCGCCTCGATCGCGGCGGCGACGGCCGACGGCTCGATCGGGGGCAGACCCTCGACGACCGCCACGGCGTTGCGTGTCCTTTCGGTCAGTTTGGTGCGGTCCGCCTCCTTCCAGTTCCAGCGGCGGCAAACCACACCGGCCCGGTCGCGGTAGATCACTTCTCCGGCCCGCGGCGGGCGGGCCTCGGGCTCGCCTAGGAGCCGCACCGGCGGCTCCTCGCCCGAGGCGATCGTGAGCTCCAGGTCTCCTTCCATGGCGTCCAGGTCCTCCGCGCCGGCGGGAAGAAGCGTCTGCAGCGAGACGGCGTTGTAGATGTCCACGAGCCGATTGACGTGGGGAATCGCCTCGCCCTTGAGCACGCGCCGAACGAGGCTCTCGATCGAGGAGCGGTGCTCCTTGGGCTTCGCGCCGAATGAGCGGTAGGCCTCGCGCCAGACCGCGAAATTCGGATGCTCCGCCACGGGCCGTCCCGCGAATCGCGCCGGGATTCCCGTCTGCGCCTCGCGCAGCAAGGCCGTCACCTCGGAGTCTGGTCCGCTGTTGTCGATCCCGCGCGCGACCGCGACCCCGAGGACGGTGCCGGGAAACCGCGAGACGACGGCCTCCGCGATCGTCAGCCGCATCGGCAAGAGGTGCGACGCCAGATCGCCGGCTCTCCTAGGCGCTCTCTCGCTTGCGGAAGACCCACGCCACGGCGATGCCGAGGAGGTAGAGGAGGATCATCGGCACCGCAAAGACGCACTGCGTCGTCACGTCCGGGGTGGGCGTGATGACGGCGGCGATGATGAAGATCGCAAGGACCGCGTACTTGAACTTCGCGAGCAACCACTTCTCCGAGACGACTCCCATTCGCGCCAGGAAGAAGATGAGGATCGGCATCTCGAAGCAGAGCCCGAGGCCCAGAATGATCTTCGTCGCCGTCCCGAGGTACTCGTTGATCGTGATCACGGCCTGGAAGGGTTTGCCGACTCCGATCAGGAATCCCACGACCAGGGGAAACGCCTCCACGTACCCGAAAGCGCATCCGCAGAGGAAGAAGAGGACGCTCGCCAGCAGAAACGGCCACACCCACCGCCGTTCGTGGCGATAGAGCGCCGGCGCGACAAAGAGCCAGATCTGCCAGAGGATCACGGGCGAAGCCACGATCACTCCGGCCAGCATCGCGACTCGAAAATAGAGAACGAACGGCTCCGCCAGGGTCGTGTAGGCGAGGTTCTGGCCCGGCGGCAGGACCTTGCGGACCGGCGCCGCCAGAAAATCGAAGAGCGCCGGAGCCCAGTACCAGCAGAGCAGGAACCCGACGAACAGAGCGATGAGCGAAACGATCAGGCGCCGGCGGAGCTCCTCCAGGTGCTCGAAGAAGCCCATCCGGGGAAGCTCGTCCTCCCCCTCCCGACGCTCGGCGGCGCGGTCCGGCAGGAACCGGCTCAAGCGGGGTCGATGGGGTGCGTTTCGGGCTGCCCGGCCGAGGCCGGAGTGGCGGGCGGGGCCGCCGGAGGCGTCTGCGCGATCGTTTGGGCGGCGGCGACCAAGGGCTCCTTGACCGAGGAGGCTTCTTTCTTGCCCTCCTCGATCTCGTGCTCGATCGTTTTCTTCAGGTCATCCGACGCCCTCTTGAACTCAGCCAGGCCCTTGCCCAGGGACTTGCCGATTTCCGGAAGCTTTCGAGGGCCGAAAACGAGCAGTGCCACGACGAAAATCAAGATCAATTCGGGCATTCCGATGGAGCCAAACATGTTCAAACCTCAGAATGAGGATTCTAACCCCGCCCGGTGCAAAACCCTTCCGCCCAAAAGCCCGTAGGCTTCCGAAGAGCGGCGTGTCACAATGTTGACCCCGGGGAGGACTCCTTGAGCCAACCACGCGCCCGTTTTCTGATCGCCCTCTCGTTGCTGGCCCTGGCGACTCTGCTCGGCGGCACGCTGGGCTCCAAGCTGCTCGCCGTGCCCGAACGGGAGCTACCCAACCTCGACGAGTACGCCGATATCCTGACGACCCTCGGCGAGTGGGCGCCGGAGCCCGTTCCGCCCGAAAAGTTCGTGTACGCCTCGATTCACGGGATGCTGTCCCGCCTGGACCCTCACACGACCTTCCTCGAGCCGGACGACTACGCGGCGATGCGGGAGAAGCAGCAGGGCTCCTTCTTCGGCCTCGGCATTCAGATCCAGAAGCGCATGGGCCACATCACGGTCATCGCGCCGATGGAAGGCACGCCCGCCTTCAAGCTCGGCATCCGGGCCGGCGACATCATCACTCACATCGAGGACGAGGAGTTGAAGGAGGACGTCTCGACCGATGAGGTCGTCCGGAAGCTGCGGGGACCCAAGGGGACCCCGGTCACCATCACGATTCGCCGGCCCGGCCTCGACGAGCCGATTCGGATGACGCTGACGCGGGCCGAGATCCCGACACTCTCGGTGCCGTATGCCTTCATGATCGGGCCCGAGACCGGCTATATCTTTCTGCGAGACTTCACGCACACCTCCAGCCGCGAGCTCACGGCGGCCATCGAGAAGCTCGAAAAGCAGGGAATGAAGCGGCTCCTGCTCGACCTCCGGGGCAACCCGGGCGGAGTCCTCGACCAGGCGGTCGACGTGGCCGACGTTTTCTTGCCCAAGGGGTCGAAGGTCGTCTACACGCGAGGCCGCACCCCGTCCTCGGCGCAGGAGTACTACGCGCCCGGGGATGGGACGCACTTCGATCGGCCGCTCGTCGTCTTGGTCAACCGCGGCTCGGCTTCCGCCTCCGAGATCGTTGCCGGAGCCATTCAGGACCATGACCGTGGCCTCATCGTCGGTCAGCGCACCTGGGGCAAGGGCCTGGTCCAGAGCGTCTACACGCTTCCTTACGGCGCCGGCCTGGCGCTGACGACGGCGCGCTATTACACGCCGTCCGGGCGGTGGATCCAGCGGGACTACAGCGACCTGCTGGCGTACGTGAACCCGGAGGACGGGGACGTCCCGCAGCCCGAGGAGGCTCCTCGAAAGTCGGGAGAGGTCTTCTATACCGAGGCCGGCCGCGTCGTCTACGCGGCGGGCGGCATCACGCCCGACGTCATGGCGAAAAACGACAACCGCGATTCGAAGCTGCTGGCGCACCTGCTGGCCAGGGGCCTGACCTTCAGTTTCGCCGTGGATTGGAACTCGAAGCACCCGAACGTGGGCGAGGACTTTGCCGTCACCCCGGCCGTTCGCGACGCTTTCTTCCAGTTCTGCGAAGCCTCGAAGTTTTCCACGGCGGAGGAGCTGAACCGGCAGTGGAATGAAGACTCCGGCAAGAGCTTGATCGACCTCGCGATCCGCGTGGACATGATCAACGTCAAGTACGGCCTGGAGTCCGGCTGGAGGGCGCGCGCCGCCGGTGACAACCAGCTCCAGCAGGCCCTGGGACTCTTCGACGAAGCAGCCCGGATCGCCGCGATGCCGAAGAAGAGCGACCCCAACCGGGCCTCGAAGAGCTAGCCTCGAGCAAGGGGTTAGGGGGTTAGGGGTTAGGGAAACCGAGTCCAATTCTTCTCCGATTCCCAGAAACTCGCCTCCTCGACCCTCGTCTCTGCTTAGACCTGCCGGCTCCCTGAATATTCCGTTGCCCGGGGGACTCGCCCCTCGACCCTAACCCCTCGCCCCCGCTCAAAACAAAAGGCCCCGCCGAGGCGGGGCCTTCTTCCAGGAGGCGGCGAAACGCTACTGCTTGACCGGGTTGTTGTTGAAGACCACGAACTGGCGGCGTCCGATCAGCGTGCGGTGGCCGGCGGAATCGAACACGTAGATCGCGAGGTCGTGGTGCGTGTCCCCGAGCTTGGTCGTGTCGAGAGCGTAGGAGAACCCGACAAACGGAGTCGTGACGCGGATGTCTTTCAATGGGACATCGTCCCGACGGAGCCCGTAGCCCCCATTGGTCTTCGTGAGACTCGCCAGAACGAAGCCATCCACGTCGACGTCCACGCGGGTCACCGCCGCATCGAGGTCGAATGCCCATCCGAGGACCGGGAACGTCCCGGCGATCCACTGGCCGGCGGTGGGAGAGTCGATGTCGCCGAAGGAGTTCCGGTCGGGATTCGAACTCGTCACGTCGCAGGTGATGTCGACCGAGATCGGCTCGAGCTCCGTGACCGTCTCCTCCTCGTCCCCGGCGCGCACTTGAATCGTGTGCTTTCCGGGCAGCGTGAACCCCGCGAGCTCGACGCCCCGCGGCGTGGGCTTGAAGATGTCAAACACGTCGAGAAGGGGGTCATGGGAGAGGCCGAAGGTGAACTGGAAGCCGGAATTGGCGGCGTTGACGTAACCCGAATAGAGGTGGGCCACGTCGGGCCGGTTGACGCCGTAGCAGTTGGAGAAATAGGTACCCGTGACGAGACAGTCGGTTCGGGAATTCGCGAGAATCGCGCCGTCGAGCATGAGTTCGACGTAGGAAACCTGTCCCTTGTCCTGGCGCGCGCCGACATCGAGCGCCCAGCCTCGGATGACGTTCGGGAAGAAGGAGACCGGAACCAGGCCCCCGGGGTTGGGAACGCAGGGAGAGGGGCAAGGACCCCCCGGCGGAATCACCTGGACGGCGGGCCCGCAGATCAGCGTGGCCTCGTCCAGCGGATAGTCCATCACCCCGAAGGGTCCGAGCAGGCCTCCGATGTTCTCGACCTGGAACCGCCGGCTGCCGAGCTCGGTCGAGGCGCCCTGGTCGTCCCAGGCTTTGACGCTCAGGATGTGTATCCCATCCACGAAGCTCGTCGTGTCGATGGCGGCCACCCAGCCCGAATAGAGCGACTGATTAAGCGGCGGCGGAAAGTCGGGGAACGCCGCGTAGATGTCCGGGCGCGTGCTGCCGTAATAGGCGTTGCCGACACCGCCGCGGTCGATGGCGGTTGCCACAGTGACCCCGTCGACCTGAAAATCGATGTGATCGATGTCCGTGTCATCCAACGCCCATCCCAGGATCGACAGGGAGCCGCCCGCCGAAAGGATCGTCTCGCCGGCCGGCGGGACGTCGATGGCTCCGAACGGCGGCTGATTGATCGAGTTGTCGACGACGACGTCGATGGGGCCAAAGACAACCGGCGCCGTGGTACCCGATTCGGTAACCGATAGCGTCAACGTGTGCGGCCCGTCGAAGTAGTTGCGGGCCAGAAACGAGGTGATCCAGCCCGTCGCGCCGCCGAGGCCTCCGGCCGCATAGCTCGGAAAGGCCGCCAGGACGTCTTCGCGCTGCCCGGTGAACACGGCCCGGTTCACGGGGCCGCCGTCGACGAACAACTCGATGCTGTCAATTCCGTGCAGGCTCAAGACCGACCCACTGACCATCACGACGCCGAACACGGTTTGCCCCTGTCGAGGGGTATCGACGATCAGAAGCGGCCCCGCGGCGGCATCGACCCGATCGACCACGAGCGGAGTCCGCGCCTCGCGGCGCGCGGTCTGCGCCCCTGCCGGGCTCGCGAGACTCGCAGCCGCCAGAAGCGCCAGGATCGTGGGCGCCTTGATGGACATAATGCCCCTCCCGAGAATTTAAGAAGAGAATCCGCAAATTTCGGATGAAAGTCAAGCATTTGGCTATCTTCACCTCATTTTTTTCGGCAAAATGGCCCTTTGATAATGCCAAGCCCATGGGCCCCGGTGGCCAAGACGTGAACAGGTTCGGCTCCAAGCCGGCACCGGCTGCCCCCCCGGAAAAGGGCCCCGCCCCCCCGGAAACCGGGCTAATCGGCCGCTTGGCACGCTCTTTGGCCGCGCGAGTGGCGATTTCGCTGCTCTTGGCGGGGGGCCTGCTCTTCCTCTTCCTGCGGCAGGTTCAGCTCCAACCCCTGGGACAGGCGATCCGGTCCGCCTCGCCCGGGTGGCTGGCGGCCAGCCTCGGCATCGCCGTCGCGACCTTCGTGCTCCGGGCAGTTCGTTGGGTCTGGCTCCTGCGACCCGTCGGGCGGGTTCCCTTCTGGCCGGCCTTCCTCGCCACGGCCGTTGGTTTCGCCGCGAACAATCTGCCAGCCCGCATCGGCGAAGTGATTCGGCCGGCCCTTCTGTCGCGCATGCAGCGGCTCCCCTTCTCGGCTCTGCTCGCCTCGATCTTGTTCGAGCGGGCCCTCGACGGCGGGTCGGTTGTCCTCTTCTTTCTCCTGGCCGTGGCCCTGGGGCTGCCCGGCTCGACGGCCAGCCGCGGCGCCTTCGCCATGCTCCGCACGGGCGCCCTTCTTGGAGCGGCCCTGTTCTTCGCTCTCATCGGTCTCGCCGTCTTCCTGCTCGTGCGGCGCCGGGCGACCGAAAAACTCTTCGACCGACTCTCTCGGCGTTTGCCCGAAAGGTGGCGGCCGCGCGCGAAGGCAGCCGTCCAAGCGTTTCCGGAAGGCTTCGCCTCGCTGTCGGACCGGAGCCTGATCGTCTCTGTCGTGGCGGCATCGGTCGGGATGTGGCTCATCATCAACGTCCAGATCTACGCCGTGATGCGCGCCTTCCATCTCGACCTGCCGTTCTCCTCCGCCTTCGTCGTCACCGCGGCGGCCGTCCTGGGCCTCGCCGTGCCGACGCCCGGGGGGATCGGCTCCTACCAGGCCGCGGTGCAATATGCCCTCACTCACTTCTACGGGGTGCCGCTTGCTCCCGCATCGGGCGTGGCCATCCTGGCCTGGGCCGTGTCCTTCGTGCCGATCACGCTCATCGGCCTCGCCGCCCTCGCTTCTCCAAGAGTGCGCGCGCGGTCGAACCGCTCACCCTAGAGCCCGGGCGAGGAGGTGGACGTGGGACAAGAGACGGGAGAAGATAAGCCTCGATGGTCTTCATCGCACGCCTCGCGCCGGACGCCCCGCGCCCGGCATGAAATGTCCCTTCTGCGGCGTCACGGACGACCGGGTGGTCGACTCCCGCGAGAGCCGGGAGGGGGAGGTCATCCGGCGCCGCCGGGAGTGCGTCGGTTGCGGCCGGCGCTTCACCTCGTACGAGACCATCGAGGAGATCCCTTACATGGTCGTCAAGAACGACGGCCGCCGGGAGGCCTTCGACCGCAAGAAGTTGCGGGCCGGGCTGGTCAAAGCCTGCGAGAAGCGACCGGTGCCGCCGGCCCGACTGGATGCCATCGTCGACGAGATCGAGACCCAGCTACACGATACGGAGGAGCGAGAGATCACCACCAGCCGCATCGGAGGCCTCGTCATGGAGCGCCTGCGCGAGCTCGACAAGGTGGCCTACGTCCGGTTCGCCTCCGTCTATCGGAAGTTCGAGGACGTGGACGAATTCCTGCTGGAGCTGAAGAACCTCATCGGCCGGGCGGAGACCAAGGCGACGTCATGATGCCGTCGCCGGAGCCTGCTCGCGGGCCTGCCTTCCGCACCGCAAACTTCTGTCAACCCGTCATGCAACTCGCCAGTGTGGGTCTCTCCGCTCGCGGCGCGCGAAGTCTCCCGAGCGCAAGCGAGGGAGGAGGCGCGCGCCGCGGGAGCGCAGCGCGAAGCGAGGAATCAGGCCGGCGGTCGAGCGCCGTTGCGCGAGCCGCCGGCCGGTGCGCCCGTCGGGCGCAGATTCCGAGCGAAGCGCGGAGCGACGTGTAATGGCGCGCAACACCGTCCGCCTCTACGGGCCTCTCGTCGAACTGTCGCGCCTCCAGAGCGAGCTGAACCGGCTCTTCCAGGCGTTCGTCGAGACCCACAACCGTTCCGCCGGCACGGCCAGCTCCTGGGACCCGAGCCTCGACGTGCTCGACGACGGCAACACGATCCGTGTCTTGATCGAGCTACCGGGCGTCGAGCCGGAGGACGTGCGGGTGAGCATCCGAGGCCGCGTGCTCACGATCCGCGGCCAGAAGAAGGGACGAATCCGGGCGCGGGAGGGGATGCGCTTCTTCTGCATGGAGCGCTACTTCGGTAACTTCGTCAAGTCCGTCCCGCTGCCGCGACCCGTCAACACGCGGGAGGCGAAGGCCGTCTTCCGCCAGGGCCTGCTCGAGGTCGTGCTGCCCCGGGTGCCCGACATGCGCGAGAAAGAGCACGAGATCCCGGTTCGCGCGGAGGAAGAGTAGTCAATGGTCGAGACGGAAGAAAAAGAGATCGCGACGGAACGCGACGCGGACCTCCCGATCCCCGACATCCTGCCCGTCTTGCCGCTGAAGGACGTCGTGGTCTTCCCATACATCATCCTGCCGCTCTCCGTGTCGCGGGAGAAGTCGATCAACGCCGTGGACGCGGCCCTGGCCGAGCAGCGCATCATCATGCTCGTGGCGCAGCGGGACGCGCAGAACGAGTCCCCGCGCTCCGAGGAGCTCTTCCCCGTGGGCACGGTCGCGGCGATCATGCGCATGCTGAAGCTTCCCGACGGACGGATCCGGCTGCTCGTGCAGGGGCTGTCGCGCGCGCGGATCGACTCGTTCCTGTCCGAGGAGCCCTACTTCAAGGCGAAGATCACCAAGCTCGAGGAAGAGGCGCCCGCCAAGGAGCTGCCGCCGGAACACGAGGCCCTCCTGCGCAGCGTGAAACAGAACTTGGAGAAGTCGGTCTCCCTCGGCAAGAACATCTCGCCCGAGGTGATGGTGATCGCGGCGAACCTCGACGACCCGGCGCGGCTGGCGGACCTCTCCGCCTCCAATCTCGACCTGAAGCTCGAGGAGGCCCAGCACATCCTCGAGTCGACGGACCCGATTGCGCGTCTGCGCCTCGTCAACGAGAGTCTGGCCAAGGAGATCACGGTCCTGACGATGCAGCAGGAGATCTCCTCTCAGGCGCGCGGCGAGATGGACAAGTCGCAGCGCGAGTACTACCTGCGCCAGCAACTGCGCGCGATTCAGCAGGAGCTCGGCGAGGGCGAGGAGATGTCCGAGGAGCTCGCCCAGTATCGCAAGGTGATCAGCGAGAAGAAGATCCCCGCGGAAGCCGCCGCCGAGATCGAGAAGCAGATCAAGCGGCTCGAGCGCAGCCATCCCGACTCCGCCGAGACCGCGATCATCCGCACCTACCTCGACTGGATGACCGGGCTGCCCTGGGGAATCGTCTCGAGCGACTCGGAGGACATCGAGCGGGCCCGCAAGATTCTGGACGAGGACCATTACGACATCGAAAAGGTCAAGGAGCGGATCCTCGAGTACCTCGCCGTTCACGCGCTGAAGAAGTCGCTCAAGGGGCCAATCCTGTGCTTCGTCGGGCCGCCGGGCGTCGGGAAGACATCGCTCGGCCGCTCGATCGCGCGAGCCCTCGATCGCAGGTTCGTTCGGCTCTCCCTCGGAGGCGTGCGGGACGAGGCGGAGATCCGCGGGCACCGCCGCACCTACGTCGGAGCGATGCCCGGCCGCATCGTGCAGGGGATCCACCAAGCCGCCACCTCGAATCCGGTGTTCATGTTGGACGAGATCGACAAGATCGGCGCGGACTACCGCGGCGACCCGAGCTCGGCGCTTCTGGAAGTGCTCGATCCCGAGCAGAATTTCTCCTTCCGAGACCACTACCTCGGCGTCGCCTACGATCTCTCCCGAGTCCTCTTCATCGCGACGGCCAACATCCTCGACCCGATTCAGCCCGCGTTCCTCGACCGCATGGAGGTCATCCGTCTCTCGGGCTACACGCTCGAGGAGAAGAAGGCGATCGCCCGCCGCCACCTGATTCCCAAGCAGCTCGACGAGAACGGCGTCACCGAGAGCAACATCGAGTTCACCGACGGCGGCGTCGAGAAGATCATCGAGGCCTATACGCGGGAGGCCGGGCTGCGCAACCTGGAGCGCGAAATCGGCTCGATCTGCCGCAAGGTGGCCGTCGCCGTGGCGAAGGGAAAGACGCGGCGCTACCGGATCACAGCCGCTTCGGTGGAGAAGATGCTGGGGCCCGCCAAGCATCTGGCCGACGAGCTCTTGAAGCGCGATCAGGTCGGTGTGGCCACCGGACTCGCCTGGACTCCCGTTGGCGGAGACCTGCTCTTCGTGGAAGCCTTGGCGGTCCGGGGCAAGGGGGGTCTGCGCCTGACGGGACAACTGGGCGACGTGATGAAGGAATCGGCGCAGGCGGCGATGTCCTATGCGCGCGCCAACGCGAAGGAGCTCGCGATTCCCGACGACTTCTTCGAGACCCATGACGTCCACGTTCACGTGCCCGAAGGCTCGATTCCCAAGGATGGTCCGTCTGCCGGCATCACGATGGCGGCGGCGATGATCTCCGCGTTCACCCAGCGGCTCCTGCGGCGGGATGTGGCCATGACGGGAGAAATCACGCTGCGCGGCGAGGTCCTTCCCGTCGGGGGAGTCAAGGAAAAGGTGCTCGCGGCGCGTCAGGCTCTCATCAAGACGATCGTCCTCCCGAAGCAGAACCGGCGGGACGTCTTGCAGATCTCTCAGCGGATCCTGCACGGCATCGAGTTCCGCTACGTCGACAGCGTGCACGAGGTGCTGGAGATCGCCTTGGCACCCCTGCCGGCCGCGACCGAGGCGCCGGTTGCGGAAGAGGCTCCTGCCGCCCCGGCCCGGGATATCCCGGTGCGAACCGACAAGGCGGCTCAGGCCGGGCGCGCCCCGCGGCCGTAGGCCCTTCTCCTCCCCGGGATCGCGTGCCGGGGGCGCGGTCGGCGTCGAGAAGCCGAGGCTCCCGCAGCCCGCTTTTGCCGTGCGCGTTGCCCCCTCATCTCGGAAATAATGCCCTCCCATGGCCGGGGAGGACCGCTTCGTGCGCCGCCTGCTCGAGGAACTCCCGGCCTCGCGCCGCGTCGTCCTGGGACCGGGGGACGATGCCGCCGTCGTCGCGGTCGAGACGGGCCTATGGGTCGTCACCACCGACATGGTCGTCGAGGCGATCGATTTCCTTCCGGGCGACACTCCGGAAGCGGTCGGCCGCCGCGCCATGGCGGTCAACCTCTCGGATCTGGCCGCAATGGGAGCTCGCCCCGAGTTCTTCCTGCTCTCGATCGCATTCCCCGCTCGCCGGGGGGAGGACTTTCCGCTCTCCGTCGCCCGGGGTGCTCTCTCGCGGGCGACGCCCGTCGGCGCGGCCCTCGTGGGCGGCGACCTCTCCGACGCCCAGAGCGTCGTCGTCTCGATCGCGCTTTGGGGACGTCCCGAGGGCGAACCCACCCGACGCGCAGGCGCTCGCGCCGGTGATCTGCTCTTCCTGTCGGGAGCGCCGGGCCGCGCCGCGGCGGGCCTCGTGCTGGCGCGGGCGCAAGCGCAGGGTGTCTCGTACGGCGGGGAGCTCAACCCGGAAGCGCGCGCCGAGCTTCTCGCCGCGTACCGGGATCCGGAGCCGCGCCTCGCCCTGGGGCTCGCGCTCGCCCGGCAAGGGCAGGCCACGGCGGCCATCGACATCTCCGACGGAGTCGGAATCGATTCGGGACGTCTCGCCCGAGCCTCCGGCCTGCGGGCGGTGATCGAAGAACCCCGGCTCCCGATCTCACCGGCCCTTGCGGCATTCGCTCGATTCGAAGGGCGGGACCCGCTCGAGCTGCTGCTGGCGGGAGGCGACGACTACGAGCTTCTCTTCGCGGTTGCGCCCGAGCGGGCCGCCGAGATCCCGCCCCGCGGTCCCGGGGGGGTTCCCTTAAGCCGCATTGGGCATCTGGAACCGGGAGAAGGCGCCTTCTTGCGGTCGGCCACGGGCGATCGCGACATTTCCGGGCTCGGTCACGATCACTTGAGCTGCGCGCCATGAAGATCCTCACGACGCGCGCCTTCCGGCCACGCCGCCATCCGTTTTCCTGGAGGCGACGTTGGAGAGTCCTCGTTCTCGATTGGCTCGGGCGCGAAGAACCACCCGAACGGGTGGCAGCGGCAATCGCCCTCGGCGTGGGCGTTGGATTCTCCCCGTTCCTGGGCGTCCACTTCCTGCTCGCGCTCGGCCTGGCCTTGCTTTTCCGCCTGAACCCCTTGGATGCCGTCCTGGGCCAGTTCGTCGGCAACCCGTGGACGATTCCACCGATCTTCGCGATCGGCTACCGCCTCGGTCGCTGGATTCTCCGGCACGACAGCCGGCGCGTGCCGCGGCTGAACTGGGGACCCCTCCTCGAGAGCGACTGGACCTGGGTTCTCCATCCCCTCCAGACGGTGCGGCTCGTCTTCGGAGGTCCGGCCTTTCTGCCACGGCTGCTTTCCTTCCTCCTGGGAACCACAGTCCTCGCATCGGCGATCGGAGTTGGGACCTTCTTCGCGACGCGGTCGCTGTTGAGGCTCTTCCACCGGCGACACCCCCGGGTGGCCGAGCGCGCGGCGCGCCGTCGCGGCGCGATCAGCCGCCGGCGGCAAATGCGCGCCACACGCGCCGGCCGGGGCCATTAGGACGCCGCGCCGGAGGAAACCGCATAGGCGAAGGCCCAAGGCGACAGCTTCTCGAGCCAGGAACGAAGTCCTTCGAAGCGGCGCCGGTAGGCCGGCTCGCGCCGCGCGGCCTCGAGCAGCAGGAGGAGGTCTCCACTCGAGCGCGTCGCGCGGAATACCTTCTCCCGGGCGAGCGCCGCCCCGAATCCGCGTCCGGTAGCGGCGTTTTCCTCGGCAAGGAGCCGCAGCGCCTGAGCATCGAACGGAGCCGCGGCCAGAATTCGGCGCAACTCTCTGCGTGACGATTCGACATCACTGCGGGAGCGCAACCAGACGGCATACCCGAAGCGGGCCGGAAGCGACTCGGGGTGGTCCGTGAGCACGCGCTTCCACGACTTCCCAGCGGCGGGGTCGTCCAGCCGCGACTCCACGGTCGCCATCCGGAACGCGAGCGGGAGCGACCGCATGTTCTTCACGAGTCCCCTTCGATAGACCGCAAGGGCCTCCGGGTCTCTTCCTTGATCCTCGAGTACCAGGCCGAGGCCGAAGAATCCGTTTTCGTAGGTTGGCAGATACGCCAAGGAGCGCTCGTAAGACTGCTTGGCCGCGGCGAGCAGGCCGAGTTCCCGCTCGCAGCGGCCCTTGCCAGCCCAGGCGTCCCAATACTTCGGGTAGATCTGCGTGGCCCGGCGATAGGCCTCGAGCCCCTCGCGAAACCGCAGATGCTCGGCCCGGATGTAGCCCAGGTTGTAGTGATTCTTGGCGCTCTCGGGCGCGACGCGCGCGCTGTTCTCGAAAAGGGCCTCATCGGTGCTCCAAACCGTGTCGCGGGCAGCCGTGCGAATCGACAGGAGCAGGACCGCGGCCGCGAGCGAGCCGAGCCGCGCCGTCGACACGGCGCGCCAGCGCTCGGCCGAGCCGGTCAGGAGCGCCCCGAGGATCAAGCAAAACCCCGCCGAGGGCAGATAGACGACTCGTTCGGCGAAGAGGGTGCCGATCGGAAAGAGCAAGTTCGAGGCCGGCAGGACCGCAACGACGAAGAAGAGAATCCCGAACGCTCCGGGATCCCCCGGGCGGGTCAGCGCCGCGGCGCACGCCAACCCCAGCAGCAACACGGCCCCGATCGACAGGATCGACACCGCCCCCGCCGGCCGGATCGACCAGGCCGACTCGTCCGCCGACAGGCGCAGCGGAAGCAAGATCCGCCCCGAGTAACGCAGGAGGATCGCGCAAGCGTTTCCGATCCGCGCGGCGGCTGAAAGGGCCGCCAGCGGGTTCTCCACCTCGAAGATCCCCGTCTCGCCCGCCTTGATGAAACCGCCGAGGACCCAACCGCGGAGGGCGAAGTCCACCGCCAGCGCCGCCGCCGAGGCGACGAACAGGGGAAGGCCGCGACCTAGAGCCTCCCACATCCTCCGGGCGACGCGCCCCTCCGCCCGCCAAAAGAAGCAAAGGAAGGCGAGCGCGGGCGCCGTCGCGGCGCTTTCCTTGGTCAAGAGGGCGGAGAAGTAGAGAAGGACCCCGGCCGAGATCCAGAGGGCGCGCCGCCGCCTGTGCTCCCAAAGAGAGAGGGCGCAGTGAAGGTACGCCAGTGAAAGCACCGCTGACTGTGTTTCGCCGCGTCCGACCAGGCTCGTCACCGCTTCGACGTGGATCGGGTGGACGGCGAAGAGCAGGGCCGCCGTGTAGGAGGCCGGGCCCGGGATCCGAAGGCGGCGCCAGAGGGCCCAAAGGAGGAACGTCGCCGCCCCATGCAGGAGAACGTTGACCGCGTGAAACAGAACGACTCGCTTCCCGTGAATCCACCACTGAACCGCATAAGAGAGGAGCAACAAGGGTCGATAGGCTGTGCCCGACCCGCGCGAGCCACCGAAGTACGAGGTCTCGAAGATCTGACCGGCCATCGAGGGCGAATGAACGCGCGCGTTGTCGCGCACGATGGCCTTGTCGTCGTACGTGAAGTCGCCCGACAGGCCATTGGCGAACGGAATCAGGCACGCGGCGATCAGAAGCAGGACGAGGAACTGGCGCGAGGGTCCCGCCGGCTTCCACTCCACAGCCGCCAGAGTCTAGCGTCCTCCTCCGGTAGTTTTCGGGGCCAGGAGAGACGGCGCTCCGGACCGGCCTCGCGGCGAGGGCGGGGCGAACACGTTCAATTCCTTCATGAGATACCGCAAGGCCTGGCGCGACAGCCCCAGTTCGCGCGCCGCGTGGCTGCGGTTGCCCCCCGCGCGCGCCAGTGCGTCGGAGATCATCCCCTTGCGGTGGGCATCGAGGCGGGAGCGGTACGACTCCGTCGGTGAGCGGGGTTTCGATCGGATCGCCTCGGGCAAGTGCCCCAGCCCGACTACCCCGTCGGAGTCGGCCAGAGCCGCCGCCTGAGCCATCGCGTTCTGAAGCTCACGCACGTTGCCCGGCCAGGAGTGGGCGGCGATTGCGGCGACGGCCTCGGGCGAGAGGCGCAGCGCCCCGCGGCCGTACTCCCGCCCGAAGACCTCGAGAAAGTGTCGCGCGAGCCGGAGCGTGTCGCGACCGCGTTCGCGCAGGGGCGGCAGCGCGATCACGGCCACGTGCAGACGGTAATAGAGATCCTCGCGAAACCGCCCCGCCTCGACCTCTTGAGCGAGGTCGCGCGACGTCGCCGAGACGACCCGAACGTCGATTCGCCGCGAGCGGTTCTCCCCGAGCCGCCGAATCTCGCGGTCCTGCAGGGCGCGCAACAGCTTCGCTTGCAACGACGACTCGAGGTCGCCGATTTCGTCGAAGAAGACTGTGCCGCGGCAGGCTTCCTCGAGAAGCCCCAAGCGGTCGCGCTCGGCGCCGGTGAACGCGCCGCGAACATGCCCGAAGAGCTCGCTTTCGAGCAGTGCGGCCGGTATCGCCGGGACGTTGACGGCTACGAACGGCCCGGAGGCGCGCGGCGAAAGGGCATGCACCGCGCGCGCGACGGCTTCCTTGCCGCTTCCCGACTCGCCGCGAACGAGCACGGTGACCGGCTGCGCGGCGAAGCGCGTCAGGCGCCGGTAGGGCTCCTCCATGGCGGGGTCCTCCGTCACGATCCCAAAGCGCCGCCACCCCTCCCTGTGCCCGTCGGCGGGCCGCGGGGTCGGCAGCCGGAACAGAAGTGTCTCGGCAAGCTCGGCAACCGCCGCGGCGACGGGCCCCGGCGATTGACGAGGCAGCGTCAACCGGTAGGTTGAGGCGCCCGCCTCGAGCGCCCGGCTCGCGCACTCGGTCTCCGGAAGACGGCCCAGGCGCACGATCTCCCGGCCGTCGGCGTCCGCAATGGCAAGGCCCGACACGCCCACCGCCTCGAGGCTCGCCGTGGTCTCCTCGCCGGCCAATCCACGGACGAGCGCCTCGCGCAGAGCTCGCAGGGAGTCGGGTGGCACCGACGCCGCCGCCGGCGCAGTCTCGGGGCGCCCGAAAATGAAGTCGGCGAGGCTCTCACCGCCTCGATCGCGCAAGATTCGCTCCGCTCGAAGTGCGAGCTCCCCGATCCCGGGGTCGCCGGGGAAGAGCAAGTGCCATCGCGCCCCGGTCTCGGCGGCCGCGTATTCCCCGACGCCAAGGCGCACCGACAGGGCCTGCCGCGCCGCCGCAGGGGGTCCGCCGTCCCCCGACCAGGCGAGCTCCTCGAGGCGTGCGGCAGCCACCCTCTCGGTGTCGCAGCGGTCGGGAAGGTCCTGCGCAGCCCGCTCCCACGCCTGGCGCGCTCGCTCCGCGTCTCGCTCGTAGAGGCGCCGGTCCCCTTCTTCCAGCCACAGCTCGCCGATCTCGATCCGATCTCCGAGGCGCATGGCGAGCTCCCGCGCACGAGCATTGTCCTCGGCCGCTCGCCCCAACAACCCGCGGCGAAGCGCCATGCGGCTTCGTTGGTGCAGCCCGACGAGCAGCCACAGGTCGTCTCCCTGCCTCTGGGCTTCGCCGAGCAGGTCCTCGATGGCTCCCGCAGCCTCCTGCCATTCCGCGCGCGCAACCCAGAGCTCGATCTGATTGGAGCGCGCGATGCGAAGCAGATCCCTCCGGCCCGCCGCCGAAGCCAGGGCGGCGGCCTCCGCGAGGAGCGTCGCGCAGCGATCCGAGCGCCCGGAATGGTAGAGGGTGGTTGCCAGATCGATCGAGATCCGGGATCCCTCCGCGGGATCGTCACGCAGGACGGCAAGGGCGGCCTCCAGGCGATCGGCCGCTTCGGCGAACTTGCGCCGGTCGCAGAGCCCCAGAGCTTCCTGGGAAAAAAAGCGCGCCGCGAGCACGTCGTCCTGCAGGTGGAGGGCCTTCTCCTTCCAGTGCTCGTAGATTCGCGCCTCCTCCTCGAAAAGACCCTGCCGCGACAGAATCGACGCCCGCGTCAGCGCGTTTTCGAGTCTGGCCGCAGCGCCGAGATCCTGCGCCAGGAGATCGGCCTCGCCGAGACACTCGAGGGCACGATCGTGCCGGCCGTCTCGAGCGAGTCCCGCCGCCTCGAGGCGCAGGGCTCGAACAGTTTCCCCAGGGGGCGCGCCGGGAAAGGCTCGCCTCCAGGACGCCGCCTGCTGTCCGGCCCCGGACGCTCCCTCGACCTGCGCGGACACCTCGGCACCGCGCAGACACGCGGCGCGGCGTTCGGCCTCGGTTGCCGCCCGGGAGCGCACGATGCGATCGAGAATCGCGCGCGACTCGACCGGGCGCCCGCCGGCGAGCTCTCGTTCCGCCTCGATCGCGTCAAGCCAGGGCGGCCGTTCGACTCGCGCCGCGGAGAATCGCGCGGCGAGCTCGAACCACGCTTCCAGACAGCCGGGAGGACTCTCGCGAAACCAGTGCTCCGCCTCCGCCAGCGCCTCCCCCGCGGCGCCCGCCGACAACAGCAACTCGATCCGGGCGGCGCGGTCCGTCTCTTGCCGCGCCCAGCGGCGGCAGAGCGTCGCCGCCTCCGGCCCCGGCAGGACGCCTCGACGGCCAGCCGCCGTCAGACGCCAGCCGAGCCGCGTCTCCTCGATGTGCCCGCGCCGAGTGAGCCGAGAAAGAAGCCTCGTCGCGAAGAGGCCGCCTGGACGCGCAGGCGTCGCGCCGACGCCGGCGCCCTCCCGAACCGACAGCCAGGTCAACACCTCGCGCTCGGAGTCGGTCAGCGCCTCGACGCCGCTCTGCGGCAAGAGGCGCGTCTGGGGAAGGGGCGCCTGCCCCGTGGAGTCGGAGGCGAAGGCCGCCCAGTGATCGCTCGAAACCCAATCGCGGACGAGATCGGGCACGCCAGCGGGGTCCTCTTGCGCTCTCCCCGCGACGCACTCGTAGAAGCGCAGCGCGCCGGCGAAGCTGCCGCACGGAACGAAGATCTCCCGCCGCCACTCGTCCGGCAGCCGGGGCGCCGGAAGGACCGCCGGAAGGCGCCGAACCTCGATCTCCGCGGGGAGCGAGCGCTCGGCCGTCTCGAAGGCGCGGCGAGAAACGGGATCCCAATGCTCGATACCCGCGGCGATCCAGACCGAGCGCCCGGCGGAAACCTGAGAGCGCGCGAGCTCCCGCAGACGGCGCGACGCCTCCGTTGCGCGGGACGGCGGGGGATCCAGGTGAAGCGCCGATCCGGCGGCAAGGGCCGAGCCACCCGGCAGAAAGAGGTGAGGGAGCCGGCTCTCGAGGATCACGCGTGCGGACTCCAGCCGTGCCCGCACCGTGAGGTCGCGCAGGAAGCGCCCCGCGTAGCCGATCGTCCGAAGCCGTATCGTCGAGGCCGATCCCTCGTGCAGGGAGGGGAAGCTCCGAAACACTTCGGCCACTCCAAATTCCGCGCGGCGCAACCGGGAGTCGGGCCCCTCCAAGCGCTCCGCCAGACCGCGCGCTTCCCGGTCGTCGATGCGCCCTCCCCGCCGCGCGAGCCGATCGAGAAAGGCGCCGAGAACCGCCGAGGCCGGCGGCGCCGACCCGCCCCGGAGAGCCGCCGGAGAACGTGCCAGCCAGAGCCTCGCGCGACCCGATTCCCGCTCCCAATAGGCGTCGGCGAGGTCTTCCTCCTCGAGCCAGAAGCCGTAGGCCCGAAAGAACGCGATCGACGAGGCCGCCTGCAACAGCAGGTCGGGAACCAAATGGCGCGGCACCCGGCCGTCGCGGATCCGGCGGCCGCGTGGCATGCGCCGGTAGACGAGCAACGCGTCCCCTTCGAGACCGAAGCCGACCGGAAGCGGAAGGGTTTCGTGCTCGAGGAGAAGGAAGTCCGGCCAGCGCTCTCTTGCCCCGGCAAGTGAAAAGCGCTCCAAGACAAGACCGGGCTCCGCTCCCCCCGCGATGACGGGCCGGGAAGCACTCACGGCTGGCATGGCAAGGCCAAGTCGATCTCAAGGCTAGATTGTCGCGAGGGCCGGAGGATCGGGCATTCCCTGTTCCTCCCGATGGGAGACCGTTCCTCTTCGGTCGCCCTCCGTCAAGAAAAGAGAGAGGAGAGATCCCGGAAGAAGGAGGGGTAGGACTTCGCGACGCAGCCTGGGTTCTCGATCAGATAACCCCCTCGAGCGATCGAGAGGAGCGCGGCCGCCATCGCGAGGCGGTGATCGTTCAAGGTGGGAAGAACGGTGGCGAGGCCGCGCCGGATCCCGCCGCGGACGACCAGTTCCGCCGAGCCCGCGCGGGAAGAGCCGCCTGCGGCACGGATCAAGGCCTCGAGGGCCTCGATCCGGTCGCTCTCCTTCCACCGGAGATTCCCGATGGATCGGAAGCGGCTTTCGCCCTCGGCCAGGGCCGCGAGCGCCGCGAGCGCTGGAACCGAGTCGGGGAATTCTCCCGCCTCGACCTCAATCGCCTCGAGGCCCCCGCGGGAGCCCGATGCGGTGATGCCTTCGGCCCCGCAGTCCAGGGCGATCCCCATCCGCTCCAGGACCGGCAGCGCCCGAGCGTCCGCGGCGGAGGAATCCGCCCGAATGCCAAGGACCGTGACGGTCCCGCCCACGGCGCCCGCTGCCGAGAGCAGCGGCACCGCCGAGGAATGATCACCCGGCACCTCGTAGCCGCCCGGCACCACGGCGCCACGCTCCACCGTGAAGGCACCCGTCACCCGGCGCACCCGATGGCCGAAGGCGACGAGCGCCTCGACGGTCGTCTCGACGTACGGCGCCGAGGCCACCGCACCCCTCGTCCGCACCGTCAGTCCGCCCTCGACCGCCGGGGCGGCCAACAACAAGGCCGAGAGAAACTGGCTCGAGCGGCTGGCGTCGATCGCGATCTCTCCCGAACGCAGCATGCCTCCCCGAATGGCGAGTGGGAGTTGCCCTTCCACCTGCAGGCAACGGATCTCGGCGCCTCCCGATCGCAGGGCCTCGATCAGCTCCGCCATCGGGCGCTCACGCAGACGCCGGGATCCATCGAGCCGGAAGCTTCCCGGCGTCGCCGCTGCCAGCGCGGCCACGAATCGTGCCGCCGTGCCGGAGTCGCCGGCGTCGAGGATCGTCTCGGAAGAACGATTCACCCCCAACGGCCCGAAGAGCCGCAGACCGCGCGCCGCCGGAGCGACTTGCGCGCCCATGGCACGCAGACACCCGAGAAGCGCCGCCGTATCCGCGCTCTCGAGAGGCCGGATGATCTCGACGGGTTCCGAGGACAGCGCCGCCAGCAGGAGGGCCCGGTTCGACGCGCTCTTGGAAGGTGGAACTCGGACCGTTCCCGCGACGCGGCGGACGAGAGGCAGCGCGAGAAACTCCGTCATGCCGGCCGCATGGGCAATGACGGACTCCCGACGGCAATCAGGCGGATCACCGCCGGCGTCCGGCGCCTCTCCCCGAAGGATTCAGAGGCTCGCCAACGAGGTCTCGCCGTGATCTCCCACCTCCATCCACCGCCTTTCCTCGGCGAAGGCGGGCAGGATCTCCACTCGGCAGGGCCCGATCTGCTCCACCCACGACTTGTGAAAGTGTCCGAGCAGGATCACGTCGATCCCCTCGACCAGACGGCGCTCGGCGAAGCTCCGTATCATCTCGACGGGCAGCCTTGTCTTGTGCTTGAAGTTCGAGCGATGGAGCCGCGCCTCGACCCGCGAGACGAACCGGTTCGCGACGCCGCGCGGCACGAGGCCCGCCGCCGCGCGCGACACCGCGTTCTTCGAGAGAAACCGCCAGAACCGGTAGGGGTAGTCCCTCTCGTTCAGTCGGTCGCCGTGCGTCAGCAGGAATCGGTGTGGGCCGGCCTGGAAGGTTTCCTCATCCACGATCCGATCGAAATAGCGTTCCGCGTAGGAGCCGCGCAGAAAGAAGTCGCGGTTGCCCTCGACATACGTCACGCGAATGTCCCGGGAGGCCAATTCCTGCGCTCGGTCCAGGAACCGCCGGATGACCGGTGTCTCGAAGTTGGGGCGCGCGACGAAGTAGTGGAAGACGTCTCCCAAGAGCGAAATCGCTCGCGCCCCGCGCCGGCAGGCGAGCTCCAGGGCCTCCAGGAAGGCCTCTTCGTCGCCCGGCCGCTGTCCAACGTGACAGTCGGCAAACACCGCCCGCATCGCCCAAAGATAGCCCAAGGGGGGAATTTCGCAGCCGTGAGCCGGGTTGCCTGCGTCTATACTGTGGGGCTCGGCCCCGGAGCGCCGATTTCCAACGAGGTGTTCTCACTCCCATGCGCCGACTGATGTTGCTGCTGTTTCCCGCGTTGTCGGTCCTCGCGACAGGACCGTCGACTCTTCTCGCGCAGGCGACCGTCTCGGCCGCCGAGGCCCCCCGGGCGGACGCGCGCGTCCTGCGAGCTCTCAACTCCGGGGCCGAGCGAGTGCGTCTGCTCATCGGCGTTCGCGACGGAACGCCGTCGGCGCGCGCGCTCATGCTGGCGCCCGACCCGGCCGGAGAGCCGGCGCGGCGTCGCGTGCGCATGGCGGCGCAGAAGCGCCTCGCCGACGAGATGCCGACGGAGGAGCTCGAGGTCCACCACTTCTACGAGAGCTTCTCTCTGCTGTCGGGCACGGCGTCGCGGGCGGCCGCCCTCGTGCTCGCCAACCGGCCCGACGTGGACTGGGTCGCGCTGGACCGCACGCGAAGGCCCCTCGAGACCGCCGCACAAGCGGCCCAGGTCCTGATCCGAAGCGACCAGGCCAACGCGCTCGGCGTCAAGGGCGCCGGCCAAGCGATCGCGGTCCTCGACACCGGTGTCGACTACACGGCCGCCGCCCTCGGCGGCGCCGCCTTCCCCAACGCCAAGGTCGTCGGCGGCACGGACACGGCCGACAAAGACAGCGACCCGATGGATTGCGACGGACACGGCACCTCGGTGGCCGCCGTCGCCGCGGGACCCTCGGGTGTCGCTCCGGATGCAAAGATCGTCGCGGTCAAAGTCTTCTCTTCGAAGGACTCCGGCAACACCTCCTGCACCTCCGAGGCAAACGACTCCGACATCCTGGCCGGCGTGGACTGGGTCATCACCCACCGCGACACCTTCAACATTGCCGCCCTGAACCTCTCTCTGGGCGGGGCCTTTGGAGACAGTCTCGCCCACGGTTACTGCGATGCAGACGAGCCGTCGTACGCCGCCGCGTTTGACTCGGCCGTCGCCGCGGGAGTGGTCGTGGCGGTGGCCGCGGGAAACGAGGGCACGACGAACACCCTCGATGCGCCGGCCTGCGTCTCCTCGGCGGTCTCCGTCGGCGCGGTCTACGCTCAGAGCGCTTCGCGAGAGGCCTGGCAGGACGACAGCGGTGGAATCCAATGCACCGACGAGCCCGCCGTGCCGGATCAGGTCATTTGCTTCTCGAACTCGACGACGACGCTCTCGATGTTGGCCCCGGGCGCTTTCTGGCTCGTGGCCAACAAGGGAGGCGCCGCGAGCCTGTTCGCCGGCACCTCCGCCTCGACCCCGAGTGTCGCCGGCGCGGTCGCGCTGATGCGCCAGGCGCATCCGGGCCTGTCTCCGGCGAGCCTGGTCGGCATCCTGCGGGCGACTGGAACGCCGGTCACCGATTCCCGAAACGAGGTGACGACGCCGCGGCTCGACGCCCTCGCCGCGGTCTCGGCCAATGTGGGCGATTTCTCCTTCTTTCTCGGAGCCGCCCCCTCGATCCCGGACGGGAGCGGGTCCGCCAGCGCGTCGGTGACGGTGGCCGGATTCTCCGGCGGCGTGGCCGGGGTCGACGTCTGGGTCGAGATCGACCATCCGGATCCGGAGCAGCTGCGCGTCACCTTGACGGGACCCGATGGCACGACGGTGCTCCTGCACGACCGCACGGGCCAGCCCGAACACCCGATCAACGCCATCTACGGCAAGACCGACGTGCCGGCTCAGTCGCTGGGCGCCTTCCAGGGCCACCAGCCCAACGGCGTCTGGACCCTGACCGTCAAGGACGAGGTCGGCGGTGTGGCCGGCCGGATCCGAAACTTCGGTGTCGAGCTCGAGCCCGGACAGCCGACGTCGGCGATCCCGTCCAATGTGGTCGGACGCGTCCTCCCGATCCTGGCGCACAACCAGGGCACGAAGTTCTTCCAGAGCAATCTTCGCGTTTTCAACCCCGAGACGTCGCCTCGTCAGTTCTCGCTCTACTTCGTTCCGGCCGGCCTATCGGGCAGCCAGGCCATGCGGGCGAACGTGACGATCGGCGCCGGACAGGTTCTGGCCTTGGACGACGTCATCGCGTCCGAGTACGGCTTCTCGGACTCCTATGGTCCGGTGACGGTCACGACGACCGACACGAGCTTCCTCGCCGCGGGGCACAACTACACCCGCAACGCGGACGGAACGTTCGGAATGACCGTGCCCGGGCTTCCGACCGCACAGGCCCTGGGATTCGGGGGCGGCACCGCGACGGCGAACGGCCTGATCAAGAGCGACGCGTTCCACAGCAACATCGGTTTCACGGAAGTCTCGGGCGCGCCCGTGACCGTTCAGGTCGACGTCGTGGACGGCAATGGAGCCGTGATCGGCTCGACCACCATGAACTCCCTCCCGAACTCCACACCGATCATCTCCGACGTCATTCGATCGCTGGGTCTTCCGGCCACGTCGAACTTCCGCGTCAACTTCACGGTCAAGAGCGCGGCGGGCCGGATCCTTCCTTTCGCGACTTACGTCGACGACGTCACGGGCGACTCCATCTACCAGCCGGCGTCCAATCCTCCGTCCTCGGCGGAAGACATCCTTCTCGCACAGGCCGCGCACGTGACCGGGGCCAATAGCCAGTTCTTCAAGACAAACCTGTACGTCACGAACCTGGACACGCAGGCCGTGACGATCACGGTCTCGCTCCTCCCCCTGATACTCACGGGAACCCCGTCACCGGCGCGCGTCTACACCCTCCAGCCCGGCCAGACCCTGGAAAGGATCGACGTGCTGGCCACGGAGTTCGGCCTCGGCGATCCGTCCGCGGCGGGACTGCGCATCCATCCGAACCGCGCCGCGCGCCTGGTCGTGTCCAACAACACACTCGTCCAGAAGTTCGGCGGCACGACCGGCTTCTCGATCTCGGGAGTGCCCGCCTCGCAATCGGTGGGGCCGGGGCACACCGTGACGGCGATTCAACTCGACCATACGACTTCCACCTCGGGATCCCGCTGCAACTTCGGTTTCGCCGAGGTCGGCGGCGCCGATGTGGTCGTGCGGGTCACGGCGAAGGACGGCGCGACCGGCTCGGTGTTGGGCTCCAAGGACTACGGCGTGCAAGCCAACACCCTCGTTCAGACGAGCGCCGCGGAATTGCTCGGCGCCGGCATCTCGGCCGAAAACTTCTACCTGCAGTATGCCGTCGTGAGCGGCAGCGGACGAATCTTCGCCTATGCCGTGGTTGCCGACAACTCCTCGGGGGACGCGATCTACGTTCCGGCCGAGTGAACCGATCGGCGGCCTAGCCGCCCGCGGTTAGAATCCGCGGCATGGGAGCTCCAGGTTCAGCTCCAGCGACGGCGGCCGGCGTCCTGCGATCCTGGCAGCGCCGGCTCTACCGGCTCCTGCTCATTCCCCTCGGGGTGATGGCGGCCAACGCGATCTACCTCGCCGCCTTCACGCGCGACACAACCTTCTTCTACGCGATGCTGCTGCTCCACCTCGTCCTGGGGCTGCTGATCGCCATTCCCTTCTTCGTGTTCGCGGTGACACATGCGCGCCGGATGATCCACATGTGGAACAAGCGGGCAAAGGCCGCGGGCCTGGCAATCTTCCTGCTCGCGATCCTGTGCGTCTCGACCGGTCTCTTCATGACCTGGAAGGGCGCCACGCTCAACCACCGCGCCGTGTGGCTGGGGCACGTCGCCTCGGTGCCGCTCGCGTTGGTGGCCTTCATTCTGCACCGCCGAGCGCATACCCACCGGCTGCAGTTCCGCCGCCTTTACGCCTGGGGGGGCGCCGTGGCCCTCTTCCTCGGTGCGATGACCCTGCTCGCGAAGCTCGAGAAGCCTCCCAAGCGCATCGTCAACGTCAACGGCGACACGGTCTTCTTCCCGTCCTCCTCGGAGACTTTCGACCAGGGGCTTCTCGATGGCAAGAAGCTCGCGGCCAACGACTACTGCCAGTCCTGCCATCCTGACTCCTTCCACCAGTGGGAGCGCTCGGCACACCGCTTCTCTTCCTTCAACAACCCCTTCTACCGAAAGAGCGTCGAGTTGATGGCGGACCGGGTCGGGCGGGAGCGGACGAAATGGTGCTCCGGCTGCCACGATCCGGTCGTCCTCTTCACCGGCCAGATGGGCGCCGCGACCCAGGCGAAGTTCTCCTACGACTCCTTCGAGGCGCAGCAGGGCTTGACCTGTATGTCCTGCCACTCGATCGCCGAGATCAAGGATGTCAAGGGCAACGGCTCCTACGTCATCGAGGAGTCGAAGCAATACCCCTTCGCCTTCTCGAAGAACGGGACGCTGAAAGCCGTCAACCGGCTGCTCATCCGGATGGAACCCTCGCTCCACCGCAAGACCTTCCTGAAGCCATTCATGCGAACGCCCGAGTTCTGCTCGACCTGCCATAAGGTGGCGCTCATCCCAGCCTTGAACAGCTACCGCTGGATGCGCGGGCAGGACCACTACGACACCTGGTACGACTCGGGTGTGTCGGGGCGCGCCGTGCGCTCCTTCTACGATCCACCCCAGCCGAAGGCCTGCCGCGACTGCCACCTGCCGCCATATCCCTCTCAGGAGTTCGGTAGCCGCAAGGGGCAACTTCACGACCATCTCTTCCCCGCCGCGAACACGGCACTGCCCTTCATCCGCGGCGACAAGCAGACGGAAAAGCGGATGAGGGACTTCCTTCAGAACAAGACGCTGACGGTGGATCTCTTCGCCATCAAGCGCGGCGACGCGCTGACGGTTCTGGGCGCGGAGCCGGTCTCGGTGGCTCCCGGCGAGACGTTCGACCTCGAGGTCGTCGTGCGCACGCGCGGCGTCGGCCACCCCTACACCAACGGCACGTCGGACTCGAACGAGACGTGGGTCTCGCTCGAAGGCGAGGCCGGGTCCGCGCCGTTTCTCCGCAGCGGCGTGCTGGACGCACAGGGGCGGCTCGACCCGGCCGCGGACATGCTGACGACCTACGTCATCAGCCACGACGGGAACCACATGGATCGCCGCCAGCCGCAGGACATCCACGTGCCGCTCTTCAACAACGGGATCGGCCCCGGCGCGGCGCGCGTCGCGCATTACCGCGTGGCGATCCCGAAGGGCGCGAAAGGCTCCGTGACCCTCTCCGCCGGGGTTCACTATCGAAAGTTCTCGCGCGACTACACGACCTTCTCGCTCGGAGCGGCGGCGCCGTCTCTCCCGGTCACGACCCTCGCGCAGGACCGCGTGTCGCTGGCTCTGGGCCGCCCCTCGATCGGGCCGGCGCCCGAGAAGAGCGCGGCGCGGGGCAACACCGATCCGCCGTGGCTGCGCTGGAACGACTATGGCATCGGCCTCTTCCTGCAGGGTGATTTCCGGGGAGCGGCGCAGGCCTGGACGAAGGTCGCCGAGCTCGCGCCCGACAAGCCGGACGGGCCCCTCAACCGGGCCCGCGCCGAGATCGCCGAGGGCAGGCTCTCGGACGCGAGGGCGTCTCTCGAACAGGCCGAGAAGATCCGTCCCGGATGGCGCAAGACCGCCTTCTTCCGCGCTACCGTCGCGAAGGAGGAGGGGCGCCTGGCCGACGCCGAGAAGGACCTTCGCTACGTGCTCGAGAAGTTTCCCCTCGATCGCGTCGCTTGGAACAACCTCGGAGCGGCGCTGTGGCTCGCCGGCCAGTACCCCCAGGCGATCGAAGCGTTCGGCAAGACGCTCGCGATCGACCCGGAGGACCTGACCGCGCACTACAACCTCATGCGCGTGTACCGCGCCCTCGGCGAGAACCAGAAGGCCGCCGTCGAGGAGGCGGCGTACCGCAAGCACAAGGAAGACGAGACAGGCCGCGCGCTCGCCGCGGAGCTGCGCCGGCGCGATCCCTGGGCGAACCGCGAGTCGCTCCCGATCCACGTGCACGCCGAGGCCGAACCTCCGCCGGCCGAGCCGGCCGCCTGGGTCGCGGCCATGGGGCCAAAAGGCTACCAGACCGACTTCGGATACCTGAACCGCGAGCACGCTCCGATCCAGCGCGAGGCCGTGGACTACACGGCGAACCTGCAGCCGAAACGTTGAGGCCTGCGGCGCAACACCTCGACGCCAGGTGGCGGAGCACCGTCGCGATCCTCGCACTGCTCGCCGCCCTCTCGGCCTGCCGCCGCGCCGAGAAGCCCGCAGCGGCGCCTGCCCCGCCGCCCACCCCGACGCCGCAGCCCTCCGTCCGCTTCGAGGAAAAGGCCGCCGCGATGGGGATCGCCTTCACGCACGTGACCGGCGCGCGCGGAGACAAGTGGATGCCGGAGACCATGGGTGGAGGCGTGGCGGTCCTCGACTACGACGGGGACGGGAAGCCCGATCTCCTTTTCGTTTCCGGTTGCTACTGGCCTGGGGACCCGCGCGCGAAGACGCAGAAGTCCTCGCTCGCCCTCTACCGCAACGACGGCCCTGGCGCGGATGGCCTGCCTCGCTTTCGCGACGTGACGCGCGAGGCGGGTCTCGAGCGCGTCTTCTACGGAATGGGCGCCTCGGTCGCCGACTACGACAACGACGGCAAGGACGATATCTACGTCACCGGCCTCGGCCGCAACTACCTCTTTCACAACCGCGGAGGGCGGTTCGAGGAGGTCGCCGCGAAGGCCGGCGTCGCGGACTCGGGATGGGGCACCTCTTCGGCCTGGCTCGACTTCGATGGCGATGGATTCCTCGACCTCTTCGTCTGCCGGTACGTGGACTGGTCGCCGAAAAACGACCTCTTCTGTACCCTCGACGGCAAGACAAAGTCCTACTGCACGCCCGAAAGGTACCCCGGCACCGCGTCACACCTTTACCGCAATCTCGGCAACGGGAGGTTCGAGGACGTCACAAAGAAGGCCGGCGTGGGCAACCCCAACCAGAAGGCGCTCGGGGTCGCTCCCTTCGACTTCAACGGCGACGGCAAGATCGACTTCCTCGTCGCCAACGACACGGCGCCCAACAACCTGTTCAAGAACCAGGGCGACGGGACCTTCGAGGACGTGGCCGTCGAAGCGGGGGTTGCCGTGGACGAGGGCGGGCGCTCGCGCGGCGCCATGGGTGTCGCGTGGGGCGACACGAAGAACGGCCGCGGCTCGACGCTCGCGATCGGGAACTTCTCCAACGAACTGAAGTCCCTGTACTGGACCGACAAGGGAGAGGTGTTCCTCGACGAGTCGCCCCGGAGCGGAGTCGGACCATCGTCGCTCCTCTCGCTCACCTTCGGGGTCCTCTTCTTCGACGCGGACCTCGACGGGCGGCTCGACCTGCTGCTCGCCAACGGGCACGTCGAGCCGACGGTCCAGCAGGTGCAGAAAGACGTGAAGTACGAGGAGGCGCCGATCCTCTACTGGAACGCCGGTGATAACCGGTTTCTCGAAGCGGCGACGGGCGACCTGGGCTCGCCCCTGGTCGCACGCGGTGCGGCATACGCCGACCTCGACGGGGACGGCGACGTCGACGTCGTTCTCGTCTCGAGCGGCGGTCCGGCGCGCGTGCTCATGAATCGCGCCGACCAGCCGGCCAAGAGCGTGCGCATCAGGCTCATCGGCTCCGGCACGTCGAACCGCGACGCCGTCGGCGCTCGGGTGACAGGGACGATCGGGGGGCGGACGCTCACCGAGCAGGTCTCGGGTGGCCAGTCCTACCTCTCGGCTCCCGAGAAGACCCTGACCTTCGGGCTCGGCGCGGCCAGCAAGATCGACTCGCTCGACATCCGGTGGCCAGACGGGCGCGCCCAGACCCTGCGCGACGTTCCGGGCGGCGCCCGCCTGACGATCGAGGAGCCGAAACCGTAGACCTCGCGTTAGACTCCCCCCATGAGCGCCGACCCGAAGACTTCCGCCGCCGCTCCCCTCGTACTTCGCGACGACTCCGGCGGCGTCGTCCGCCTGACTCTCAACCGCCCGGACCGGTTCAATCCGCTCTCCCTCGAAATGATTGCCGCGCTGGAACAGAGCCTCGACGCCGCCGCGGCGGACCCGGCCGCGCGGGTCGTCGTCCTCGGCGCCGGCGGACGCGGCTTCTCCGCCGGCCACGACTTGAAGCAGATGCGCGCGCACATGGGAGACGAAGCCTGGCAGCGCCGGCTCTTCGAGGACTGCAGCCGGATGATGGTGAAGCTGACGAAGATGCCGCAGCCCGTCATCGCGCGCGTTCACGGCATCGCGACGGCCGCCGGCTGTCAGCTGGTCTCGATGTGCGACCTCGCCGTTGCCTCTGACACCGCTACCTTCGCGCTGCCCGGCGTCAACGTCGGCATCTTCTGCACGACGCCCGCTGTCGGGGTCGCGCGCAACGTCGCGAGAAAGCGCGTCATGGAGATGCTCCTGACCGGCCGGCCCATCGACGCGCCGACGGCCCTCGCGTGGGGTCTCGTCAACCGGGTCGTGCCGGCCGCGGATCTCGACGCCGCCGTGCAGGACTTCGTCGAGGCCATCCTGTCGAAGAGTCCCGCCGTCATCGGCGCCGGAAAGCGCGCGTTCTACGAACAGATCGACCGCTCGCTCGGCGGGGCGTACGAGATCGCGGGCCCAGCGATGTCGCGCGGGGCACTGCTCGAGGACGCGACGGAAGGGATCGACGCGTTCCTCCAGAAGCGTCCGGCACAGTGGCGTGGGCGCTGATCCCCCGCCGACGACACGGGCACGCCAGAGGGCCCTCGCCGCCGCAGCACTTCTCTGCGGGAGCTGCGCGATGGTCTCGGCCCGAGGCGTCGTTCGAGACGCCGGCGGGGGCGAGATCGCGAACGCCACCGTCCGCATATCGAGCGCGGCGGGCCACGAGACTCCCCTCGCGGTCCTGCAGACGACTTCCAACGGCTGCTTCCACTTTTCTGACGTCGCGCCCCGTCACGAAAAGCAGTTCACCCTCGACGTCAGCGCCCCCGGATACAAGCCGGCGAGCCTCGATTTCGGCACCCACTCGGTCGTTCTGCTCGTCATCCTCGCTCCCGAGGCCTCCGATCAAGCGAGCCGGCTTCAGCACATGAGCTACGTGCAGAAGGCCGGGATTTACGAGCCCCTCTGCGTGACCTTCATCTCTCATGCGGCGAGCTCGCTTGGCCCAAACTAGAGAGCTCGGGCTCCCGTCAGGCCCCTGTGGCTGATTCGGACTCGACGTCCCCCGCCGGACCCCGGCTCGCGCTCCTCGGCATTCCCTGGGACGAGAGCTCTTCGTTTCTTCGAGGCGCGGCGGGGGCTCCTCCCCTCATCCGGGCCGCACTCGCCTGCGACTCCTCCAACTCCTGGGGAGAAAAGGGTCTCGAGATCACCCCGCAAACGCTCTTCGATGCCGGCGACTTGAGTCTCCGATCGGGCGCCGACATGCGAACCCACATCGAAGCGGCCGTCGCGGATCTGCTCACGCGCGGGTTCTCTCCGATCTCGCTCGGCGGCGACCATGCCGTGACCTACCCCATCCTCCGCGCCTTCGCTCGGCGCTACCCGCGCCTCTCGATCCTCCACTTCGACGCGCATCCGGACCTCTATGACGTGTTTCAGGGCGATCGCTTTTCTCACGCCTGCCCCTTTGCGCGGATCATGGAGGAAGAGCTGGCACAGCGGCTCGTTCAGTTGGGCATTCGCACCGTCAATCAAAGCCAGCGCGAGCAGGCCGCGCGATTCGGCGTCGAGATGATCGAGATGCGCCATTGGCCGGCGGAGCTTCGTCTCGACCTCGAGGGACCCGTTTATCTCACCTTCGACATGGACGCCCTCGACCCCGCGCACGCCCCGGGCGTCTCCCACCGGGAGCCGGGAGGGCTCTCGACCCGGCAAGCCATCGACGCGATCCACGGTCTGCGGGCGCCGATCGTCGGCGCCGACATCGTCGAGTTCAACCCGGTCCAAGACGTGTCCGGGATGACCGCCATGGTCTGCGGAAGGCTCGTCAAGGAGATCGCCGCTCAAATGCTGGAGACCGCGGCCTCCGCCTCGTCGGGCGAACCTGGGCGTCGCAAGAATCCGGGCTCCTAGGCCCCCTGCCAGGCCGGGTCGCGACGCCCGCCGAGGACCCGGACCAGGATGAGACCGGCCACGAATCCGCCGATGTGCGCGCCGTAGGCCACTCCTCCCATCCCGCCACCCAACATGCCGAGGCCGCTGATCAGCTGGAACACGAACCAGATTCCGATCGCGAAGATCGCGGGCACCTCCATGATCGAGTAGAACCAGAGGACCCGAACCCGCCGGTGAGGAAAGAGGGAAACGTAACCGGCGAGCACGCCGGAGATCGCCCCCGAGGCGCCCAGGCTCGGGAGCAGGGCGTTGCTCTTCAGCATGGCGGTCGTCAGCACGTGCGCGAGGCCGGCCAAGACGCCGCAAAGCAGGTAGAAGAAAAGGTAGCGGGCGTGGCCGAGCGCGTCTTCCACGTTGTCCCCGAAGATGTGGAGATAAAGCATGTTGCCGAGCAGGTGCGCCAAACCGCCATGCATGAACATGGAGGTGAAGAGCGTCAGGTAGACCGGGATCGGGGTGGGCTGTAGATCGATCGAGCCCCGCGTGCGTCCGTACTCGTCCCGGATGGGGATCGACTGGGCGACGTCGTGTCCCGTCATGATCTCGTACGGCACCGTGGCGTACGCGAGCGTGAAGCGCTCGTTGGTGCCGAAGCCCTGGAGAAACACGAACACGAAGACGTTGGCAGCGATCAGCGCCCAGGTCACCACCGGTGTGGTGCGCCGGCCCGAATTGTCGTCGGAGATCGGAATCATGGGACGGTGCCCTCGATCATAAACCCGCGCGGCGAGAGGGGGCCATCAACCATCCCGATTTCCGTCGGGGCAGCTGGGAGAGGGACCGATTCGAGGCCGCCCCCGCGCCTCAGCCGGTAGGCCCGTCGAGCCGGGACACCCCGAAAGACCTGCCTCTCGCCCCCGGGCCAGGTCACCTCGATTTCGTCCAGCTGCTCGGCGTCGCCGAGGCCAAAGTGCAGAGGGGTCAGGCTGCCCGAGGCGTAAGACGGGCTCACCAGGAACCACTGGGTCTGAGACCGGCCCCCCGCTGTCACCCGGACCCGGGTCCCCAACACGGTGTGTCGGTCTGTCCCGACGGTCGGCTCGATCGAGACCCAGCTGCGAACGCTGCCGACCCGGTTCTGGAAGAGTCTGGCCGGACCGTCGATGTCCACCACGAAGAGGTCGAGCGCCCCGTCGCCATCGACATCGGCCACGGCGCTGCCCCTTCCGACCATCCGGATCCGGGCAAGATCCCCCGCCTCGCGCCATTCCTCGTACTTTCCGTCCCCGAGGTTGTGAAGCAGGACCGTCCTCTGCGCATACGCGCCGTCCCCCGCCTCGACGTACTTCGCCTGGCCGCTCTTGTAGTAGCCGAACGCCCTGACGATGCGCGAAGCCAAGTGGCCGCCCACTGCGTAGAGATCCGGAAGACCGTCGTTGTCGAAGTCGGCGAAATGAGTTCCCCAGCGCACGAAGGGGAACCCGACCTCGGCCGCCCCGGAGGCCGTTCCCGCATCCTCGAAGAGGGTCCCCTCGACGTTGCGATAGAGACTGTTCGGCTCTCCGCCGAAGTTGGTGACGAAGAGGCTCGGACGGCCGGCACCGAAGGGGTCGCCGACCGCGACTCCCATTCCGGCACGCGGACGGCTTCCGAGCACGCCGGCGCCTGTCTCCGCAGTCGTCTCCTCGAAGCGACCGTTTCCTCGGTTTCGGAACAGCCGATTGCTGACTCGGTCGTTGACGAAGTAGAGATCGGGAAAACCGTCCCCGTCGTAGTCGAGAACGGCTACCCCCAGGGTCTTGGTCTCCCTCGGGTCGACGGCGAGACCCGCCTCCTCCGTGACATCGCGAAAGTGGCGGTCGCCCTCGTTGCGGAAAAGGTGAGAGGGCTGGCCGACATAGTCCTCCGGCACGCGGAGCTCGAACTGGGGTTGAGCCGCCTCCCACTCCGGCGTCGAGTCGAGGTAGTTGGCGACCACGACGTCCAGCCGCCCGTCTCCGTCGTAATCGAGGAATCCCGCGCCGACGGAAAAGAGAGGATCCTCGAGACCCGTGTCCTTGCCCTCCTCGAACGCGCCGTCGCCGCGGTTCCACCAAACGGCGTTCGGGCCGACGTTGGTCAGGTACAGGTCGAGCCTCCCGTCCCCGTCCAGGTCCGCCCAAAAGGCACCCATTCCGAGGCCGCACGCCTTGATGCCCGCTCTGTCGGTGACATCCTCGAAGCGGCCGCGGCCCAAGTTGTGATACAGGCGCCCGCAACTCTTCGGGTTGGGCTTGCCCCACTTCGGAATCGAGCTCGAGACGTAGAGATCCGGCAGGCCATCGCCGTCATAGTCGCCGAAGGCACAGCCCCCGATCATCGTCGGGATGAGCTTCAAGTGGCGCAGGTCCGAACCGATCCGGAAGCGGATGCCGGAGGATTTGGTGATGTCGCGAAAGAGCCCCGCGTCCGGCCCGGCCGTTGCCGCAACGAGCGCTGCCGCGGCCGGAAGCAGAAGCAGTCGTGCCCGGCCCGTCACGGCCGGCCTTCGGCCGCCGACCCTCGATTCGAGCGCAGCGCGTCCCGGAACTCCTCGGGTCCGCCGCGGCGGGTCAGGTACTTCTCCCGGAAGCGCCGGTGGCTGGCGTCGTCGGGGTAGGCCTGGCCCTCGCCGTAGCGGGAGTCTTCCTGCCCGTGGAATGGGAGCGGCAGCACGGTCTGTCCCGCCACGGTGTTCTTGTCCGCGTCCTTCTCCCAGCCGTCGAGCACGAGCACGTAGTCGCGAACCCAACCGGGCGCGAGAGGCGGGAGGCGGCTCGCGTCGAACTCCAGACGCACGCAGTCGCCTCCCTTCATGACGACGTAGCGGTCGTCGGGGAATCCGAGCAGCTCCCGAACGTCGCCGAAACGCGTGTAGAAGCCCGCCATGTCGGCCCACCGCGGCGCCGTGTCCACTTCGTCGTGCAGGAAGACGTGCGGGCCGTCGGGCGTCTCTCGGACCCGCCGCGAAAAGCCGCGCTCGAACAGCCGCGCGGACTCGAGCGGGGCCGCCGTCAGTCGGAAAGGAGCCTCCGACTCGTCGACGGTGTACGCGATGCGGTCCCAATAGACTGCCAGATTCGTGCGGATGCGCACCCGCGGATCGCTCCGGTCGAGCACATCGGACAGATCGAGCGCCATCGTCTTGGTCTTCCCCGCCGGGTACCCCATCGCCGGGATGGCTGTCTTCCATCCGTCCTTCCCGTCCGGTACCTCGAGGAGGGGCCCGAAGGGACGCTCGGGCCGGCCGCCCTGTGAAAGGGATACGTTGATCGACGTGTCGGCGTAGAAGACCCAGCCCGTCAGATAGAGCATCACGCGGCCGGCGCCTCGCGCTCGCGGCAACTCGAGGACCAGCTCGTGTGGCGCGACGATTCCCTGATATCGGGTCGGCGCGAAGTCGCCCAGACGGAGGCCATCCTCGCGGGCGATCTCTTGCGTTCGGTCTCGGCCTCTTTCGTCAAGGGCGCGCGGCACGTACGGATGCGAGACGGTGAAGAGCCTCTTCGGCGGGAAGGGAGGCGGAACCATCCGCTCGTTCGAAACGATCTCGGTTCCCGCGGGGTGGTCCACGGCGGAAAGCTCCGCGAGGTCGAAGTAGACCGTCTCCCACAGCTCCTCGGTGAAGTCGAGGACCAGCCTTCCCCCCGTCGGAGCCAGGAGTGCCCCCGCCACCACGAGCCACTCGCGCGTGTCGGAGGCGGCCTGGTGCACGCCGTCGTAGAGGAGCCCGAGAGGGCTCTTGCCCAGAGCGTCCGTCACGAAACGCCAACGGGTCCCGTCGAAGGCGAACAGGAACGGGCACGAGCCCTTCAGCTGTTGAACCTCCTCGAGCAGCGTCCGCGCCGGCGGATCGAGCGCGTTCTGGGGAATGCCGTTGGTCCACAGGATGCGCAGAACGTCCGCCCGGCGCCGTGATCCGAGCCCGATGTGCGTCACCGGCCGCCAGGCGGTGCGGAAGACGTATAGCGGACCCGATCGCGCCTCGACCTCCGATCCGTAGCCGAAGCGATTCACCTTCGCGGAGCCGGTGGGAAGGCCCCGAAGCGCCACGTCCATCCACCCGTTCGCGTTTCCTCCTTCGTTCACAAAGAGCTGCGCCGACCCTTTGTCCGTGATCACGACGAGGTCCAGGTCTCCATCGCCGTCGGCATCGACCGCCTCCGCGGCGGCCGCCGGCGGGAAGGCCTCCTCGACGCGCGTGAACGATCCCGAACCGTCGTTGCGGTAGAGCCAAGAACCTCTGGAGCCGGCCAGGAAGACATCCAGCGCTCCATCGTTGTCGAAATCGAACAGGAGGGGCGTTCCCCCTGACCCCAAGGCATGCGGCGGCAGGAACGTCCCATCGCCGCGATTCAGCGAGACCCAGGCCTCGGTTTCAGTCGTCCAAACGAGGTCGGGCCGGCCGTCGGCGTTCAGGTCGCCCGCCGCGAGCGCCAGCACGCCGCCCGAGCCGGGAAGGCCCGCGGGTCGCTCGGTGAATCGGCCCCCGCGCCGGTTATCTAAGAGAAGCAGTCCGCCGCCCGCGCGAGCCAGGACGAGATCGGCATCACCGTCCCGGTCAAAGTCGGCGGCGACGGCGGCACGAGAACCCGTGCCCGCCGGCAGGGCGGACGTCGTCACATCGGTCCAGGTACCGTCCAGGTTGTTTCGGAGGAGCCGGTCGCCGCCGGGCGAGCTGACGTACAGGTCGAGATCGCCGTCCGAGTCGTAGTCGAGCGGCAGAACGCGCTCGCCCGCCGGCAGGGGGGACTTGCGGTAGTTGCCGGCGCTCGCGACGAAAAGCGCTCCCGGCGCCACCACGTCGAGCTCCCCGGAGTTCTCGACGTCGGCGATCTCGAAGGCCGGGACAGACGATGACCCGGGCAGCGGCGGTGACGCCCGGTACCCCTCCTGGGCTCGAGCGATCACGATTCCCGCCGCGCCGGAGAAAGCCAGGTCGCGGCCGTCCTTGCCGGCGGCGCGGACGGCGACCAGGCCCGACAGCGCGGCCAGACCCTCCTCGCGACGCGGCACGAAGCGCACGGGAACCGCGCTTGGTTCCGCGCGGATCTTCTCCGACAGCACCGCCGTCCAGTCCTCCAGTGGAAGCCCGACGATACCCGGCTCTACGTCGTGTCGGGCCTGCTGGTAGCGGCCCGTCCCGCGCAGCAGATTCTCGACGAGGCGCGCCTTCAGGGCCGCTGAAGCCAGGTCCCCCGACGTCAGCGCGGCCTTCGCCTCGCCGGCGTACCGCTGCAGTTTCTCGTCCGCCGCCGAGGCCGACTCGACTTCGTGGAGCGCGCGATCGAACGCCTCCTGGGCGGCGCCGCGATTGCCCTCGCTCCTCTCGAGCTCCGAGAGGCGCAGCAGCAGAAAGAGATTCGCGGGCGCTTGGTCGAGCGCCCCCCGGACGGCTCGAATGGCGCTCGGACGACCGCCCGGTTTCTCGGACAGCAGCCGGGCGGCGCTCCAGGCCGAGGCCAGGTCTTTCGGGTCGCCGGCAGCGGCCTTCTCGAAGGAGTCGATGGACGCATCCGTCTGGCCGGCGAGCTCCGAAAGCGTCCCGGACAACGCCAGGATCCGAGGGTCACGCGGGGCGAGCCTCTCCGCCTCCGAGAGCAGCCTTCTGGCCTCGGCCAGATTCTTCTCCCGCATCGCGGCGACCGCGCCGTCCGCCCATCCCAACGGCTCCGACGGCCCGAGCCTGCGAACGTCCTCGAACCGCCGCCTGGCCTCCGGGAGATTTCCCTCTTCCAGGGCCGCCAGGCCGACGTTTCGAGCGGTCTGGAGTCTCGCGCGTTCGGCGACCGTGAGCGAGGAGGAGGCCACGGGATACAAAGAGAGCAGAAACACCAGGGCCCGTGGGATGAGGTCCGCCATTCGCCGGTCTCGCTCACCCCTCCCCGAACGCGCGCTCGAACGCGGCCATGGCGGCGTCGTCATAGAGACAGAAAACAATGCGCTGGACGGAAACCGCTTCGGCGGCGAAAGAGCGAGCGGCGCCGATGGAAAGCTCGGCCGCTCGTCGCAACGGGAAGCCATAGACGCCGGCCGAGATCGCCGGCAACGCGACCGAGCGCGCACCGATTTCTTCGGCGCGCTTGAACGCCGCCCGTACCGCCAGGGTCAGCAGCATCTCCTCGCTCTCTCCCCCGCCGCGCCAGATCGGCCCAACGGTGTGGATGACCCACTTGGCCGGCAGGTCGCCCCCCGACGTGACGATGGCTCCCCCGACGGGACACCCGCCGATCTGGTTGCACTCGTCCTGGATCGAGGGCCCGCCACGGCGCCGGATCGCGCCGGCCACACCGGAGCCCAGCTGAAGTTGCTCGTTGGCCGCGTTGACGATCGCATCGACGTTCATCGCGGTGATGTCGCCCTGGGCGAGCTCGATGGTGGCGGGCATGATGACGGCGTCCGGCGTCCGCGTCGGGTATCAGCGATCGATACGCGCGCCCAGTGGGGCTCGCTAGCCCTCGACCTGCTTCACGACCGCTTCGGCGATGCGCAGGTAAGCCTCCGTGACCGGCGAACGAGGTTCCGCCGCCACGATCGGCCGTCCCGCGTCCCCCCCGATCGCCACCTCGGGGTCGAGGGGGATTTCTCCCAGGAAGGGGACGTGCAACTGCTCGGCCGTTTTTCGTCCGCCCCCGTGCTTGAAGATCTCCTCGCGGTGGCCGCACTCGGGGCAGACGTAATAGGACATGTTCTCGACAATCCCGAGCACGGGAACGTTGACCTTCTGAAACATCGCCAGGCCCTTGCGGGCGTCGATCAGCGAGACGTCCTGCGGGGTCGTCACGATGACCGCTCCGGAAAGGTGAATCTTCTGGGTCAGCGTGAGCTGTGCGTCGCCGGTTCCCGGGGGCAGGTCGATGACGAGAAAATCGAGCTTCCCCCAGGCGACATCCTGTAGGAACTGTTCGACCGCCTTCATCACCATCGGACCCCGCCAGATCACGGGCTGATCGACGTCCATGAGGAAGCCGAGGGACATGACGCGCACACCGTAGCGCTCGACCGGCACGATCTGGTTCGACTCGTTGATGAAAGGCTTCTCGGAGATCCCCATCATCATCTGCTGGGAGGGACCGTAGATGTCCGAGTCCATGAGACCGACGCGCCGCCCGATCCGCTCGAGCGCCAGGGCGAGGTTGGCCGCGACGGTGGACTTGCCGACCCCTCCCTTGCCCGAGGCGACGGCGATCGAGAAGCGCACCTCGGGCAGGATGTTGGCGGGGGGCGGTGGAACACCGGCGGCGCCGCGGGGCGCCGGGGGCCCCGGAGGCTTCACTTCGAGGCGAACGGTCACGGCCGAGACACCCGGCAGCGACCGTAGTCTCTCGCGGGCCTCGCGTTCGATCTCCTCGGCCGCTCGCGGCGACTCGGTGGTGATCTCGAGGCGGAAGGAAACGTTGCCGCCCCCAACCGCCAGATCCTTCACGAAGCCGAAGGAGACGATGTCGCGCGACAGGCCCGGAAACCGGACCGTCTTCAAGACTTCGAGAACCTTGTCTTCCGTCAGTTCCGTCGTGGCCGACATCGTGTCTCCCGAGGGAAAAATACCACGCGCTTCGGTCGCTCGCGATCTCTGAGACGAAGCGTGGGCTTCAGGCGCCGTGCACCGACTCCTCCCGCAATCGATCGACTTCCGCGCGGAGCCGTTCGGTCAGCCGACGAGCCTCCTTCGGGCCGGAGCCCGAGACCTCGATCGGCTCGCCCACGCTGACGACCGCCCGACCCGGCGACATGACCAGGCTGTCCGGCGGAAGGATCCGCCGCGTGCCGGCCAACCCGACGGGCAGCAAGGGCAGGCCCGAACGGAGCGCCAACAGAGCCGCGCCCTTCTTGAACGGCTGCAGCTCGCCGGTTCTCGTCCGCGTCTCCTCGGGGAAAATCACGACGGAACGGCCATTGCGCAGCCGTTTCAAGGCGGCATCGAGCGTCGCCGCTCCCCGAGACGGGTCTCCCCGGTCAACCGGAATGAAGCCAGCGGCAGCGATCGACCAGCCGAGCACCGGAACGCGGAAAATACTCCGCTTGGCGAGAAATCGCACCGGGAGCGGCAGGCAGGCGAGAAGCACGACGATGTCGGCGAAGCTCTCGTGGTTGGCCGCCAAGACCACGCTGCGGCCCGAAGCGAGCCGTTCGGCGTGGCGCATGTCGATCGAGATGCCCGAGACGCGCAACACCGATCGCGCCCACCCTCGAGCGAAGCGCAAGAACCAGTCCCCCCGCGGAGGCAGATAGGCGGCGAGAATGGCGGGAAGCCCGAAACAAACGGTGAGCAGGACGATCGCGGCCCAGACGGCCGCCGCGCGGAGGCTACGCATCGAAACACCGGCGGATGTTAGCAAACAGGCAAGTGGCGGCGGCTCCGAGATTTACAGAACTTTGGCAGCAGACTAGAATCGCCCATCCATGAGTGCCCCTCCACCGACGTCCTCACAGCAGTCGGCAACGGCTCTTTTCTACCGGAACATCCGGTGGCTGCGCTTCGTCGACCGCTTCGGTCGCCGAGGGCAGGGAATGGTCGACTACCTGGGCGGCCTGTGGCAGATGATCGCGGAAGCCGCGGTCGGAACCGTCACTCGCCCCTTCTATCGGGCGGAGCTCCTGCGCCAGATGGACGAGCTCGGCGTCAAGTCGGTCTCGATCACCGGGTTGACCGCGCTCGTCACCGGCGGCGTCTTGGCCTTGCAGACAGCCTACTCCCTGGCGGCCTTCGGCGGAAAGATCTTCATCGGACGCGTGGTCGCTCTCTCGCTCGTCCGAGAGCTCGGGCCGATCCTGACCGCCCTCATGGTCGGGGGCCGCGTCGGCTCCGGCATCACGGCGGAGCTGGGCTCCATGACCGTGACCGAGCAGGTGGACGCTCTGCGCTCGATGGCCATCTCCCCCGTGCGGCGGCTCGTCGTGCCGCGCATTCTGGCGACCGTCCTGATGATGCCGGTCTTGACCGCGCTCGCCGACGTTCTCGGGATCCTGGGCGGCCTTCTGATCGCGGTGCTCGAGCTGCAGCAGACGGCCAACGACTACATCTCGAGCATCTGGAACCAACTGGTGATCTCCGACATCATGAGCGGCCTCAGCAAGACTGTCTTCTTCGGCCTCGAGATCGCCGCCATCGGCTGCTACAACGGCTTGAACGTTCAAGGAGGCGCGGCCTCGGTGGGTACGGCCACGACCCGCACGGTCGTGCTGGCGTCCATTTGCATTCTCGTGTCGGACTTCTTCTTGACGAGGTTGTTCCTGGCCGCGTGAGCGGCGGGCGAAGATCATGGCGAAGGGTTCCGACCAAGCGTCCCGCGGGGAGATCATCGTCGAGTTCGAGCGCGTGTGGAAGCGGTACGCCAAGCGCGAGGTGCTGGCGGGCGTCGACCTCAAGATCCGGAAGGGCGAAGTGCTCTGCGTGCTGGGGCCCTCCGGATCCGGCAAGAGTGTCACTCTTCGCCACATCAATGGATTGACCAAGCCCGACGACGGCGATGTCCGAGTCTTCGGCCAGTCCATCGTCCCTCTCGACGAGGAAGAGCTCGCCCCCATCCGGCGGCGCCTCGCCATGCTGTTTCAGGGGGGCGCACTGTTCGATTCGATGAACGTCGAGGCCAACATCGCGTTTCCCCTGAGAGAACACACCAACAAGACCGATGCCGAAATCGCGGATGCGGTCGCGGAGAAGCTCAA
>Ga0335082_10000139_pt1 | contig 72615 bp, 56 predicted proteins | sample Lox_Sample_41_FD_206718 | JGI IMG/M metagenome (GOLD analysis project Ga0335082, IMG submission 206718) | Soil microbial communities from Loxahatchee National Wildlife Refuge, Florida, United States - Lox_Sample_4.1 | ecosystem: Environmental > Terrestrial > Soil > Wetlands | place: USA... | reverse complement strand
CCGCAGTCGCGGTCGTGGCAGCCTGCGTCGGAATCGAAGGCTTGGCTGCCTCATTCACTTCGGCCGTCTCCAGAGGCTCGCCCGGATGATCAGGCGTGTCGTCTGCCAGGTCCTTGTCTTGCACTTTCGATTGCGCCAGCAGCAACTGATGTTTGGGCGCGAGAGGCAGATCGTGCGGCACATGGAGGTATTCGAGAACCTGCTGCGAAATTCGATGAAAAACAGGAGCCGAAACCTGTCCGCCCTGGTGCAGACCAACCGCTGAATCGAGAATCACCGCGACCACAACCTGCGGACTGTTCACCGGAGCAAATCCCGCGAACGATGCCACGTATTTCGTCTTGGAATACGCTCCGGTTGCGGGATCGACTTTCTGTCCGGTGCCTGTCTTTCCCGCCGAAGAATACCCTTCCAGGATCGCCTTGCGGCCGGTTCCTTCGAGAACGACCTTCTGCATCATCGATCGCATCTCGGCGGCCGTAAAAGGCGAGATCACACGATGCGCGGCGCCGGGATGAAACGCAACCGTCTGCGGTGCCCCCAGCGGCTGCACCGTCCCCGCCACGATGCGCGGCGCCACATACATCCCATCATTCGCGATTGTCGAGACCACGCCCGACAGCTGGATCGGCGAAATACCGATCTCCTGTCCGATCGAGATTGCGGCAATCGAGACCTTCGACCATCGGCTCGGAGGCTTGGTGATGCCGCGCGTTTCTCCGGGCAATTCGATGCCACTTTGCTGTCCGAGTCCGAAAGCGCGAATGTAACGGTAGTAGCGCTCCTCGCCAAGACGCAACGCGATCTTGATAGTGCCCACATTGCTCGACTCAGCGAGCACTCCCGAGACCGGCAGCAGGCCATGCGGCTTCGAGTCGCGGATGCGCATGCCGTTATAGACGATTGCGCCCATCTGGCAATCGACAATCTCATTGGGATTCGTGAGCTTCTCTTCCAGCGCCGCGGAAATCGTAACCACCTTGAAGGCCGAACCGGGCTCATACACGTAGCTCACAGCACGGTTGGTGAGCGTCTCGGGCTTGATCTGCTTGCTGACATTTGGATTGAATGTCGGGCGATTTGCCAGTGCGAGAATCTCTCCAGTGTGCGGATTCTCGACGATTACGGTGCCGGCGATCGCTTGTGTGTCGTGAATGGCCTGATCGAGTTCTTTTTCGGCGATGTACTGGATGTTTTTGTCGATGGTCAGGACGACGTTATCTCCCGGGTCAGGCTGCGTCGCCACATCCGAGTACCACTGCTTTCGCGCGTCGACCGAGATGAACATCTTGCCGGACTTCCCGCGGAGCTCTTCGTCGTAGGCGTGTTCGATCCCACTCAGGCCCGTGTCTTCCATCCCCACCGAGCCGAGAACTTGCGCGGCGAGGTCGCGCGCGGGATAGAAGCGCTTCGGTTCTTTCTGGAAGTGGATGCCCTGGAGCTGCAGCGAGTTGATGCGCTGGATGGTTTCGTCGTCGCCTTTGCGAGCAACCCAGCAGAACGTCTTGTGCGCCCGGCAATCCGCCAGGACAACGTTGTAGTCCTCGCCTGTGATGCGAGTAATGAGGTGGATTGCCGTCGGGAGATCCTTCACCTCGGTAGGGACGGCAAACGCCGAGTCCACCATCACAGACATCGCGAGTTCGCGCCCGGCGCGATCGTAAATTACGCCTCTCTTGGCCGCCAACGGAATGGCGCGCTGCTGCTGATGCCCGGCTTGCTTGACGAACTTTCCGTAACTGAAGACCTGCAGGTAGATCAGCCGGCCGCAGATGGCGACGCACCACAACAGCATCATGGCGCCCAGCAGGTAAAGGCGGGAGTTCTTTGCGATCTTCGAATCAATGGTCGCCATGGGAAGCTGTCACTCTCAGTGGACTGTGCCGGTGAGCGAATCGAATCGGCATACGGAGTCGAAGGATCCCTACCACGCTATGTGGGGACAGCCGCCTCGACTGTCCGCCGAGCGAAGCTCGGCTTGCCTTCTCCGGCTGATAGACCTTCCCTGCAGCTATTGCGCGACCACCACAACTGGCGCGTTGCTGGCCATCACCGGGCCTTGGCCTTCAACGCCGCTTCCCTCCATGCGGATAACCTGTCCCGGCTGTGGCGGAACCAGCCCCATCCGCCGGGCCAGCAGATCGATTCGCTCCGGATCGCGCAAGGAGGCATCTTCCAGGCGCAACGCACGGTTCATTTCCGTCAGATTGACTAGCTCGCGCTTGGCGGATTCGATCTGGTATCCATACTCAATCGCCTTGAAGTGCTGCCATGCATAGGTGAAGACGAGCAAAAACAGGAACGCCATGGCGGTGCAGAACTGCTTCATCTCGCGGGTGCGCCGCGGATCTTCCACCTTGACCAGACGCGAGTTGTCGATAGCCTTGGCGAAGTAGATCTCAGGCGTGCCTGTCCACAACGAGCGCCGCCCGGCTGCTGGAACCGCACCGCAAATTGTCGCTGCCGCTGCCATTTATGCCGCCCCCTGGTAGACCTGCTTGCCGTCTTCGAATGGGATCTGCATCGTGAAGATTTCGTGCAGTTCCTCTTTTATCTGCTGCTCAGTCAGGTTGCTGACCCGCTCAGCCGTCTTCATCAAATCGCTAATCAATGTGCCCGTGTACATCGTGACTACCTCAAAAATTGGATTCCTACCACGGAACCCGTAAAACCAGCTATCAGCTTCCGCGGATCTGTGTCCGCTTTAAACCTGATCTCTTAAGCCCGGCACTGCCATCACAGCGCGTGCCGGGGCTCCGGCAGGTTTTCCGGAGCTAAACTCTTTCCGCTGCCCGCAATTTCGCGCTGCGGGCTCGCGGGTTGCGATCGCTCTCCTCTTCCGATGCCGTTACCGGCTTCTTCGTCAGGACGCGGTAGTACCTGTCCTGATTACTGCCCTCGCGGAAGGCATCCTTTACGATCCGATCTTCCAGCGAGTGAAAGCTGATGACCACGATCCGTCCACCCGGTTTCAGCAACTCAGGCGCGACAGCGAGCAACGCCTTCAGATCGTCCAGTTCACGGTTTACGAAGATTCGAAGAGCCTGAAAGGTTCGCGTCGCGGGATGAATCCTCCGTTCCGCCTGATTCATTGGCCGGGCCGCGGCTGATATCACTTCCGCAAGATGTGCGGTGTTGCGTATCGGCCGCGACCGGCAAATGGCTCTGGCGATTCTCCGCGACCTCCTTTCCTCTCCGAATTCGTAAATCACGTCGGCGAGTTGTCGCTCGTCGAGGTGATTTACCACTTGTTCGGCGGTATGCTCGGAGTGCGGATCCATCCGCATGTCGAGCGGTCCTTCCGCCTGAAAACTGAATCCCCGCGCGGCGTCATCAAGCTGCAAGCTGCTGACTCCAATGTCGGCCAGCAAACCGTCGATAGTCGCTGGTCGTTGGCCCTTGGCCACCTCGGCGAATGAACGATGCAGCAACGTCACCGTTGGCCAGTCGGGTTGTTCCCCGGCGACCAACGACGAACCACCAACGACGAGCTTCTTACGCGCGACTTCCAGCGCTGCCGGATCCTTATCGAGCCCAATCAAATGTCCCGGTGCGCCGAGGCGTTTTGCGATTTCGTAACTGTGCCCGCCAAGGCCCACCGTGGCGTCGATATAGGTCCCGCCACGCCGCACGGCTAAAAAGTCGATCGCTTCTTTTAAAAGAACCGGAACATGATCCGCCTGGGAACGGCCCAGTTCCCTTCCACGTCCATGTCCAACCCCCTGAGGGGTGTCTGTATTTCCCTCGCCCACTAGATGCCCAGTTCGTCGAGCGTCTTCTCATCCTCAGGCGTGAACTTTTCTTCTTCGATCTCTTTCTTGAACAGCTCCAGGTTCCTGACCACGAGGTACGTCAGATTCCCCAGAACCGCTACCTCTCCCCTGATTTGTCCCGATTCCCGCAATAGCTGCGGCAGCAACAATCGTCCCTGCCCGTCCATTTCGACCTGCTGCCCGTAGTAGTTCGTCCGATCCAGAAACTTCTTCTTCGTGGGATTGAAATTGGAGAGCCCAGCCAGCTTCTGCTCGATCCGCTCCCATTCCTCGAAGGGATACACTTGAGCAACTCTCCCATCGAGACTCGTGATGTAAAATTGTTGCCCATATTTCTCGTCGATCACCCGCTTGAACTCGGCCGGGATTTTGAGACGGCCTTTCTCGTCGACCCGGGTTGGATGATTGCCGCGAAACATGGCGCGTAATGTCGCTTAAGGAGGAGAAAGCAGCGAAAGATTCGGTCAAGACGGCGCGATTCGAGCTGTTTATCGATCCATTGGGTCGGATTCCCACCGGCTCCACTATTTCAGCTCCTTGCATCCTCAATGCTACCGATCCCACCACTTTCTACCACTTTCTCCCACATCTTAGCTGTAAGTCGTTTATTGTCAAGCAGAAACTTGCAACTGTCTGTCCCACTCGTGCACTCACCAAGGAAAACGCCAAGCCTTGTGGTGAATCAAATGAGTGACCACAATGCATTGGGTTAACCTTCGCGGTTCTTTCGCTATTCTTTCGCTCACATTTTTCTTGACCTCGGCCACTGGCGCGGATTTTCCTGTGGAAATTTGAAGCTTCGGCCCTAGTGACTGCTTCGAGCGTCGCTGCTGCAATCACGTCTAGGGTAAGACGATTTCTGGATTCGAGGGCCGACCCATGTATACGAAGTGGATGAAATACGTTCTATCCGTAGCGGTTTTCCTTCCCCCGTTCCTTGTGGGCCAGGACAATTCCGCTCCGCCGATCTACCCTACTCCGGGCAATGGGGCGGAAGCGCAATCGCGGCAGAATGTCGCAGAGCAACAGAATTCCCAAATGCCGGTGTTTCGGGTCAATGTCTATGCACGCAGCGCCAAAGCTGTGAACTATCGAAACCGGGGCGGCTCTACCACACTGGACATGAAGGGGACAGACATCGAGCCGCAGATCACCGGCCGCGCTAAGGTGGACGGCAAGGCTGGCCGGCTTGCTGTCGACGTAGAACTGAACCACATGGACCGCCCGAACACGAAGTTCGGAGGCCAATACCTGACCTATGTTCTCTGGGCGGTCACTCCCGAAGGGCGAGCTGTCAATTTAGGCGAGGTGTTACCCAACGGCGACGGAAAAGACAAGATCGCGGTCACCACCGATCTGCAGGCGTTTGGACTGATCGTAACCGCAGAACCCTATTTTGCCGTCACGCACCCCAGTGACGTAATCGTCGCTCAAAACGTTGTCCTCCCGAACACGAAGGGCTTCGAAGAGCCGATCGACGCCAAATTCGACGTCCTGGAAGGCAAGGAGTACACCATCGACGTTCCCCTCGAGCAACTGCCTTCTACTCAGGCCCAACCGAATGTGCCATTGGATCTACTCGAAGCGCGCAACGCTGTCGCGATTGCCAAAGCTGCCGGAGCCGAACAGTATGCGAATAGCAGTATCGCGAAAGCCGAGGACATGCTGCAGCGGGCTGAGGACTACTATCAGCGCAAACAGGGACGCACGCCGATCGGTACCGCCGCCCGTGGCGCGACGCAAATGGCGGAAGATGCCCGCGTCCTGACGCTCCGGAAAAAGGAGCAGGATCGCGAGGAAGCGGCGCGACGTGCTGCAGCTGAGGCACAAGCTAAAGCTCAAGCTGACGTGGAAGCTGCAAAACAAGATGCCGATGCCGCTCAAGCTCAAGCCTATGAGGATGCCCGTCGTCGGGCAGATGCCGAAGCCGCGCGCGCCCAGGCTGAACAGCAGCAGGCCGCGTTGCAGGCCCAGCAACAGCAGACTCTGGCTCAGGCTGAAGCTGCTCGCGAGGCCGCAGACGATGCGCAGCGCAAGATGCAGGAAGCGCAGAATCAGCTGGCCACAGCCGAAGCCGAAACCCAGCAGGCTCAGCAGGAAAAAGACGAAGCTGTTCGGCAGAAGGAGGCAATGCGTGCACGCCTGGTAACGCAACTCAACCAGGTGCTGCAGACTCGCGACACTGCGCGGGGCCTGATCATCAGCATGCCCGACGTTCTGTTCGATTTCAACAAGTACACGCTCAAGCCCGAGGCTCGCGAGAAGTTGGCGAAGATCTCAGGGATCGTGCTTGCTTATCCCGACCTGAAACTGGAAGTCGAGGGACACACGGACAGCATCGGCAGCGACGACTACAACCAGAAACTCTCCGAAGAACGCGCCCATACGGTCCGGGGATACCTAGTCTCCCAAGGTCTGAAACCCGACAATATTTCCTCGGTGGGATTAGGAAAGGCGAATCCGGTCGCCGACAATGCAACAGCCCAGGGACGCCAGCTCAATCGTCGCGTCGAGATGGTTGTTTCGGGTGACGTGATCGGAAATCAGATCGGCATCCCGTCGATCACGCTGGAACCCACTGCGCAAAACCGCTAGCACTCGGTCTTCAAGAAAATCGGGTACCCACTTCTGGCCGCTGTTGCCAGAAGTGGGATTTACCCCTTCCCGCTGTATACTGGTCGCCCGAATGACTCTTTTCGGGAACGCCCGATGCATCCCCGTCCGCCGCTAATATCTGGTTGTGTGTAGGGACGGACGCCTTCGTACGCCCCGAGGGGCGAAGCCCCGAGTTTCGCCGCATCGTGAGATCGTGAAGTCGCGCCTCTCCTGAGAGAGTTAAGGCGCCAATCTGCTTTACGAAGGGAGTACACACATGAATACTCGGACTCGCTTCAACGCATGGATCAGCAGAAGAAGATTCCTGGGCGGCTTCGCGGCTGCCTCGACGCTAGGTGCCTGCCGGGATTTGCTCCAGGCACAGGCAACGAGCCCGGCGCCGCCTCAGCCGAATGTCCTGGGCCCATTGCCAGGCTACTCACCGCAGATTGGCTCGTTCGTTTCCATGCTGACCTGGATGCGCGAAGCCAACGGCATTCTGAACGCGACGAAGAATCTGAAGCAGGCGGATCTGGACTATCTGTTCGATGCCAATGCCAACACGATTGGCGCCTTGATGCTGCATCTGGCGGCAACCGAGACCTACTACCAGTTGAATACGTTCGACGGCTTGAAGTGGGATTCGTGGTCCGACGAGGTCAAGAAGAAGTGGGATGCGGCCATGGATCTGGGTGATGCAGGCCGGAAGACGATCAAGGGACACGATCGCGATTACTACGTAGGCATTTTGCACGACGTTCGGGAAAAAACCCTGGCTGAATTTCGCAAGCGCGACGATGCATGGCTGCTCGCTGTCGAGAAGGATTGGTTCTGGGGACCCACCAACAATCTCTGCAAGTGGTTCCACGTCTGCGAACACGAAGCCCATCACACCGGACAGGTTGCGCTCTTAAGGAAGCGCATTCCCGGTGCAAAGACAGACGCCAGTTGAGGTACTGTGAACCTGATATTCAGAGCGCGGCACCCGCCCGCTTCCGAATATCATCCGTGATGTTTCCGCCACTCACAAGCAGTGCTACACGGCCTGAGATGGGATTGGCGAGATACGCGGCTGTCGCCGCGGCCCCGGCGGGTTCGGCCAGCACGGTTTCTCGCAAATAAAGATGTCGGATCGCGTCCATCATCTGGTCCTCGCTCACCAGGACAACATCGTCGACCACTTCGCGAATGGCTGCCACATTCGCCGCTTCCGGAGTTCGCGTGGCCAGCCCGTCAGCACACGTATTACATGTATCGGTGGGAACCGGCTTGCCGGCTCGCCACGATAGAACGTAAGATGGCGCCCGCTCCGCTTGCACACCAATGACTTTCGTTCGAGAAGAAAGCTGCTTAATCGCTCCTCCAACTCCGCGGATCAAAGCGGTGTCGCCCATGGGCACAAAAACGGCGGAGAAATCTTCGCATTGCCCCAGGATCTCGACCCCAATGGTCGCGGGACCGGCCGGGAGATCCGGATCCGTGGCGTCGTTCAGGAAGTAAACTCCCGGTCGACGTGAATGTTCGCTGGCCTTCCGAAACGCCGCGGCCAGATCGCTGCTCCCCTGACTGACGATCCGGGCGCCGAGGTCTTCAATCTTCTTGCGTTTGACCGGATTGGGATTTTCGGGCAGGAAAATCGTGGCTGGCACCCCGAGGGTCTGGGCGGCAAAGGCAGTCGCCGCTCCGTGATTGCCCGTGCTCGACGCCGTGACTTCGTCGATTTTCCCGCGTTGCAAGTTCTTGATGAGAGCATACATCGCTCCCCGCGGCTTGAAAGAGCCCGTGGGTAACGCGGTCTCAAGTTTCAAGTAAACGTCTGCCTTCGGCCCACTCAGACTTGCTGCTCTTGCCAGCGGAGTCGCAGCAAAATACTGCCTCAGCAATTGCTGCGCTTCACGAATAGCCGACATATCAGGCAATGCAGACATGAGGATCTAAGTACAACCTTGGAGTGCGATTCTCCACCTTCACAAATTACTCAGAAGCTACCTCTCAAAAGCTAAGTCCCGCGATTGCGAAGTAGAGGCGGTTCTCTGCGCGCTCTGCGATCTTCCTCCACCATCTCCGCGGTCTGGGATTTCAACGGTCTGGGAATATTTCACTGGGAAGTCTCGAGGTCACCACCCGGTCTCCATCCGAAGTCTTCCCGACCTACATTTCCCTAAACCTGCACTTTTCCACAGCCTGATGTCTGCAATATGTGACATCTGACCTTGCCTTCCACAGCGTTAACATAGGATCATGGCATCGCCGAGGATCACCGAGCGCGCATTCGCGACTCGGGACCGGAACTCGGGTCTCAACTAAGTTCTTTGAAAAGAATATTTTGCCTGCAAACCCAAGTGGCTCAAGATTTTGCGAGGATTGCTCGTCGCCCGGATCGAGCAACTCCAATGTTTTTAATATTTTGCGAAATTGAGCAAGAAAAAAAGTGTGAGCGCAAATTAACTAACGTGCTCAATTTCAATATTTTACCAGTAAAATATTGAGCAGTAATGACTTACTTGGCATTTTGCGTTAACCCGCTGCCAGAGCGCCCACACCGGCCAGGACCAACGGAACTTTCCGTTGCAAAGCGGCTCACTCGAAGTGCCCAGTCAGGAGGGTCGTGGCAACCGCATCTGCCTTGGGCCTCTTACTTCGCTGGTTCGACAAAAACTGCAGTGCCGTATGCCAGGACTTCGGTGACGCCCTGCATAACCTCGGTCGCGTCGTAGCGGGCTCCCACAACGGCATTGGCGCCGAGTTCGGCTGCGTGCTGCAGCATGAGATCGAATGCTTCCTGCCGAGTTTTCTCGCAGAGATTCGTCAGCAGCGTGATGTTCCCGCCGACCAGCGTTTGAAGTCCAGCCCCGATCGTGCCAAAGATCGAACGCGAGCGCACCACGATTCCCCGGACCACCCCCAGCGTGCGCGTCACTCGAAAGCCATCGAGTTCGAACTGCGTGGTGACCATGTTGTGACTGACCATCCGACCAGCGCTGTATCCACTCGCCATAGGATGAAGGGCCCTCCCGTTTCCCCGCCACCAGACCCGGCGGAGAGGAAACTATAGCGCGGGAAGCCTTACTCCGCGAGTATTTCGCGAAGCGCAGGGTGTTTCCGATCTGAGCGCCTCCATCCTGGACCACCTGCAGGTTCGAAATCACAGGGCCGAGACTTGATTCCCGAAGACGTTCATTCCAGTTCAGCCGCGATCACAAATTCCTGCGCAGAATTGTCCCACTTGATCCGCAGCAAGTTCGGCTTGCAGCAGACCTGGCAATCTTCAACGTACGATTGGCGGCGTCCTGCGGATTCGTCGACTGCCGTGACGTTCCACTCTCCGCACGACGCGCACTGGAACCCTGATTCCATGGGTGCGGAGAGCTTACCCCAGACACCAAAGCCAGGTCCTCGACGACTTCTGGCGGCATGACTGAAGTCGTGCCCTTCCTGGCTTTGTTCCAGCCCCTATAATGGCGGATCGCATTTCGCTCAAAGACTGGGGAGGAAGTTCATGCTTTCACGGCGAAGGTTTTTGGAAGTGGGTGGCGCAGTGGCGGTCATCCCGGCAGCGCAGGTGAGTTTCGCCCGGGCGCGCGAAACGCGGGACACCACTTTGCCGCCTTCGATCGCCGCGCTCAAGTCGCGGAAAAGCGAAGCCACTCCAATCACGCGTGAAGAACGGCAACGACGTCAGCAGCGCGCGCGGCAATTGATGCAAGCAAACGGCATCGATGCAATCGTCCTGATGACCGGAACGTCGCTGCAATATTTCGCGGGAATCCGTTGGTGGGGCGGCGAGCGGACGTTCGCGCTGGTTCTTCCGGCCAACGGAAATGCGTTTTACGTCTGTCCTGCCTTCGAAGAAGGCCGGGCGCGCGAGCAGATCAAGAATGCTCCGGAGGGTGAACGTCCCGACGTGCGCATCTGGCAGGAAGACGAGAGTCCGTACCAGCGGCTTGCTCAGGGATTGCAGGAGCGCGGCATCGCGACGGGAACGATTGGGATTGAAGAGACCGTGCGCTTTGTTTTCTCGGAAGGAATCTCGAAAGCCGCGGCCCAAGCGAGGTTCGTAAGCGCGACTCCGGTGACCGCCGGCTGCCGCATGATCAAGAGTCCGAATGAGATCGCTCTGATGCGGCTTGCCTCGCAGGTTACGCTCGCCGCGTATGACGCAACATATCGCGCCATCAAAGGCGGCATGACGCAACCTGAGGTCGAAGACCTGGTGGAGAAGGCGCACGAACAACTTGGTTTCAGCGGCGGCGCAGACGTGCAGGTCGGGGAATCCTCGGCATTTCCGCATGGATCTGTCACGCCTCAGGTGGTGCATGAGGGAACCATCGTTCTGATGGACGGCGGGTGCACGGTGGAGGGATATCAGTCCGACATTACGCGCACATTCGTGTTAGGAAAAGCGTCTGACAAGATGAAGAGCGTGTTCGAAATCGTTCACCGGGCGCAGTCAGCAGCACTCGCAGCCGCCAAGCCGGGCGCGGAATGCGGGTCGGTAGATACGGCGGCGCGCAGGGTTGTGACGGATGGAGGCTATGGTCCCGACTACAAATATTTCACCCATCGACTTGGCCATGGACTGGGGTTGGACGGGCATGAGTGGCCGTATCTGGTCCGTGGGAATTCGGAGAAACTGCAGGCGAATGTTACCACCAGCAACGAACCTGGGATTTACATTCGAGGCGAATTCGGCATTCGCCTGGAAGACGATATGCATGTCACCGAGAATGGAGCGGAGTTGTTCACGCCACAGAGTTCGTCGTTGGAGAATCCATTTGGATGATAAATCGATGATCACAAAGGAGACGGCGGTTCACGAAGGAGCCCCGCGTCGAATTTTCTTCGTGTACCTTTGTGGTCGACCGATCGAACGCGCCGGACTATTGCTCCGGCACGGGCGGACACCCGGGAAACTCCTGCAGATAGGTGTTTCCGACATAGCCAAGGTAGTCGATGCCGATTTCGCTGGTAAAGAATCCATCGGCCGTTAACTTGCGAAGGAAGCTGAAGAACTCAATCCCCTGGCCCAACCCAGGATCCTTTTTGAAGTTCTTGCGATAGGCAATCAGATCAAGAATTTCTTTCTGCTGCTCCGGCGTGCAATCAAGATACGGCTTTTCGTACCGGTCGACGCAGGTGTTGTCGAGCCACATCAGGCCGCCGCCTAGCGTCAGCTGATAGTCCTTGTTCTCGCTCGTGAGGAGATCGATGAACTCGGGAGCGCCGGCTTCAACTGCACCTTTCGAATCTTCGTCAGCCGGGATAATCGTATTGCACAGGCTCTGCAAAGTTTTGAACGCATGCGCAGAGAAAAACTTCGGGGAGTACGCATGAGTCTCTGCTGCTGCCTTCTCCGCTTTCACCATGCGGTGCGCATATTCCGCGGCTTCAAGGGGAATGACGCGCAGCACGGACCCACCAACGGCGGTCATCGTGAGCGATTTGAGAATGTCACGGCGTGAGATCGTCATGGGCTCAGGCTCCCAGATTTCCTTTCTTCGCCTGGTCCAACAGGTAATCGCAGGCGCGCCACGTAAGCGCCATGATGGTCAGGGTCGGATTCTTGTCGGCATTGGTGACGAAGCATGCACCATCTGTAACGAACAGATTCTTCACGTCGTGCGCCTGGCAGAATCCATTCAGAGCAGAGGTTGTCGGCTGGTTTCCCATGCGAGCCGTTCCGACCTCGTGGATGATGACGCCGCCGTCGGCGATGCCGTAAGGGTTCGGTCCGTCGGGCGTGGTGTTGGTAAGGAAAATGCCGCCTGCGGCCTCAACGATGGCACGATAAGTCTCCTGCATATCCTTCGCCATCTTGAATTCGTTGTCGCCCCACTTCCAGTGAAAGCGCAGCACTGGGATGCCCCACTGATCGACCACGCCTGGGTCTATTTCACAGTAGCAGTTCTCGTTGGGAATCATCTCGCCGCGTCCGGCGAACCCGATGTAGGTGCCGTATTTCTTTTTGCATTCTTTCTTCAGCGACACGCCGTAGCCTTCGACGAAATCGCAGAGGTCGTCGTAGTCGCCGACGCCAGGCATGCCGCGTCCACCGCCGAATTCGGTGTGATAGCCGCGCAGGAATTCGTTCTTGCGATCGAACTTCCACCACGGCAGGTACATGTGCATGCCACCAACGCCGTCGTGATTGTGCGCAGGCATTCTCTCCAACTGGGGGAAATATCCGCCGGCGTCGCTGCCAACGGTGTCCATCAGATTGCGACCCACTACTCCGGAAGAATTCGCGAGGCCATCGGGAAAGAGTGTAGATCTCGAGTTGAGCAACAAGCGCGCCGATTCACAGGCGCTGGCCGCGACAATGAAAGCGCGGGCATGTACGCGTCGCTCTTCCCGGGTCATCTTATCGATGTACGAGACCGCAGTAACCTTGCCACCCTTTCCCACGACGAGTTCCCGTGCCATGGCACCGGTGATCATGGTTAGCCGGCCGGTCTTCTCCGCGGGAGGAATCATCACCTGGCTCGAACTGAAATTCGAAGCCGTCTTGCATCCGCGGCCGCATTGCGCGCAGTAGTGGCAAGCTGGACGCCCGTTCAGCGGCCTGGTCAAGATTGCCAGGCGGCTAGGGATGCACAAAATGTTCAGCCTGTCGCAGGACTTTTTGATGATCGTCTCGGTGCAACGTGGTTTCGGCGGTGGGAGAAAGATGCCGTCAGGAGCGCTGGGAATATTTTCCTTTGTCCCAAACACCCCGATGTAAGACTCGACTTTGTCGTAATAAGGCCCGACGTCGTTGTAGCTGATCGGCCAATCATCACCCATCCCGTCATGCGAGCGGACCTTGAAATCCACGGGCGCCATGCGCAGGGCGATGCGACCCCAGTGATTGGTCCGCCCGCCGACAATACGCGAACGAAACCAGCGGAACTTGGACCCAGGAGCGGAGACGTACGGCTCGCCGTCGATCTCCCATGCGCCGTTGGGCGCCATGAACTCGTCGTTGAGTTCGTGCCGGGCTCGTCCGCCTACATCCGCGCCGCGATGGGGCAAGTCGTAAGGCCAGACGTGCTCTTTATAATCGCGATCAGGAACGATCGGAGGTCCTGCCTCAAGCAAGGCGACGCTCAGGCCCCCCTCCGTGAGGACTTTCGCAGCCGTACCTCCGGCAGCACCAGAGCCAATGATGCAAACATCATATGTTTTCGGCGTACGTTTAACCTGCATGATCCCCAGTGAAATCTGTCCCCATAAAAGTTGCCGCCGCGGGAGCGGCGGCATACTATGCGTCGTTCGGCCTAGACCGTTAAGTTCGATAAATACTCGTAACTGCTCTTGATGCTCGCGAGCGGCTGCTTGGGATGGTCGTGCTCAACAATATAGTGCTTGATCCCGGCCTGGTCGGCATGAGCGAAAATGCGCTTCCAGTCGATCACGCCGCTGCCCACTTCAGTTAAGTCGACCGTATCCCCGAAATTCTGCGCGCCCCCGGTCGAAACCTTCGGCATGGTCTTCACGTCTTTGACATGCACGAGCGGGAATCGGCCAGGATACTTCTCGAAGTACTTGACCGGATCGGTACCCGTGGTCTCAATCCAGCAGAGATCCATTTCCATCTTCACCAGATTGGCATCACAGAGTCGGAGCAGTTCGTCATAAGGCAGTTTCCCATTGGTCGGCAGGAATTCGAACCAGTGGTTGTGATAAGCGAATTGCATGCCCGCAGCCTTGGTCTGCTCGCCGGCTTTGTTGAATTTGTCGGCAGCCTGTTTCCAGATGTCGGGAGACTTGCGCAGATCCTCGGGAATCCAGGGGCAGACGATGTATTCCAATCCGATGGCCTTGGAAAACTCAATCACCGACGGGAACTTGTCGTCGAGTTCGTCGTATTGCACGTGGGTGGACGGCGCCTTCAAACCGTTTTTCTGGAGCACAGCGTTGACTTGGTCCGCGGTGCGCCCGAAGTAGCCGGCGAATTCCACTTCCTTGTAGCCGATTTGAGCAACCTTGGCGATCGTGCCTTCGAAATCGTCCTTCATAAGGTCGCGGACGGTGTAGAGCTGCACTCCGATGTGGTTGATCTTTTGGCCGGCCGCCCACAGGAAACGACTGGGCAGCAGACTCACGGCTGCGGCGGTGCCGGCAGTTTTCAAAAAACTACGACGATTCATGGCATGGAAACTCATGATGGCGTTTCCTCCGAATGCTCTGTGGGGACGGAAGTCAAATCCGCAGAAATTATACGCGGGACACGCAAGGTTTGTAGTTCAGGAAAAACGATTTTTCCCAATTCGATCAAATGGACTGACAGGCCGTGAGCAGGAGGCGAGAGGACGATGGCGCGGCCGCCCTCTCGCGCCGGATTACTTGGAAGATGCGACCTGCAGATTATTGTCGACTGAAAAACTCCCCGGCACGCCTTTCGCGCGAATGTTGGCCAGGTCTTTGTCTCCCTGGCTGTCCACGACGCCTTCGAGTGTCACGTGACCGTTCTTGACAATTATGCGGATCGGCTTCTGCACTCCCAGTGAATATTTCTCCAGTCCGGGATCACCGTAGATCGCGTGGAAGAGGCGCAAACGCAACTGGTCATCCATGGAAGAAGGGGGCAACACCTCGATCTGGTTGTTGACGCGTTCTACGCCTTCGATGCGCTTCACGGCATTCTCGGCATCAGATTTCAGGACGGGCCTGACAACCTGTCCCACCAAAGTCACCGTACTGTCGTCGACTTTGAACGCGATGTAATCGAACACGCCAAAATACGGTAGCATCAGCAACTCATGTCGAACCTCGCGAATAATGCGCTCCTGCGACTTGGCGGTTTGCCCCTGTTGACTATCTTGTGCGGCTGCGCTCAGACAAAGCAGCGCAAGCAAAGTGGCTAGACTAAACAGCGATTCGGCTCTCATTTCAACCTCGCTAGTGCAACACTACGTGGATGCGGTTGTGGGGATTTGAGTTGGTCTGAACCCAGCGAGATTGTAATCTCGAACCGCGGAGAATGCATCCGCCAACATGTGCCAGTATCAACCACCCTTCGCGCAAATCAACCGACGGGGGTAACCGCTCAAGGACGCGGTTCCGGCCCCAGTCGCAGACCATTCTTGTGATCCAAGAGTCGGATCTCCGTGCAATTCTTTAGAATCCAGTCGGCCCCCGCTTCCTTTAGCGCAACAGGTTGCACCGTCGTCGTGAAGGCAAGGACCCTAGCTCCTGCCGATTTCCCGGCTCGCACTCCCGCGGGAACATCCTCCAGCACAATGCACTCCTCGGCAGAAAATCCGAGAGCCGCAGCGCCTTTGAGATAAGGCTCGGGATGTGGTTTGCCATGCTGAATGTCATTCGACGTGATCAGCTTGCGCGGAAGCGGAAGGCCGGCCGCCTGGATGCGGACTTCGGCCAGCGGCCGCGTACATGAGGTCACAATGGTCCATCGGTCCGCGGGAAGGCTCGCAAGGAGATCGAGTGCACCCGGCAGCGGGACCACACCCTCGAGGTCTTCGATCTCGCGGCGCTCGACCTCCTGATTCTCCGCCTCGTGATCGGCGTTCGGCAGATACTCTCGAATCGTGGTGAGGCTAGGGCGGCCGTGGGCTCGAGCCACCACTTCGGCGGGATTGAAACCGTGCTCGATAGCCCATAGCTTCCAGACACGTGCAACGGCCGGTGTAGAGTTGATCAGAACTCCATCCAGGTCGAACAAGATTGCAGCACAGGAGATTTCGTTCATCATGAAGTAGCGGCGGATCGGCAATTGCACATGGTCCTGTGATTCTAAACCAGAACGGGATGAACCCCTTTCCGCTCGGAGGGTGACGGCGGTCACTTGTAGCCTTATCCGGCATCACCTCATGTTTTTTGGATCTGAAATAGAGTTGTCATAGATTACCGGATGTTTTTTGGATCTAAAATAGAGTTGTCATAGATTACCGGGGAGGCGTGCGCAATGCTTTCGAAATGCGCCAATCCCGCCTGCTGCGAGAAGTTTTTGCGTCTGCATCAGGGCAAGATCTTCCATTTGAGTCCAACTCCGGAAGTGGAGGCGGCTACCGGAGGCTTTGCGCCCGCGCTCTACGAGAGATTCTGGTTGTGCGATCGATGTTCCAAGCAAATGACGGTCGTCTGGGGAGGAACTGAGGCCACGCTAGTTCCGCTTCCGAAGCCCGCCGCCCAAAACCCAATGTCTGCAGGGGAAACAGAAGAGAAGCCAAAGCCAAAACGCCGCATTGCGACAGGCGGATTGCAGTGGCGGTAGAAAAAATATCACTCGGGCATGGAAAATCTGTATTCGCCGGAAGGTAATCCAGACACGCCAGCGTACGTCGGAGTCGCGCAGCGAGGTCGCCGATCAGGATTGGACGATCTTTTCCAGCGCCGGGCGATTGCGGATGATGAGCGTCGAGCCCTTCAGTTGCAGCAGCTGTTTTTTCTTGAATTCGGAGAACAGCCGACTGACAGTCTCCCGGGTTGTTCCGATGATCTCCGCAATTTCTTCGTGTGTGAGCGTCAGCTTCACTTGCGTCCCGTTGTCGCTGTTGAGAGACTTCGGTGTCCACGATAGCAGTAGCTTGGCGAACTTCTCCGATGGCGAGGTAGCCAAGCCGAGTGTGCGGATTTCTTCGTAAGCAGTGTAATAGTTACGGCTCAGCTGCTCGGCAACGCGCAACGCAACTTCCCCGTGGTCTTTGAGGAACTGCAACAATGATTCGCGGGGAATAAAGTTGGCCTGGCCGGGTTCCATCATCTCGGCGGTTACTTCGTACGGCCGGTTCGAGATGACCGAATTCAGCCCCAGCACATCACCGGCTTCGGACAACTTGGTGATGATAGTCTTGCCCTCGCGTGAGGATGTGGAGAGTTTCGCTTTGCCAGCGCAGAGCACGAATACGCCGCGGGGCTGTTGTCCTTCGATGAAAAGCATCGCCCCCTTGGGATACACCGCGGTTGATTTGATTTCGTTGAGGCGTTGCCCGGCATGCACCGAGAGATTGCAGAAAACATGCTCTTCACGAACCGGACAAGTAAGGCAATTATCAAGAATATTAAGACCGTAAGGGGCGCGCATTTCGCTGCACCTCCCATCCGATTAGAGTGCACTGGCGCACTTTTGGGTGTGATCAGAGTCACAAGCCCATGTGATCAGGGATATGCTCTTCATGCGCAAGCAGATACAAGCTCTGACCGGATTCAATCGTGGGAAAAAGCAACATTGGTTGAGCGTAATCTCTATCCGTATGAAAAAATAACTGCATCCGTGGAGGAATTCTGTGAGCCAAGTGTCGAGCTCACCAATCACGTCGCCTGTTGGGAAAATTTACACCGCCCCTCCACCTGCACGCGGTGGGCTTGAACCGCTATTCCTGCCACGATCCGTGGCTGTGATTGGGGCCACAAACCGGCCAGGCACCGTGGGGTTAAGCGTTCTCACGAATCTACTCGACAGCAAGTTCCCGCTCAAGATTTATCCCATCAATCCGAGCCATCCCGAGGTAGCCGGGATCAAAACGCAGAAGCGAATTGCTGATCTTCCTGGCGGAGTTGATCTGGCACTTGTCGTAACGCCTGCGCAAACAGTTCCGGCGATCATTGGGGAGTGCGTCGACGCTGGTGTCAAATCGGCCGTCGTGATCTCGGCCGGATTTCGCGAGCAAGGCGTAGAGGGCGCGCGCCTGGAAGCCGAGATCAAGAAGCACCTGCAGCGTGGATCGCTCCGGCTGATCGGACCGAACTGCATGGGATTCATGAATCCCACGATCGGCCTGAACGCCACGTTCGCCAAGGCCATGCCGAAGAAAGGCAGCGTCGCTTTTCTCAGCCAAAGCGGGGCACTCCAGACCGCGATTCTCGACTGGAGCCAGAAGGAACACGTCGGCTTCAGCGCAATAGTATCGACTGGCTCAATGCTCGATGTGGGGTGGGGCGATCTTATCTATTTCTTCGGCGATGACCCGCACACCAAGAGCATTCTCATCTACATGGAATCGGTAGGTGATGCGCGATCATTTCTGGCGGCGGCTCGCGAAACCGCACTGAGCAAGCCAATCATCGTCATTAAGGCCGGACGGTCGGAAGCCGCTTCCCGCGCGGCTGCTTCGCACACCGGAGCGTTGACGGGAAGCGATGACGTGCTCGAGGCCGCCTTCCGCCGCTGCGGCGTTCTGCGCGTGCAGAATATCGCGGACCTCTTTTACATGGCGGAGGTGTTAAGCAAGCAGCCGCGCCCGCGAGGGCCGCGCCTCAGCATCGTGACCAATGCGGGAGGGCCCGGAGTTCTGGCGACCGATGCGCTGATGGCGACTGGCGGAGAGCTGACCGTGTTCTCGCCGGCCACGATGGAGGAACTCGACGGATTTCTTTCTGCCCATTGGAGTCACAACAATCCCGTAGATGTCCTGGCCGACGCTGACGCCGAGCGATATGTAAGGGCCGTGGATATTGTCTCGAAGGATCCGGCAGGCGACGGACTGCTGGCGATCATCGCGCCACAAGGTCTCGCGGATCCCACAACCACCGCGCAGCAAATGTCAAAGTACGCTAACACGACAGGCAAGCCGCTTCTCGCAAGTTGGATGGGGGGAGAGGACATCGGACAGGGAACCGAGATTCTCAATACCGCCGGTATTCCGACATTCTCGTACCCCGACACAGCCGCCCGGGCCTTTACTTATATGTGGCGCTACACCTACAACCTGCGGGGGCTCTATGAGACTCCGGCGATGATCGAGGGCCCCGAACCCGCGATCGACGCGCGGAAGAAAGCTACGGAATTCATCCAACAGGTTCGCGCCAGCGGCCGCACCATGCTGAATGAATTCGAGGCCAAGCAGGTTCTTGCATCGTACGGGATTCCCGTCGTAGATACACGAACCGCAGGCAACGCAGACGAAGCTGTCGCGACCGCAACGGCAATCGGGTATCCAGTCGCCCTGAAGCTGTTGTCGAACACCATCGCGCACAAAACCGATGTGGATGGAGTACGTCTCAGCCTGCAGAACGAAGACCAGGTGCTGGGTGCTTTCCGGTCGATTCGCATCGCAGTCACGGAAAAGGCCGGAGCGCAACACTTTCTCGGAGTGACCGTACAGCCGATGGTGCGACGCGACGGATATGAACTGATTCTGGGCAGCACCATCGATGAACAGTTCGGACCGGTGATCCTGTTTGGATCGGGCGGGGTCATGGTCGAGGTCTACCGCGACCGGGCCTTGGCTCTGCCACCGCTCAACACAACTCTGGCCCAGCGACTGATGGAACAGACGAAGATCTTTGCAGCGCTGCAAGGAGTGCGCGGGCGCAAACCCGTCGATTTGTCAGCGCTCGAACAAGTGCTGGTGCGCTTCAGCCAGCTCGTTCTCGAGCAGCCGTGGGTCAAGGAAATCGACATCAATCCCCTGCTCGCCACCCCGGACCGGCTGCTGGCCCTCGACGCACGCATCCTCATGCACGACTCCAGCCTGCCTGCGGAGAAATTGCCGCGGGCGGCGATCCGTCCGTATCCCTCGCAATACATTTGGGATTGGAGTCTGAAAGATGGAACGCGAGTCACGATCCGGCCCATTCGTCCCGAAGACGAGCCGCTGATGGTGCAATTTCATCACACGCTCTCTGAGCGCAGCGTGTACCTCAGGTACTTCTGCTCGTTGAGCCTGAGCACACGAGTCGAACATGAACGCCTCGTCCGCATCTGCTTCGGCAGTTATGACCGCGGCTTCGCACTGGTCGCCGACCGCAAGAACTCCGAGACTGGACAACACGAGATTCTCGGAGTCGGGCGCTTCAGCGCGATTAGCAGAAGCGATGCAGAGGCAGCCGTCCTGGTGTCAGATCAATGGCAGGGACGCGGACTTGGCACAGAGCTTCTGGCCGGGGTGGCACGGGTCGCACGCGAAGAAAAATTTAAACGCCTCTGCGGAGAGATCCTCCGTGACAATTTACCGACGCAGGCAATTTTCAAGAAAGTGGGATTCACGCTGCGGCCGATGGAAGACCCATCGTCGATATCGGCCGTGCTCTCCCTGTAGGGGCTCCCAGTCCGGGCCCCCTTCACCGGGGAGGATCTCGAACATGGAAATCCCAAGTCTCGCAGCAGCGGCGAGATCCTGGGGCACGCTTTCGAAGCTCATTTTCGAGGTGGACTCAGGCGATGGAGGAGGCGGGTTTTGTAATCTCCAGTTGCGGCTCGAACTTCACGTTTGTCCCTAACGCGCGCGAAACCAGGCACAATTTCTCGGCGCGCTTGAGTAGTTCCAGAGCGCGATCGCGCTCCTCGCTCGATCCGATCTTCAGATTGGGACGAACCACAATCTGGGTAAAGGTATACCCCGATTCCGCTTTGCGTACGGTCCCACTAGCTTCGACCTGCAGGTCGGTGAAGTCGAAGTGCACTCCGCCCGCAATCGCGCGCAAGGTCGTGGTATAGCACCCGGCGACCGCAGCCAGCAGCAACTCTTCCGGGGTCCACCGCCCCTCCAGGCCCCCGAATTCAGTGGGGGCAGTGAAATGGATGGCATTGGGGGCGGAGTCGGACTTGGCTAGCCCAGTGCGTCCGGAGGTCCACCATGCAGCCACTCGATATGCGTGCTCTTCATTCATGATCTTGCGTCTCCTTCAATTGATGGGGCTGCGGCGAAGCAACCCGACGGAAACTTCCTGTCAGCCCGCCGATTAGGCTGCACCTGCATTCGCCGAGATCGCGCGTTCGCGCTCGATTCTGGCGATCTGCACGCGTAGCCACTTCGCCAGCGCCTCTTCCATCTCAACCTGGCTGCCGGTGCGATACATATCCTCGACCGTCACGCCATCGGACGTCAGCGGGATGAAGCGGCATGGGATGCTTTCCTTGCGTTGTCCTTCTGGCACGAATTGTTCGAGCCGGCAACTCTCGCAGGGATGGGGTCTTGCGGGATCGCAGAAATTGGGGCAAATTGGAGAATCTTCGAAAATCGCCGGTGCGCGCCAGGGGGCATGTGGGGAGCGCCCATAGCCGCCATCTTCCAGAAAACTCAACTCGAACTTCAGAATATCGAGAATGTCGCGGTCGTCTTGAGCCATAGGGCACCTCATTTGCGCCTCAGGATGCCAGAGGGCTTCGAGGAAGACCGTATATTGAGTCACCGGGAATCGTGATTGGAATCACACTGATGAGGCTCGGCCTAACTGCCCCCACTCGCAATTGGCCCAATTTTCAAGGAAGTCTGAAACGGATCGCGTGACCACGCACACGCTAGACTGTGATTGAAATCACATTGCGTGGGAATACGGGACGAACCCCAAACCTGCTGCCGACCCGTCAACGGGCCAGCTGTTGGGCTGGGTCGACTCTGTGCATGAATCACACTCGCATGTGATCTCACTCACCCTCTAGGGCAAACTTCGCGGCAATTGTCTTTCGCAAGCGGAACCTGAGAACTTAAGGCTCAAACGCGCAGCAGGGATCCGATGCAAACAAATCCCCGGTCATGACGTACGCACGCGCCCGCGATCCTCCGCACAGATTGCGAGCCTGACACCGGCCACACTTCCCTTTCAACCGCGAACTATCCCGCAGAGAGACGAATAGAGGAGACTCACAGTAGACCTCGGCCAAAGACTGCCGGGTTACATCGCCGCCGGCAAGCGGGAGGAAGCGGCTAGGATAGACTTCTCCTCGATCATTGATAAACACCGTTGCCTGACTGTCACTGACGCTTCTGAGCGCGGCCATGAAAACATCGACCTCGGTCAACCGCCCCCGCGACTCTCGGACTCTTTGCTCCAAGAGGTACCGCCGGTAGTGCTGCCCTTCGGTTGTTTTGATCTGAAAGTGCACCCGTTTTGTCGCCGTGTAGAGCTTGGCAAAAACCTCTTCATGCTCCTCGGCGCTCAACATCGTACCGGCCTCGTCGCGGGTTGCCGGTACGAGGAAGACAACATTCCACAAGACAACGTCGAGCCGGGTAAGAAGTTCGATCATCGAATCGAGATCGTGGACGTTCCGCCGCGACAGGATGGTATTCACCTGCACGGGCAGTTGCACCTCGTGACATATGCCGATGATTTCCAGGGTGCGCCTGTGCAGTCCTGAAACTCCCCAATGACTGTCGTTGAACGCCGCTGTGGATCCGTGCAGCCAGAACCCAACTCGCAGCAAACCGCATGCTTTCAGGTCCTCGACAATGCCCCGCTCAAGTAAAGGTGTGGGCAGCAACGTCAAAGAGGTGCGGACGGAGCGTCGCGCCGCGAATTCAATGATGGGAAACAAATCGGGACGCGTCAACGGATCGCCCCCCGAGAGCGCCAGCACCGGGACGTGCATCGCCGCAACGTCTTCAATCAGGTGAAATGCCTCCGCGGTCGACAGGCAATTCGCTCCGCGGGCACGAGTCTTAGCCGGATGCGGATTGGCTGTCTTCCACGAAAACGCGCGCGTCACCTCCCACGTCACTTGGGACGGCCGCAGTCGAAGACCGCGCGAATTGCCGACTGCATTGGTTCGCGAATCTGCGTTAGACACACTGCTGTGGGGTGGCTTAGCGCTCCCGGCGGATAGTTGCGAGGCCGATGGCATCTTTTCGATCGTAGAAGCGACCCCGCTTGTGAGCAGTGCGAAATTGCACAGCCACCCGTGATAACAATCACAAATCACACGCAAAACTCGTGTGATTTATGTCACAGGGCCGCGTGACTTCTGCCATAGGTCGACTTTCCCCAGCATGCGAACCTACCCCTGCGAGTGAGTTCTCAGGGTACGGGACGAAAGCGTGGGCCTACCGCAGTCGTGGTGACTGATTGCGGCCGTCAGCCACCGGGAAACCCCTGCTCTGTGATATCGTGCGAAGCGAAAAATTCTTCCTTAGGAGGAAGGGAACACAATGAAATCTCTGTCCGTTCGAGTAGTCCTAACTGCGCTACTGGCCTGCGGTCTAATCGCCGCCTGCGCGTCACCCGCAGTCGCCCAGGACGCGGCAGCCACCTATAAGTCCAAGTGCGCCATGTGCCACGGTCCCGATGGCAAGGGCACAGCCACGGGTCAGAAAATGGGAACCCATGATTTCGCTTCGCCTGAAGTGAAAGCGGAAAGCGATGCTCAGTTGACCGAAATAGTCACCAAGGGCAAAGGCAAGATGCCGGCCTACGGCGGCAAGCTGAAAGATACGGAGATTAAAGACCTGGTTACTTACATCCGTAGTCTGGGCAAATAGAAACTGCAGAGAAAGGCGGCCGCAATGCCGCCGCAGCAAACCAACTTGATTCTGAAGAAACGGCGGGTGAGAGCATGTCCACGCGAACAACACGGAATCTTTTTGCGCCTGGAGTTGCCCTCACCCTTCTTTTAGCGACGGTTTCTCTCCCCGCCACATCGAAGAACGACCCTCCCAAGCCGACCGCGGATGAGTGCCTCGCCTGTCACAGCGACGCCAGCCTGTCACACGAAGTGAACGGTAAAACCGTCAGCCTTCACGTCGATCCCGAAGCATTCAAGAATTCCATTCATGGCAGCATGTTTACGTGCGTTGACTGTCACACCGACGTAAAGAACGCCGCGCACGAAACTCCGCCCCAGAGGATTTCCTGCGCCACCTGCCACGCCGACGAGCAAGCCGCCTACGATCGCAGCTTGCATGCCAGGGCCATGAAAGGCGGCAACACCAATGCGGCCACGTGCGTGGACTGCCACGGCAGCCCGCATGAGCTGCTGCCAGCAAGCGATCCGAAATCGCGTGTCCATCACACGAACATTCCTGCGACTTGTGGAACCTGCCACAGCCAGAAGTTCGTGATGGAGAAGAGCGGACTCAGTGTGCAGACGGTCGCCTCTTATGAACAGAGTGTTCACGGACATGCGGTCGCCAATGGTTCGGAAAAAGCTGCGGTCTGCACCGATTGTCACGGCACGCATGAGATCCTGAATGCCAAGGATTCAAAATCTCCGATCTTCAAATTCAACGTGCCGGAGACATGCGGCAAGTGCCACGAACAGATCTCGAAGGAATTTCAGCAGAGTATTCACGGGCAGTCGATCGCAAAAGCGAACTGGCAAGCGCCAGTCTGTACCGATTGCCACGGCATCCACTCCATCAAAGCTCACGGGGATCCAAACTCTCCTGTCTCCGCCCAGAACGTTGCGCAGCTGACCTGTGCGCGCTGCCACGAAGGCGTACGGCTCTCACAGGAATTTGGCATTGAAGGCCGCCGGGCGACGACATACCTCGCCAGCTATCACGGACTGGCGTCACGCCTGGGATCGCAAATCGTAGCGAATTGCGCCAGCTGCCACGGGACGCACAGCATCTTTCCCTCAAGCGATCCGCGCTCAACGATTCATCCCTCGAACCTCGCGCGCACATGCGGACAATGCCATCCCGGGGTTACGGAAAAGTTCACGTCCGCGAAGGTTCACGTCGACGCTCCACTATCCGCCGATGTGGGCAGCAAAGCAGTCCGTTGGATACGGAAGGCGTATCTCAGCCTGATCTTTCTGGTGATTGGCGGCATGCTGGCGCACAATTTCATCATCTGGCGTGCCAAAGCGATTGCCCGCCGCAAGCTGGAGCATCGTTTCGTCACGCGTATGCCGATGCGTTTCCGTTGGCAGCACGCCGCGCTGCTCTCCAGTTTCATCGTGCTGGTGCTCACAGGGTTTGCCCTGAAATTCCCGGATTCGTGGTTCGCCTCCATGCTGTCGCTGGGAGAACGCATGCGGCACTTGCTACATCGCGTAGCTGCCGTGGTCCTGATCGGGGTCAGCTTCTTCCACCTGTTCGATGTCATCCTGACGCGCCAAGGACGCCGCCTGGCGCGTGATCTCTTCCCTACGCTGGACGACGCTATGGGAGCGTGGCAGAATCTCACTTACTATCTCGGTTTCTCGGATCGCAAGCCGGAGTTTCCGCGTTTCAACTACGCGGAAAAAGCGGAGTACTGGGCGCTGGTCTGGGGTATGTTCGTCATGGCGGGTACCGGTATCATGCTATGGGCAAAAGTGTTCTTCGGAAATCATCTGCCACGATGGTGGCTCGACGTCGCCACGGCCATTCACTATTACGAGGCCGTGCTGGCGACTCTCGCCATCGTTGTCTGGCACTTCTACCAGGTATTTCTGGACCCCGACATCTATCCCATGAACTGGGCCTGGCTGGATGGCAAAATGCCGCTGCACACGTACGAGGAAGAGCATGGGCTTGATTCGAATCCGGTTATTGAAGAACCGCGGGATACGGAATCAGACGATGTGACGGAAGAGGAACCCGAACCAACTGAGGCCAAGCATGGAGACTGACAAAACTCCACCGCCGGCGGTGGAACCCTGGCACCGCTCGCGTATGGTGCTGCGCAATCCCATCAGCCTTGCGGGAGTGGCGCTGGCGATCGTGAGTATCGCAAACATTTTCATTTTCTTCCTCATCGATCAGATCGCGACCAAGCCTGCCCCTTACGTGGGAATTCTCGCTTACATGGTTTCGCCAGGATTCCTGATTTTCGGCTTACTGCTGATGCTGGTCGGCGTATTGATGGAGCGGCATAAGCATGTTGCGCCCTCGGCGTTCTATCCCCGGATCGATCTCAACGATCGCACGCAGCGCGGCGCTGTCATCTCGTTCGTTACGTTTTTATTTGTGTTCGTTGTGGTGAGCACGGCCGGCAGCTACAAGGCATATGAATTTACCGAGTCCACCACATTCTGCGGACAGCTCTGCCATACGGTGATGATCCCGGAATACACGGCCTATCAACTCTCTCCCCATGCGCGTGTTGAATGTGTGGAGTGCCATGTGGGACCGGGAGCAACCTGGTTCGTGAAATCGAAGCTGTCGGGCACCCGGCAGGTATTCGCTACGATCTTCAACACGTATCCACGGCCGATTCCCTCGCCGGTGCAAAACCTGCGCCCGGCACAACAGACGTGTGAGCAGTGCCACTGGCCGAAAAAGTTCTATGGCGGCCAGCTGAAAGTCTTCTCCCATTACGCGAATGACGAGAAGAACACGCTGCGCCAGATCCGCATGATCATCAAGACCGGCGGGGGAGATCCGGCCACAGGGCAGCCCGAAGGCATTCACTGGCACATGAACATCGGCAACAAGATTGACTATGTGGCTGCGGACGAGCAACGGCAAGTCATCCCTTATGTTCACGTAGAGGACATGCAGGGTCGCGTCACCGAGTATTACGCCAAAGACTCAACATTGACGAAGGACCAGATCGCCAAGGCGCCGCGCCGTCACATGGATTGCGTTGATTGCCACAATCGTCCCACCCACATCTATGTACCTCCCGACGAGGCGGTCGATCAGGCCATTCTTGCCCATCGCATCGACGTCTCGCTTCCCTTCATCAAACAGCAAGCCGTGACGGTTGCGACGGCGACCTACAAAACGAAGGAAGAAGCCATGCGCGGCATTGCCAGCGGCGTTCAAGGCTTCTACGAAACGAAGTACCCGGACGTGGCCAAGTCAAAGCAGCTGGAGATCCGCAACGCTGTCGTCGAGATTCAACAGATCTACGGCCGCACGACATTCCCCGACATGAAGTTGAACTGGCAGACGCATCCCAACAATCTGGGACATTATTACTTCGCGGGCTGCTTCCGCTGCCACGACGGACAGCACCTTAGCGCGGATGGACGTGTGATCAGCAAAGACTGCAATCAGTGTCACACGATGATGTCGGAGACGGAAGGCGGAGCCACCGCGATTACGACGGCACCCCCTGTTTTCCAGCACCCCGTCGACATCGGCGACCTGACGCAGGTCAACTGCGCCGACTGCCATACAGGCGGCACCGGGCCGTAGCCTCTGCCAGTCTTGCGTAACGGACGGTCATTCCTGTAGCAGTAGCATCTTGACTAACCGCCCGAAATGCGAGAATCTCAGCGACACTCCCTCCACGAATTTGGGAATGTGCGCTTGAAATCCAACCTATCTTCGCTGATCGCGGCTGCCGACACTGGGGACGCTTCCGCCACGCAAGCGTTGTTCAGCGCTCTCTATTCCGAATTGCACCGCATGGCGAGGCGCGAACTGGCTCGTCGCGGAGGCCCACTCACTTTAAGCGTGACCACTCTGTTGCATGAAGCCTATTTGGACATGGCGTCCAGAGAGGAGGCAAGGTTTCCCGATCGCTCTCGCTTCATGGGATATGCAGCCAGGGTCATGCGCGGACTGATCATTGATCATGCGCGCAGCCGACGGGCTCAGAAGCGCGGAGGTCAATTCGAAATCACATCTCTTGAAAACGACAACGTTGGTAACCTTGCAGACGAGCGTGAACTGCAGCGCATTAGCGACGCGCTCGATCAGCTGGCGAAGCTCGATGTTGAGTTGGCGGAATTTGTCGACCTGAAGTTCTTTTGCGGGTTCTCCTTCGCCGAAATTGCTGCGATGCGCAATTTGTCGGAGCGTACCGTGCAGCGCAAGTGGGAAAAAGCGCGGATCTATCTGCATCGGGAGTTACGCGCCGATCTGCAAATGTGAGGTAGCGATGTCCACCTTAAGCCCGGACCAATGGGGCGCCCTCAGCCCATACCTTGATAAGGCGCTCACGCTGTCGGAAACGGAACGCGGGCGTTGGCTCGAAGCCTTAGGCATTGAAAACCCTGAACTCGCAAGACAGGTGCAAGAACTCCTGAGCGAGCATCAGGCGGCGCAACACGAGGCATTTCTTGAAACGGGCCCGCTTACAGCTCTGGAAAGTCCCGGACTGGCTGGTCAAGTTGTTGGGGCCTATCGCTTGCTCTCACCCATCGGCCATGGCGGGATGGGTATCGTCTGGCTGGCGGAGCGTGCTGACGGACGTTTTGAACGCAAAGCAGCGGTCAAGTTTCTCAGTGCGGCCCTGATCGGCCAGGGCGGTGAAGAACGATTCAAGCGCGAAGGTGCGATCCTCGGGCGACTCTCTCACCCCAATACTGCCGAACTTCTGGACGCAGGCGTCACTACAACAGGACAGCCTTTTCTGATCCTCGAATACGTCGAAGGCGAGCCGATTGACCAGTACTGCGATGCGCGCCGCCTGGACGTGCGGGCCAGAATTCGTTTGTTCCTGGATGTACTTGGAGCCGTTGCCAACGCGCATGCGAACCTCATCATCCATCGCGACATCAAACCATCGAATGTGCTGGTCAGCAGAGAGGGGTCGGTGAAGCTACTGGATTTTGGCATTGCCAAGTTGCTCGAAGGGGAGGGAGTAAAAGGCGCCGCAACACTGATTACGCGCGAGTCCGGATCGGCATTCACGCCTTTATTTGCCGCTCCCGAACAGCTTGCCAATGGCGCAGTCACGACGGCCACGGATGTCTATGAATTGTCGGTTCTTCTTTACGTGCTGCTGACAGGCCAGCACCCTGCCGGAAGCAGCGTGCACTCGGCGGCCGACCTCGTGAGATCGATTGTCGAACTTGAACCTCCACGTCTGTCCAAAGTGGTCATGTCCGAGGCCGGCAAGATCGCAGCCGAGAATCGCGGCACAACTTCGGAGAAGCTCGCACGGCAATTGCGGGGCGATCTGGAGGCGATAGTCCAGAAAGGGCTGGCGAAACAGCCGGACCAGCGCTACATCACCGCAGAGGCTCTGGCCGCTGATCTGAAGCGCTACCTTGCAGGTGAGCCGGTCATCGCGCAGCCTGAAACTACCTGGTACCGGACAAAGAAGTTTCTCGTCCGGCGCCGCTGGGCGGTGGTGTCCGTAGCTTCGATCGTAGTTGCCCTGGCGGCCGGTCTGGGCACCGCATTGTGGCAGGCCCACATTGCAAAGAGAGAATCCCGCGTAGCTTCCGCGATGGAAGGCTTCCTAGAAGATATTTTTCGCGCCAATAGCTCTTATCAAGACGATCCGATCAAAGCCCGTCAAACGACAGCCAGGGAATTGCTCGACATTGGAGCCAGGAAGATTGATCAACAATTGACCGATGTGCCGGAAGCGAAGCTTAGAATCCTGAGTACGCTGGGAACGATGTATGCCGATCTGGGTCTGGCAGATGAGGCAGTCAGCCAGCAACGCAAGAAAGTCGATCTGGCCCGCAGTCGTTATGGCAAAGATTCGTTGGAGGTTGCTGGACCCTTGATCGATCTCGGGAGCGCCCTGCACTCATCAAGCTCCGTGGGCGACAGGGAGGGCGTACTGCTGGAGGCGAAGCGCATTCTCGACGAGCATCATGATTTCACCTCAAAAGAGCGCGCAGATCTTTCGATGCAGATGGCGCAGCACTACGAAAGCTCGGATCTGCAGAAGGCCCTGCAGTATGCGCGAGAGTCAGTCGATGTCTATCGGCACTATCCAACCTCGCCGATGCTGGCCGAGGCGCTGTACGAGGAAGCCATTCTGCTTCCAATGATGGGACGGTCGCGCGAGGCAGAACCGCTCCTCCAGGAAGCGATTCAACTCTCGGCCAAGCTTGAAGGAGACCCTAACGCTAGCTTGGCGCGCTTCTATGCTTACCTTGGCCAGACGCAGCAAGACTTGACGGAGTTCGCAGCCGCCGATGAAAGCCTCCGGAAAGCGCTACAGGCGGCCCGCAAGCTGAATGGCGAAGACCACGTCGACACGCTGGAGACGGAATTGCGCCTGGGAGCATTTCTGAGTGCGACCTCGCGTACGACAGAGGGCCTAGAGCATATCGAGCGTGCGCAACAAATCCTGTTGCGTACCCATCGCGACGACGATCCTTTTTTCGCGCCGCAGGTTTATCTCGAATATGGACGTTCCCTTGCACATGCCGGGCGGTGGGAGGAAGGCCTGACCTACGTTGAGAAGGCCGTTAAGAATCGCCGCAAGAATCGGCCCGGGACCCGCTATCTCGCGCAGATGCTCTATCTGCAGGCTTCGATTCTCACGGATATGGGTCACTACGCTGAGGCTGGACGGCTGCTGGACGAGGCCGACGCTATCGCGAAAAAGGTCAATTACCCGACACCCTACATCGCAGCGGACGAACGCGCCAGACTGTTGATCGCAACGGGCCGCAACGGAGAGGCAGATTCGGCACTAGACACCTTTCATCCAATGGCACCGCCAGCGGGCGCATTGGAACTGGACTCCCTGAAGTTGCTGGTGTCGCGGGCGGAGACTGCTTTAGCACGTGGTGACGCCGAGTCAGCGAGCCGGCTGGCGGAGGAGGTTACGCAGGAGCTTGCAGCCAGCACGGCCAGGGATTACCTGAAATGGCTTGAAGCTCGTGCTGTCTTGGTGCAAGGTCGGGCGGACCTGCAACTCGGTCATCCCTCCAATGCGCTGCCCCGGCTGCAACGAGCCATTGAGCTGCGGCAGAGTGCCGTCGATGCCACAAGTCCCCTATTGGCCATAGCACAGATTGGATTGGCCGATTGTTACCTGGATCTGGGTAATAAAGCCAAGGGCGTTGATTTAGCCAGGATCGCCAAACATGCTTTCAGTTCACATCGCGAACTTGGAAGCCAGTATCTGCAACCTTTGCAGTCCCTTGAGAGACGTCTCCACCAAGCAGCCCTCACGCCCAGTCATAGCTGAGCGTACTCCCTGGCCTGAACTTTTTTGTTTCGCTTTGTCGTGTTCTGTCCTCCGTCTCCGATCTCCTCTAATAGACTCCGGGCCTCTCAGGTCATATCGGGGAAGTGGCTGAGAGGCTCCGGTTTTGTGCCGGGGAGATGAGGAATGGAGTTCTTACCAAAAACTCTCGCAATCGCGGGGTACACCTTATTGTTGGGCATTGCTGCTCGCGCCCAGATGATCGACAACACTCAAGCCACCAACAAGGCGAGTGCAGGAATCAACAAATCGTTGGTTGACGAGGTCGGAGCAGGCCGCGGCAGCGTCATGGTGCCGGGATCGTCGCTGTTTATTATTAGCCGAGATCCGTTCCGTTCGATTCGCCGCGGACGGCAGTTGTTCCAACGAAAATTTACCCAGGCGCAAGGTCTGGGCCCCAATGAAGGCGATGGTGTCGGTGATCTGAATAGCAACGTCGCGATCGGCGCCGGCTTTTCGGATAGCTGCGCCGGGTGCCATAGTCGCCCGCGCGGCTCGGCAGGGTCTGGAGGGAATGTCGCGACTCGTCCCGACAGCCGGGATGCTCCACATCTGTTCGGACTGGGTCTGAAAGAAATGCTCGCCGACGAGATGACGACCGACCTTCGGACCACGCGCGACCTAGCCGTGAAGCAAGCCCAGCAGAAAAAGAGACCTGTCATACTGAGGCTCCGCAGCAAGGGAGTGCAGTTCGGCAGCATCACCGCAAACCCTGATGGAACAGTCGATACCTCGCAGGTCTCCGGTGTAGATACTGATCTGCGAATCAAGCCCTTCATGGCCGAAGGGTCCGTCATCTCCATGCGCGAGTTTATTGTTGGAGCTCTACATAAGGAAATGGGATTGGAAGCCTCCTCAGATCCCGATCTGATTACCGCCAGTTCCGGCGGAAGAGTGGTTACGCCAGCAGGCATGGTACTGGACGGATCGAAAGACAAGATCACGCCGCCGCCAACTCCCGATGCACAGAACGGGAACGAGATCGACGCCGCCCTTGTAGATCACCTTGAGTTCTACCTGCTGAATTACTTCAAACCGGCTCACCATCAGCAGAACGATGCTACCCAGAGGGGACGAGCTGTCTTTGATCGGATCGGTTGCGGCTCTTGTCACATTTCAGACATGACCATCAATCATGACCGCCGCGTCGCGGATGTGGAGACCGATTACGACCCGGTGAATGGTGTATTCAACAGTCTTTTTGCGACGGCCAGTCCGCTATTTGCCACGAAAGATGATGGCAGCGGATTCCCGTTGCTGAAGCAGCCCTCGGGAAATCCTTTCGTCGTAAAAGACATCTACACCGACTTCAAGCGCCACGACCTTGGAACGAATTTCTACGAGCGCAACTGGGACGGCACGCTGCAAACCCAATTCCTGACGCGGCCATTGTGGGGCGTCGGCAGCACGGGACCGTATGGCCATGATGGTCGGAGTATGACGCTGAACGACGTCATTCTGCGCCACGGAGGCGAGTCTTTGAATTCGCGTAATGCCTTTGCAGCCTTGCCCTGGTATGCCCAGCAAAGCGTGATCGCGTTTCTGAATTCACTGGTGCTGTTTCCTCCGGATGACACCACCTCCAATCTTGATCCGGCAAATCCTACAAAGCCGAACTTCCCGCAATATGGTCACGGCAGCATCAAGCTGACGGTGCTGTTTAACGATCCGACGGATCCGGAATAGCGTACGACCACGACCGTATGGGAGTTCTTGGGAGAGTTCCCGGCCCTGGTGTGCTCGGCGGGGTCACTCTAGTGATCGGAGTTCTTCCTGCTGAGAGATACTGCAGCAAGAAATCGAATCGCTAACTAGTTGAGACTCAGCGGCTTATCTAGATCATGTGATTTCCATCACACCCCCCTGTGAACCTACGTCCCGACAGAACTATGCCCCTTCGTTCATCCTCTATCTATCGCAGGACCACGCCAGTGGTTCCCGTCGAGAAAACTGAACGGGGGATTTCATGAAGCGTAAGTTCAAGACCATGGACGGCAACGAGGCCGTCGCTCATGTAGCTTATGGGGTCAGCGAAGTCATTGCCATCTACCCGATCACCCCTTCATCTCCGATGGGCGAATGGGCCGATCAGTGGGCGTCAGAAGCCGTGCCCAACGCCTGGGGAAGCATTCCGCACGTGGTCGAGATGCAGAGTGAAGGCGGGGCGGCCGGCGCCGTGCATGGCGCCCTCCAGACCGGTTCTCTTGCCACGACCTTCACGGCATCGCAGGGATTGCTGTTGATGATCCCCAACATGAACAAGATTGCCGGCGAACTGACGCCGGCGGCTTTTCATGTTTCGGCGCGCACCGTTGCTACCCACGCGCTCTCGATTTTCGGCGATCACTCCGACGTGATGTTCTGCCGTACCACCGGGTGGGCCATGCTCTGCTCGAATTCGGTGCAGGAAGCGATGGACCTGGCACTGATCGCACACTCCGCTTCGCTCGAGACTCGCATTCCGTTCCTGCACTTCTTCGACGGATTCCGCACTTCGCACGAAGTCAGCAAGATCGAAATGCTGAACGAAGACGACATGCGGGCCATGATCAACATGGATCGCGTGATCGAGCATCGCCAGCGCGCGCTCTCTCCGGATCATCCAGTATTGCGCGGCACGGCGCAGAATCCCGACGTCTTCTTCCAGATCCGCGAGACGGCAAACAAGTATTACGACGACGCGCCTGCCAAGGTGCAAGCCGTGATGAACAAGTTCGCCGAGATCGTTGGACGGTCGTATCACCTTTTCGATTACGTCGGCGCTCCCGACGCCGAACGCGTGATCGTGATGATGGGTTCGGGCGCGGAGATTGCGCACGAGACGGTTGACTATCTCAATGCTCACGGGGAGAAGGTGGGTGTCCTGAAGGTTCGCTTGTATCGCCCATTCTGCGTGAAGTCATTCATGGAGGTTTTGCCTGCCACCGTCCGAAAGATCGCCGTGCTTGATCGCACGAAGGAGTCCGGTGCGATCGGCGAACCTCTGTATCTCGATATCGTCGGCGCGCTGAATGAAGGATTGAAGCTGGGATACGGGAGGCACGCTCGCTCCGCTCGCGGGGCGGACGAAAGCATCAGTCCCTACACAGTCGTCGGTGGACGCTACGGCCTATCGTCTAAAGAATTCACGCCCGCTATGGTCAAGGCTGTGTATGACAATCTAAAGAAGCCACAGCCGAAAGACCATTTCACGGTTGGGATCAACGATGACGTCACTCACACCAGCCTCGAATACGATGCCACATTCTCGACGGAACCCGACAGCGTGGTACGCGCCATGTTCTACGGGCTCGGAGCCGACGGCACGGTAGGAGCGAACAAGAACTCAATCAAGATCATCGGTGAGAACACGGACAATTACGCCCAAGGATACTTCGTCTACGACTCGAAGAAATCGGGCGCAATGACGGTCTCCCACCTGCGCTTCGGACCGCAGCCGATCAAGTCAAGCTACCTCGTTTCGAAAGCGAACTTTGTCGCCTGCCACCAGTGGATCTTCCTCGAGCGGTACGACATGCTCAGTTCCCTGGTGGAAGGCGGCGTCTTCCTGCTTAACAGCCCGTTTGGTAAAGACGAAGTGTGGGATCACCTGCCGCGCGAAGTGCAGCAACAACTCATCGCGAAAAAAGCGCGGTTCTATGTGATTGACGCCTATCAGGTCGCCAAAGATGCCGGCATGGGCTCGCGCATGAACGTCATCATGCAGGTATGCTTCTTCGCGATCTCGAAAGTTCTTCCGGGCGACGAAGCGATCGAGGCGATCCGTCAGTCGATCCGCGATACTTACGGCCGCAAGGGCGAGGAAGTGGTCAAGAAGAACATGCTCGCAGTTGACGAGAGCCTCTCTCATCTGTTCGAGGTAAGGGTCCCGGCAACTGTTACGAGCAAGGTCGAACTCCCGCCGGTATTCCCGGGGGCCCCTAAATTCGAGCGCGAAGTGCTGGGCACCATATACGCGGGAAAAGGCGACGAACTTCCGGTGAGCGCCTTCTCTTGCGATGGCACCTTTCCGACCGCCAGTGCGCAGTGGGAAAAGCGGAACCTCGCTCTGGAAATCCCAGCGTGGGATTCGAAGATCTGCATCCAGTGCGGCAAGTGCACCATGGTCTGCCCGCATGCAGTCATTCGAATCAAGGTGTATGACAGCAAGGAGCTGGACAGCGCTCCGTCAACATTCAAGTCGTGTGAAGTGCGTGATAAGGAATGGGCGGGTATGAAGTACACCATCCAGGTCGCACCTGAAGATTGCACGGGATGCGGCGTCTGCGTCGACATCTGCCCGGTCAAGAACAAGAGCGAAGTGCGGCTGAAAGCCATCAACATGGTTCCTCAGCCTCCGCTGCGAGCGCCGGAAAAAGAGAATTGGGAATTCTTTCTGAAGATCCCCGACCTCGATCGGCGCAAGATCAAGGTCAGCACGATTCGCCAGCAACAGGTGCAGGAGCCTCTGTTCGAGTTCTCCGGTGCCTGTTCGGGATGCGGCGAGACGCCTTATGTGAAGCTGGTCTCGCAACTCTTCGGCGACCGCGCCGTGGTGGCGAACGCCACAGGCTGCTCGTCCATCTACGGCGGCAACCTGCCGACGACCCCCTGGGCGAAGAATGCCGACGGCCGGGGTCCGGCGTGGTCGAACTCGCTGTTCGAAGATAACGCTGAATTCGGCCTTGGTTTCCGCGTCTCCATCGACAAGCAAACCGAGTACGCGCAAGAACTCGTGCGGCGTCTGGCTGACGATATTGGCGAGAATCTTGCCACGGCCTTGCTGACAGCCAAGCAAAAAGACGAGTCCGACATCTACGACCAGCGCCAGCGCGTGGACTTGCTGAAAGAAAAACTACAGAAAGTCCACAAGCTCGAAGCCAAGCAACTTCTCGCCGTCGCCGACATGCTCGTGAAGAAAAGTGTCTGGATCATCGGTGGTGACGGATGGGCTTACGACATCGGCTACGGCGGTCTCGATCACGTGCTCGCCAGTGGACGCAATGTCAACCTGCTTGTTCTTGACACCGAGGTCTACTCCAACACTGGAGGCCAGGCGTCAAAGTCCACACCACGTGGCGCAGTTGCGAAGTTCGCCGCCGGAGGCAAGCCGGGTCCGAAAAAAGATCTGGGGCTGATGGCCATGACCTACGGCAACGTCTATGTCGCCAGCGTCGCCATGGGCGCGAAAGACGAGCACACGTTGAAAGCTTTTCTCGAGGCTGAAGCCTATGACGGACCGAGCATCATCATCGCTTACTCGTCCTGCATCGCCCACGGCATCGATATGACGACCTCGATGAGCGATCAGAAAGTTGCAATCGAGTCCGGTCAATGGTTGCTATATCGGTACAACCCCGAGAAGGCCGCCATCGGCGAGAACCCGCTCTCTCTCGACTCACGTGCGCCCACGCGCAAAGTGCAGGAGTATCTGCTGCAACAAACGCGGTTCAAGATGCTGACGAAGAGCAAACCGGAGGATGCCGAGCGCTTGTGGAAGGAAGCCCAGAAAGACGTCGAGAAGCGCTTCCACATGTACGAATACATGGCCGCACGCAAGCCGGAACAGGCTGCTGCGCCGAAGGAAGTGCCGCCCACGGCGGCGCCTGCAAAACCGAACCCGGTGGGCACAACAAAATAAGGTATTCCGGAAAGAGAATGCGGTGAACCTAGGAACCAACCTAAGGAGAAAGCGATGATTGACCTCAGCACAACGTATCTCGGCCTGAAACTAGCGAACCCTCTGGTCGTCTCGGCTTCCCCGCTCTCCCGCGACGTCGACGGCATCTGCCGCCTTGAGGATGCCGGTGCGGCTGCAGTCGTGCTGTATTCGCTGTTTGAAGAACAACTCCGCCAGGAAGAGATCGACTTGCAATACCATCTCTCTGCCGGGACCGAGAGCTTCGCCGAATCGCTCACTTACTTCCCGCAGGCGAGCGAGTTCCACACCGGGCCAGAAGGGTACCTTAATCACATCCGCAAAGCGAAAGCGTCCGTCCGTATTCCCATCATCGCCAGTCTCAACGGCTCGACCCTCGGTGGATGGACCAAGTTCGCCGGCGAAATCGAGCGCGCGGGTGCCGATGCCATTGAGTGCAACATCTACAACATCCCGACGGATGCGAAACTGACGGCGGCGGATATCGAAAAGACCTATCTCGACATCGTGCGTGCCGTGAAGGGCACGGTTACGATTCCCGTTGCGGTAAAGCTCAGCCCATTCTTCAGCAACTTCAGCAACGTAGCGCATCGATTCGTCGAAGCCGGTGCCGACGGCCTGGTACTTTTCAACCGCTTTTATCAGCCGGACATCGATCTCGAGGAATTGGAGATCCGCCCTAATGTTCTGCTGAGTTCGCAGCAGGCGCTGCGTCTGCCGCTCACCTGGATCGGAATTCTCTACGGCAAAGTCAAGGCAAGCCTGGCTGCCACCGGTGGCGTTCACACCGCCGAAGACGTGGTGAAACTGCTGATGGTCGGCGCGAACATCACAATGCTCTGTTCGTCCTTGATGCGGCATGGCATCAACCATCTGCGTCACGTTGAGCGCGAACTGCGCGAGTGGATGGAAGAGCACGAATACGAATCGGTGCAGCAGATGCAGGGCAGCATGAGCCAGACCAAGTGCGCGGATCCGTCCGCGTTTGAGCGCGCCCAGTACATGCGCGCCGTGAAGGGTATGACGCACATCCACATGGCCGGATGGCGCTAATGGAAAGATTGGAAGGGCGCGGCGATAAGCCGCGACGCACGGGCCACTATATAGAGATTGGGCTTTAGCCCCTGAGGGTACTATTGTGTCACTCTTTCATTCGCCCGGAGTCATCTTTCACGAGCATAGCCTTCAAGCACCTTCTTCACCCACAACCGAATCCGCTCTCGACCATGCCCGCCGCGAGCGCCGTCGCGCTTTGATTCTTCCGCGCGAACATGGCGCCTGGGGCCTGCTCCTGGTCCCGATGGTCACGGGGGCCGGTGTTGCCTTCCATCAGGCGAGCCACATCTTCCCCCTGATCCTTCTCCTGACCGCAGCTCTGGCGCTCTTCTGGCTGCGGACCCCACTTGAATCTCTTATCGGCACCTCGGCCATGCGTGCGCAGACGCTGGAAGAGTCGCACACCCTGCGCTCAGTGATTGTATTGTTGGCGGGAGTTGCCGCGGTCGCGCTGGCAGGGCTTCTTTGGGCAGGCAGAAACGCTGATCTCTGGCCGCTGGGCGCGGCAGTCGCGGCCGCATTTGTTGCCCAGGCGACTCTCAAGAAACTCGGCCGCCGTACACGCATGCTCTCTGAGATGGTCGGCACCATCGGCCTCGCAGCGGCCGCGCCCGCTGCCTATTACGTGATCACGGGAGAGTTCAACACGACTGCATGGACCCTCTGGCTCGCCAACATCCTCTTCGCCGGAGACCAGATCCACTACGTCCAGTTGCGAATCCACACGGCGAAAATTCAGGGATTCCGCGCCAAACTCGCTCGTGGCTGGGCCTTCGCCTTGGGGCAGGCATTGATGACCGCGATCATCACACTAGCCTGCATGTCGCGTCTGATGCCCCCGATTGCCTCGTTGGCCTTCGCTCCACTTCTTTTCCGTGGATGGTTCTACTTCATCCAGGAACCGACGCAACTCATAGTTCGGCGTTTGGGCTGGAGCGAACTCAAACACGCCACAGCGTTCTGCGTGCTGCTGATCGCGACTTTCATCCTGGCAAGGTGACCGCATTCACCTCAGCGTCCCGAGAGTTGAGGTCCAAAAGAATCCCAGGGACAGCGGCTGAACACCGCCGTACCTGGGAAGAATGCTCGCGTGAATCTTCGTCTGCTTTAGAAGATGAGTTTCCCTCCAAACTGCAGACGCCGCCGGCCGATGCCGTCGGTGATGATGTTGGCGCTCCCGAAGTTGCTGTCGCCGCCGTTAGGGTTAAAAGCCAGGCTGCCGAACTGGTTGTCTCCGCCGACGTTCGCGGCATTCACATTGACGTTCGGAATACCGAGCCACTGGTGGTTGAACAAGTTGAACGCCTGGGCCTGCAACTGGAACGTGAGACGCTCCGTAATTCGCGTATTCTTAAACACCGCCAGATTCATCGTGTTGATGGGCTGGCCACGCTGTGTATTTCGGCCCACTCCGAGGAAGGGCGAACCGAAGAATTTCTCTGCATTCACGTCGTTAACGATCCAATGGACCTGGCTGAGGCTCGTCGGAGCACCCGTGGTTAGATTCGTGATGCCGCAATCCGCGGCGGTGGCATCGCCGCAGACCCCCACAGAGTTGAAGGCCGCGCTTGCGTTGCCCAGGATGGGCCGGCAAGTGTCAAGCGTACCACCGGTGAAGTCCGTGGGATCGCACAATCCTTGACCGGAGTTCTGCACGGCCGTCCATGGCTGACCACTGGTGTAACGATACGTGCCGTTGATCTGCCAACCGCCGAGCAGGTGCCCTACCAGGCCAGACTGCTGGTGGCGGAACGGCAAGTCGTAAACCCACAGCAAGCCCAGCACGTGCGGATAATCGTAGCTGCTAACGGCACGTTCCGCCTTGCTCACGTCAAACGGGCTCTGGGCGAGGTTGAAGAGCGTCCCCAGGCCAGAGAGCGACGAGAACGCCTCGGAGGCGTTGTCAATCGTCTTGCTGAAAGTGTAGGAGATCTGTCCGGTAAATCCATGCCAGTTCTGCAACCGGAATTGGGTCTGCAGGCCGTGATAGATGGAGTATCCGGTGTTGGCATACTGAATCACGCGGCTGTAGTTGCAGTTTGCGTACCCCACGGGATTGCCGAACTGATCGGTTCCAGTGGACCCGGGTGCGCCGGGAGTCGTGCATGCGGTCAGACCCGCAGGGACAAAATTGCCGAAGCCGTTGCTGGTCAGCGCCAGGACATCGGGGTTGCCGTTGATCTCCTGGAAATTACCCACACCGTGATTGCCTACGTAGCGAACTTCGGCCGCCATCTTGCTGCCGATTTGTCGTTGAACTCCCAGGTTCCATTGCTCGGAATAGGGATTGCGGAAGTTGTTGCCGAACTGAAGTTCGGTGGCGAAACCTGGATTGCCTTTCGACGCCAACGGAAAGAGCGCCGCGCCGATGCTGGCACCATCCAGGGTGGGGATATTAGGCAAGCCTGCGGGTGCCCCGGTTGAGTCCGTGATGGTGGCAAGATTGGTAAACGGAGAAGTTCCGCCGATATTGCTTTGCAGGTTGTAGTAGCTGACATCGTATGCAATCCGGAAGCCGCCGCGAACGACCGTCTGATCTGTCCCGAGCAGACTCGGCAGGATATGCGGCGTCCAGGCAAAGCCGACTACCGGTCCGAAATTCTTGTAGTGGTTGGGAATGTGCGGCACCGTGGTCAGGCTCAACGGCAGCGACTGATCCCAGAGAGCGTTCGGTCCCTGTTCTCGCGCTACGCTCTCATCGTGCAGCAGGTTTCCGGCTTGCTGATAGAACTCCCAGCGCAACCCGAGATTGACGGTCAGGTTGTCCTTGAGCCTCCAGTCGTCCTGGAAGTACAACGCGACATCATTCTCCTTGAAGCGCAGCACATTCTCCCCGTATGCGACCTGTGTTTGCAGGGGGGCATTCTGGATGAAAGAGTTGAAGTCGGGATAGATGAAGAACCCATTCTCCTCGAACAGTCCGTAGTTCGGGGAGCGTTGCCTATCATAGGACCCGCCCCATTTCATCACGTGCCTTCCATGAACGAAAGAGGCGTTGTCTTGCACTTCGTAGACGTTGATGATGCGGCCTTGAGGAAATACGAGCAACTGGCCGACACCCAACACCGTAGGATCAAGAATAGCTATCTGGGGCGGACAGGCACCCTGATTCGCCAGCACGCAGGTGGGGAACCCGCCGCCATCGAACTTCGATAGCGCACGCGAGTAGCTGAATCGAACCTGATTCAGCAGTGAAGGGCTGAATGTATGAGTCAGGTCCAGGCCGACTTGCTGGTTGCGACCATAAACCGTGTAGATTTGTCCCTGTGCGCCGGCCGCTCCGCCGATCGGGAGGTTTGACTGCCCTTGCTGCTGGAATAAGTAGCGCCCGAAGAAGCGATCCTTGCTGGTGAGCTGAACATCAATACGTCCCGTTCCCTCGTAGTCGTTGAACGGCTGGGTAAGAGAACGCGTCAGATTGCCCATCTCAACGGGAATGGTTACATTGGTGGGTCCAGTGACGCTTACGTTCTGAATGTTGCTGAAGGTTGGGTTCCCGATATTCAGCGTTGCCGGGCCCCACTGCGCCAAGGCAGCAACCGCGGGAGAGTTGGGAAACGCTGTCTGCAATTGTTGAATTCCCGTTGCATCCGGGGTCAAGGCTCCATTGGAAAAGATTGGCGCGCCCGCAGACCGGTTACGCTGGAAATTGCCCGATCCGAAGAACCATATTTTGTCGCGCTTGATCGGGCCCCCCATGGTCCCGCCGAATTGGTTCTGAACATACTGCGGGACGACGGGCTTGGTGCAGCCCGTGCTCGGATTTACTCCGGGTGGACAAAAACCAAATAGCGAACTCTTCTCCTGGTTCTGCAGAGAATCAAAGTGGTTGCCCTGCCAGAATTCGTAGCCCGTGCCGTGAAACTGATTTGTGCCACCCTTGGTGACGTAGTTCACGACACCACCCATGTTACGGCCGTATTCGGCATCGAAGTTGGTGACGACCTGCAACTCGGAGATTGCATCCGGATTGCCGAAGAAGAATGACGGGCCACCGATCGTGTTGTCATTGTTGTTCTGGCCATCCAGCTGAAAATTGTTTGAGCGTCCACGCTGGCCGTTGATGGAAAGGGCGGCCCCGTTCGTATTTTCAAAGCCGCCGCTGCCCACGGTAGCCACGCCAGGCGTAAACAGTACGAAGGAGTCATACGTATTGCCAAGCGGCACGTTTGCCACTTCCTTAGGGGTGAAGGTCGCGGATATCTGGTCGGTCGTGCGCTCGACAATTGGCGCGGCCCCTTCGACAGTGACGACCTCGGTGGTATTCCCCACATTTAGGCGGACACTTCCAAGAGACGAGTCCTTGCCCACTGCGACTACGACGTTTGCCGCGGAATACTGGGAAAACCCTTGCGCTGAAACTGTGACTTTGTAATTGCCCGGTGGCAGTAACGGGAGTTGGATGACTCCGCCATTGGAACTGGTGGTGTTGAATACACGGTTGGTCTCTTTTTGTGTGGCTTGTACATCTGCGCCGGTAACCACCGCACCCTGCGGATCCAGAACAGTGCCGGAAATCGAGCCGGTCACAATGCCTTGTCCGAACGCCAGTTCGGCAGCCAAGAGCAACATGACAACGGCTACGGCTGCTCTCTTATAGTCAAAAAACATATCCGCCATGAAGGCCTCCAAATACAGATTGTGTGGAGTCGCAATTCCTAAGCAGAATCGAACACCCAGACTGAAAGCAAGCAGTGCAAGACGGTCGCCAAAGCCGCTCAGGAGGCCATCGCGAACACGTTTCAACGCCAGCGTTAGACGCAAACATTCGAGACGATTTGTTGCAGACCTTCCCTGTTGGCTGAGGACAATCCCTTTGCCCAGTTCATAAGAATCGTTTACACGACGTGAACCCAACCGGCTCATGAAGTAGCCCGTTGCAATCACCATGCGGACTGTCGCAGGAAGGACAGAGATCAGCAGTTCCCGGGTGTTATCTCAATGATCTGGAACGTTACCGGTTGATCTCCGCATGCGGAGACTTAACACCTGCGAACATTCGCGTCACACAAATACTGTTCCTAAATGCTGCATTGTTGATCTCTGTTATGACGAGCGAATCGCCGGTGGCAACAGGAATGGAACTTGGCGACATAGCAACTCGTCTCACTCTCTCCAAGAAACGGTAGAGGTGGAAAACGGAAATATGAAAGTCCGTACGCGGAAGGATGGAATTAAGGATGGCTCGGCATCTACTGCTTTTGTCGTGCGGCGGGGAACTCCTCGGCCAGGAATGCATCGATTTGTTCATGAACCGCAGTCGGACACTCCAGATAGGTGAAATGCCCGCAATTTTTCAGGGTAATCAGCTGTGCATCAGGTATCGCCCGAGCAATGTGCTCAGCCGATGACGCGGGAATAAACTCGTGATCACCGGAGAGCACCAGCGTTGGGACCTTTAGGCTTTTGACTTGCGGCAGCAGGTCGAAGTCGGGATTTGCCCATGTATCTTGCATCAAACGATCTTCAACGGCTCTCGCCTTCAGCACGCCCACCTTTGTAAAGCTCGCGTGCATCCTTGCAATCAGTTTCTCGTAGTCCTCTTGACGCGCTAGCGCCGTCTTGAAGTGAATGCGGTAGTAATTTGTCACAGCTTCGGGATCACCTTCTTTATAAGCGACAGTCTCGGCGATGGCTTTCTTCTGAGCGACAGCTTCCGCTCGCTTCTCGAGCCACTCCTTCCTCAATTGCAGATAATCCTCTCTGGAAGCTGGCCCCGGATTCATCAAAATCAGATGAGAAACGTGTTGCGGATATTTGAGAGCATACCCGAGCGCAAGTACCGTACCCCAAGAATGCCCGAGCAATATCACGGAATCGAGGTGAAAGTACTGCCTCACCTTCTCCATATCGGTGATATCGGAGGCGAGCGTGACGTCTTCGGGCTGAACGTGGACGGCGGATTTCCCGCGTCCACGCTGATCGTAATAGATGAGGTGAAAGGAATCGGCAAGGCGATCCATCTCGGGCAGAAGATAGCTTTGATCAAAATCCGGACCACCGTGTAAGACAATGATCGCCGGCCCTTCGCCTACCTCGCGCGCATAGAGCTCCGCGCCTCCAACCGGCACCCGGGTCTCACGTACCAATTTGCTCAATTGGGCGTAAGCCGGCCTGCAGAGACTTGAAGCTAAACTGGCGCACAGCAGAAGGGTGAGAGCAGAAACCCGATTCATACTCATCGCGTAACCTAATCTACTCACTGGGAATCGATGGCCTACGGAACGAGCACCGCCGCCCCATCGACCGCGTCTTTCTTCACCGCTATCAGAGCCTCATTCGCCTGATCGAGTGGGAACACCGTCACCTTAGGACGCAAACCTATTTCTGCCGCAAGCGCGAGGAAGTCTCTCGCGTCAGCACGCGTCATATTCGCCACGCTGCGTATCTGGCGCTCACCCCAAAGCAGCGTGTCATAGTCGAACTGCGGCATGCGATCGAGATGAATCGCATTGATCGCCGCTACTCCACCCTTTCTCAAGCTTGAGAGCGCTGCGAGAACCACATCGCCACTCGGCGCAAAAGTAACGGCACGATCGAGTTCGATTGGCGGTTTGTCTGTCTCAGTGCCAACCCAGGTCGCACCCATGGACTCCGCCAGTTCACGATGTGACTTGCCACGAGTAGAAACATACACATCACAATTCCAGGCCTGCAGGACGGCTATGGCAAGATGCGCGGATGCGCCAAAACCAAACAGACCGACGCGTTCACCGCGCTCCACACCCGCCACACGCAGGCTGCGAAATCCGATGATGCCTGCGCACAACAGCGGAGCAGCGTGCAAATCATCAAGTGCATTGGGGAGGGAGAATACAAAGTCAGCGCGAGCGAACGCGTACTCGGCATAACCACCCGCGACGGTGTACCCGGTGAATGTAGGTGAGTCACACAGATTCTCGAGACCCTTCAGACAATATGGACATGTACCATCCGTGCCGCCCACCCAGGACACTCCGACACGCGAGCCCAGAGGAATCTCTGCCGTGGCGCCATCGATGACCTCGCCCACGATCTGATGGCCGGGTATGATCCTCAACTGCTTCGGCGGCAAATCACCTTCGACGATGTGGAGATCGGTGCGGCACACGCCACAAGCGCGGACGCGCAGCAGCACATGTCCGGCTCGCACACGGGGATCAGCGACATCAACAATCTGAAGAGGACGTTCTGAAATGGGGGCAGACGCGGCGAGGATTGCAGCTTTCATGGCGGATCACTGGCTGCCAAGAATCAGACCTGAGAGGAGAGTACCACCTCTGCCGGATCCCGAACCAATGTCACTTTATGTCGGTTCCAGCCAACGGGCCGGCACGCCAACCGCTGGTGCGATGCTCGCTGCAGGATGCGCTCGCCCGTTGTGGTGCGCTGGGTCGCGAACACGGTTGTGGACTGTGCACCATATTGCTGCGATTTGTCTTGACTTTCGGGATAAACGAAAGTAATAGTGTTAACTCGTAATAATACGAAAGCCGCACATTGGAGGGTGTTATGCGTGTCTGCCGCAGTTTGGTTGCGTCCCTGTTGAAGTGCGCCTTTGCATTGATATACGCGGGTGTGGCCACATGTGCGTTTGGGCAGGCGAGTTATACGGCGCAGGTCCGAGGTGTTGTGAAGGATCAGAGCGGCGCAATGATCACGGATGCCATGGTCACGATTACCAATGATGCAACGGGCATCTCGAACACGGCGCATAGTGACGCGAACGGCTTGTACATCCTGACAGGGCTGCGTCCCGCGGTGTACACGATCAAAGCGGACAAGACCGGGTTTCGCGCCGCCGAGCAGAAGAATGTAGTGCTGCAAGTCGATCAGCAGACGACGATTGATTTTGAGATGCACCCACTAGGTGTGAGCACCACAGTGGAGGTCACCGAAGCTGCTCCGTTGCTCGACACCGAGAACGCGGCGATCGGGACGGACGTAACGAACGAATACGTGCGCGACATTCCACTGTACGGTCGTAACCCGTTTGGACTCGTCTTTCTCGCGGGTGGGGTGACAGAGACCACGGGTTCAGATCTCGGCTATCCTGCCGGTACCAACTTTGTCTCTAACGGCCAGCGTAACGCCACCGCCCAGATTACTCTCGATGGAAGTCCTCTCAGCGCACCGGAACAGGGCGAGGGAGGCAACTCCAATGTTTACTACCAGCCATCGGTCGAGATCGTGCAGGAATTCAAGGTTCAGAACAACAGTTTTTCGGCCGAGTTCGGAAACAACGGCGGCACCATTGTCAACATGGTGCTGAAGCAAGGTGGTAACGCATTCCATGGAAGCGGGTGGTGGTACGGGCAGCGATCCAACTTCGATGCTCGCGACTTTTTCAACACCGGAGAAAAACCGGACCATGTGCGGGATCAATATGGCTTCTCGCTCGGCGGTCCGATCATTAAGAATAAGACCTTCTTTTTCGTTGACTTTGAAAAGGTTCGCCAGCAAGATCCGGTCAACCTCGTGGGAAGAGTCCCAACCGACCTGGAACGTAGCGGTGATTTCTCACAGAGCCCAGCAAACCTACCCAAGGACCCTGCCGACGACCCCGATGGCTTGTCGGTGGATGCGGGTATCTACGATCCATGTGCGGGAAACCAGCTATCGCTGACTCCTTGTGCGCACGATAAATTCGCAGGGAACGTAATTCCCTCCACCAAAATCGATTCCATCGGGCAGGCTCTGTTGAACCTGTATCCGCATGAAAACATTCCCGATGCGGTGTATCCGAACCCAAACTGGCGCAAAGTCATTGTCAGCAGTGCTCCGGCCTGGCAGTTCGATGCCAAAGTGGATCATCAGTTCACGAGCAAGCACAGAATTGCCGGACGTTACAGCCGGCATCATGATGATTCCACCGTGCCGACGGTAATAGGGAGCGATCAGGGCGATGGCTTGACTTCCTTCACGAACGTGCAGAACGGGGGTCTGGAGTACAACTGGTCGGTTACATCGACTGCACTTCTGACCAGCCGCTTCAGCGTAGACCGCGTGAATCAACCGGTGGCCAACAACAAGTACCCAACGCTGAGTTCCGTAGGCTTGTCGCCGGATCTTGCCGCCAACGGCCTCGACCGCATGATCACAATCGGTGTTGACGATCCTTTCCTTTCACTGTTTACGCAATGCTGTGTGGATACGCACTTTGCTCATACGCTTTACAGTTACTCGGCTGGGTTGCAGTGGGTGAAGGGAAGACATTCGATCAAGATCGGCGGAGAGCAGCGCATCTTCTTCAATAACTTCTGGCAACCTGACAATCCCACCGGCATCTTTAGCTTCTCTCGCGATGTAACTACCTCACAGCCTAACAACGGCTTGGGCGACGATGATCATCGGCAGGGAAACCCGTTTGCAACGATCCTGCTGGGGTATCCTCATGATGCCTCCGTTCACATCGTTCCTGCAGTGGCAGATAAATCGAAAGAGACCGCCTTCTACGTGCAGGACGATTGGAAGGTTACGCCCAGGTTGACGGTAAATATCGGCTTACGGTACGAGTGGAGCACGCCCTACAACGAGCGCTACAACCGGCTCCAATTCAATGACTTCACCGGGGACACAGGAATTAGTATTCCGTATGACCGGGATGGTACTGGCACATTTCCTCAGTTTGGGCAAATTGGGGAGATCAGGGGAACCTCGTTGTTTCCCACCTCTGGGCACCGCAACTCTCCTGTAGACCGAAACAACTTTGCGCCGCGTCTGGGATTCGCATATCAACTCGCGAATAACACGGTGGTGCGGGGTGGCGTAGGAATGTTCTATGGAATGAACGTGGCCACCAACTTTCAGTACGCTGGGCCCGCTTTTGCCAAGACAGCGCAGATGTACTTCAGCAAAAACAACTTCGACACTCAATTCGCGTGCCTTGGGCCTTCAAACATCCAGACGAATTGTTCGAGTCCATTCCCCGGGGGCCTGGCGCCACCGCAAGGCACCAAATATGGAGACCTGGCGCAATGGGGTTTCGGCAATTCGAGCGACCTGGACACCGGCACGGTACGCAGCGCGGAGATCTACCAGTGGAATCTTGGCATCCAGCATTTGTTTCCAGGCCAGATTGTGATCGGAGTGGACTACTCGGCGAATCACAGCACACATTTGCCCTGGGCCGGGGCAGGAGGAATTTCCACGCGCAATCGGAACTTCCTGCCATCTCCGATTCGCAGCGCGCTAGTAGCGGCGCTGAACCCGACTCACGATCCAGCCAGCACCGCCGTAACGGACTATCTCAACACGGAAGTGCCCAATCCATTCCAGTGTTTCTTCACCACCGGCGCCGCACTGACGGGTTCATGGTGTCCGTCGAGCCCGATTTTCAGTGCGGCCGACGTGGTGGACTCGCGGTATACCGACGACACAATTCCGCAGCAATTACTGCTTGAGCCCTACCCCCAGTTCGACGGCGGATTCGAGGGATTGCCGACGTTGAATGCGAACTCCTGGTATAACTCTTTACAAATCCGATTCCAGAAGCGCGCGAGCCACTACATCAGCTTTGAAGGTAACTATACGTTCTCCAAAGCTACGGACGATTCTGCTGCTGGGCGCAACGCCTGGTTGGGGAACCTACAGTTTGACAATCCACAAGTACTCGATAACCTAAAGGTGGAGCATGCGATCGGAGCGAACGACACTCCCCAGCGGCTAACTGCAGCGATCATCATTGACCTTCCCTTTGGCAGGGACCGCTGGATCGGGGGCGGGATGAATGGCGTGCTGGATGCCATCGTCGGCGGGTGGTCCCTGAACTCGGTGGTCACGCTGCAAACCGGGCAACCGATCTCACTTTACAATGCCGCGGGACTACTGGTGGACGGCAATCAACGTCCTAACGTGATCTGCCCTCAAATCTCGACCGGCCTGAGTTATCGGGATGCCGCCATTACGGGAGGGAGTGTCATCAACCAGGATTGTTTTGGCGATCCTGGCGACAATATTCCGGGCAATGCGCCAAGGTACTTCAGCAACTTACGGGGGGAAGGCATCCACAATCTGGACACGTCGCTTTCCAAGGAATTCCAGATCCGCGAAAACCAAGTTCTGCAGGTACGTGCCGAGATGTTTAATGCATTCAATCATCAGCGCTTTGCTTTTCCGGATGTTGGATCGGGAGACGGCGCCCTTGGTCAGGTAACCTCTACCACGAACAACTTCCGCAGGATGCAGTTCGGGGCACGCTACCAGTTCTGACGAGGTTCCTTGTGGCCTGATCTCGCCGGAGCGGGATCAGGCTTTCTCTCCTTCTGTGGCTGTCAGCGGCTCCAAGGAGATGCAATGCGACGACGATCCTTCCTCAAGACTAGCGGTGCTCTCGCGCTGGGCGCAGGACTCGCAACCGACTCGCTGCTGGCCAAAATTCCACCACATAATTTCGACAAATACGATTTCGGCGGCGGGCCTCCTGTTGCGGATCGGCTATACCAGGGACCGTTCTCGGCCGATGACTATCCGTCCTGGTCGGTCGTTATGGCCCTCACTGCCTCGCGCGAGGTCGTGCCGAACTACGGGATGGGGCTGATCACCTACGTCTGCGATGAAGTCGGGCCTGCGAAGAAAGACGGGGAGACTCTGGCGCAATCGATCGAGAAAATTGTGGCCCTTCCGCTGGGCACGAAGTTGTATCTGCGGGTGAATTGGAAGGACGTGCAACAGCGTCCTGGACGGCTGGATTTCTGTGAGCACTGGAAGCTGACATTTGAGTTTGCGAGGAAATACCAGAAGCGTGTCGGCTTCCGCGTGATGATGAGTAATCCGGACATTCAGGATTCTCCGCTACCGGGGTTTCTGCGCGACAAGGTTCCGATGATCAAACTGGGCGATTGGCTTGGGCGGACACGCTATGAACCGAGATATGACGACCCAGCCTTCCAGGCGGCGTTCCGCGAGTTGGTGGACCTGCTGGCGGATGAGTACGACGGGCATCCGGATTTGGAGTACGTGGACACGTTCATGTATGGATTCTGGGGCGAGGGACACACTTGGCCGCTGGAGAAGAATCCATTCCCGGATTCCGTCACGGCGGAGAACACGTTCGTAAGCATGCTTGAGTATCAACTGTCACGCTGGAACAAGATTCCCATGGCGACCAACACGCAGCCGGACTTTAGCAAAGTCGGCAACTCGGAACTGCTCGATCGCACTGTGCGGAGTTGCAACTGGTTGAGGACGGACACGATCTTCATCGAGAACGAGCAGATTGACGAACTAAGCAATCGTCCGCCGTGGACGGGAGTGACGGTGGAGGTTGGAATGTCGGATGGCTCGCCACAGAGTCTGAAGTTAGATGAAGGCATACCTTACACCGATAACGTTGTTCAGCATGTGCACGACGTAGGAGCCTGCTATTTCTCGCTGTGGAACTGGCATCGCATTCAGGCGGATCGGATTCTGAATTATTACCGCCAGTTCCCTGAGGCGATTGATGGGCTCGCACGGCAGATTGGGTATCGGGTGCGGCCGTCGTGGGTGTGGACATATGAGGAGGGTGGATATCCGGGACTCATTATCGGGTTCGTGAATGATGGGATCGCAGCGGTGCCCGGAGTACTGCGAGTTTCCGTCGTAAGTGACGACGGTAAAGTGAATGTAGGCGGATCGCTGGACGCGGGATATCCGCTGCCGGGAAAAGTACGTCAGGCCAAGTTTGCTCTACCGAAGGGCACCAAGTGGCAGGGGTTGCGGCTGAAGGCGGAGATTGAGGTGAAGGGGCAACGATATCCGGTACGTTGGGCTTGTCGGCAAAAGCTGAACAAGGATGGGAGCCTGACTTTGCGGCAGACGGTTGGGCTTGGGTCCGAGGACGAGACTGGAGGGGTTCCGCGCGGACCGGAGTGAAGCGAGTTCTTTTTTTCTGCGGTCTCAGGGATGGTCTCGGCAGCCTCAGCGGTAAAACCTGTCAACCGCCGAGATCGCTGAGAATCGCAGCGAGGACACAGAGGTTCAGGGACACAACATGAATAAGAAATTCTCACTCGCAATCCTGGTAATCGTGTCTGCATGCGTACTGATCGCCGCGCCCGCGGAAAAGCAGGACTGGACAAATTACGTTCGCATCGGAGCTTATGGGTTGAAGGGCGGCGATGCGGCGGATATTGTGCGGCGGGCGCAGGAGAGTAGTGTCTTCGGAATTGAGGCCGACAATGACATTCCCGGACGATACGAAAGCTTCCTGAATCCCGAGGCGAAGCTGAAGGCGATTCACGATGTGGCAGAGGCAGCCCACAAAGTTGGGAATCACGCCTTTGTCTATATCGCGGGGACAGAGTGCATTACGGCGCATGGAGACAAGGTGCCGCATACGCTGGCGAAGGATCACCCCGATTGGCTACAGCGGAAAATTACCGGCGAGCCGGCGATTTTTGGTGGCGGTACGGCGTTCTGGATCCGCGAAGGCGACGAGGACGTATGGGTCAGTCCTTATGCGACAGAGTGGCGCAAGACCTATATGGAGCGCGTGCGGCAGATTGCACAAACGGGGATTGACGGTATTTACATCGACATTCCGTATTGGATGACGCATTTTGAGGGCTGGGAAGACACGTGGGCCAGTTTTGACGATTACACGGTCGCTGCGTTCAAGCAGAAGACAGGACTCGATGCTAAGCATGATGTGAAAATTGCGGACTTCTCAGATCCAGGATTTCGCAAGTGGGTGGAGTTCCGGATCCAGACCTTCACCGATTTTCTGGCGGAGATCGATCGCACAGCCAAAGCCGTGAATCCGGAGATCAAGACGATTCCTGAGATTTATCCGGGGATTGAGGAAGAGGCCGTGCGCGTTGGCGCGGATGTATACAGCCTGTACCCCGTCGTCGATGCGATTGCCCACGAGTATGAGTTTGGCAACGGGGATCATATGGCCTCGGGGCGGGCACCGCTGGATTGGTTTCGCTATCAGGTGGGGATGCATTCGTTCCGTGCTTTCGCGCAGGGGAAAGCGACCTGGATCCTGAATTATTCGTGGGATGGCGACAAGAAGGTCGACAAGCGCGAAGCCATGATGAACCTGGCAATGTCGCAGGTCATGGCGGGGGCGAATTTCTGGGATGCTCCTGGGCATTCAATGGCCGGGTCGAATGATCTGGCGACGCGGAAGAAGATTTTTGACTGGATTCGCGAGTATGAGAAGACGTTTTATTTGCCTCGCACAGCAATTGATCCGATCGGAGTTTACTTCTCGCCGGAGACGCGCAATCTGTACGCTAAGGAATTCCTTGACTCCTATCGCGGGGTTTTGATTCTGCTGATGCAGAAGCATCTCGAGTTTCAGATAGTGACACCGCGGACACTGGGCGATTTCAAAGGGAAGACGCTCGTGCTGCCGGATGTGCGGATCGTAGGCCACGGCGAGAAGAAGTGGCTGAAAGATTTTGTAGGCGGTGGAAACCGGCTGGTTGTCACGGGAACGGATGCAACCGAGCTAGCAGACTCGCCCAATATCCTGCGGATACAGAAGTGCCCGGGAAAGGCATATAACGTAACATTGGAGAAAGACTTTGAGAGTTCGTCGCCGGATTCGCAGCGCGAGTTCTTCGCGGCCATGCAGGGTGGGGACGCAGTGCGGATTCAGGCTTCAGCCAAGGTTGCAACCTCGATCGCGCGCACCTTGGATGGACATATCAACTGCTTCCTTGCCAATTTCGCCGGCCTGCGAGGCGGAGTAAACCCTGTGCAGACGCCCCAGAATGGAGTCGAAGTCAGCGTTCGTTCGAAGACTGACGGGAAGGGATTCTTTCTGCCGTTCCTGGGACAGGCACAGCAAGTCACCGGCAAGCGTAGCGGGGATTTCATGACATTCGACCTGCCAACGGTCACCAGGGGTGCGGTGTTCTGGTTCGAGCCGTAGACGTTCATTTCACTGCGACGGCAAGGAGCTTCTTCGTATCGCTTGCCACGGGTTCATATTCAGGATCGTTCCCGGCCCTATGCAGTTCGATCCCACGACTTCGATCGGGACACCGCTTCGTTCCAGCGCTCGCGCAGGGCTTGCGCTTGCGAGGGCGCCATTTGCGGGACGAAGCGGCGGGTCTTCCCTGCTGCCAGCGTATCGAGGCCAGAGGACCAGAATCGGACGGCGAGGCCAGCCAAGTATGCCGCGCCCAACGCGGTAGTCTCGATCGAAGGTGGGCGGACTACCGGCACCTGGAGAATGTCGGCCTGGAACTGCATGAGGGCGTCGTTGGCGGAGGCGCCTCCGTCGACGCGCAGTTCCCTGACGGCGTCGCCGGAATCGCGGCGCATGGCGTCGAGCAAGTCGGCGACTTGAAAGGCGATACTCTGCACGGCTGCACGCGCGATGTGGCCAGCAGTTGTGCCGCGCGTGATTCCAAAGATCGATCCGCGAGCGTACGAATCCCAGTGAGGTGCGCCCAAACCGACGAACGCTGGAACGAAGTAGACGCCGCCGTTGTCGGGCACAGACTTTGCAAGTGCCTCGACTTCTTGCGAGTTGCGAATAACTCCCAAGCCATCTCGCAGCCATTGCACGACTGCTCCTCCAACGAAGACGCTGCCTTCCAACGCATATTCCGTCTTGCCGCCAATCTTCCAAGCGATGGTTGTGACCAGTTGATTGGAGGAAGGGACTGCGCGGATGCCGGTATTCTGAAGCATGAAGCAGCCCGTGCCATAAGTATTCTTGGTCATGCCGGGCTGGGAGCATTGCTGACCGAAAAGGGCAGCCTGCTGATCTCCGGCGATTCCGGCGATCGCAATTCCTTCGAGTTCCTGCACGCCGCGAACTTCACCGTACGGCTCACTCGAGGAGCGGACCGAGGGCATCATCGAAAGCGGAATCCGGAACAGGTTGAGCAATTCTGAATCCCATCCGCAGGTATGGATATTGAAGACCATGGTGCGCGAGGCGTTGCTGACGTCCGTCGCGTAAACCCTGCCCCCTGTGAGCTTCCACACCAGCCAGGTGTCGACTGTTCCGAAGGCGAGCCTGCCCGCGTCGGCGAGTTCGCGAGCGCCGGGAACATTGTCCAGAATCCATGCGATCTTGCTGGCTGAGAAATAAGCATCGATCAGCAAGCCTGTGCGTTGCTGGATCAGAGGAGCGTGACCATCTTTGCGGAGTTGCTCGCAGAAGCCTGCGGTACGGCGGTCTTGCCAGACGATTGCATTATGGATGGGTTCGCCAGTTTCACGGTTCCACACGACCGTGGTCTCTCGTTGATTGGTGATGCCGATTGCAGCAACGTCGGACGCCCTTGCCCCTGCTTTCGCAAGTGCCTCTTGCGCAACCGTGATTTGCGAAGAGACGATTTGTTCGGGATTGTGTTCTACCCAGCTGGGGCGAGGGAAGACTTGATCGAACTCTTGTTGGGCAACCGACCGGATCGAGCCTTCTCGGTCAAACAAAAGTGCTCGCGAGCTCGTTGTGCCTTGATCGAGTGCCAGGACGTATTTCACCGAGCCTCCGTTCTTTGTACAACCACAAAAAGAGTTGCGCCGTCGCTCGGGGAGTGGCGATCCAACCTGCACACCACTCCGCACTTCCGTACCGGACGCGCATATGCCGCCGCTTCGCGACCGGATTGCTAGCGATGTGTCAGCGACTGTGGCACCAGGCGAGCAACACTTAAGACGCCCGTAAAAAGCGCCGGATTCCGAAATCGTACAGAGCCGCGCCCACAAGACCTCCCAAAAGGGGGGCCACAACTGGAATCCACCAGACGTGCGATCCATCGGTCAGGCCATTATTGCGAAAACCTGCAACAACGGTGAAGAGGCGTGGCCCAAAATCGCGGGCGGGATTGATTGCGTACCCATGCATGCCCCCGAAACTCATACCGATGGCCACGACAACCAAACCGATAAGCGCTGGCGTCAGGTTCGCGCCCGGCGGTGCGTTGAATTCATCAGTGATCGCAAATACCAGCAAGACCAACAATCCTGTACCAATAACCTGATCAAGAAAACCTGCCTGCGGCAGACCCGGGAATGCAGGAAAGGTCGTGAACACACCGGCAGTATTTTCCAATTGCGCGTCCACGCGATGAAAAGCGGGCGCATAGTTCCAATACACCAGAGCGGCTGCTGTGAAAGCTCCTGTGGTTTGGGCGATTGAGTAGGGAGCGACTTTGGCCCAAGGAAACCTGCGGAATACGGCCAGGGCCAGGGTGACTGCGGGGTTCAGATGGGCGCCGGAGATCTTGCCCGCGATGTAGATGCCCATGGTGACACCCAGTCCCCATCCGAGTGTGATGTTGGTAAAGCCTCCGTGAATGACTTCTCCGGGATTCTTGTTGGGGAAAAGTACCACCATGGCGACTACACCGGTGCCGAACAAGATGAGGACAAAAGTACCGAGGAACTCAGCAACCAGTTCCGCAGGTAAGCCGGGTTTTGAGGTCATCGCATCTCCAAACGAGACAGCCTACATGGACCGCGAAGTAGTCTACCAAGGCGCAAAGGAATGCGGTTGATTTTCTGGACTGGAGCTCAGCAGATGAGGATCTTGTATCCTTCCACTCCCAACCAATTGAAGCAAGAAGCGGAGCATACTGTTTTTTCTGTTTCCGTCACTGGCGCACACTACTCACAAAATCAATTTCGGGGGGACATTTTTCTTGACATTTGGGGTCAGTCTCTTAAGATAGAGAAATATTTATTCAGGACAACGGATATTTATTCATTATGAATAAAACGCTGCGCCAACGGGCCGTTCTCGATGTACTGAAGCACGCACCTGTCGCGAGCCAGGAAGACCTGCAGCGACATCTGCGCCGGCGCGGGTTCAAGGTTGGACAGGCAACGCTCTCGCGCGACATTCGAGATTTGAACTTGAGCAAGACAGCGCACGGCTATTCCCTTCCTCACGGTGATGGTGGAATCGGGGTTGCGCTGCCTCCGGCTTCCCGTCTGGTGAAGGAGTTCGTGCTGGATGTTCGCTCAGCGCAGAACCTGCTAGTCGTAAAGACGATCGTCGGGAGCGCGCAACCGGTAGCGGCAGCGCTGGACGAAACCGACTGGCCCGAGTTAGTAGGGACGATCGCCGGCGACGATACCATCCTTATTGTATGTCCCGATAAGGAACAGGCGAGGTCGTTGGCTGACAGGATCGAGGAAATGCTGGGGTGACGGCAGCAAGGCTCAAAACCGCAGTGCTGGGTGCAACGGGATATTCCGGCCTGGAACTCACCCGGATTCTTCTGCGACATCCTCGACTGGAGAAGCCGGTTCTGTTACGGCGCAGCGCGGATAACGGATCGCCCGCTGATCTCGCCGATGTGTTCCCCGTCCTCTGCGGAAACGGCGGGTATCCATTACATCCGCTTTCGTGGAGCGCTCTGAAGCAGAACAGTGTGCAATTACTATTTCTGGCGACGCCACATGAAGTCTCTCGCTCGCTGGTGCCAGAAGCGATCGCTCACGGGATGCGCGTGATCGATTTGAGCGGAGCCTGGCGGCTGAAGCAGGAACAGCACCGGGCGATTTACGGATTTGAAGACTCAGACGCAATCACCGCAGCCGATCTGACGGAAAAAGCTATATACGGATTGCCTGAACTGAATGGTGATCGAATCGCAAATGCGGCGCTCGTGGCTAATCCGGGCTGCTACGCTACATCGATCATACTGGGGTTGGCTCCGCTGTTGAAGGCTGGAGTAGTCGATCGCAGCCGCGGGATCGTCTCTGATTCGAAGTCGGGCGTATCGGGCGCGGGCAAGGAACCGACGCCGAAGACACATTTTGTATCGGTGGCCGACAATCTCTCGGCCTACTCAGTGTTCAACCACCGGCATCTCGGCGAGATTGTCGAGCAGCTCGGGCTCGGGGATCAGGAGTTGATCTTCACGCCACACCTGTTGCCGATTCCGCGCGGAATCCTGTCGACCATCTACGTATACCTGAATCGAATGATGACGGCTCTCGAAGTCGAGTCGTGTTTCCGGAACTTCTATTCCGACAAGCGCTGGATCCGGATTTTTCAGACTCCGAAGCTGCCACAAGTGCAGTTTTCGCTGAACAGCAACTATTGCGATCTCGGATTTTGTCTTGCGGAAGATGGGCGGCGGCTGGTGCTGATCTCCTGCATTGACAACCTGCTGAAAGGCGCGGCTGGACAGGCCGTGCAGAACATGAATCTGATGTTCGGGTGGGGTGAGGAAGAAGGGCTGCAATGATCATCGTAGTGAAAATTGGGGGAGCGGCGCTGGAAGAGGCGGCTACGTTGCGAAAGTGCGCTCGAGCAGTCGCGGAGCTGGCACAGGATGGCCATCGAGTGGCCGTGGTACATGGCGGTGGCAGCGCGCTGACCCGTGTCCTCAAAAAGCTGGGCAAACAGAGCGAATTCGTCAATGGATTGCGGATCACCGACGCCGAGACTCGCGACGTGGCGCTCATGGTGCTGGGTGGCATGGTCAACAAAAAGCTGGTGGCCGCGATCCAGGCGGCAGGTATGCCAGCGGTCGGATTCTGCGGTGGAGATGGGATGACTTTCCGTGCAAGGCGCAAGCATGTGAGCGGAAACGACCTGGGATTCGTAGGAGAGATCTGTTTTGCTGAGCCATGCTGGATTGAAGCACTGTGGCAGCAGGGTGGAATTCCGGTGCTTGCATCCCTGGCGCTGGGAGCAGATGGCGAGTACTACAACGTGAATGCTGACGAAATGGCAGCTGCGTGCGCGGCGGCTTGCCACGCGAATGCGCTTATTTTCCTGACCGACGTGCCTGGGGTCAAAGACGCTCAGGGCTCCGTCATTCCATGGCTGAGCACCAAGCAGGCGCAGGAAATGGCAGCTGGATCGGTGATCAGCGGCGGAATGTTGCCGAAGCTCGCCGCTTGTACGCAAGCTCTGAAGCAGGGAGTCGGCCGAGTGCGCATTCTACCTGCTACTGAAGCGGAGGCTCTGCCGCAATTCTATTTAACGAAGCTGAACTGTGGCACGGAAGTTACGTATGCATAGAACAGTAGTTGAAAGGAATATAGAAATTGGAACCTAAGGTGAACGCACAGTTACAAAGCAAAACGCCCATCTTGCCCGATACGTTTCCGGGCATCTTCTGGTGCCCGGACCTGGTGTCGACACGGGACCTGGGCCCACAGGGCGTCGAAGCGGTGCTGCATCTGGCGGAACTGATGAAGTCACGGCCGTCGGTTTTCTCTCGTGCGCTTGCCGGAAAACAGATGGTGATGTTCTTTGAGAAGCCGTCGCTACGAACCCGATTGACCTTTGAAGCCGGGATGTCGAGCCTGGGCGGCACCACCATGTTTGTCGATCAGTCCAAGAGCCGACTGGATGCGCGCGAGAGTTTGAGCGACATCGCCCACAATCTGGAGCGCTGGGTTGACGTCATTGTGCTGCGGACATTCTCGCAGGAAACGATCACAGGCATGGCACGGCACGCATCGATCCCAGTAATCAATGCGCTAAGTGATCTTGAGCATCCGTGCCAGGCACTGGCGGACTACTTCACACTGATCGAGCGCTTTGGAGATCTGAAAAATATCACGTTGGCCTATGTGGGAGACGGAAACAACGTGGCTCACTCGCTTTTGCTCACGTGCGCGTGCGTCGGGTCGTCGATCCGCATCGCGACGCCAAAGGGCTACAACTGTAATCCGCAGATCGTTGCAGATGCGCGAAAGATCGCAAAACAGACGGGCGCACGGTTGGAATTTCTCACGGAACCTCATGCTGCGGTTACAGGCGTCGATGCTGTTTATACCGACGCCTGGGCCAGCATGGGGCAGGAAGGCGAGGCGTCGCAGAGAGCCACGACTTTCGAATCGTACCAGGTAAATCGCGCGCTCATGTCGGAAGCCGCGTCCCACGCGGTGTTTATGCACTGCCTGCCGGCGCATCGCGGCGATGAAGTCACGGACGAAATCATGGATTCGGAACAATCCGTTATCTTCGAGCAGGCGGAAAACCGGATGCATGTTCAGAAAGCTATTCTTTATTTACTGTTGGGCGGCGCGGTGCGCCTGCCCGTAAGGAGCGCTCATGCCTGAGAAAGTTGTTCTTGCTTATTCCGGCGGTCTGGATACATCGATCATTATTCCGTGGCTGAGGGAAAACTACTCCTATGACGTGATCGCGATGGTGGGCGACGTCGGACAGGGAGATGACATTGAAGCTGTCGTCGAAAAGGCATACAAGACTGGCGCCAGCAAGGTGGTCGTGGAAGATCTACGCGAGGAGTTTTTGACTGGCTACGTCTTCCCTGCTTTGAAGGCCGGCGCGGTGTATGAACATAAATATCTGCTGGGTACATCGCTGGCGCGACCAGTGATCGCGAAGCATCAGGTCGAAGTCGCTTTGCGCGAGGGCGCAACGGCCGTCGCTCACGGATGCACAGGCAAGGGCAACGACCAGGTGCGCTTCGAATTGACCTATCAGGCGCTCGCGCCGGAATTGAAGATCATTGCTCCCTGGCGGGAGTGGACTTTGAAGTCGCGCGAGGATTGTCTGGACTATGCCGAGGCGCATGGAATTCCCGTGTCGGCGAGCCGTCAGAAGATCCATAGCCGCGATCGCAACTTGTGGCACATCAGCCATGAGGGAGGCGAGCTGGAGGATGCGGGCAACGCACCTTTGGCAACGACTTGGCAGATTACAAAATCTCCCCAGGAAGCACCGGATAAGGAAGAGAAAGTCAGCATTGGGTTCATAAAGGGAGTTCCGGTGTCAGTGAACGGTTTGGAAATGGACCCGGTGTCGCTGCTTGAACTGCTGAACGAGATCGGAGCCCGTAACGCGATCGGACGTGTCGATCTTGTTGAAAATCGGTTCGTCGGCATCAAATCGCGTGGCTGCTATGAAACCCCTGGAGGAACGCTGTTGATCACGGCGCATCGGGAACTCGAGGCACTGTGCCTGGAGCGTGATATAGCGCACTTCAAGCAGCATATCGGGCTGAAGTACGCGGAGCTTGTCTACTTCGGCCAGTGGTTCACCCCGCTGCGTGAGGCTTTGGATGCGTTCATAGAAAAGACTCAGGAGAACATGACAGGAATCGTGACTTTATCCCTTTACAAGGGAAACGTCGCGGTCGCGAGTCGGCAGTCGGAGCATTCGCTATATCGGACGGACTTGTCATCGTTCACGATGGGAGCCGAATACGACCAGAAGGATGCTGAAGGATTCATCCGTATTCTAGGACTACCCTCGCGTTCGCGGGCGCGCTCGCGAGTCGAGGTTGCGCAATGAAGATGTGGTCGGGGCGGTTCCGGCAGCCGCTGGACCCGGAATTCGAGCGTTGGCAGCGGTCGTTCAGTTTTGACTGCCGGCTTCTGCGCTACGAACTTGTCGCCAGCGCAGCGCATGCGACGGCGCTGAAGAGTGCCGGGATTCTGTCGGCTGATGAACTGATCAGCATGCTGCAGGGGCTGGAGCAGATCGGGCAAAAGGCTGCCGCTTCTCCAGCGTTCCTCGACGATGGGGAAGCAGAAGACGTGCATCACTTTGTTGAGAAGCAGCTGGTGGCTCTGATTGGCGAAGTGGGATACAAGTTGCACAGCGGGCGCAGTCGCAATGAGCAGATTGCGACGGATTTGCGACTGTTCGTTAGGGCGGCCATCGATCAACTTCGCGAGGGGCTCGCGGAACTGTGCGGTGTGCTCCTGGATCGTGCAGAGCACGCCGGGGACACGGCAGTTCCCGCCTATACACATCTGCAACGGGCGGAACCCGTGCTTGTGGGACATTGGCTGCTCGCGTATATGGAGATGCTTCTGCGCGATGCCGACCGTTTGGAGGACTGTCGCAAGCGGCTGAATTTTTGCCCGCTGGGATCAGGGGCTGTTGCGGGGGCAACTTTGCCGCTGGATCGTACGTTAATGGCCGGCAAACTCGGATTTGAAGACCCAACAGCCAATAGCATCGATGCAACGAGTGATCGCGATTTTGCGATCGAGTTCGTGCAGACTTTATCGGTGCTGGCTTTGCATCTAAGCCGGTGGGCCGAGGAGATGATTCTGTTTTCATCACAAGAATACGGGTTTGTGGAATTGCCTGAGCCTTATTCGACGGGCAGCAGCGCGATGCCACAGAAGAAGAATCCGGATCTGCTCGAGCTGGTACGGGGTAAATGCGGGCGCGTGATCGGTAATGCGACTGCTCTTATGGTAGCTCTAAAGGGCCTGCCGCTCGCTTACAACAAAGACTTGCAGGAAACACAGGAATCACTTTTCGACTCGGCGGACACAATGCTGCAGATGTTGCAGCTCGTTACCGGATGGATGAAGGCAGTGGAATTCCACTTGGAAGAGATGCAGCAGGCGGCGCAGTCCGGGTTCATGAATGCGTGGGCTGCGGCTACATATCTGGTGAAGCAGGGCGTACCTTCGCGACTCGCCCATGAGCGGATCGGAAAAGCCGTACAGATGTGCCTGGAGCGAAATTGTGCGCTCAAGGATCTTTCGCTTCAGGAATTGCAGTCATTAAGTCCGGCGTTTGGCGAGGACTTCAAGAAATCACTTACACTCCCCGCGGTGCTGGCTGCCCATGATGTTGTTGGGGGAACAGCACCGGGACGGGTGCGGCAGGCAATTGGGGCCGCCAGGAAGAAAATTGAGTCTCTTCGCGAGGAGGTCCATGCGCACGCGTAAAGCCATCTTGCCGGATGCAGAAAATATCCACAAACTGATCGGAGCATACTCGGGCGACGGCACACTGCTACCGCGCTCGCTGCCTGAGATTTGCGAGAACGTGCGCGACTTCGTGGTTCTCGAAGATGACGACGGGCGCATCATCGGATGCGGCGCACTGCATCTCTATGGCACACACTTGGCCGAGATTCGCTCGATCACTGTCGCGCCCTGGGCGCAAGGCCGAGGCGGCGGGAGCAAGCTTGTAAAGGCATTAATGGCTGAGGCCAAGCGGCATCAGGTGGATTGCATTTGCCTGTTCACCCGCAAGCCGGACTTCTTCGCAGGACAAGGCTTCTCGGTCGCTCAGCGCGAGGACTTGCCGGACAAGATCTACAAGGACTGCCATGCGTGTCCGCGGTTCCACTGCTGCGATGAAGTCGCAATGGTGCGCGGGGATCTGCCAAAATTCGCCATCCTTCCTGAGCCGGCGAATTGGCTGGTGAAGTTGCAGGGATGGTCGCCAAACGTGGGAGAACCGACCACGTCAAGCTAGCAAATTGTCGCTTGTCATTAGCTTATCCAACGAGCAGGAGGTCAAGAACCGTGGCCTTGGCAATGGAGCACGCCAAGGTACGCACTCCACGGTCCAACCACATCACGATATTGATAGGCCATCACTCGTGACAGTTGGTGCAGGTGGGTCAGGTCATGCACAGCCCAGGTCGCCAGTAGTTGTGCGAGAGTCACCACTCCCAATGCCGGATGGTGGCCACGGCGATCAAAGTCTGATGGTTGCAAGTTCAGTGCACGCAGCGCGTCAAGGTTTCCGGATCGTAGTTGCGCGAACTCGTCCAGCAATTGCGCCAGCGACTTGCCCGCGCTCTCTCTTTCCTGAGCAAGACGATCGAAGGGATCAAACGCGCGGCTCTCACCTTGCTCCAGGATCATGCGCGCACGCGGCATCCAGTCGGTTCGCTCTCCATGAATCAGGTGCCCAACGATGTCGTAGGGGCTCCAGCTTTTAGAGCCTTCATTGCTGACCGTCCATGCGTCCGGCAGACCCTGTAGCAATGCGTTCAGGGTGGAAGGCGTGCGTGAGAGAAGTGCAATCGTCTGTGGCAAGTCGAATCCCATGGTTTCCCCTAAATGAAAGATTTCTCGCAGGAATAGATTGACTATGTATCCCGCACGATGCACTCAATCTATCGGAGTCACCTCAATGCGGATCTTAAAACTCGGCGGACAGCCGGGCCGGATGTCCCCAAACTGCCTTTTGTCTACAGGGAGAGTTCTCAGGAAATTATTCTTTCATTTCTCCGGTCGATTCGAAGCGAATGCCAGCCAGCTTCTTTCCCGAGGAGAGGACCTCGCGGATGTTGGCGCGGTTTGGACCGGCCTGAGCAATCGCCACGGAGAGACATTTGACTGCTTCTTCAAGCGAAGTGCCCTCGGGAAGACGGAAGATCCACGGGATGTTTGTCGATGTCAGAGTACGATCTGCAGAAATGGCTACAACCGGAACAAATGCCTTGACCGCAATCTGCTCGGCTAGATGGCTCGAGGCACGATCGAGTGCAATCAGGGCGAGCACCCGATCCTTGTAGACAGCGTTGACCAGATCGTTTGAGGCCTTGCCCCACGCGGCCTCAGAGGGAATCGCCACCAGTGAGAAGCTCTTGCCGTTCCCACTCAAGAGCTGAGCGATTCCAGGTGACTGAATAACGGCGTCGGCATGCGGACCGAAAACCCCGATCTTGAGATCATTCTCGCTTTGATTTGCGACGGGCGGGCCAGAGTATTGAACACCGTCTTCCCCGACCATTGCATATATCTTTTCCATCGTGATGCGGCGATACGTGATCTTGCCATCGTGAACGTGAGCTAGAAACATCGGCGCTATGTTTTTGCAGTTCGGGTCGAAAATCATATCCCCCGTTACGCCCTTGTAGCTGGTCAGCCCAGTGAGAGCATCGCGTATGCGTCCTTTGTTCAGACCCGCGCGGCAGATGGCATCAAGCAAAATCCGCATCTGGTCGTAGGCAAGCGCCGCGAAGTGATCTGGCTTCTCGTGGTACTGCGCTTCATAGCGTCCGACGAAATCCAGCCAGCGCGGGTCGGTTCGAGAAGGATCGTACGGATATACAGCCTCGAACCCTTCAGCGGCAGGCCCCGCAAGCTTCAGGAGCTCATCACCAATCGTTCGATGGCTGCCGAAGACCTGTTGCTTCATTCCGAGTTCCTGCATCTGCTGCAGGATTCCAGCCGTTGCACCGACATCATTCCAGAGAAGGATCGCATCGACGCGTGAATCCTGGATCACCTGAAGCTGGTGGCGAAAGTCGGTATCACCGCGCATGAACTTCTGCTCGATGACAACCGGGTGTCCCAGGCGGCGGGATGCATCTTTGAACTTCACGACTCCGAAGCGGCCGTAGCGATCATTAATGCGCAAGATCGCGACTCGTTTCAGGCCGAGTTCGGTGTAGATGTGGCGTGCAAGCGTGTATCCCTGAACGCGATCGTCCTGAATGACGGTGTGATACCAAGGAATGATGGTCTCGGGAACGGTGGGGTCGGTGGACGCGCTACTCAGCAGTGGCGTTTCCGCCTTCAAGGTGAGGCGCAAGGCAATGTGAGTCGACTCGGAACTGATGGAGCCGAACATGGCCCAGACTTTGTCGTCATAGATCATGCGGACAGCGTCGTTCGACGCCGCGCCCCATATGGCGGAGTCTTTCGACACACCGGTGCCGCCGCTGCTGATCTGCCAGTTGTCGTAATCGTTGTGAGTAACCAACCGAAAAGGCTTGCCGCCGTAACCGCCGGCGGCATTGGCCTCGTCGATCGCCATCTTTGCCCCATTGAGCATCCGGTTGCCCAAGACCTGGTCAGGATGATCGTAGAGGGGAGCCAAAAAGCCAATACGAATCTCCGTGAGGTCTTTGGGGTCGGGATCAGGGATCTCGCGCGCCGCGCCGTTGTATTCGATCAGGTCCTGGTAGTACTCGTAGTAAGGCGTAGTAAATTTCGAGAACGGACGCAAATCCTCGGGCGCACCGGCGTACGGCTTCAGCGACCGGTTGGGGGGTGGGCCAGGAGGATTCTTGCCGCACGAACACGGGGGCGTGTTCTGCGACCAACCTGCACACACGAGCACTGTAGCGATCAAAGCAACGGACGCGAGACGCATGGCGCTTCTCCTCAGTCTTACTCCACAGGCGATTCGCGACGGAACATTGCGATCGCTTCGATCTCGACCAGCAGATCGGGCCGGCAGAGTATCGCCTGAATTCCCGTGGAAGCCGGCAGCGGGTCCAGTCCCTGCTGTTTGTAAAAGACAGTTCGCTCCTCGTTGAACGCCTCATAGTCACGCTCGATATCGCGCAGATAGCATGTCGTGCGGACGATATCGTGCCACGTCGCGCCTTCCGAGGCCAGCAACTTGGTGATGTTGTCATACGTGCGACGAACCTGTGCACGGAGATCTCCAACGTGCACCGTGCGACCTTGGTCGTCAATGCTGGCGGTGCCCGAAATCAAAAGGATGGTCAATCCTTTCAGATCGATGCGCATGCCGCGCGAGAAAGCGCTTCCGTAGTCGTAGGCTTCATTCAGCGCTTCGTGATTGGTAATGGCCCGCTTTACGACCGGGGCTGTGGTTACTTCTGCGAGTAGTTCTTGCACATTCATAATGATGGCTCCTGGATAACTACTTTTTGCGCTTGCTAACAACCTTTGCTACTGTTGCCGCACTCTTCTGGCGAATGCCGTGGCTCAGGCCATGGGCAGTCGCCACCCAAATGTCGTCGCCCTGGAAGTCAACCCCAAGGACGTAGTTGTGTGATGGAGCGGTCTGTACAAGCACCTTCTTTTGGAGATTTCCGTCTGCATCGGTGACGAGCATCTCCGGCTTGTGGGTGTCGAGTGCTGGACGGTAGACCGCCCAATTCGTGCCGTCGTAATAGGCGAGGCCCTTGTCGGTCGAAAACCAGGCACGGTTGGCATCGACTCCCTTAATCTGGCTGAGAAAGTTGCTGGGCAAGCCGCTGTCTTTCTTCAGGAAGTTGTGCCAGTACCGGCCGTCATAACGGCTGGCGCCGAAGTACGTTGCCACCCAGAGAATCTTGTCCACGTAACTGACCGAGGTCGTGATTTCGTGGATCAGCCCCTGGTCTCTCATTACGACCATTTCGGTTTCGCCGTCGGGGTCGTTGTAATCCTTCCAGCGTTCCGTCTTTTGGTCGTACTCGAGCACTCCACCGCCCCAGACTGCGTAGTAGACCTTGTCCTCGGCAGGACTCACAGCATAGGTCCAGATCTCGTACATGGGCGTGTTGAAGGCGTTGTACAAAGACCACTGGCCGGTATGAGTATTGAGGCGGCTGGCACCGGCGGCGGTGGCGGTCCAGACGTAGTCCCCCTGCACACCAACGCCGTAGACAATGTCATTGCTCAGTCCCGAGTTCAGCTGCGTGTAGGTATCGATGCGCCCGGCAGAGATGCGGCTCAGTCCACCCATCGTTCCTGCCCAAACGTCACCAGTATTTTTGTCGAGGGCGAGCGACAGCACAGCTTGATGCGCGAGGCTGTGTTCTTTGGCGTCCGGATTGGGCCGGAAGATCGTCCATTTACCGCTTTCAAACAACCCTAGACCGTTGTCGGTGCCCGCCCATACGCGACTGCCGTCCACCAGGACGGAGTAAACATGGTTGTCGGAAAGACCATTGGCCGTGGTGAAGTTTTCCCACAGGAACATCGGCATGTCCTGGGCGGCGGCCAAGGGTGCGGTGACAAGCAGCGTCAATGCGAACCACGAGATCGTCTTCATAACGTTTTCAGGTACTCGATCAGATCGTTTAAGTCATCTTTGGTCAGGTCGTTGGTCACACCGTGAGTGTCTTTGGGGTTGTAGATCGTCCAGATTTCTTCCAGAGACTTCGCGGAACCATCGTGAAGATACGGTGCTGAGTCTGCCACATTGGGCAGTTGCGGCACATCAATGACCGCAGAGCGGTCAGTTGATTTCCCGGTGCCAACATCGAACTGCCTCTGATTGGTATATTTCGGGCCATTGTGGCAATAAGTGCACTGGTTAGCGTCAGGAATCGGCAAACCCCTCTTGGTTTTCGTCCGCTCAAAAATCGCTTTGCCGTGTTCCTGGGCCGGTGTCAGTTCCCCGTTTGCCAATCGATACCGATTTGGCCGGTAAGGGAGTGAATAGACATAAGTAACCAGATCCGTTAGCTCTTGCTGGTTGAAACTCTGTGACCGGAAAAAAAACTTTTCGGTGCGGGGGCCGCACTCCGTCGGCATGTCAGGGTTGCCGCCATTCCACTTAAAAGGCTCAGTCCCGGCAAGATTCTCGAGTAGACGGTTGTCGACGATATCCTTGCCGAATCCGTCGGGTTCCAGGTCCCATTCCAAACCATCGATGGTGGAGTCGAGGTGGCAGTTCAAGCAGCCGAACTGTCCCTGGAATGCGAAATCCGCGGTGTAAAAGAGCCGTTCGCCCCGGCGAAGAACATCAATGCTTTTCGGCCCGCCGAGGTCGATCGTGGAGATAACTTTCTCGGTTTTCGTGTCGATGACACTCAAGGTGTCGTCGAGACGGTTAGCTACGTACAGACGCTTGCCATCGAGGGAGAGAGCAACCCCACGAGGATTGTGGCCAACGGGGATTCTTGCAGTTACATAATCGGCTGAAGCCGATAGATCGTTGGCGAACGACTGGTGTCGCGCGCGAACAGCCTTGAGCAGCCGAGGAACATCAATCGCCGTAACGCTCTCAGATCCCGCCGTCGTCAGAAAGATTTTCGACTTGTCCGCCGTGATTACCACGCCCCACGGAAGAGCGTAGTAGCGATCGAGTTCATCGATCGGAATCTGGACCATGCCACCTACATCATCCCCGAACAGAGTGAGCGAGTCGCCGAACACGGCCCCGTGTTCCACGTGTGCCAAGGGAATAAGGTTCTTCGGTCTGAGTTGCGCTACTGCGACAAGCTTTCCATCTGCGGAGGTCGCGGCGTGAAATATGCCCGCAACATTGTGCAGAGGCTTCCGGTCAATGACCCTCCGGCTGGCAGCGTCGATGACCGTAATCTCTGATTCCGGCACGCTGCGAAATGTGCCAAGGTTCGGATAAATGTGGGTGCAATAGATCCATTTTCCGTCTGGAGAGATCGCGAGGTAGCTGGCCCCTCGGCCTGCAACCAAGCGCTTTGTTTCCTGGCCAGATGCGACGTCGATCACCGAGATGTCACTGCTGAGCCGGTTCGCCACATACAAGGTCGCTCCCGACTTGTCGATGACCACTCCGGTTGGTTCGAAGCCCGTTGGCAGCGCTTGAATAACTTCGCGTCTGGCGGTATCGATCACCGATACCGTATCGGACCAGGCATTGCTTACATAAAGGCGGCGGCCATCTGGAGAGAGAACGATGCCGCGGGGAACATGCCCTACGCGAATGCTGCCGAGGACCTTCCCTGATTGCGCCTCGACGACGCGCACTTCATCGCTGTCTTGACATACGACGTAGAGCAAGCGCCCATCTAGCGAAAAGGCTATCTCGATCGGAGATAGATACCGCTCTTTCAGAGATGGGCCAGACTGCTTTGGAGCGGGCTTCGCGGCGATGGCGAGCAGTGCGACTGTGAGAATGCCGAGAATCTTTGGGAGCTGGCGGAATGCAACGTTCGAGACGCCGCCCGTGGTCGCAGTTGCCGGCATTACGGTTCCTCCACCGTGAGCACACGGTCGACTGCAAGGTTTTCGAGGACCTGGTCCTGTCCGCTCGGCCAATGAATCGTAAGTTTTTCGGCTTTCGTGGTGGTACCGAGACCGAAATGAATGCGGCCGTCGTCTTGCGACAAGTAGCCCGAGCCGGCGAAGCGCTCGGCGATCATCTTCCGGCCACCGGCCAGGAGTTCAAGGTGCGCTCCGATCCCGTCGCGATTGCTCTTCTTCCCTTTCAACTTCACGGTGAGCCAGTGATTGCTGTTATGAATAACGTTGTGCAACAAAGTGGCGGGAGCACCGAGGTTCACGACAAAAGCATCGACCTTCCCATCGTTGTCGTAATCGGCAAAACAAGCGCCACGTGAGACTGTTTTCACATCAAGGACTGGCCCAGCTTCACGCGAGACGTCGGCGAACTTGCCGTTGCCCAAGCCGCGAAATAAAGATTGCTCCTGGGGGACAAGATGAATCAGTCCACCGTGGAAGATCATGATGTCAAGCCAGCCATCATTGTCGAAATCGTAGATGCCCGTGCCCCAGCTCACGTATTGCGCGGTGGCTTGAGAGATTCCGGAGCTCGGGCCAATATCTTCAAATCCGTTCGCGCCAGTGTTCCGCATCAGGCGGTTGTATTTTGAATCGGTGACCCAGAGATCGATACGACTATCGCCGTCAATGTCGGCCATAACCGGGCCCATGGCTGATGTGCCCTCACCGTTCTGACCGTATGCAACGCCTAAATCGCCGGCTACTTCTTCGAAAGTGCCGTCGCGCTTGTTGCGGAAGAGAAAGTTCTCGGTTTTGTCATTGGAGACGTAGATATCGGGATATCCATCACCATCGAAATCTGCAGCGGTAACACCCATGGTGCGGCCCTTGTAGGCGCCGATTCCCGACTTGTCGGTTACATCAGTAAACGTTCCATTGCAGTTGTTGCGATACAGGCGGTTGGTGTCGCCGGCATAGTCGAGCGGTCCAGGATAGTTATCGGCGGAGTAATAGTTTCGGTACTTGGGGTCGAATTTGACATAGCGTCCAACAAACAGATCAACGCAGCCATCGCGATCGTAATCTAGCCAGGCGGAACTGATCGACCAACCTTCAACTTGAATGCCAGCTTTTGACGTTACGTCCGTAAAGGTGCCATCGCCGTTGTTGTGATAAAGAATGGCCTTGCCATAGCCGGTGATGAAGAGATCAATGAAGCCGTCATTGTCGTAATCGGCAGCGATAGCAGCCATGCCGTATATGTTTGCGGCGACCCCGGCTTTGTCGGTCACGTCTGTGAAGGTGCCGTCACCGTTGTTGCGGTAAAGATGATTGTGCGGCGGAACTGCGGGCGCCTGCTTCAGTGGATACGGGTGAATGCCGTCTTCAAGCGGTTTTCCGCTTGCGACGTACAGATCGGGAAAACCGTCGTTGTTGTAGTCAAACCAAACGCACCCTGCGCCAGTGCTTTCGAGCAAGGAGCCCAGTTTTTGTGACCCAAAGTTGTGAATGAATTGAATACCAGATTTTGCGGTGGCGTCGTCGAATCGAATTGCGCCAGGTGCACTAGCCTCCGGAGTTTGGGCGAGCACAGTGGAGGATACAAGTACAAGCCAGAACAATCTCACGTTAGTGTCCTCCTGCGCTTTGCGTGCTCCCGGTAAGGTCCGCGGGCGTGGTGGATTTCAGCAGAATCTGTGGCACCGCATTCTCGGGCGCTGTCTCGGGGCCAGCGTGGCATCCCACGCAGACACGCTGCTCGCCTCGGCGCATCCAGAAAAACCCTGCCTCGCGCTTCAAGGCCTTGCCGGAACCATCTATCAGCTCGAATTGCAGAGGCCGTTCGCTAGGAACCTGGACGAAGAACGATCCGTCGCGCTCGACTGGAGCAGTGCCGAGCAGCTTCGGATGCCCCGAATCGTCTCGGCTGTACAGGCGCACGGAGTGAATCGCGCCTGCTGGGAATGGATATTTTGAGGTGTAGGCGTTCAGGCAGAGCAGATTCCCATTCGGCCAGTCATGCAATCCTGTGGGATGACGATTGGGAGCCGCATGCGGCGCAAATACCACCGGCTGAACCACATTGAGGTCTTGTTCCGAGAGAACAGGCTTCAGATCGCCCGCATTTGGCGTCCACCGCACGAGGCGGTAAAAAGACTTCGCATCGGGCCGCCACGCCAGTAGCCATTCGGCGGCCGCGCTTTCGGCGATCTCCCCAGCATATTCGCCGCGAGGCGTGGCCATGTTGAGTTGCTGGGCGCGAGCAGCAGTAAATCTTGCCAGTCCCCGCGAGGTGGCAAAGACTGTATCGCCGGAACTGTGCTGCTTGGCTGCGTAACGAGAAACTCCGTGGTCGCAGCGGTAGGCCTCGACTCCGCTGCCATCCGAATACACTGTATAGATCTCAGGGGAGCTGCCAGCACCCATCGGGTAGGCGGATTCGAACAAAATGCGCCCATCACGAAGCACGTCGGTCGGTAACGCATTGGAGAGTGTGTAGGTTAAGTCGAGCGTTTTATTGCTCGACAGTTCCTTCGTCTCAATTACGAACCGTCCAGCCACCTTTCTCGCATAGACCAAGCGGTCGTCTGGAAGGTAAAACGGGCGAATACAATCGTCTGGGAAGGAGGTAATCGGACGAGCGTTTCCGGATGCCAGATCGACTTCCCAGATCTTCCACGGATCGCCAGCGTGGTCCTTTCCCGAGAACAGGACCTTCTGACCATCGAAGGAGAGGGCTGCATCGGCCGAGGCAGCGAAATTCGGAATCAGCCGACGCTTCCCGCGGTTATCGTTCAAAACAATTTGCGCGCCGGAGGGAAACCGATCCTCTCCACGGAGCCAAGCCAGTGGGTCGAACACCTTCGCGACGGTGTACAAGAGCGGAGTAGCGTCGGCCTCGGTTTGAGCCGCAGGAGTGGCTGGTCCGGAGGCGACGAGCAGGAGAGCGAAAGCCAGCAAAGAACGCCGCACTAATCTGCTCCTCCTGCCACGAGAAGTTGCGGGCGGAGCTGCCGGGATTCCTGTTGCAGTTCGATGTAGGGCTGTAGATCGGCCATCATGTGGCGGAACTCGCCGAATGTGAGCGACTGATTGCCATCGCTCATAGCCTTCTCGGGCGTCGGGTGCACCTCGACCAGCAATCCGTCTGCACCTACAACCGCGGCGGCGCGTGAGAGCACCGGCACGAGACTGCGCACCCCGGCGGCATGACTAGGATCAACGATCACGGGGAGGTGCGACACAGCCTTCAACACGGGGACGGCTGCAATGTCGAGCGTGTTGCGCGTTGCCGTCTCAAAAGTGCGTATGCCGCGCTCACACAGGATGATCTGCGGATTACCTGCCATAGCGATGACCTGCGCGGAGCGTAACAATTCTTCCAGCGTCGCGGTCATGCCGCGCTTGAGGAGAACCGGTCGCCCGCAGCTTCCCAGAACTTCCAACAGAGAATAGTTCTCCATGCTGCGGGTGCCAACCTGCATGATGTCGGCGTATTCCGCAATAACATCAACGTCTTCTTCGCTCATCACCTCGGTAACAATTGCCAGGCCCGTCGCTTCCCGCGCCTTGCGCAAGATCTTGAGTCCTTCGACACCCAGACCTTGAAATGCGTAAGGAGAAGATCGCGGCTTGTAAGCGCCGCCGCGCAAGATGCGCGCGCCCGCGTCTGCGACGGCTTCCGCCGTCTGCATCAGCTGCGCCTCCGTCTCTACCGCGCAGGGCCCGGCCATGACCACGAAGTCGCCGCCGCCAATCTCGATACCGCCAACCTGGACGATGCTGCGAGAACAGTCATCTTTCTTGGCGACAAGATCGAAACACGAGAATTGTCCGTTCCACTTGGGATTCATCGGCGGGGTCATTCTAGTAAGCCCCACATGTGCGATCACTAGTAAGAATCCGCTAGAACACGCGAGAATAGTGGGATTTGCGAGGATTTATTGATCTCGATCTATGGATAAGTTCTTTGGATGGATGAGGAAAGAACCGTCTTGTGATTTCAATCACGCATCAGCGAGACGGCGCTCACAATTCAGCATGAGCTGAGACATTGATACTCAACTCGAGCCTTCAGACCTTGCAAAGACGTGGAGAACAGGACTCACGATTGAGTTTGGTGGCTGATGGTCTGTTACGTGTCTTCGAGGACGCAGGCCGATTAGCCGTACCCTGAACCCATTCCGGCCTTACTTGCCATGTTGCTCCCGGCAGTCGGTCGTAGGACAGTCATGCAACTGGTCCAGCGAGCTAAGAGTTTCACTGGACAGACCGCTCTCAAAATCTCCTACATCTAATCCTTTTTCACGGTAATGCCGATGAATATTGCACTTGGTATCTAATGTCGACTTTCCATCGTTCATCCAACGTTGCGTCTGTCTGGCACGGGCAGAGGAGAACAAGCTATGCAAAACATCGATTTCATGAAGAGCCAGAACGGGACCAATGCGATAGCGCCCTGTGAACACTGTCTAGGAGATGGGGAGCATGAGCCCTGGTGCGTAACGCGCGATCCGAAGGTTCAGTACGCTCATGCCATAGTCAAAGACCCTTGCGCTTTGACTTATAGAGATTCGCTGATCCTGCACTCTTTGGGAGTGACTTGGCGTAGTCGCGCTCAGTAGTTGTCAAACGTGGCACACCAAGCCAGGATGCTTCGCTACCTGAACGCGCTGATTAAGGCTTGGTCTCGATCAAAACCAGTCCTTGCGACGGAACCTTGAGCATTAACGTTTCATTCTTGACGGAATACGACTCGGGCGGAGAAAGCTTTGCCGCCGCGCGCAGTTTCTCGATTTGTTGCTCGGTCGGATATCGCGGCGAACCCATCGCTTCATAGGCTTT
>Ga0335082_10000138_pt1 | contig 73107 bp, 63 predicted proteins | sample Lox_Sample_41_FD_206718 | JGI IMG/M metagenome (GOLD analysis project Ga0335082, IMG submission 206718) | Soil microbial communities from Loxahatchee National Wildlife Refuge, Florida, United States - Lox_Sample_4.1 | ecosystem: Environmental > Terrestrial > Soil > Wetlands | place: USA... | reverse complement strand
TCCCGCCTTCATCGAGCTGGTTATTGTCGTTGCCATCCAGCAGCCAGTCAGTACTCTGCTCACGCGAACCGCCGACGGAAAGCGAAAAGGCACCGCGCGTTGCAGCTTCGCTGCTTGCGGCGCTGGTAAAGAAGCTGTTTGGATTCGTCGACTGCGTCGTGCCTGGAGTAAGAGTCGCCAACTGGACGAAGTTGCGTCCGTTCAGTGGGAGTTGCGAAACCTGTTCGGCCGTGATGACCTGACCCAAACTCGGCGTAGACGTTTCCACCGCAACCTCCGTGGCGTTAACTTCCACGTTGGTGGTAACGGAAGCGGGCTGCAGGCTGAAGTTTAGTTCGCGCTGTTCATCAACTTGCAGGCGGACGTCTTTCTGCTCAGCCGCGGCAAAACCTGGGGCTTCGACATGGAGGGTGTAAAGACCGATTGGCAGCAGGGGAATAATGTAGTGACCCGAATCGTCCGTCTTCACATCGCGTGTTAAACCCGTCGCCTGTGAAATCACTCTCACGCTCGAGCCTGAAATGACGGCACCTGCTTTATCGGAAATTGTGCCGGAAAAACTCGCTGTAGCCTGGCCATGAACCAGAGGAGCGCAGAAGGCTAACAAAACGCACGAAAACAACACGCATAGCACGCTCTTGCTCAACATGTCACATCACCTTTCAGCGGTCGCCCCAAAATAAAAAGACCGCTCCCCATCCCATGAACCCGGGAGTTCAAGTCACCGTGAATGCAGGAAGATACACAGAACCGCAGACAGCGCTTATAAATTGCCAGTCAGCGGTTAGTCAAGAAGTTTCCAGAGGAGCGTCGAGTGGCAGAAGCCAGTTGCCACGCATCACGAACGCGTGGACCACTCAGCCTCGAAGCTGGAGCGACTGGAAAACGATTTCTGAGTCCCAACACCCATCGTTGATAACCCGGCGTACAGATTCGCGCGCCTCAAAGCATCGGTCTCGTTCATTCCCTCTGCGAGAAAAACTGCAAAGCTTCCAATGAAGGCATCACCCGCGCCGCTGCTGTCGACCGCCTTCACGGAAAACGCCGGCACATGCTCGGCGCCATCACAGCTAGCAATCAGTGCTCCGTTCGCTCCTAGAGTGATGATGACGCGCTTCATTCCGCCCGCAATCAAGCTCTCTGCACACTTTCTCGCATCAGAAGCCGTTTTCACCGGCATTCCGGAAATCGTTTCGGCCTCGTGCTCATTCGGGACGAAGTAATCCAGGTCTTTCAAGGCTGCCATATCGACTGGCTGCGCTGGCGCTGGGTTCACGATGCAGCGGATTCCGTGCTTCCGCGCAAATGCGACAGTGTAATAGACAGTGTCGATCGGAATCTCGAATTGAAGCACGATGCAGTCAGCAGATTTGAGCACATCCGATGCCGCATCAACATCTGCTGGCTTCAGTGTGTCATTGGCTCCTTTCACGACGATGATCCGGTTTTGTCCGTTTGATTCGACAAAGATCGGCGCCACGCCACTCGACAGTCCCTCAACTTGCTTCACGTGGGTGGCATCAATTCCCTGCTTACGGAAATTCTCAATCGTCGCTGGCCCAAACAGGTCGCTGCCCACGCGGGCAATCATGAAGACGTCGGCTCCGCACAAACGTGCAGCCACGGCCTGATTGGCGCCCTTGCCGCCAAATCCAAGATCGAAGTTTTGCCCGAAAATTGTTTCTCCAGCTTTGGGAAACTGGTTGGTGAATGTCGTAAGGTCAACGTTTGCACTTCCTACTACCGCAATCCGAGGACGCTTTGCCATTGAATTTGTTTTCCGACGCGCAATAGGGGGAATCGAGAGTCTATGCAGCCCCCTGCGGGCATGTCAATCGCGAGAGGCGCTAGCCCGGAAGGCTTGCGCCCGGATGCATTGTCCGCCCGCGAAAAGAGGTGTATTGTTACACGTTTTCCGGGGGACATCGCATGTTCACACCACCAAGTCTGACGATTGCGCTGTTGATGATGATCGTGAGCGCCATTTGTTGGGGTTCATGGGCCAACACTTTCAAGGGGGTAAAGAATTATCGATTCGAACTTTTTTATTGGGATTATGCGATCGGCATCTTTCTGATTTCTCTGGTGCTCGCGTTGACGATGGGAAGTACCGGCCACGATTCATCGAGCTTCCTGAACAATGTTCAATCGGCCGACGGCCGGAACATCATCTCGACGCTGGTAGGTGGCGCAATCTTCAATCTTGCAAATCTTCTTCTAGTGGCCGCGATTGATATGGCCGGCCTTGCCGTTGCATTTCCCGTCTCGATTGGAATCGCGTTGGTAGTCGGTGTGGTGCTGAACTTCATCCTGCAACCGAAGGGAAATGGCATCCTTTTGATGGCGGGTGTTGCCTGCGCGTTCATTGCGGTAGTTCTCGACGGCAAAGCATACGGCAGCCTGCTGCGCGCGGGAAAAGGTATATCCAGGAAAAGCATCGTGGTGTGCGTAGTCTCAGGAACGTTAATGGGATTATGGAGCCCGTTCATGACCTACGCCATGACTCGCGGACATGCCCTGACTCCCTACAGTGCTGCAACGTTTCTGACCCTCGGAGCGCTCCTCTCCTGCTTTATATGGAATATCTATTTCATGAAGAGGCCTCTTGTCGGTGAACCGGTGAGCTTTAGCGGATTCTTCAGTGGTCCGCCTTCGGGACATCTGCTGGGATTGCTCGGCGGGGGCATTTGGGGACTGGGCACCGTCTTTAACCTTGCGGCCGGGAGTTCCACGGCATTCGCAATCTCATACGCGATCGGTCAATCTGCGCCAATGGTCGCGGCCCTTTGGGGCTTGCTCGCATGGAAAGAATTTGCCGGATCTGGTTCCCGCGCAAGACTCTATCTCACTCTGATGTTCGTTTTTTATGGGTTGGCAATTTTGTTAGTCGCACGCGCGAACGGATGAGTAAGGCGATACAGCCGCGATTCGTCACGGGCGAGCAGCCAACTATCTCCCCTTAATCCTGCTGATGAAGAGTTGGAGGAAGCGGTCGGCGTTTGAAGCGAGGCAAACGCGTGCATTCGGCTTCAACTCAATAGCTCCTTCAATCTCGTAGTGATCTCCGTGCAGTACATTGTTCTCGTTGGAGCCCATTCGATTCGCGACCGTCTCTCCACGCGTGAATTCGCCTCTCGTTTCCACATCCACGTGCATATCTTTGAGCGTAACCACGCCCGGATCGATCACCGTCGCGACTGCTAATGGGTCATACATTGCAGCGCCTTCGTATCCGCTCTTTTCTGATCGCGTGACATAGAAGTCCGCCAGTTGGGCGATAAAGTCTGTTTCGGGGCCGTGCGCCGATTGCAATTCTTTCAGATGTTTGCGAGTCATCAAGGTTCGTTCGCCGACATCGGAACCGATCATCGTAACCATCCACCCAGCGCTGAAGACAATTGCAGCGGCTTCAGGGTCGCCGTAAATGTTGGCTTCGGCGGCGCCGTCGACGTTTCCTCCCGTGATCGATCCGCCCATGATGACCACATCCTTTGTAAGTGGAACGATTGAAGGATCCTTGGAGACTGCCAGCGCAATGTTCGTCAATGGCCCAACCGGAATCAATGTGATCTCGTGGGGATACTTGTGGACCAACTCAATGATGAGATCAGGACCGAAGCGCGGATCGGCTTTGCACTTGGTGGCGGGCAACTCAACTCCCCCAAGACCGTTCTTCCCATGCCAGAACTGGGCCGTGATCAGCTTCTGATTCAGCGGATGCTGCGCTCCTCCAGCCACGGGCAGGTCGCAGCGTCCTGCAAGAGACGTAATCTTCAGTGCATTCTCCAAGCCCTGCTTGCCGTCGACATTGCCTGGAACAACAGTAAGCGCCTCGATCTTCAACTCTGGAGAGTTGAGCGCGAGCAGGATCGCCATCGCATCATCGATGCCTGGATCTGTATCGATGATCACCCGCTGCGAACTTTGCGACGCTGCGTAGACACTGGGCGAGACAACGAACAACAGAGCGGAAAACGCAAGTGGTATGAATCGCTTCACGAGAACAGTCCCTTGAGTATGGTTTTGAGAAAGTCCCTTCACAGCAGCATGCCGGCTATAGAAGCTGACATCAGGTTCGCCATCGTGCCCGCCAACATCGCACGCACGCCGAGTCTGGCTAGTTCTCCGCGCTTATTCGGAGCCAATGCCCCGATGCCGCCAATCTGGATGCCGATCGAACTCAGGTTCGCGAAACCGCAAAGGGCGAATGTGGCGATGGTGACCGAACGCGGATCGAGTAGAGTCTTGATCTGCCCAAGAATAGAGAAGGCGACCAGCTCGTTCAGCACCATGCGCGTGCCGAGCAGGTTCCCGACTTTCAAGCAATCATGCGCTGGAATTCCGATCACCCAAGCCACTGGCGCGAATATGTAGCCGAATACCTGCTCCAGGCTTTGCGGAAACCACGAAGCATGGTTGTGAATGCCGCCGAAAATTCCGTTCGCCAGGGCGATCAGTGCAAGAAAGGAAATCAGCATGGCAGCGATATTCAATGCCAGGTGGAGACCATCCGTGGTGCCGCGGGCGATGGCTCCAAGCAGGTTCTCTTCTTTTTCGGTCTTTTCTTCTTCGGCGCTCATCACAACTTTGCCCGCCGTCTTTGCCTGCTCGGTCTCCGGCACAAGCATTTTGGCCATGAGAAGGGTGCCGGGCGCGGTCATGATCACGGCGCTCAGCAAATGCTTCGGATCAATGCCAAACGCGATGTAGGCCGCCATGATTCCGCCGGAGACATGGGCCATGCCGCTCGTCATCACGGTCATCAACTCGGAGCGCGTCAAATCCGGCAGAAATGGGCGGATGGTCAGCGGCGCCTCCGTCTGCCCCATGAAGATGCTTGCGGCTACGTTCAGTGATTCCGCGCCGCTTGCCCCCATGACCCGTGTCATCACCCAGGCGAAAATTCGGATGATGATCTGCATGATGCCGAAGTGATAGAGCACCGCAAAGAATGCCGCGATGAAAATTACAGTGGGTAGGACACCGAAAGCAAAATATCCTAGTTGAGACCCTGGCTTCGCCAAATCCCCGAAGACGAAATGAGATCCGGCGTAAGCATAGCTCAATAGCGTGGTCACCGCGTCGCCCGCTTTTTGAAACGCCAGTCGGCCTGCGTCAATTCGTAGGACGAAGATCGCGAAGACGAATTGCAACCCCAGGCCCCAAGCAACCGTCTTCAACCGGATCGCGCGGCGGTTTGTCGAGAATGCATAAGCCAGTCCAAGGATCGTCAGCAGCCCGAGAATTCCGGTAAAGCGTCCCATCAGTCTTTCTCCCCGACTCTTCCAATGACACGATGAATCAACGGTCTTTTCTTCACGGGCGGAGTCTCCGAGAATGTGTAACTCTCCGCAATCAACTGCTGCGCCCGCCCGGCACTCGCGGACGCATTGTAATGAACTGTCGCCAGCGGCTCCCCCTTCTGCACGTGATCGCCAACTTTCTTGTGGAGGATGATGCCCACGGCAGGATCAACTGAATCCTCCTTGCGCTCGCGGCCTCCGCCGAGAATTACGCCTGCGACACCGATCTGCTCACATTGCATTCCAGAGATATAACCGCTCTTTGGACTCGTGACCTCTAACTTATGCGCCGCTTGCGGCAACTTTTTTGGAGCGTCGATCACACTGGGATCTCCACCTTGCAGCTCGATGAGCATGCGAAATCGCTCTAAGGCTTTCCCTGATGAGATCAGGTCCGAGCTGATTTGTTTTCCTTCGGCAACGGTCTTGGAGGCGCCTCCGAGTTGCAGCATCCATCCCGCCAAGTGTAGGCATAGCTCACGCAAATCTTCCGGTCCATCGCCTCGCAAGATATCGATCACTTCGATCACCTCAAGGGCGTTGCCGATCATGTTGCCGAGCGGCTGATCCATGTCGGTGATCAGCGCGACCACATGTTTGCCCATGCGCTCGCCGGTTTCGACCATGAGTTCGGCGAGAAACGCCGCATCCTGTTCACTCTTCATGAATGCGCCCGAACCGGTCTTGACATCAAGCACGAGCGCGTCGATGCCCTCCGCCAGCTTCTTGCTCATGATCGAGGCACAAATCAGGTAAGGGCTTTCGACGGTCCCAGTCACGTCGCGTAACGCATAAAGCTTGCGGTCGGCGGGAGCGATCTCCGCCGTTTGACCGATCATCGCGCAGCCGCAAGCCTCAAGCACTCTGCGAAACCGCGCGACGGGAAGATTCACGTTGAATCCGGGAATGGCCTCAAGTTTATCGAGCGTCCCGCCGGTGTGCCCGAGTCCACGACCGCTGATCATCGGCACTGCAACTCCTGCAGCCGCAACCAATGGCGCAAGCACGAGCGATGTCTTGTCGCCCACGCCGCCAGTGGAGTGCTTGTCTACCTTCTTCGCTGCCAGGGAGGACAGATCGAGCACCTCGCCGGAATGTAGCATGGCGTCGGTTAACGCTGCGGTTTCTGCCCGGGTCATACCACGCAGTACCGCCGCCATCAGCCACGCGGATACCTGGTAATCCGGGACATCACCCTTCGTATAGGCATTTACAAGTGCTTCGATCTCCCCGCCCGTCAGTTCCACTCCGTCCCGCTTCTTGCGGATGACATCGACGGCACGGAAATTCTGCGAAGCATTCTGATCGCTCACTTGAGGCGGAATCCTTCCGGCAGAAGTTCAGTGATGTGAGCCTGCTTGGGCCCGTTTGCGCCCTGAAAATAGATCGTGGCATTCGGCCCGAATTCGTAGATGACCTGACGGCATGCTCCGCAAGGAGAACACGCGACTCCCTGGTCGTTGGTGACGGCAACAGCCTGAATTTCAATGTTCGGACCGAGCCGTGCGACGGCAGAGAATATTGCGGTGCGCTCGGCGCAGTTCGTCATGCCATAGGAGGCATTCTCTACATTGCAGCCCGTGAATATCTCTCCGTTGGTGAGAAGAATGGCCGAGCCAACCCGGAAGTTTGAGTACGGCGCGTGCGCATTCTTCATCACGCGTGCCGCGGCTTGCTCCAATTTCTTCCGAACATCGGCGGACGACTTCTTCTGCTTTGCCGGCAAAGAATCCTCTACTCGATCAAGAGGTGTCTGGGAACTGGGAATCGTGCGCCATTGTAAACCTTTGTCCCGGCCTCGTGCTGCTGGGCGAATCGTGTGGATCCATAACTTCTCTGCCCGTTCGCGTTGCGGCGAGGCCTGCCGTACAATGCAACTCAACGCACCGCTGGCTTGATAGCCGGCGGCGCAGCCTGGAAGGCGAATTCACATGCCGGCCGATCACGGTTTTCCAAAACTGACACGTTCGTCTCCGTCAGGCATCGCGGCGCGCGACCTTGAGACGTCAGGAGCGATTGCCTCACTAAACGGCCGACCGCTTCTTCCAAATGCCGGCATTCCTCTCGATCTCCAATGGGTGCAAAACGTTCGAGTGAATACGAGCGCCGTTGAACGCCGGGCGCAATCTCAAGTTGCGCGGCGCACCGTCAAAAAGGAGTGGCAAGCGGCATGGCTGCTCCGTGCGATCTCGTGCATGGATCTGACAACGCTTTCCGGCGATGACACGGACGAACGTGTACGTCGTTTATGCGCAAAAGGAAAGCAGCCCATCCAGCAGGAACTCGTAGAAAAGCTCGGCATTCAGGATCTGCACATCACGGTGGCCGCGATTTGCGTCTATCACACATTCGTCGAGACTGCTCTGAGCGCGCTCGAAGGCACTGGCGTTCACGTCGCTGCGGTTTCCACCGGATTTCCCGCCGGTTTATCGCCCCTAGCCGAACGAGTCGCCGAAATTCGGCGATCGGTGGAAGCCGGAGCACAGGAGATCGACGTCGTCATCACCCGCGCACATGTATTCGGCGGACGCTGGCAGGCTCTCTACGACGAAATTGCCGCGTTCAAGCAAGCCTGCGGGACCACGCACATGAAGGTGATTCTAGGAACAGGAGATCTGCTCACACTGCGCAACGTTGCACGAGCAAGTGTCGTCGCTATGATGGCTGGCGCGGACTTCATCAAAACGTCCACCGGAAAGGAACCGACGAACGCGACCCTGCCGGTCAGCCTGGTCATGCTTCGTGCGATCCGTGAATACGCCCAGCAGACCGGCATGGCCGTAGGATTCAAGCCGGCGGGAGGCATCCGCACAGCGAAGCAATCGCTGGATTGGCTTGCGATGATCAAGGAAGAGTTGGGACCATCATGGATGCGCGCCGAGATGTTTCGCTTCGGAGCCAGTGGATTACTCGGAGACATTGAGCGGCAGTTGGAGCATTACGTGACGGGCCGATACTCGGCAGACTACCGTCACCCGATTGCATAGTCAGCGTTTGTAACAGGAACGAAACCGAGGGCGAATGAGCATAGCGGAAAAATTCGTCAGCATGGAATACGGACCGGCTCCGGAAGACCCCAAAGAAGCCACAGCATGGCTGGATCGCCACGCACGTAAGTTCGATTTGTTCATCGGTGGCGAGTGGAAAGCTCCCGCACATGGCGAATACTTCGACACAACTGATCCGTCGAGTGGGGAAAAGCTGGCGAGCGTCGCGCAAGGCAGCGCCCCTGATATCGATTCCGCTGTGAAGGCTGCCCGGGCCGCATCGCCCGCGTGGCAGGCGCTATCACCTCATATACGGGCACGTTATCTCTATGCCCTCGCTCGTCTGGTGCAAAAACATTCCCGCTTGCTGGCCGTACTGGAAACAATGGACAACGGCAAGCCCATTCGCGAGAGTCGCGACATCGACATTCCGCTGGTTGCACGGCATTTCTACTACCACGCAGGTTGGGCGCAACTTCTGCCGCAAGAGTTTCCTGGCTACGAGCCCTGCGGAGTGGTCGGACAAATCATCCCGTGGAATTTTCCGCTGCTGATGTTGGCGTGGAAAATCGCGCCTGGTCTCGCGACCGGGAACACCGTCGTTCTCAAGCCTGCAGAATTCACGCCGCTGACCGCGCTTCTCTTTGCGGAACTCTGCCAGGAAGCGGGGCTCCCGGCAGGCGTAGTGAACATCGTTACTGGAGATGGCTCGACCGGCGAGGCGCTGGTGAAGCATCACGACGTGAACAAAATCGCATTCACTGGCTCAACCGAAGTCGGGCGCGCCATTCGCAGTGCCACAGCAGCGAGCCATAAACGTCTGTCGCTCGAACTTGGCGGCAAGTCTCCGTTCATCATTTTCGAAGATGCCGATCTCGACAGCGCCGTCGAAGGTCTGGTCGATGGCATCTGGTTCAACCAGGGGCAAGTCTGCTGCGCAGGATCGCGGCTGCTCATGCAGGAAAGCATCGCAGAGCCTCTGATCTCAAAGATCCGCGATCGCATGAGCACGCTGCGCATAGGGTCGCCGCTGGACAAAGCCATCGATATCGGCGCGATCGTTGCTCGCGTGCAACTGGACCGCATCCAGCGCATGGTGCAGCAGGGAGTAGCCGACGGTGCAACCTGCTGGCAACCGCAAGTTAAGCTTCCCTCTCGCGGTTTCTACTTTCCCCCGACGTTGCTAAGCAACGTTCATCCGACTTCGATCGTTGCACAGCAGGAAATCTTCGGCCCTGTTCTGGCAGCGATGACGTTCCGCACTCCGCAGGAAGCAGTCGAACTTGCGAACAACACTGTCTACGGTCTTGCTTCGTGCGTCTGGAGCGAGAACATCAATGTCGCTCTACAGGTTGCAGCGCAATTGAAAGCCGGTGTGGTCTGGGTCAATTGCACAAATCTTTTTGACGCGGCTTGTGGATTCGGCGGCTATCGCGAAAGCGGCCACGGTCGCGAGGGTGGAAGAGAAGGTCTGCTGGAGTATCTGCAACCAACATGGCTCACACAGGCGCCGAAACTTCCAGCAAGCCCTCCAAAAAGTGTGCCGCAACGTGATGAGGACTCAGCTTCCTCTGTACCCGCGATTGATCGCACTGTGAAACTTTACATTGGCGGCAAGCAAGCGCGTCCCGATTCCGGCTACAGCATGGAAGTGCGTTCATCGGATGGCCATCTGCTCGGCGAGGCTCCTCTCGGAAATCGGAAAGACATTCGCAACGCAGTCGAAGCAGCGCGCAAGGCGACTGCCTGGGCAAAATCCACGGCCCACAACCGTGCCCAGGTGCTCTACTACTGCGCCGAAAATCTCGGACTGCGTCGAAACGAGATCGTTGGTCACCTTGCCGCTATTGTTGGTGAGCAGCATGCCACTAAAGAGGTCGATTTCGGCATCGAGCGCATCTTCTCGTACGCAGCGTGGGCTGACAAGTTTGACGGGGCTGTACACAATCCTCCATTTCGGAACATAGCCATCGCGATGAATGAACCCATCGGTACCGTGGGCGTGATCTGTCCGTCTGAATCGCCGCTCCTGGGATTTCTATCGCTGGTGATGCCGTTGCTGGCAATGGGAAATACCGTCGTCGCGGTTCCCTCCGAGACATATCCATTGATCACAGGCGATCTATACCAACTGTTTGACACCAGTGATCTTCCCGGCGGGGCAGTCAACATCGTGACCGGATATGTTTCTCAGCTGCTGAAGACGTTATCCGAGCACGATGACCTCGACGCGATCTGGTGCTACGGGGATGAAGCAACGGTAGCCAGTGCAAAAGCGATGTCGGTGGGCAACCTCAAGCAGGTCTGGACCAACGAGGGACGAAAGATCGACTGGTTTAATCCCGCCCTAGCGGAAGGGCGCTGGTTCCTCGAGCATGCCTCCCAGGTAAAAAACATCTGGGTTCCCTACGGCGAGTAACGAACCGGATTGCTTTTTCGGCCCAAGCGGGACTAGCATACCCGGAGTTTCATTTCATCGGTAAGCCCGGCATCATCTTCTGCCTTCAAGTCCACGTTGACCAAGGAGGATCTATGGGCATCGCAGTCTCTCCGCAAATCCATCCGCACGTCGCGGAATTCATCGACAAACCACGACAGATGTTAATCAACGGACGTTGGGTCAATGCCGCGTCCGGTAAGACTTTCCCTACCTACAATCCGGCCACGGGCGAAGTTCTCGCGCAAGTCGCCGAGGGTGATCGCGAGGATATCAACCGAGCGGTCGCGGCCGCGCGAGAAGCATTCGATAACGGACCTTGGCGCCGGATGACAGCATCCGAGCGCGGACGCCTGATCTGGAAGCTTGCCGACCTGCTCGAACAGCATACAGAAGAGTTCGGCTACATTGAGAGTCTCGACAATGGCAAGCCACTGGCCGTTGCGAAAGCGGCAGATGTTCCTCTCGCCGTAGATCTTCTCCGGTATATGGCAGGATGGGCCACTAAGATCGAGGGCAATACGCTGCCCATCTCTGTTCCCTACACTCCGGGAGCAAAATATCTCGCGTATACGCTGCGGGAACCGGTTGGAGTTGTCGGACAGATCATTCCGTGGAACTTTCCATTGTTAATGGCCGCATGGAAACTCGGCCCGGCGTTAGCTACCGGCTGTACGGTTGTACTGAAACCCGCCGAGCAAACACCTCTTTCTGCCCTGAGGCTCGGCGAACTCGTCATGGAAGCAGGTTTCCCCGACGGCGTCGTGAACGTCGTTCCAGGCTACGGCGAAACCGCGGGCGCAGCCTTAGCTGCTCACTCCGACGTTGATAAGGTCGCTTTCACCGGATCAACGGAAGTGGGCAAGCTCATCGTCCATGCTGCGGCCGGAAATCTGAAGAAAGTCTCTCTCGAACTCGGAGGCAAATCCCCGAACGTCGTCTTCAAAGACGCCGATTTGGACGCTGCAATCCCTGGTGCCGCCAGCGCCATCTTCTTTAACCACGGCCAGTGTTGCTGCGCAGGATCTCGTCTCTATGTGGAGAAATCCGTCTACGATCAAGTCATTGAAGGCGTAGCCGACCAGGCCAAGAAGATCAAAGTCGGTTCAGGCCTTGAGCCCGAGACCCAGATGGGACCGCTCGTCTCAGAAGAGCAACTGAACCGGGTCTGCGGATATCTCGAGTCCGGCTTCTCCCAAGGTGCCAAAGCGGTGGTCGGCGGACGAAAGGCGAGCGATCGTGGATACTTCGTCGAGCCCACAGTCCTCGTTGATACCACGGACAACATGAAGGTGGTTCAGGAAGAAATCTTCGGCCCTGTGGTCGCGGCCATGCCGTTCACGGATCCTGAGGAAATCATTCCGCGGGCCAACAATAGCGAGTACGGACTGGCGGCAGCGGTCTGGACGCGCGACATCAGCAAAGCTCATCGTATGGCCGAGCAACTTCGCGCCGGCACTGTCTGGATCAACTGCTACAACATCTTCGACGCGGCAATGCCGTTCGGAGGATACAAGCAGTCTGGATGGGGCCGCGAGCAGGGCCACGACGTGCTGAACCTGTACACGCAAACCAAGTCGGTCTGCACAAAGATCGCTTAGCGATGCGCAAATGTAAAAGGGTGGCTGCTGCAGCCACCCTCTTTTCTTGTCCGGAAGCTGGACGCTTATCTTTCCATCAACAGGACTTTTTCCGCATCGTCGATTTCCGTGAGCTTGACCTCGATCACTTCGTTCAAGGTCGTCTGGACATTGCGCCCGACGAAGGTTGCTTCCACGGGAATCTCTCGATGCCCACGATCGATGAGGACACACAGTTGCACTCGCCTGGGCCGGCCATGAGAGAAGAGTGCGTCCAGGGCGGCGCGGGTCGTGCGCCCCGTGAACAATACGTCATCAACCAGAACTATATTCTTGTCTTCGATATCGAATCCGACCTCTTTCTCCTGAACCACCGGCTTCGGCCCGAGAGTTGAAAGATCATCCCGGTAAAAGGTGATATCAAGCGTCCCTACTGGAACTTTAGCATCTTCGATTCGGGTAATGATTTTCCCCAGCCGCTCGGCAATTGGAACGCCGCGGCGGCGGATTCCTACCAAGCCCAGAGCCTCGATCCCACCGTTTTTCTCAACGATCTCGTAAGCCAAACGCACCAGTGTGCGCTCAATTTCAGAAGCGGACATCAACTGTGCCTTTTGACGGAGGCCTGTCTTTCGTGAAGGAGTAGTTTTCATCAGAAGATTTGCCTTTCGGCCATCAGGCCGGATTCTCACTGTAGTCAACACGCCGCGCGCAGGTCAAGCCACCCGGCCGGATTAGAAGGGGAAATCTCGATCAGATAGGGAGAACGCTACCAAATTCAGCGCGGGAGTCCGCCGACGCAGCCGCCGCAGCCGATCTCTGTTGTGGGCACTCTGTCTCGATCATACGTGCCAGCGGGAGTTTGACGTCGCGAATCAAACTTAGAGTGATTGCTTCTGGCGTCGGGCTTGCTGCCTCGTTTGCGACAATCCCAACCCCCTGATTCCTGCCATGAGCCTTTGCGCGATAGAGTGCCGCATCGGCCAGTTCGATCACCTCCTCGGCACAGAGCGCTTCATAAGCCCCGCGACACCAGGGATACGCTGCCCATCCAACGGAGCAGGTCTTGCGCACCACAATGCCATGTCCGAGCTCGAAGGGTTCCGCCGAGATGACCTCCAGAACTCGGCTGCAGAATGCCGGAGTTCCCCAGGGATCCGTCGAGCGGCTCATAATCAAGAATTCTTCCCCGCCCCAGCGCACAAGCACGTCAGACTTGCGCACTACGGTCGATAGTCGCTGCGCAACAAGCTGGAGCAACCGGTCTCCAGCCGGATGTCCGTGCATATCATTGACTTCCTTGAAAAAGTCCATATCGACCATGATAAATACCAGGTCGCGGTGATCCATTTTGCTGATGTCGCTGCCTTGAGCGCGCTGGTAGTTCCGCAAGACCTGTCCCGCTTCGGCTGTCAGGATTTCTTCCATGTAGCGGCGGTTCCACACCCCCGTCAACACGTCGGTAAAGGAGATTTCCTGAAGTTCCAGGTTCTTTCGCTGTAACTCCAGGCTATGCCAGCGGAGAGACTGCTCCTTGTTTTCCAGCTCATCTTTGAGCCGGCACATCTCATCCAGGTTTTGACGCGATAACCGCAGCAAACTGAGCAATTCCTGATCGAGCAGATACTGCTTGAAAAAAACCAGCCCGCCCATCAGAAGCATGACCGCAACGGTGAGGCAAAGGCGATAGGTGCGCACTTGATGCGGAGCATCACCGGCGAACTGCGCCCAAGCCATCATGAGCGGCGTGACCAGCACAGCCATCATCGATACTCTGGCTTTCCAAATGCCAAATCCACGCATTGGTGCTTCGGCGGACGAGCCCTTCTCCTCGGCTTGTAGCCCTAAATAGCCGATCCGCACAAACCAGGCCATCGACGCGACCAAAGGCACATCGTACAGGCTGCCAGTGTAGTAGAGGTGCAGATCAATGGCTTCGCTGGCTGTAAACGACGCCGCACAGTAGAGCGCTGTGGCGCCAAACAATTCCAGATAGATGCTTCTCCATAGCCCACGCGTGCGGTGCCGCACCAGGAGCAGAGAAGCAGCAAGCACAAGCTCCTCCGCAAAATAGAGCAGGTCGAAACTCCGGCCGTATATCGCCTCGGAGAAATGCACATACTGCCAGGGAATTACGACGAAGAGGTATAAGAAAAGCCACCAGGTAAGTAGAAGAGTGAAATCCAGAGTGCTCGCATGGGTCGTGCGCTCATCCTGTTTACGGTAAGGCTGGACGGCGACGGCGGCCATCATGGGAACCACGTGCAGAAAAAGTACGACGTCGCCAATGAAAGGGTTGGGAGCCTCCTGCCGCAGAAAAACTTCAAAATACGTCCACAGTACCTGCGACAACAACCAGGCACCTAGTCCAAGCGTCATCAGCGCCCAGAACAGCCGCGACCGGGAAGATGTTTTGTGAATGTTGCGCGCAAACGCGATTACTGCGGTCGCCAGCACAAGATTCTGAAGGATGTCCCCGAACGCGGTGAGAATGAAACCTCGGGGAACTAGCAATGACACCAAAACGTGGATACACACAAGGGCGCTGACACCCACGAGCCACGTCCTCGCGTGTTGAGATACACGAGTTCCCACGGCTAAATTGTATGTTTCGCGGAAATGACTCTCGTATTACCGAAGTAACAGCTTGCCAGCGACACCGAGTAATCGGTGATGTCAGGTGAGGCTGCCCAGGAGACGCCGAACGAAGCAGTAAACCTCGTGGTACGAGTTATATAGAGGAATCGGTGCTACGCGGTAGATATCCGGCTCTCGCCAGTCGCCGATGATTCCCTCAGCCATCAGCTTGTCGCAAAGTTGGCGACCCTGATCAAGAATTCGAAGGGAAAGTTGAGCACCTCGCCGGGCTTCTTCGTGCGGAGTCAGGATCAAGAATCTGCGATTCGAAGCGGCCTGCAACAAAAATTCCAGGTAGCCAGTGAGCTTGACGCTCTTTGCGCGCAATCGCTCCATGGTCGCTTCAGCGAAAATTTCCATCGAAGCGCGCAAAGGGGCGAGCGCCATAATTGGTGGGTTGCTCAATTGCCATCCTTCAGCGCCTGCCATCGCGCGAAATTCCGGCCCCATTTGAAAGCGCGATTTCTCATCGTGCCCCCACCATCCGGCAAAACGCGGAAGGTCAACCGATTCCGCATGGCGTGCGTGAACAAAACAACCCGCCACACAGCCGGGACCGCCGTTGAGGTATTTATAACTGCACCAGACGGCAAAGTCGGGCGCCCAATCGTGAAGATGCAACGGAATATTTCCGGCGGCATGTGCCAGATCAAATCCGACAACGCAGCCCTTCAGATGCCCGGCCTTCGTGACAGCCTCCATATCGAAGGCTTGTCCCGTCGCATAATTCACGCCACCGAGCACGATCAAAGCAATGGAATCACCTTCGCGGTCGATCACATCCAGCACATCTTCATCGCGCAGGCAGGATTCACCCTCACGCGGTGTCAACTCCACCAATGATGAAGTTGGGTCAAATCCATGAAACCGTATCTGGGACTGAACAGCGTATTGATCTGAAGGAAAAGCTCCTCCTTCAACCAGAATCTTGTGCCTCTTAGGTGTGGGGCGGTAGAACGACACCATCATGAGGTGAAGATTCACCGTCAGTGAGTTCATGACAACGACTTCCGGCGCTTCAGCTCCCACAAGCTCGGCGGTTTGCTCGGTCAGCAATCGGTGATACGGCATCCACGGGTGCCGCGCGTGGAAGTGTCCTTCGACCCCGAGCCTCGCCCAATCTTCCAGCTCCTGCTCCAGATAGGATCGCGCGGTTTTTGGCTGTAGCCCCAGAGAGTGCCCTGCGAGATAAATGCATTCGTTGCCATCGGTGCTTTGAGGAATAAGGAAGCGCTCGCGGAAATGTGCGAGAGGGTCGGCCGCATCCATCTCCAGTGCAAAGTCTTCGCCGAGCCGATATTGACGATCGCTCACGAGAACTCCAGCGGAGGCAACTGAGAGGTAATCGAGGACTCCGCCGCCGTCCAGTCAAGATCTTCAACGCGTTCGATTCCATCGCAGAGCCGGTTCAGAATCCTGTCCTGCACTTCCCCCCTGTGCAACGCAGTGGAATACGGCACGCGATGAAACGTCACCATCGCATACTTAGGTACGAAGCGCTCCGGATATCGCTTCTCCAATGCCAACTCGATCTTCTTACGCAGCAGGAATCGAGGATCAGCCACCCGGTCCCGCATCTCAACGAAATTCTCGACCGCAAGATCGGCGATAGCGTCGGTGTTCACCTTGCGCGCTCGTTCAAATTCCGAGAAGACTCTCTCCCAATCGGGGCCAAGCCGGTCGAGCAACTCCAGCAATACCGTGCAATCCTCAAATCCGCAGTTGATTCCTTGTCCGAAGAACGGAACGATGGCATGCGCCGCGTCACCCAGCAGCAACACCCGGCCGTCCACATGCCAAGGAGAACACTTGATAGTCACCATTGATCCAGTCGGATTGGCAAAAAAGTTGTCTGCCAGCTCGGGCATCAGCGCCACTGCATCAGGAAATCGTGACTGGAAAAACTGACGAACCGAGGCAGGAGTGTCCATAACCGCAAAACTGTCCTCTCCCTCAAACGGCAAGAACAGAATGCAGGCAAATGTCCCGTCCATGTTGGGGAGCGCGATCAGCATGTTATTTCCGCGCGGCCAGATGTGCAGCGCATGTGTCTCGATCGCATGCACTCCGTCGGACCCTGCTGGAATGGTCAGCTCTTTGTAGCCATAATCCAAATACTGCTGCGAGAAATTGAAGCGCGGCAGACCGAGCATCTCCGAACGAATGGCAGACGCTGAACCATCACAGCCAATCACACTGTCCGATCGCACGAGACGTTCCTCGCCCGACACATCATCACGCAACCGCAAATCCTCGCCCCTGAGATCTATCCCCACGCATCGCTGCTGGAAATGAATTTTGGCCCCGTGCTCTTCAGTAGCATTGATCAGCGCAATATTCAACTCCGCACGCGAGATGGAATAAATGACCTCAGATTCATCTTTCCCGTAAGCCTGGAACGTTAAGTCGCCAGCCAGGGAATGCATCATTCGCCCTTTCATGGGGATGATAATTCTCTGCATGCCGCTCCACAGCCCGGCTTGGTTCAGAGCATGAATTCCGCGCGTGGAAAGAGCCAAATTGATGGATCGGCCGGCGCTGACCGGCACCCGGCGCATGTCGGGCCGGCGCTCGAAGATCTCCACCTTGAATCCGCGCTTCATCAGCCCCAACGCCAACAAGGGACCATTCAAGCCAGCGCCGATCAAAGTGATTTTTTGATTTCTTTGCGTCATGCAGAGGAGACACGTGATGTGACTATTCGGTCAGCAGTGTGCGAGCCTCCCACAATTCAGGGAAGAATTTCTTATCCAATGTGAGCTTCAAGTAAGATGACCCCGCGCTTCCGCCCGTCCCCATGCGCGCACCGATAATGCGTTCTACCAGTTGGATGTGGCGCAGCCTCCAGCTCACAACCAGTTCATCAAACTCTGTGAGACGTTCACAAACATCGATCCAGTCGCGGTATTGATGTTCATCCTGGTAGAGCGAGAGAACCGCGCGTGCTCGCGCCTGAAACTTTTCTCGTTCAGTGCCATTTTCACCTGCATCCAGTTTTCCCAATCGGCACAGCGCTTCGAAGAACACATCGTGCAACGAAGGCTCGCGCAAACGGCGCGCCAATTGTTCGTACGCTTCGGGCGTTGGACGGTGATAGCGCAACATCTTTTCATCTTTCAAGCCGCACAAAAATTCCAGCTCCCGGAATTGCTCAGACTGGAACCCACTCGCGGGCTCAAGCTTCCCGCGAAACGCTAAGAAGTGCGTCGGCAGCATGGTCTCAAGGATCGTAAACTGCTCCACCAGCACTCGCGTAATCTCGGTACAGCGCCGCAGCAAGCGAGCTGCCTCATACACATCATCGTGCGACGCCGGATTCTCTCCGGCAGCGCGCAGCCGCGCAACCACTCCGTCCAGGTCGTGCAGCAACTCCTTGAACCACAACTCATACGTCTGGTGCACGATGATGAACAGCAGTTCGTCATGATGCTGCGGAGAAGACTGCGGGTGCTGCAATTCAAGCAGCTCCGGCACCTTGAGATAAGAGCTGTACGTGAGCTGATCGCTGATAGGAACGACCGGGTTCTCCGCACGCGGAGCCGTACTTGTCGCCAAATCATGCGTGAGCCCTAGAAACGCAGCAGCATTCCCCCCAAGCAGGCGCTGCGTTATAGTCGCAGAGAATCCACTGGATCGAATCAGAGAACCGATTCCATGTTCACCGAGTGGGAACGGGTAATCGGAACCGAGCATCACGCGCTCTGCACCCATAGTGTCGACCAAAAAGCGCAGAGCGCGGATGTCAAAAACAGCAGAATCGACCGAGAACCGGTCGAGATACTGCCGCGGAGACAACTCGCAATTTCCGTGCGCGACAGGATGGTGCTGCCACGCGTTCTCCAAGCGCCCCAGTAGAAAAGCGAAGCTGCCCCCACCGTGTGCGAAGCAGATACGCAGGTTGCGAGGTAGTTTATCGAGTGCGCCGCTAAGAATCAGGGCCACGATCCCAAGTTGCGTTTCGGCGGGCATGCCCACCGTCCAGGGCATCATGTATTTCGGCATGCGCGCTTGCCCAAACATGTCCCAGGGATGTACCAGCACGGCAGCGCCTGCATCGGCGCAGTGGTGGAGGAACGTTACGATTCCCGGGTCATCCAGATTCTTCTCGCCAACGTGGTTGCCAATCTGAACACCCAGGTGTCCGGCCCGTATGCATCGACTCAGCTCTTTGCATGAGGCATCCACATCCTGAAGCGGTACCTGGCATAGAGACTTCAGCCTTCCCTTGCCCCGAGCACAAAGTTCCAGCGCGGCATCGTTGAAGAGTTTTGCGCACTCGTGTGCGTGCTCCGCGGGACGATCATAAGCAAACAGCACCGGAGTCGCTGAGATGACCTGCATGTCTACGCCGTCGCGGTCCATCTCCTGCAGGCGCACCTCAGGGTCCCAACACGCAGAGTAGATATGCCGAAAGAAGCGCTCGCCGAGCATGATGTCGGCTTTGCCGGGCTCAGTGTGCTTGATCAACGGCCAGTTCGGAGTGCCGAAGCGCTCCGACAAGTCGGGCCACGTGCGCGGAAAGAAATGATTGTGGATGTCGATGACTGGCATTTCTACTGTTTGCCGGGATGAACCGTGCCGCAATGCTTGCATTTGCGCAGGTTCTCGTCGTTATGGAACTTTTCAAATAAGGGCGGCAGATCGCGAACAATGCTCTTCAGCTTCACTTCCGCGCGATACACAAGTTGGTGACAATTCGGGCAATACCACTCGAAACCATCCATTGCGCCCTCTGGCCGGGGCATTTCGACTACGACTCCGATCGTGCCCGCCTGAAGCCGCTGCGGAGAATGCCTCATGTGCTTCGGCAGCAGAAAAATCTCTCCTTCTTTAATCGGCACCTCCACCGGCGGCTTGCCCGGAGTTTCCATCAGCCTGAGGAAGATATCTCCCTTGATCTGATAGAAGAACTCTTCTGTCGGGTCGTCATGATAGTCGCGTCGATTATTTGGACCTCCCACGACCGTGACCATCATCTCGCCGTCCTCCCAGACTTGCGCGTTGCCTACCGGAGGTTTCAGCTTCTCCTTGTTGTCTTCGATCCACTTCTGAAAATTGAAGGCTTTTAGTTCCTTGATCGACGGCATGGTATCTCCTATTTCTGCGGCTTGTAAGCAACGGCACGGATCTCAATCAGCAAATGCGGATGCGGCAACTGATGCACGGCTACAGTCGTCCGGGCGGGCCCATCCTCGCTGAAGTATTCACCATAAACCTCGTTATATCCCGCGAAATCGTTCATGTTGACGAGGTATGAGGTGATTTCCACGATATCGCTGAGATCAGCCGACATCGTGTGCAGAATCGCGCGTACGTTCTCGATGACTGCACGCGTCTGGCTACGGATGTCGAGATGAGTCGTCCCGAACTCGTCCACATCAGCGCCCGCAATACTGTTGTCGGCACGGCGCGAACTCGTACCGGAGACGATCAAAAAATCGCCTGCGCGCTTGACGTGCGGATATTTCCCGCGCGGCTTCGCTCTTCCTTCGATGACTTTGCTTTCGACTTTCCCCATCCCACAATTCCGTACGACCGGAGCGCGGCTTTAAAGCTTGATGCAGATATTGTTGAGTTCCGAATAGAAGTTCAAGGAGTGCATTCCGCCTTCGCGCCCGATCCCCGACAGTCCCACTCCGCCGAAGGGTGTGCGGAGATCTCGCAGGAACCAGCAGTTCACCCAAGTGATGCCGACATTCATCTGTTGCGCTACCCGATGTCCACGTTTCAAGTTGCTCGTCCAGATCGACGCGGCCAAGCCGTACTTCGTGTCATTCGCCATCTTCACCGCCTCTTCTTCTGTATCAAACGGAGCGACATGGCACACCGGCCCAAAGATTTCCTCCTTGATGCACCGGGCAGACTCCGGAAGCCCAGTATAGATCGTGGGTTGAACGTAGAAACCGTTGTCGAGCTCGTTTCCAAAACGTGGCACGCCGCCACCGGTAACGGCCGTCGCGCCCTCATCACGCGCTAACTGGTAATAGGAAAGCACCTTTTCGCGATGCTTCGCTGAAATCAACGGACCCAGTTGCGTACTCGAATCTTTAGGAGACCCCAGTTGCAGCCCCTCGGCGCTCTGCTTCAAAATCTCGACAAATCGCTCGAAGATTGGACGTTCAACGTAGACCCGCTCAGCACAAAGACACACCTGGCCGGTATTCAGAAAAACGGCATCACTGATTCCTTTCACCGTTTCTTCAAACTCGCAATCCGCAAACACAATCGCTGCATTCTTCCCGCCGAGTTCAAACGACACGGGCTTCACACCTGCGGCCGCAGCCTTCATGATCGCGGCTCCAGTCTGCGACTCACCCGTAAACGTCACAGCGTTGACATCAGAATGCTTCGTCAGAAACTCTCCGGCAGAATCTGGTCCGAACCCGTGGACGACGTTGTACACGCCATTCGGAATTCCGGCGCTCTGCATTACTTCCGCCAAAAGCGTGGCGGTGGCCGGAGTCTCCTCCGATGGTTTCACCACAACGGTGTTCCCGCAGGCCAGTGCCGGAGCAACTTTCCACGTCAGCAACAACAGCGGAAGGTTCCACGGAGTGATGATTCCGACGACTCCCAGCGGCTTGCGAACGGCGTAATTCAAAGCAGCCTTGCCATCCGGAGTTTCGGTCTGAAAGGAGTCGAGCCCGGCGGTCTTGATCAGGTCGGCAAATGTCCGGAAATTCGCGGCGGCGCGCGGGACATCCAATTTCCTAGCCAAAGAAACGGGCTTCCCCGTATCAGCAACTTCCGCATCAACGAAACACTCGAAGCGAGCTTCAATCCCATCGGCGACGCGGTAAAGTCGCGCAACGCGTTCGCGGACTCCCAGGCTTCCCCATTCCGATTGGAGGGCCTTACGAGCCGCCACCACGGCCGCGTCCGCTAGAATCTCATCCGCCTCGCTAACCCTCGCGATAATGCTGCCGTCCGCCGGATTCACATCCTCGAACTCGCGCGTGCTCCCAACGAACTTCCCATCGATGTAGTTGTGGATTGACTTCACCAGGCGAGAACCCTGCCGCATCCTAACAGTCCCACATCCGGCGAAGCAAACATACGATCAGGCTTGCCGCTCTTGCAGATATCGCCGCAGTGCATCCTGCCAGGCTGGCATTTCGATGCCGTACCGGTGCAAGCTCGTTGCCGACAGAACCGAGTACGGCGGACGAGGCGCAGGACGCGCCATTTTCTCAGTGGTTGTCGGCCTCACTTCGGTTGCAGATCCCACGCTCTTCAGAATTTCACGTGCAAATTCAAACCAGGTGCACTCGCCGGCATTGGTGACATGCACGATTCCGGAAGCGCTTTTTCGGCACAGCTCGATGATGGCTCGCGCCAGATCGACAGAATAAGTCGGGCTTCCTCTCTGATCGTCGACCACATCCAGAGTGGGCCGGGTTGCTGCCAGTTTCAAGATTGTGTCGGGAAAACACTTTCCACCCGCGCCAAACAGCCATGAAGTTCGGGCAATGCAGCAGTCGGGTAGTGTCTCTAGCAGTCGCACTTCCGCCTCCGCCTTCGAGCGTCCGTACACGCTCTGCGGGTTGCGAGGATCGCTTACTTCGTAAGGACATTTGCTCTTGCCATCGAACACGTAGTCAGTACTGACGAATATCATCCTTGCGGAAGAGTTCTTGGCGGCCAGGGCGACATTCACGGCGCCGTCGCGATTCACGGAAAAAGCTAAGTCTTGGTGACTCTCGCAACCATCGACATCCGTATAAGCAGCCGCCAAAACAATCCAATCCGGACGAAGGTCGTGAACCACTTCTGCGACCCGCTCTGCATTACGAATATCAGCATCGCGCGAGCCAAGTCCGGTAACTGCATCACCGTGCCACTCGCGCAGCAGATCCTTTCCAAGCAGACCGGTCGCACCGAAAATCAAAACCTTCATACGCTGTGAGTTGTCCTTTAAATTGCAGCCCGTAGATGACTCGCCGGGAAGGTTCGACAGGGATCAAAACGGATCAGAAGACTTTCTCCCGTAATAGCTGCAGCAGATATTCACCGTAGCCGCTACTCCGCATCGAAGTCCCGATCTTTTCCAATTGCGCAGCCGTAATGTAGCCGGAGCGGTACGCGATTTCTTCCGGGCAAGCCACCATCAATCCCTGTCTCTTTTCGATCGCCTGGATGTACAAGGCGGCATCCATCAGGGATTCATGTGTTCCGGTATCTAGCCACGCCATGCCGCGTCCCATGACAACCACATCGAGTTGCCCCTTTTTCAAGTAAGCCTGATTCACATCGGTAATTTCGAGTTCGCCCCGTGCACTGGGCTTCATCGACTTGGTGATCTCCACAACCTGGTTGTCATAGAAGTAAAGCCCTGTCACGGCATATCGCGACTTCGGCTGTTTGGGCTTCTCTTCAATGCTCAGCGCTTTCCCGCTCGAGTCGAACTCCACGACGCCGTATCGCTCCGGATCATGCACCGGATAGGCGAATACGCGAGCGCCTTTCATCGGGCGGATGGAACCGCGCAAATCTTTCGCGAGATCGTGCCCGTAAAAGATATTGTCGCCAAGCACCAACGCACAGGGATCGCCGCCAATGAATTTCTCTCCCAGCAGGAACGCTTGTGCGATCCCCTCCGGCTTCGGCTGTACCAGATACTCCAGTTCGATCCCGAACTGGCTTCCGTCGCGCAGCAGTGCCTCGAATTTCGGTATGTCGCCGGGCGTTGAGATGATCAGGATGTTGCGAATCCCCGCTAACATCAGAGTGCTGAGCGGGTAATAGATCATCGGCTTGTTGTAGACCGGAAGCAGGCTCTTGCCCATCGCCTGCGTCACGGGATAAAGGCGAGTCCCGGCCCCTCCCGCGAGAATAATGCCTTTGTGTCGCACGTTTTCGTTCATTTTGCCGCGATTCACACCGAATAATGAGTTTCAATCCACTTCCGGTAACTGCCGCTCGTCACATCTTTTATCCATTCTTCGTGATCGAGATACCAACGGACGGTTTTTCGAATTCCACTCTCAAAAGTCTCTTTGGGTCTCCAGCCCAGCTCCCGCTCGATCTTCGTTGCGTCCATGGCATAGCGACGATCGTGGCCGGGCCGATCTTTCACGAACGTAATCAACTCACGCCGCGGCTTCTGCAGTGGAGCCGAATTCTCATCCACCAATTCGCAGATCGTATTCACGATCTCGAGATTCTGCTTCTCGTTCCATCCGCCGACGTTATATGTTTCTCCCGGCCGTCCTTTTCGCAGCACGGTGGCGATCGCATCACAATGATCCTCCACGTAAAGCCAGTCGCGGACATTCTTCCCATCTCCGTAGACCGGCAACGGCTTGCCCTCGCGCGCATTGAGAATCATAAGCGGAATCAGCTTCTCAGGAAATTGGAACGGTCCGTAGTTATTGGAACAGTTCGTCGTCAGAATCGGGAGTCCGTAGGTGTGGTGGTAGGCGCGAACCAGATGGTCCGAAGCAGCTTTCGACGCGGCATAAGGACTGTTCGGGGCAAACTGCGTACTTTCATGGAATGGCGGGTCATTCGGTCCGAGCGATCCAAACACCTCGTCCGTAGATATGTGAACGAAACGGAAGGCCTCGCGCTCTTCTCCCGACAACTCGCTCCAAAAGACACGCGTTTCTTCCAGCAGTGCGAACGTGCCGTTCACATTCGTTCGAATAAAGTCTTCGGGGCCGCGGATCGAGCGATCCACATGGCTCTCGGCAGCGAAATGCACAATGGCCGCCGGCCGATGCTGTCGGAGAAGGTCGCGCACCAGCGGGCGGTCGCCGATGTCGCCTTGCACGAATTCATACCGTGGATGATTTGTAATCGACTCCAGGTTGCGAATGTTCCCGGCATAGGTAAGTTTGTCGAGATTGACGATGGAAAATGAATCGTCCTGAATCTGCTTCAGGATGAAGTTCGACCCTATGAACCCTGCTCCGCCCGTGACAATCAGGTTTTTGGCCATAGAAAACGACAGGAATTCGCAGACTGCTCCCCTTGCGCTCCCGCGATTGAATGTTCGATTGTAATAAAAAAGGACGGGTTTGGCCCGTCCTTGAGATTCCTGACACATAACCTACATTGCGTCCGAACGCAGGAACGCTTAGCTGGCGCGACGACCGACGGCAGATCCTACCGCGGCGGCGCGCGCATTCGGCTTCATAGGAACAGCAACAGCCAAAGGCTGTCCTAATATCCGCGAATATACCTGCTCAATCTGTGTTGCGATCTCGGGCCATAGGTATTCCTGCTCGATGCGTTTTCGCGCCGTCCTCCCCGCAGCCTCCCGAACCGTCGGATTCGCCATCAGAAATCGCAGTCGATCCGCCAAATCCGACGCATCCGAGGGTTTGAACAAATACCCTGCCCCCTCGACCACCTCGCGATTTTCTGGAATATCGCTGGCCAGAACACAAAGGCCCGCTCCCATTGCATCCAGGAGCGCCAGTGACAGCCCTTCCATGTCGGACGGTAAAACGAAGATCATCGCGTTGGTAAGTAACTCGTCGAGCGTCTCTCCTGACACCCAGTCGAGCATTCGAATCCGATCGCATGCATGGCGACGCAGTTCCCGGCTGTACTCATCGCAATAGCTGCCCGCGCCCGCCATCACGAGTGTCACGTCCGTCTCGATCTGCTCAAAGGCCTGCACTAGTAGATGACAGTTTTTCTCTGGCGAAAATCGCCCTAGATACAAAACATATTTGCCTGGCTCAAGCCCCCATTGCGCAAGCGCCTTGGCCGAGCGGCGTTCCCGCAGAACCCCACCATTGGGTACGTGGAAAGTCTCGGCGCCATGAGTTTCCCGATAACGCCGCTGCAGTTCCCTCGAGACAACCATCGTCCCATTCGGCAAGCACGCAGACGCCCTTTCGCCCAACCGCAACACCGCGGAAGCGAAACGACCCCATTTCTTCCGTTGCCAATCCAATCCTTGTACCGTCACGGCCGTCTTCACCCCGAACATCCTTGGAATCCACGAAAACAAGGCCGGACCCAGCGCGTGGTAGTGCACGATGTCATATCCCTGCGTCACCGCGTGGACCGTGCTGAAAAATGTGTGGATCAAAGTTTCCAGGTGCTTCGCTCGAATCGTGGGCAACCGCACCAGGTGCATGCCATTGTGTTCCGGCATGGCCGGGGTGAAGTGGTTCCGGCAATACACAGTGACTTCCCAGCCGCGCCCGGCAAGATTTTTCCCGACCTCTTCGTAATACGACTCGATTCCGCTGTACTTCGAGACGACCCCGCGTCCTCCGATGAACGCGACCCGTGGTTTGCGGCTCGCCGCTGGCGTAGTTTTGTTTGCGCTCGTAATGCCTCTCTCACGAGAACGGCTTTTCTCACCACTCAACCGCTCATAGATTTCCATAACTTTCTCGTAGTACTGCTCCGGTGCATGATCCTTTCGAACCCGTTCCCACCCGTTGCACCCCATTTTCTTTGTCCGTTCAGGATTGTCAGCCATACACCTGATGGCGTTCGCCAGTGCATCCACGTCGCCACAGCGGTACAGCAACCCTGTCTCGCCCGGCGTTACGAATTCCCTTCGCGAACCTGTATCAGAGGCCACGACAGCGCGACCCAACCCGTATGACTCAAGAATCGTTTTTCCTAGAGTCTCGTATGCGTGAGACGGCAGTACTGTGAACTGTGACTCCGAGATGAGGCGATCGCGCTCTTCGGCCGTAACTTGGCCCACAAACTCGACGTTCTTCAACTGCAGCCGACTCGCAAAATTCTCCAGTTCATTTCGGACGGGGCCACCGCCTGCAATTCGCAGATGCAGATGAGGCACTCGCTGCATCGCCCGGATCAGGTCATCAACACCCTTTTCGGCCGACAATCGGCCGACGTAAAGTAGCGGAGCATTATCCGCGATGGATTTAGGATCGTGCACTCGCTGGAAATGGGGCAGAACTTCGAACTCACATTCATTCCAGCCGTGTTCTTCGAACTTTTGTTTCACAAACTGGCTTGGGGCAAGAAATAGGTCGACGCACTTTCGATAAGTGCCAAGCACGCGGTGAACGTACGCCTCAGCAACTAGAGTGCATCTCTCAGCCAGGCCGCGATAGCATTTCGACGGCAGAATGTGCCAGAACACGCCCCCCTTGCAGCGTTCACACGCTTCGCCTTTGGAAACCAGGTTGTACGCCGGACACAGCAACTTGAAGTCGTTCAGGTGATACAGAACGGGAATATCGTGGGCCTTGAGTTCCCAGAGAATAGAGGGGGAGAGGTGATGATAGATATTGCGGATGTGCGCAACATCAGGACGGAATTCGCGCAGCATGGCCCGCAGCCTTCGTCGCGCCTCGATCGAATAGATCGCATGAGCGGCATTTAGAATTTTCCGGCTTATTCCCGCCTTCTTCCTGAAATCGATCGCGGGCACGAAGTGCTCGTCGTATAGACTTCGTTCCCCTCGGGAGTCTTGCATTGAGAACATCGCCACATCGTGCCCGTGCGCCCGCAACAGATCCATCAACTCGAACAGGTAAACCTCGGTTCCACTGAACGGATAGTTATATTTGTTGCAGAACAAGATTCTCATCGGGAGCGTTCTCGTTTCGACGTGCGATGCTGCCAAGAAATAAATCTGCGAAGTATTGCAAGTTTTTTGACCGGTTGAAGTTCTCGACAACCTGAAGATGCGCAGCCTGCCGGATCACTCGTAGCGAATGAGCATGCGGGACGGCGATTCTCGTGATCGGCTCAGCCTCATCGATTAACAGCGATCGGATAAGCAAGACCTGCTCTATAAAACTGTCCATATCTCCCGCCTTGTACAAAAATCCCGACTTACCGTGAGCCACCAACTCCGGAATACCGGTCATGCGGGGTGCGAGCACAATCCTCCCCCGCGCCATCGCTTCCATCAGAACGAGAGGAATCCCTTCGCTCTTGCTCGTGAGGACAACAAGGTCCGCTTGCTCATACAGAAGGCCGACGTCTTCTCGGGGGACATGTCCCAGCAATCTGACACACTGAGTCAAATCCAACTCTCGAATCAGTGACTCCAACGCTCCGCGCTCGGACCCCTCGCCGGCGATTGAACACTCGAATGCAATGCCCACCTTCACCAGACGAGCACACCCCCGCAAGAGGAACGCGTGATCCTTGACGGGATGCAATCGCCCCACAGCGAGGATCTTCAAACACTCTTCCCTGACCTGCTTGGGTAGAGGACCCGTAGTCGCTGACGAATCGACTCCCATCCGGCTCACGAAAACTTTGCCCTTGACACTTGGATATCGAGCGAGAATAAACCGGCGGTTGTACTCCGAGACGGTGATGCAGAACGTGCAAGCAGCCAACTTCGCATCCAGATATGTGCCGTGAAGCAGCAAGTCCGAACCGTGCAGAGTGAAACTGAAGCCCGCTCCCAGCAGCCGCGCGGCTATCATCCCGACCCACGATCCGAAATACCCGTGGTGTACGTGGATGTGCTCCACGCCTCTAACCTTCAGGCGCACGGCTAGGCAGGCTCCTAAGAACGTGTGCGCAAGCGCCTTGCAGCGCTGCAGAGGTCCCTCCCTTCCGCAGAAAATCACTCGGTTTAAGACGGGTATGAGACGCGCACAGGCACGCACGCACAACCGAGCCGCGCGCAGAACCGTGAAAATCGAAAGTGGCAGCAAGACAACATCAGCGGCCCGTATCCCAGACGAGGCCGCGCACGAGCTTTTTCGGACGCTGGCCGCAATCACTTGCGCTCCGCGCTTCTCAAGCTCAGCAATCTCATCTCCCACATACGGCTCGACCGCCACGGGGAATTCATTTGCCAGATATGCAATCGTCAACGCGGATACTCCAGTTCCGCCCGCCGACGCTGCCCCGCCAACATCCCCGCGAGCGAGAAAACCAGGCCGTTGACAAATTGATAGCTCATGACCACCAGCCCGGCATTCACCCAGTAAACGATCAGGATGATCGGCCAAAGCCGGTGAAAGCCTTGATCGAGAAACCCTCTTTGCTCATCACCAGGAATCACACCTGATCTCAGCCGCCAGAGCTCCAACATCAGCCACGCGTACGCCGCAATCCCAAGCACACCATGCTCGACGAGCAATTCCAGGTAGGTGTTGTGTGGATACAGAATTTTCTCTCCATAGCCGCTCACAAATCGCGGCAACTCCGAAGGCATCCGATGAAAGCCCCAGCCTGTGAGCGGATGCTCCCAAAACATCTCCCAACTGCCCGCGTACACGGCTTTGCGGAAATCCACTGGACCTTGCTCTTCGACACGGTCGCGCAACTCGGACGAGAATTCATCAGATTGCGCGAGTATGGCCACTCCGACAAGAATCGCGCCGGCAGCCGCCAACCATCTCCATGCACGCCGACGCCGACGTTGGGAAATCAAAAGCAAGGCCAAGGCACTCCCTGCAAATGTCAGCCAGACCGTTCTCGTCATCGTCGCGAGAATGGCGATCGGCAACGAGGCCAAAACACAAACAAGCCATACCCCGCGCAGCCTGCCACGTTGATAAGAGTGCACAGCGAGTAATCCCAATACGTTCAGGGACACTCCATTCGCAACTGCCTGAAGCAACGGCCCACGTGCCCGGTCGGCATGAAAACCGAGACTCTCGTCCAAGATGAATCGTGGAAAAATCAGGGAGCGTGCACCGGCCAGAAATGCAATCGCAGTGAAACTCAGATATGCCAGCACCAAGATGGCGAATATCTCGAAGCGCCGCCGATCCCGGTTGTCATCAAAAATCGTAGCGGCTACATGAAACAGGGCAAATGGCACAAGAAACTTCGACGCCAGCAGGCTCCAGGTCTCGTGGTCGAACGGCTCGGATACCACGCTGCAAACCGTCATCGCCACGATCGCCAACATCGGCCAAGTGGCGCGATCGACGAACAATTTTTGGCGCATTACAAGCAGCCGGCCACCCACACTCAAAATCAGCAGTCCGAAAGCAACTCGATCGATTTGATAGAACTGCACGTCGGGATGCCGAAGAAGCATCGCGCTCAATGCCGCAAAGAACAAGAAAGTGGGAAGGCCAATCAACAGGTATATTGGCTTCAAGACCACTGCCAAGGAGCCCGCAGCCATTTTGTCTGGCAGCTCTTGTGCGACTGGCGGTCGCAGCGGCAGTGCACTCATTCCCCGCTCCCTTGCAGCACCGCCCCAACCGTCTTGAGCAAGATCCTTAGATCCAAACCCAGACTCCACGTCCGGATATACTCCCGATCCAATGCCATGCCACGCTCGAACGACGGATCGCGTCGCGCCGTGACCTGCCACAATCCCGTGATCCCCGGAGTCACATCCAGCCTGGCCAGGTGCTCCAGTTCATACTCCGCTACATCATCGAGTGGGTGCGGACGCGGCCCCACCAGGCTCATCTCGCCCGCCAGCACGTTGAGCAGTTGAGGCAACTCGTCGAGACTGTAGCGACGTAGAAATCGGCCGACTCGCGTGATTCTTGGATCGCCTCTGATTTTGAAAAACGGTCCGGACCGTTGATTGTTCTGTCGCAACAAGTCCTTCAGCTTGTCGGCATTACTGACCATCGTGCGAAACTTGTGGCAGCGAAACCGGCGCCCTTTTCGGCCGGCTCTCTGGGCGCTGTAGAGAACAGGTCCATCGGAGTCCACTTTGATCAGAAGTGCAATCGCCGTCAGAAGCGGCGACAGTGCCATTAGCGCCAGTCCGGCTCCGACAAAATCGGCGACTCTTTTCAGAACCAGGCTGAGAGCGGGTAACCGCTCGGCATGCAAACAAATCACGGGCAGGCCATCGACCTGCTCAACCTCGCTGACCTCTGGATCGCACCCAAACAGCTCGGGAACAACTTCCACATCGAGCCGCAAGCGGCATGCCTCACGGAAGACCCAACGCGTCAACTCCGGATCGCGAGGCGCCGCAAGGATGATTTCTTCCACGAAACCCCTGCGCGCAATTTGCGCCAAATCTCCGATTCGGCCTACGACACCGTTCCCTAACGGCTGCTCATCATCAAGAAAGCCATACACAGTGCGCCCATTCACCGGATGTTCTTCCAAATACGACGCCATCCGCGTCGCCACCTCACGAGCACCGATGATGAGCACTTTCCGGTCCCGAGCTTGGTGCATCGCTCGACGCCACAATCCCAATGTGGTGAAATGCAAAACGCCAGCGGCGCAAAACAGTATCGAAATCGACCAGGGAGCCCCCTGCAGATGGTAAGCACAGCAAAGAACCAGAGTCGCCCATGCAACCGACTTGGCCAGAAGTTCCTGCCCGCGAACGCTCCACGCCTTCGAGTAAATGCCCTCGGAATATCCGACCAGCGTGATCAACGCTGCATGCAGGACTGCAACTCCCAACAGCGAAAATGGCGCCCCTTCAGCAAACTCGAGCATTCGATGATGAGGGAACCAGACGCTCAGCGGCACCAGTGCCGCTCCAATCAATAGCCAATTGATCGCGACGAGAGCGAAATCCACCGACACGCTCTGCAGCCATTCCCTCGCCATTCGATTCTGTAGAGGCCTGGGCAATACGAACTGCAGCGCACTGCTATTCTCGAAGGAAGCGTCAGGCCTGGACCGCACCTCGTGGAGTCCATGCTGCGAAGGTGTGGAAACCCTGAGTCGCCTGCCGAACACTGCCGGATCTTCTCCGGGGATCAAACGCGACCACAACTCTCCTGCAGGTTTCCTTGCGGTCGGACTCAATGGCACGGTAGACACGGCTTTCTCCGTTCAGAATGCAGCTTCAGGGAGCACTCACTGACTCACAGTCGCCGGTAAATTCCCTCCGGTATCGGGAATTCCCGATCCTGAAATACGGTCCCCAGCAGACGCACATGAGAGAGGTCTTCGAGCAATTTGCGTGCAGTTGCCCGTCTCGTCCGAAGTGCCGAGATCACCAGCACCATGCCGTCCGCAAACTCTGCCAGTCGCCGCTCGTCCGTCGTTGCCGTCGAGCCCGCAGCCACAACTGAGTAGGGAAACTCTTGCCGGACCCGTTGCATGAAATTTCGTAGGTCTCCGAAGCCCGCCCAGTCTGGTGGTGGAACCTCCAGGCTCCACAAATCGCGCTGGACGCGTACTGCGTGGTCTCGAAGTGAAGTTGCGCAATTGAGAACGCCCCGCTCGCCGTGGTGCTGATCTGTGATGACAACAACCTCACTTCCGTTCTCCACGGCTAGCGTCGCCCCTACGCGCCAGCAAAGCTCATTCACATCTGTTTCCTGATCGACCGCGCTGAACACAACCTGCCGCACCTCCGGAATCACAGCAGAGCCAAACAACTGCCGCACCAGGCCGCGAATCTGCTGGCGCGCGAATACTTCCTCGCTCCATTCCGCTGTAGAACTCAAGCTTTTTTCCTGGCACTCTCGTTCCTTTGCAGCGAGCCTGGCTCGACCAGGTATGCTGAACAATCCAGCGCTCATCACTCCAGCTCTCATGCTGGTAGCCTCCTTTGCGCTTTGCTCGGGATCGATGCCAATACGGGCGCATTGAGATACGTTCTGACGTCCTCTGGATCACGGAATGCCGGGTCTACGTAATCTGCAACAAACGCAGCTGCGGTCCCTGACGAGCCGGCAGTGAGAAATCCCACCGCGATCACCATCGACACCGGCCACACCGGCAGTGCTGGAGCAGCAGGCCACTCCGCCACAGCCACATTTACGATGCCGCGCTCATCCAACGCATCATTCAGCCGCGCTTCCTCCTGTTTCTTCACGTAGAGAAGATAATTCTCCTCTGCTGCTTTCTCGTTATTGAGCAAAGCGTCCTGCGCGATCGCATCCGCTTGAAGTTTCGCCGCGATGTTCTGATACGCAACGGTTTGCTGCCTCGCTGTATCCTGCCGGGCACGCAATCCAGAAAGTTGCACCTTCGCCTTTTCATATTCCGACTGAGCCCACTCGAAATGAGCATTCTGATCGGAGGTTTCGTCCCGCACGGGATGAGAAGCCTCCTGTGCAATCGCCTTTTCTGCTTGTTCGATCTGACGGTCAATTTCCTGAACAAACCGGTGGCTCGGTTCAAACTTCGTCAGCAGCTGCGTACGTTTCAGTTGCAATTCAAGCAGGGTGGCTTTCAGTGACTTCAGCAGTTCGGGGTTGTCCGCCGTGCGGACCTGCGTCGTGCTTCGCTCAGGCAAATTCGTCAACAGCCGCTGAAGCGCGGAAATGCGGTTTGCCGTCTCAGCCAACTCGATTCCCGCCTGCCGCTGCTCGGCGTCAATTTCGCTCAGCTTCTGCAAAGCCAAATCGCGTTGCAGGGCCGCGGAGACCGCACCGTGCGAATTCGAGAAACTCAACAATCTCTGCTGCGACTCTTCCAGTTGCACGCGGGCGTCGTCCATTTGCTGCGAAAAAAAGTGCGACTCCCCCGCTGGGCGATGCACAGACATGTGCTTTTCCAGATATGCAGCAGCCAAGCACCGCAAGACTCTTTCCGCCAATTCGGGATCCCCCGCCTGGTATCGGATTGCGATCAGGTTCGTTTTTTTCACTGGCTGTACTGCCAGCTTCTTTGCCAGGCGCCTCGCCTCGCGCTGCGTGCGCGCCTCCGGAGTCTCCCCCCACCGCATGAAATGAAACCAATCGCGTCTGCCGGTTCCTGTTTCTTGCGCGACCTTTCGCAATACATCGTCATCGCGCATCAGTTCGACTTCTGAATTCAGTTCCTCGTCGGTCACTGCCATCCGCGTCAAATCCAGGGGCGCATTCTGCCCTGCGCTGACCGGAGCCTCCGCCCTTCCCCGCCGGACAAGGACCTTCATGCTCGCTTCATATTTAGTGCCAAATGCCGCATAGAGAATCGCCGCAGAAAAGACGCAGACCACCACCCACGCGAATATTCTTCGCCGGCGAAACAACACGACTGCCAGCTCGCGTACTGTCGGAACCGTGTCTTGTGTGCCTTTTCGATGGTGAGGTTCGTCCAACATATTCCCGGGGGCTAGAACTCGGAGGTATTCACATACATGCTGACTGAAGGCTTGCTGAGAAAACGTGCAATCTTCGAAATGCGGTTCTGCGGGACAAATATGAGATCCCCGGGCTGAAGCGTTGCGTCTTCTTCCAGTGTTCTCGTGCTCAGCATCTTTTTCAGATCGATGACCCGCGATTCCATCAACCGGTCATCCACTCGCCGGAAAAGAACGACCTGGGAATGCTTCGACTGGCTAGTCAGTCCTCCAGCGATCTCAACCGCCTCCGCCACGGTCGTCTCAATCCGCAGTTCGTATTTTCCGGGCTTCCCTACTTGCCCTCCGACGATGAAATACGGCCGCTCAAAGTCCTTGAGCGACACTGCGGCTTCCGGATCGTGCAGGTAACCTCGATAAGCTTTCTCAACGGAGGCCGCGAATTCAGTTATCGTGAGTCCCTGGGCCACGACCGTACCAGCATCCTTGAGCGTCACGTACCCGTCGGGCTGTACCGTGAGCGTCTGGTTAAACTCCGGTGCAACGGTGAACGTCACTTCCACCACATCGCTGGTCTGCAGCCGGTAAAGCGGATGGCGCCCTCCGAGCAAGGAGTTTCCCTGGCCATCCGCTTTTCCGGGCTTTGCGGCCGTGAACTTCTCTCCTCCCATTCCAGCTCCGGTTAAGCCGGATTGAGAACTCTGCTGCGCGGTCGCGTGAATCTCTGTCTCCTGCGCGAACACGGCCACACAAAATCCAAGAATCAAAATCCCCAGCACTGCAAACCGAATTGATGAATCGAAAGTCATAGCGCGAGATTCATCTCGACGTTACCGACGACTAGTTCCTACACACGCAAAGTAGCTGCCCTCACCGCGTGCAACAAGACGTGAGAAGTTGTGTCCACACAAGTGGAACGCCGGCATGCGATGTCCAAACTTGGCTTTTGCCTGGCATCTCCTGCCGATTCATCAACCTCTGCAACTCCGCCGCCAAAACCACAGAAAGATTACTCGGAGAAAGTCGTCTACTTCAGAGGTATCCACCAAAGTGGACTTGTATTTTCGCGATGTCACAACCAGCACTGGGAAATGGCATCCAATTCCCGCCTTGGAACAGCTTTCGTGACGCGGATCACCCCATATATTCGAAATAATCTCCTTCAGCACACAGTCTTCGCGGAAAATGCACAGTGTCAGACTGAGACTCGGCTCACCACTCCGTGTCGGTAACCGCTTTTCCCAAAATGGAAGTGCAGCCGACTTTTTCCGCCGACTTTCCTTGTGACCTCCACTTGCGCTCTTTACAATTTTCGCAATCTTGTGTGTGGAGTTTTTTTGTACGATGACTTCATCTGCCGCCGCTTCTGAAGTGATCCCGGTGCTCATCGCAGATTCCAACCGCATGCAGTCCCAGCTGCTGATCAGCGTTTTGCGCCGGCATGCCGAATTCCAGGTTCGCGCTTGCGCCATGGAGTCCAACACGATCCTTCGCGCTGTCTTGGAATCCCTGCCGCGCGTCGCAATCCTCTCCGTCAGCCCCATCGCCGAGGCGCCGGAAGCCGTAATGACCCTCCGGCGCTTTCACCTCTCATATCCGGACATCCCCAAGGTGCTGCTCGCCGAATCAGTGACTCGGGACCTGGTTATCAATGCTTTCCGTTCTGGTGCGCGCGGCATCTTCTCGGTTAGCGAGGCAAATCTGCGTTCGCTCTACAAGTGCCTCCTGCGAGTTGCGCAGGGCCAGATCTGGGCCAGGACAGAACACCTCAATTACCTTCTGGAATTGATTTCAGAGGTCCCTTCCCTTCGGGTCTTGAATTCGAAGGGGCGCAGTCTTCTGACACCTCGCGAAGAGCAAGTCGTGGCGCTCGTGGCCGAGGGTTTACCCAACCGCGAGATTGCCCGCGAACTCAATCTCAGCGAGAACACCATCAAGAAGTATCTCTTTCGCATCTTCGAGAAACTCGGCATCTCCACTCGCGTCGAGCTCGTTCTCTACGCGATGAATAACGGGGACGCACGCCACGCGGAGTGGCTGGTGGGCGCCAGCCGGATCCTGCCTACCGCGTAATAAACCTTGACAACTAGCTCGAACTCCGATATAACGGTAGTTGAGTCATGGCGCTAAATTCGCACAAATTGGATTTGCACCAATTCCTCCCCTTGTCGCCAGCCTCTCTTCACATCCTGCTCTCGCTGGCTGGAAACGATCTCCACGGCTACGCCATCATGCAGGAGGTCGCGCGCCAATCTGAGGGCAAATACAAGCTCGGGCCGGGAACTCTTTACGACAATCTGCAGAAATTGATCGACCGCGAGTGGGTCCAGGAATTGGGCCGCAAGCCCGGCGATGATGACCCACGCCGTCGCTACTATCGCTTGACCGCAAGTGGCCAGGGCGTACTCGAGGCAGAAATCGAGCGACTTTCCGAAGTAGTTCGCGAAGGTCGCTCGCGTTTGCGAATTCTCAAGCCGCGGAGGACGTAATGCTCCGGCATCTCTACCGATGTGTTGTGCAGCTCCATCCGCTGCCGTTTCGTCAGAGATTCGGCGAAGAAATGCTTTCCCTCTTCGATCTCGCCCAAACTCGCACCGCCCGGTTCGGATTATTGTTCGATGGCATTCTCTCCTCATTCCGCCAGTGGGTCTTGCGGCCCCAGTTCTGGGCTGAAAGCTCTCCTTCCCTGAACTCCCCCGTTGCCGAGGGCATACCCACTTTTTCGAGCCTTGATAACTTTCGCCCCCGCACCTCTGCCGTGATTGATGGCCTGGTTTTCTCGGCGATACTGTTCACTCTCATGTGCTTCTCGATCCGCTATAGCTGGATTCGCGTCCTCCACATTCAAATCCCGGGATATCAGATCGATAGCTACCTCGGGTTCCACCCTGCAGTGAGCCCCAGCGACCTTCGAGGAGCACCATCGAAACCTAAGGAACGTTCCCCCAATGTCGACTCGTCCGGCTTGATCTCCGAGCATCTACAGGTCGACGTCATGCCCGTCGAAGCGGGGCCTGCAACAACGCCGACAATCGGCGCCCAGGCCCCTCCGCAAGCTACTCCCGTCCAACTTCAATTGACCGGCAATCCGGCCGGATTGCAACTTCGTATTGACCGGTATGTCGGTACATACAAGTCCCAGTCGCCTCAAATGACGATCGAGATCAAAGTGGAAGACAATCAACTCTCAATCCACATCCCTGGCGAGCCGACACGCGCGCTCGCTGCCGCCTCTCAAACGACATTCGCGATGATTGGCGACGAAAACAGCTGGATTGAATTCATTCCGGGAACAAGTGGAAAGATGCAACGGTTAGTGTTGTCCCGTGGTGCACAGCAAATCGCCGCCGAACGCCCCTAGGTACGCACCCCACTGACAATTGAAACCATTCGCCCCGCCCTGTATAACTTTGGGCACAGGCCATGCCGGACGCCACTTCGAATCCGGGCCCCAGGCCGCGAGGGTGGAGCCTTGTCGCCGCTGGACTGCTCCTGCTCGTGCTGGCTCTGGTGGTCATCTACACCAGCCGCAGCGCTTTCCTGAGTCCTTTAGCTCTCGTGGTTGTTGCCTCCATCGGCCTGGCTGCTCTCCTGCTGCAACTCCGCCTTCGCAACGACGTGCCGAAACGGATTCACGCTCCTCTGTGGCTGAATGTTTTGGGATTGATCTTCGCCATCGGCGCAGTGATCGCCGATTTCCTTCATCGGAGCACGACTTTCATGATCGTAGCCGCGTTAGGAGCCGTGCTTTGCTTTGCCGTAAGTGGCGTGACCGTACTCGACACCCTGCGCAAAAGAAAAGGATGATACTGGCTATGGGAGCGTCAGCTCTCGCTTTACGGAGTGGCTGTCGTAAGCCGAACGGCGAGCGCCGGAAGCTTACCTCTTGAACTCCACGGCCACTGTGCTCTCCACAACCACGGGCTCCCCCTTCACGCGATAGGGCTCAAACTTCCACCAGCGCAGCGCATCTACGGCCGCTTTAGCAAGCACATCAGGACCGTTCAGGGGTCGCACACTACGCACCGATCCATCACGTCCCACAATAATGTCGAGTGCAATAATCCCCTGCAGGTTCTGTTCGCGCGCCTGGGGTGGATAAGCCGGCTCCACGCGATGCACCAGCAACTTCTGTATCGCTTCTGCGGGAACCCGTACCGTGGGCTTTTCTTCCGCTGATGACGTCGAAGCATACAAGCGGGATTCAAGCTGCCGCCAACTCCGGTCCCATCTCCACCAGAACAAGGCTGCGCCGATCACTAGCAATGCAAGAACGGTTATGCCGAAACGTCGTGACTTCCGTCGACTTCTGCCCGGTTGTGCATTCGCTGGGCTCTCGCCGGCGTGATCGTTGTGCGGGATTTTCGCATTTACGGGAGCTGTAATTTTAACTTCAGACTGAGGATCCCTGGCCCATTCGCGGATCACCGCTCTCTGCGCTGGCGTCATCGCTACGAATTCCAGTCCGCACCGCTGCTGCTCCTGGTATCGCACGATGGCGTGCAATTGAAGTGGCTCGGTCGTTGGCGACAATTTGATTTCAACGTCGACGGTTTCGCCCGGAATCAGTGCTCCGGCAATCACAGCCGCGATCCCATGCTCCCCAAGATTCGCCGACCGCCCCGGAACCGTGCTCGGCATCCCCGAACGAACGACCGTAACATCGACCGGTGCCTGCAAATCAAAGCGAGGCACACGTCTCCGCGAGGGTCCCTCCCAATCGCGTTTTTGTGCCGCTGCCATGACGGATTTTTTGCGGTCCTAAATCAAGCAGAATTTGTCACTCCGACAAATCGCGAAGCGATGAATCAAAACAGGGTTTGTCGTTCCAAGAAGTCACGAAGCGACTAACCACCACAGGATTTGTCATTCCGACGAGTCGCGAAGCGACGAAAGAGGAATCTGCTGTCCCGGACGCGACCGTACCCCGGCCTCAGCCCTGCCGTTTCAACTCAACAATCTCGCTGCCCCGCGCAAACAACACCACGCTCGCCATCCCAATGAAAAGTCCGTGCTCAACGACTCCCGGCATCTCGCTCAACTGCCGAGCAAGACCATCAGGATCACGAATCTCCCCAAATCGGCAATCCAGAACATGATTGTTCTCATCAGTGAGATAGGGACTGTCATCCGCATTCTTCCGCAGCGTGACGTGCGCTCCCAAGGCTTCAATTCGCTTCGTGACCAATGTTTGCGCAAACCGGATCACTTCGACCGGGAGCGGAAACTTCCCCAGCCGCGCGACTTGCTTGCTGGCATCAGCCACAATCACCAACTTCTTCGTGGCCGACGCGACAATCTTTTCCCGCAGCATCGCCCCGCCGCCGCCCTTGATTAGCCGCAGTTGCGGATCGACTTCGTCCGCTCCATCGACCGTAACGGCAATCTCCTGCGCGTCATCGAGTGTGATGATTGGAATGCCCAGACTGAGGGCAAGTTCCCGTGATCGGTCGGAGGTTGGAATGCCTCGAATACGGAGCCCGTTCCTTACCTTCTCGCCTAACAACTTTATGAAGAAGGCCGCTGTGGATCCGGTCCCAAGCCCGACCACTTGCCCATCCTCGATGTAATTCAGACTCGCCCGCGCCGCTGCCTCTTTTTCCTGGTCGTTCGCCATGCCCGGAACAATATACATGTTTCGGCGATAGCCTTGCGGTTCCTGGCTCTAGGATTCAGGAAGGCTCCAATCAGGTGGCCTTATCCTCTGCAACCCCAAAAGGCGGAGTTTGACTGGAATCGCCTACAACCCGACTGCTATCGGGGGGCCCGCTATGGGTGGAAGAAGTGGAAAAATCGGAGCAGAGTCACTTCCAGAGACTTGACATATTGCCCGATGCTCCTCGGAGAAACTCTGGCCTAAAGCAAGGCCGGAGCCGCCTGAAGATTAAGGTGAATGTCGGGATGAACCCTCGCGGTGATGAGTCAGAGCCATGGCGCCCTTCTCGTTCCGATATCATCGGACAGGCTTGCGCGAAGACGACTCGCGGCATGCACTATAGCGTCACGCATGTTGTCGTCGATCTTTGCGTCAGGTTGTTTCTCCATCTCTCCATCATCAATCACGCGCTGCATTGCATCTTTCAAACGAAAATAGGGCTTCCGGCTCTGCTTCGACAGGTAAATCCCGCCCTCCTTGTTGAAATACCAATCGCGCGTTCGTTCCGCTACTGCATTTACCATGCTGTAGGTAAGGTAGAAGTGTGGTTTAAACCGCGCCAAAGGTTCAGTTTCAGGCCATAGTGCCCTATAGAGTTCTAGTCTCTTGTTATGCAAAGCTTTGTCGTACTCGACTCTCATCTCCAATCGAATTTTGGAGCGCGTGCCGAAATACGTCAGAACTGAGGAAATCGCGCCGCTAACGAGGCCTGTAATTACGGATGAGACCGAGACAGCGTCCATTTGGCACCTCACTCACGGATTCCGGGCCCACCTATATCGCGGTCCAGCCACCATCAATAAGCAGCGTATGTCCCGTAATCAGCGATGCGGCTGGGGACGCGAGAAAGACTACCGCACCCGCCACGTCCATTGGCTCGCCAATCCGGTGCAGGGCGGCGATGCGTTCCATCACATTGCTTTTGAATGCGGCGTCCGCTAATGCCGATTCCGTACCCGGTGTACGGATGAAGGTGGGAGCAACTGCATTGACTCGAATGTCGTACTTCCCCCACTCGACCGCGAGGCACTTGGTCAGGTGCGCAATCGCAGCCTTCGTCATGCAGTAAACCGATTCTGTCGGCAACGCCACAAAGCCCGCCTGAGAACTCATGTTGATGATGCATCCCCGCTTTTGGCTAATCATCACTCGCCCAACCGCTTGACTTGCGAAAAAAGTTCCTTTTAGATTCACCCTCAGGGTCAAATCGAAATCTTCCTCACGCACGTTCTCCGCAAGATTTTCCGGGGACAACCCTGCATTGTTGACCAGGACGTCGAGCCGCCCAAAATGCCGAACAGTATCGTCGATCGCACGAGAAATTTGATCGAGCTGTGTCATGTCCATCTGCAATGGCAGAACACGCCGGCCCATCGCTTCAATTTCTCTTGCAAGCTCACCGCCCGTTGTCACATCTCTCAGCCCGAGCGCCACATCGGCCCCGGCATGCGCCAGCGCCAAACAGATGCTGCGACCCAGGCCGCGAGCAGCACCCGTCACTAATGCGACATCACCTTTTAGATCAAAACGAGGATAGTCATCGGCCATGCAGCATCTCCAAGACTGCGGTTTCAATAATTGAGGCTTACTATACGTCAGTCCATAAAATCAACAAAAGCCATCGTGCGGAAGTTCTCTGCGGTGTGCGCCCTGAGCACCGCTATTTTGAGAACTGAGAACGTGGGCAGCCGGTTTACGTTGTGTGATGGGTGCCAACAAGACTGCTGGAAATGACGCGAGATGTGGGCATTGGATCATGGCAGACATGCAGTGGCAAGTCCCGCTAGGGTGCTGATGAGACTAGTTTTGCGGTCACTTTGTTTGGGAGCGAGAATGAGGTGTTCTAAGAGCTTATTCGTATCGCCGCATCCACCCAATTTTGATCTCCGCGCGCGGTTGTTGACAAATCCTAGACAAAACGACAAAGTCAGATTGCTATCCTAGAACCACAGAAGATGAATACAGTGGCGCCGCCCCGGACCTCCGGGAATTGCGAAGAAAGTACGCCCTTGAAGGCCTTGTGGCCTTCAGTCCGCCACTTCGGTGGCAGCTTGTTGCGAACCTACCCTTGGTTGGCAGCAGTCGTCGTTTCGGTGAGTGGGATCGCCGTTGTGGCCAGCCTGGCCACGGATATGAGCCTTCCGTATAAGTTCCTGGCGGTTGTCGCATTGGCGAGCTCTTCGTTTGTGTGGGGATTCTCGGTACGATCTTCCCGTAGGCGACGCTTTCCACCGTTATCGCATCTTCATCGCCGGCAGTACGCTGCCACATGGGACTCGCTCACAGCTTCCCGCGAAGAAGCCTATTCCGCTGCTGCCGGCCATAAGGATGAAGCCGAATTTCGCCAGTCGGGTGCAGCAACCGTTCAAAACCTCCTGGAACTTGCCCCGGTTCGACCCCATGACCAGGTCCTGGAAGTCGGTTGCGGCGTAGCCCGCATCGGTCGTGAACTGGCTCCCTGTTGCGCAACTTGGACCGGAGCGGACATCTCCGCGAATATGCTCACCCACGCCGCACGCCGCCTGGAGGGCCTGCCGAATGTCCGCTTGGTTCAACTACACGACGTCGAACTTTCCGAGTTAGAAAGCGGTTCGTTCGATGTGGTCTATTTCACCAACATGCTCATCCACTTGGACGAAATGGATCGCTGGCAGTACGCTCAGGAGGCATTTCGTGTGCTGCGTCCCTCCGGCCGTATTTTCATGGATATCATCGACGTCGAGTCAGACGCCGGCTGGGGCATGTTTGCTCACGACTCAGTCCGCTACAAACATCTGGAGCGCCCGCCTTACATGCCTAGATTCTCCAACGCTTCGGAATTGACGGTATATCTCCAGAGGGCGGGCTTTGTGGGAATTCAGGCGCACCACCGTTCTCCACTAGTCATCGTGACGGGAGTGAAACCGTCGGGTGAATAGGCTGCGAGTTCACGTCAGGGATCGCCCGTTGCGAAAGCCGGCGTTGCATCGGCTTGATAGCCGCTAGTGATCATCAGTTATAAGGCGACACTGCGGTGGCAGCGACATTGGCTGTCGACTTCGGTTTAGGTTTATTCAGCTTTTTAGCCGGTGACTGTCAGAGGTTCAATCGGATTGTTCAGCCGCCGCCAGGCAGAACTGCTCGCGGACGAAGTTCAGAGCCCGTAGACGCAAGCGGCCCAGCCCGATCTCATTCTTCAGCTCGGCAAGTAGAGTTTTCACTTTTTCGGTGTCATGTTGAGAAATCAGAGGTAAGGACTATCGCCGATAAACCGCGATCTCATTTCACTCGTTGCCCTTCGAGTGAAGGATCTGCATCTAGATCCTCATATTCGATGATCACCACAACGGCAAGTCCGTCCTTTGACCAGGACTATTGCGAGTCGCCTCGCCTACGCGTCAATTTGCGGAGAACGAACTCCTGCGCGAGACTGGCTCCGATGCGTGCACTCGTGCTGATGGCAAAATTTGTGAACACCATCCCGGCACCACGATTCGATTCCGGATAGTAGAAGTTCGAAATAGCGGACGATGCCAAATCACCACCTAAACTCGAATAATTCGGTTGCAACTTCCCGTTGTCTCCTTTACACACAAACGGATACAGGACGGCGTGCCGAATCCGCGACTCCGTAGTGCCCGTGCCCTGATAAAAGTAGCGCGGATCCTGGTGAAGTAGTGAAGGTAAAATGGCCCCGCCAATCATGACGTTTGTGAAAGCGTCGGCGGTATTCGCGCTAAAACGCTTGGCATACCCCTGTGCGCCTTGACCGTAATCGGGGGTATCAGCGGCCTGTTGTAGCCCAGCCAGAAATCCACTTCCGAGAAACGCGATTGGATCGGTCGCTGTTTTAAGCGCAAGCCTGAATTTCAGCTTGGTCGTGAGTGGCGCTGCATTGCTGTCATAAACAGCATAGAAATTCGGAATAACGCCGAAGATACGCTGCTTCTCCTGGATTTTTACCTGTTCGGTTGCGATCTCTTCGGAAGTCTGTGTCACTTCCACCGTGGTGCTTACTGTTGGCACTCGAAGTCGGATGTCCGTCAGAATTTTGAATTGGCTCGGTGTGATCGTAATGGATGGCGATCTCCACTCTGCGAGTCCCTCTGCATTGGCAGTGATTTGAAAGGAAACTCCCGGGTTCACATCGTGGAACTCGAAAAACCCATTGTCGTTGGTTAGGGCTGTGCGCCGGCCCTGACCGTCGGAGCTCGTGAGCACAACATTTGCGTTAGCAACCAACTCGCCGTTGGCGTTGCTCACTGTCCCGACGACGTACCCCGGTTGCATTTCCGGCGGCTTCTCGTCCTGCGCGCGTACCCGCTCGGACAGGCCAAACGTGAGCAGAATGAGGACGGCTACATACAATCGCAATACTTGCACACGTGAGCCGTACGTCGCGAACCTTTGGAGCGTGTACGAAGCCACCATCAGGAAGCACCCGTAATCTGCTCGGACTCAGATTCAACGATGACGTCGCGGGACATCGTCTTGTCCCAACACAGAAATTTTTGAGGACACTCATGACAGGCTTTCACCCTGCTTCCCATGCGTGAACTGTTATTTTTGGCAGCCGCGCGGCTAGAACGGCAAAATCATGTGCGTCTGAAGATGTTTGCGGGAACCTACCATTTCCAGCCGTAAGGTCACACCAGGTCGGGTTGTAGCTGCGGTTCGGTCGCCCATCGATACTCATCGGTTCCTGCTTCTGCGACACGCGGAAGTCAGCCCATTTCAAAAGTTGAATGGAGACTTTTCCACAGCCCCGGGCTTCGCGTTGTGACATCTGCCCTTGTCATCCACAGCCCAAATATTCCATGATCCCAACGGCGGCAAGGCCCGCACCTCTTTAATAGAGATCGAATCGATCTCGAAGAGGCGATTGATCTTTGAAAAACCGGGAGATGACGACCACAAGTTATTTATTTTGAATAATTTGTAGCTAAGTGGTTCTATTTCAATATTTTGCAAGGGTTAAGTCCGATGACGGTAAGCTAAGTTCCACGGCATCAATATTTTGCAGACTACGGCATAAAAAAATAATTCACGAGTTTCAACCCGAAGGCGCTGCTAAGTACTTTATCCGCAATGGATTGCAAGTAAATTATTGATAACAAATAATTTATATTGGCGGTAAGACCCGACGACGCGGAACTCGGAACGTAAACCGGTCGCTGCAAAAGCTGAAAGGCTCAGGCAGTTTTGAAATCTCACGCAACATTCATCTGGATGTAGATCAGATACGCCGCCAAGGCCAACCCAAACAACACAGTCAGAATCGTGACCAGGTCGAGCACAAATCCGGCGGGCTCAAACGTTCCTTCATCCAGTCGATCGCGGGTCTTGCGATAACGGAACAATCCGGCAACGACCAACGCAACTCCGAGAACAATTGAAATCGCGCCCATCCAGACAGAAATCCCGGCCCGATGCACGGGATGTCCTTCCAGCGAACTAAGTTGACGGAGGGCGATCGAGAATCGGCCGATAGCAAATCCGAAAACCACGATCGCAGCTCCGGTCCGCACCCACGCAAGAAATGTGCGTTCGTTCGCAAGATGATCGCGCGCCCGATTCGGATTGGGTTCGTGTGGCAAGGTTCGTGTGGCGCGGGCGCCCCGCCCGCGAGGTTTTGGCACCCAGATTATTTCACAGCCTGAGCGATCAGCATTCCCGCCCCGGCAAGATTCTTGATCAACTCCGCGGAAACACCGTGCCGCTCACGCAGGTATTCGGGATCGTTGTAGACGACCGAAACTTTGCCGTCCGCATCCTCGGCGACCAGAACCTTCAGCGGCAAGTCGATAGCAAGGCTTGGCGCCGAAAGCATCACAGGAGTTCCAGCTTTGGGGCTGCCGAAAATCACGACTTTCGTTGCGGGCATCTTCAACCCAACTCTCTCCGCCTCGCCACTGTGATCAATCACCGCGAACACCTGCAGCCCTTTCGCAGCAAACGCCGCCTGCAATCGCTGAACAGTCTCTTCCACCGAATAGCGACTCGCAACCGTGATCAAACCTTTTTCCGCTGCCATTGATTCCTTTCCTTAGGTGCTTGGGCGAGTGAGTCATTCCATGACCGGCGCGTTTCCCGCTCGCGAAGTATTTCTTGTGATAAGGTTCACGGTCAAGAAGGTGCAGAATGTTTCCACGCTGCATAGTCTTTTTTCTGGCGCTGGGCGTGTCATTGGCCACGCCGACCCAATCTCATTCAGCGCAAGAAGATAAGACGCCGATTCCGACTCTGAAGACCCGGGCACGCCTTGTGCTGGTAGACGTCGTAGTAACCGACAGTAAAGGTGAACCCGTTTCCGGATTAAAGAAAGAAGACTTCGACGTTTCCGAAGACGGCAAAACGCAAACCGTCTCCGGCTTTGAGGAGCATAAAGGCGCGCCACCGAAACAGATCAAACTACCTCCAATGCCGCCGGAAGTTTACACGAACTTCCCCGTGGTGCAGGCAGCAGACTCGGTAAACATACTTCTGCTCGACGCCCTCAACACTCCTTCCAATGACCAGGCTTTCGTCCATTCGCAAATGCTCAAATATGTGAGGGGGATTCCGCCCCTCTACAATACCAATGGTCTCAGCGACGCTCTGACCCGTGTCGTTAACAACGGCTCTCGCTATTATTCGTTGACCTACTCGCCAATCAATGCGGTGATGGACGGGAAATTCCGCCGTATCCAAGTCAAGATGGTCAATGGCAAGTACTCCCTTGCCTACCGCCGCGGATATCTCGCCGACGACCTTGGCACCGCGCAGGCAGCCGCGCCAAAGCAAAGCAGCGAACCACTGTTGCAGCTCATGGGACGCAACTTGCCCGACTACAGCCAAGTGCTGTTCAAGATTCTCGTGAAGCCTACCAGTCCGCAGCCCGCGCCTGACGCCCCGCACATAGGCTCAAACATCGAGATGAAAGGTCCGTTTACCCGTTACGGGATTGATTTCGCCGTTGCGGTCGATGATCTCAAGCTTGATACCGGCGCCGACGCCGTTCGGCTGGGTGCGATCGAAGTGATGCTGGTCGCCTACGATCCGGAAGGGAAACCTCTCAACCTGGTTGTTGGTAGAAGCGAAATACGAATTCCGGCAAAGGATTATGCCAGCGTGCAGCGCAGCGGCCTGCAGATTCACAAAGAGATCGACATCCCGCACGGCAACGCGTTTCTGCGTACCGGCATTTACGATTTGAAATCCAACAACGCCGGCACGCTTGCAGTACCGCTCAACGCTAGCATTCCAGCCAAATGACCCAGCTTGGATTCGTCTATCGCGAAGATTCGCGTTTTGTGCGCAAACACAATCGCTGTGGTAAGGTTTGGCGGAAGAACGGAGGAGATGAACGATGGCAGCGCTTACCGATCCTCTAGTGCAGCAATTACTCAAGGGCAGACATATCGCATCGATCGCGACTCAGAGTTCCAACGGATCAATTCACATGGTCGCAGTGTGGTACTGGTTCGACGGAGCGAAAGTTTACGTCGCGACGTCTTCGCGATCGCGGAAAGCGCGCAATCTGCAAGCCACGCCCAGGGTGACATTAATGATCGACTCGCGCGACCCTGCTGCGTCGTTCGGCGTCACCATTTCCGGCACTGCACGACTCCTCAGCGGAGAGGAGTCGCAGAAAAGAAACAAGGAAATTCACACCAAGTACCTGAGCCCCGCGGCTCTGGCCGACGCGCGAGTTGGACCGGTCTTTGCCGGATGGGACGACGTTACGATCCAGGTCACGCCCGAATCAGTTATCTCCTGGGACATGCGCGAGGCGGACCGGCAAGTTTTTGGAGGAGCGTTCGAGAACAATCCAGGATATTTGCTGCCCCTGCAGCGTTAAAGGACCATCGATGATTAGCCTTCGTCGCATTCGGACACGTCACTATTTCGTTGCTTTTGTTCTACTACTTTGCTTTTTCCAGCTTCTTCCCAGTGCAGCACAAACCTACCAACCTTCTCCCGAGAATCTCCAGGCCCGGCGCGAATTTCAGGACATGAAATTTGGCATGTTCATTCACTGGGGTGTGTACAGCGTGCTCGGTGACGGCGAGTGGGTCTTTCACAACCGCAAGATGACAGTAGACGAGTACAACCGCCTGCCACTCTTCTTCGATCCGGAGAAGTTTGACGCACACATGTGGGTCTCGCTCGCGAAAGCTGCGGGGATGAAGTACATCACGATCACCTCGCGTCATCACGATGGATTCGCGATGTTCGACTCCAAGATTTCCGATTGGAATATCGTCGCGCGCACTCCGTACAAAAAAGATCCGTTGAAGATGTTAGCCGACGAGTGCCATAAGCAAGGCATCAAGCTTTTTTTCTATTATTCGCAGCTCGATTGGCACAATCCGGATTACTTTCCGCGCGGTGCCACCGATTGGCCGAACGGACGCCCCGATCAAGGCGACTTCAACGCCTATCTCGACAACTACATGGATGGCCAACTCACCGAACTGCTCACGAACTATGGGCCAATCGGCGGCATCTGGTTCGACGGTATGTGGGACAAACCGAACGCCGACTGGCATCTCGACAAGACTTACGCACTGATTCACCGCTTGCAACCCGCGGCGCTGATCATCCCAAATCATCATCAGACGCCGCGTCCCGGCGAAGATGTTCAGACCTTCGAGCGAGATCTGCCCGGACAGAACTCAGCCGGATTCAACACAACATTCATCAGCACGCAGCTACCTCTCGAAAGTTCCGACACGCTGAACGACAACTGGGGATTCAATATCGGCGACAGCCACTACAAGAGCGCGCAGGAAGTCGAGCGCCGTTTGGTGCGAGCAGCCGGAAACAATTCGAACCTGCTGATGAATATTGGACCGTATCCGAATGGCGAAATCGATCCGCAGTTCCAGGTGCGACTGCATGCGGTCGGGGAATGGCTTGCAAAATATGGGGATTCAATTTACGGGACAAGAGGTGGCCCGCTCGCTCCGGCGGATTGGGGAGTTACGACTCAGAAGGGAAACAACATTTACGTCCACGTGTTGAACTGGGCCGCTCCCTTGCTGGCTCTACCCCCGATCCAGACCAAGATCACTGCGGCCCACGTTCTACTCGACAACCAATCGATCACCTTCACTCAAAATGCGGACGGCGTCCTTCTGAAATTGCCTTCGCCTTCTCAGGACGAAACCGACCGTGTCATTGTGCTGTCTCTCGGCAGCAAATGACAATCGCTAGAAGGTTCTAGCACGGAGATGCTACGACTGCACGATCTTCTCGAGCGCGATCCGGCTGCGGATTACAAGCGTGGCGCCCTTCGATTGCATCAGCTGTTTCTTCTTGAATTCGGAGAACAAGCGGCTGACGGTCTCGCGCGTTGTGCCGATGATTTCGGCGATCTCTTCATGTGTGAGCGTCAGCTTCACCTGAGACGATCCGTCGTTCTGCGCAGACTTCGTCGACCAGGACAGCAGCAGCTTCGCAAATTTTTCGGATGGCGAGGCAGCCAAGCCCAGGGTGCGGATCTCGTCATAAGCCGTGAAGTAGTTCCTGCTCAGTTGCTGCGCCACGCGCATAGAGGCTTCCGGGAACTCCCGCAGCAACTGTTGCAGCGAGTCCCGCGGAATGAAGTTCGCTTGCCCAGGCTCCATCATCTCGGCAGTTACTTCGTAGGGCACGTTCGAAACCACGGCGTTCAGACCGAGCACATCTCCGGAATCAGAAATCTTGGTGATGATGGTCTTGCCCTCTCTCGAGGTTGTGGAGAGCTTCACCTTGCCGCTGCAAAGCACGAACACTCCTCGCGGCATTTGTCCCTCAATGAAGAGCATCGCGCCCTTGGGATAAACGGCTGTCGACTTGATGTCATTCAATCGCTGCCCAGCCGGACCGGAAAGATTGCAGAATAAATGTTCGCCGCGGAACGGACAGGTAAGGCAGTTATCCAGGATATTCAGACCATAAGGAGCTCGCATCTTGATCCTCCTCCGGGTTAGGCAGCGCCCCCACTTGGCGTCTTTCGCTCAACCCACTTGTACTAGGGCACGATTCGAACCAATCCGGATGGAGCCAGTGGGCCGCTCCTGGAATCCCGGTAAGTAGTTGATTCAAATGGCCCTGGCCTTTGAAGCGAGATGGCTCGGCTGGCGGGGAAAAATCCTCAGGTATGCCCGCTTGCGGGTTATTTCCCTCACAACGCTGTGTGATCTGCATCACTCGTTTCTGTGATCGTTCCGCGGAAGGGAGTGTACTTTCGTGCCATGTTTTGGGCTGAGGTTGGAAGGACTCACGGTCCCACTGCCACCTGCAGGGCTGCAGGGGTTTGGAGGCGCCGCCGATGGATGACGTTTCTGGCGGCGACTTCTCCGATAGCATCCACATGCACCACGTAACCGCCGCGCGGCAGCGTCTCGCCGAAGGGGAGTTCCATGTCGACGGTTCCTCGCTTCAACGGGAAGTGTTGGTACCCGATCGCCACCGCCCGTCCGTTTGGAGGCACAGCCAGCACGATGAAAGTCAGGTCGATTTCATCCTGAGTCGTGTTTGAGACAGTGACGCTGCCTTCGATCCGGTTGCCGTTTACGTGCGCTTCTTTCTTCCAGTTTAAGGTGAAGGCGGTCACCACACGCAGCAGGAATTCCTTTTGTACGGCTTGCTGCGGCTGGCTGCTGTCGCGCACTGAGACCGTGAACTGAAATTCGCCAGCGCGCTCGGGCTGGCCATGTAGAAGGCCGTCCGCTTCGAGTTTGAGGCCCGGCGGCAGAGTGCCCTTTTCGACCCTCCAGTGCAGGGGCATAACGCCGCCGTGTGCCCGGAAGCGCAATTCATAGTTGGCGAGTGGGTACGTCTCCGGCAGCGGAGAGTCGTTCTGAATTACGAGATCGTTTTCTCTTCCATCTTGAAGGAATACCTCTGGAGCGAGGATCCCTTGCTCGCCGATTGGGCGAAATCCGGTACATGATGCTGTTCCGAAACAACAAAGAACGGCAAGGAAGAAGATCGCAGTCCATGCCCCGATCTGGTTCTTAGCTGTTTGCATGGTCGAATTTTGTCAGAAGCGGGCTTTCCTCAGTAAGGTTGCCAACAGTTTGTTGCCACTCGGTAATAAGAATGATTCAGTATGGGCATCTTGCAAACTTGGCGAGAGAGACACGGAGGTCACGTTGACGAGAAATCGGCGGTTCTGAAAAACTAACTGTGGGTACCAGTCAATGCTGGTTCCGAGATCGTTCAACTAAGGCAAAATGGAGCTCCTGCTCAATCTTAGCTGGCTGCTGCTGGCGATGCCTGCTTATTGGCTGTGGCGCGCATCTACGCGCAGGTCAGGCCGGCTCTCGGCGTTGCAGTCGGTGTTCGCACTGGCGTGCGCTCTGGTCATACTGTTCCCGGTGGTATCTGCCACCGATGATCTTCGCGTCATGCGCGCGGAGATGGAGGAGTCTCCGACCAGCAAGCGCAGTGTTTGCCAATCCAGTGGGGGCAAGGCTCCTACATGGAAATCGCAAGCACAGCCGGCATTCATGGTTGCGGCACACGCTTCCGTTTTCCTCGCGCACGGACTCCTGCCCACCTTTGAAGCTCCTATTTTCAATCCTGCATTTCCCTCTTTGATCCGCGCCGGTCGCGCCCCGCCCCAACCCATAAACAGCTAGCTGCGATGGACTGCTGATCATTAAAGAACGACAGCATTCCAACCTGTCTCCAAGCAAGATTCTTACGCGGAAAGACGATTGTGGCGTCGCCACTTCCGGCCGTTTCCCCGTTTCACAAGACGCCCTGCGGAACTTCCGCAGGGACGGAGTATGAAATGCGATTGAAATTCCACATCGCGAATACGGTCTTTTTCGCGACCGTGTTGCCTCTGGGCGGACAAGCCTCGGCGCAGTCTTCGCCTCATGCCGCAACGGTTTGGAACTGGGACCAGGTGAAAGAGCACTTTCGTCTGAACAACACAACGTTCATCGCGGCGAAGCTCAACATTGACGAACTTAAAGCCGAGGAAGTGACGGCTCATCTGCGCCCGAACCCGGAATTGACCGTTTCTGCCGACGGAACACAGATTGCGCCAAGCCATGGGGTGTGGCAGCCGTTTGCGGGGACGTTCGTCTCCCCGGGCATGAGCTATCTGTTTGAGCGGCGGAATAAACGCAATCTGCGATTTGAAGCCGCCAAGCAAGGAACGGCGATAGGGGCGGCACAGGCGGCAGACTCGGAACGAACGCTGCTTTTCAATCTGCGAGCGGCGTTCGTCGGAATCCTTCAGGCCAAAGCGGTCGTCAAGGTCACGCAGGACAACCTCGAATACTACGACCACATTCTCAAAATCAGCCGCGACCGCTATGAGGCCGGAGACATCGCTCAGATCGATCTTGACCGGCTAGAACTTCAGCGCTTGCAATATGAATCGGATTTGCAAAATGCGTTGGTGAATCTTCGTACCACCAAGATCAATCTGCTGGCGCTGCTAGACGATCGTCGACCGGTGGACAGTTTTGATGTTGACGGAACTTTCGACTTCAGTGAGGAGATTCTCTCGCTGGATGACTACCGCAAGGATGCCCTCGACAACCGTCCGGACCTGAAGGCTGCCGCCCTCACCGTTCAGCAGGCTGAGACGAATTACAAGCTGGCAGAAGCGAATGGATCTGTCGACCCAACTATTGGCGTCTGGTTCACACATAACGGTTCATTTAACAATCCCGACGCGCTGAACACGGTTGGAGCAAGCGTCAGCATTCCGCTGCGCATTTTCGACCGCAACCAGGGCGAGAAGTTGCGGACGACAATCGACGTTAATCGCAGTGAGAAGTTGCGTCAGGGCACCGAGACCCAGGTATATGCCGATGTAGACGGCGCTTATGCCAGTGTCGCGGCAAACGTCGCTCTGTTGAAACCTTACAAACAGAAGTATCTGGCGCAAGCCGTGCGCGTTCGCGACACAGTGCAATTCTCGTATCAGCATGGCGGCGCAGCATTGATCGACTTTCTTAACGCCGAGAACGAGTACCGCGCCGTTCAATTGAGCTACGCGAATCTTGTTGGCGCGTATCTCACCGCCGCGGCCCAACTGAATCAGGCCGTAGGACGCGAGGTGATCCAATGAAGAACATTTTTGCGAATTTCGATAGTCTTGGGATGAGGTACATCAGATTCGGCAGTTGGCTTGCTCTTGCGTTCGTCGTGGGAGGGCTGAGCGTTAGCCTCGGCTGCTCGAAAGATACTCCCGCCGCAACGAGCACATCCCTCATTACGCTCGATCCTGACGTATTCGAAGCGGAGCGTCCGGACCTGTTCAAGACAGCCAAGGCTGAACTTCGTCCGCTTCCGACCATTGTCACGGCAAACGGCGTCGTCTCACCCGATGTGAATCGCACCATTCATGTGACTTCGCTCGGGTCCGGGCGAGTCGTAGATCTCAAGGCAAAACTCGGGGACACAGTGGAAAAAGGGCAGACGCTGCTGGTGATTTCAAGTCCCGACCTTGCTGGAGCGTTTTCCGATTACGAGAAAGCGAAAGCAGATGAGCAGTTTTCGCGACGGGCTCTGGAGCGCGCGCAGATGCTTTACGACCGCGGAGCCATTGCCGCAAAGGACCTTGAAGTAGCCCAGGATACCGAGGACAAAGCCAAAGTCGATCTGAGCACCGCCGATCACCGCGTGCGGATTCTCGGTGCTGATCCGAATCATCCGAGCACACTGATCGAGTTGAAAGCACCTGTGGCCGGCACCATCGTTGAGCAAAACGTCGCGGGCGCCGAAGGCATCAAGAGCCTCGACAACACTCCCAACCTTTTCACGATCGCCAACCTTTCGGAAGTGTGGGTTGTTTGCGATGTATTCGAAAACGATTTGGGAGAAGTTCATGTCGGCGACTCGGCGGACATCCGCCTGAACGCTTTTCCCGATCGTGCCTACAAGGGAAGAATCGTTGACATCTCCCGCGTGCTTGATCCCAACACGCGATCGGCGAAGGTCCGTATCGTGCTTCCGAATCCGGACGGCACTCTGCGTTCTGGCATGTTCGCGGTCGCGACCTTTCATTCGCGCAAGTTGACAGACCGCATCGTGGTTCCCGCAACGTCGATCATGCGACTCCACGACAAGGACTGGATATTTCAGAAGATCGGCGCGAATCGATTCCGGAAGGTTGCGATCGACGCGGATGGACTGGCTCCAGATGGCATGCAGCAGATTCGAACAGGAGTAAAGCCGGGGGATGAAGTAGTCACGAACGCACTCGAGTTCTCAACCGAAGTGGCCGAGAAGAAGGCAGGGGAGTAGAAGATGATCCGCAAGGCTATCGACTTCGCCCTGGCGAACCCTCTGCTCGTGCTCGGAGGAGCCATCGTCCTCTTCGCATGGGGTGTGATCTCGTTTCACAACCTGCCCATCGAGGCCTATCCCGATGTGGCCGACACGTATGCGCAGGTCATCACGCAGTGGCCGGGACATGCTGCGGAAGAAGTGGAGCAGCAGATCACCGTCCCGCTTGAAGTGGAACTGAACGGAGTAGCGCACCTCACGCATCTGCGGTCCGTTTCTTTGATGGGGCTGTCGGTCATTACCATCATCTATGACGACGACATCACGACGTTCAATGCGCGTCAGGAAGTTCTGGACCGCCTGCAGAATGTGACGCTGCCAGTGGGCGTGAACACGGGCATTGGCCCGGACTACAGCCCCATCGGGCAGATCATGTTCTACACGTTGACGAGCACGAATCCGAAGTACGACGTGATGGAATTGAAGGCCCTCAACGACTGGTTTGTGGTGAACCAGTTGAAGTCGGTGCCGAATATTGTCGATGTCAACCCGTTTGGCGGCCCTACCCGCGAATACCAGGTCCAACTCGATCCTAACAAACTGGTTGCCTACGGATTGACGCTGCCGCAGGTAGAGCAGGCATTAATCGCGAACAACATCAATGCTGGTGGTGGATTCATCGAACGCGGCCAGCAGGCGCTCAATGTGCGGGCGGTCGGCCTGATGCAGACGACCGATGACGTCGGCGCGACGGTGGTGAAAGCACAGAACGGCACTCCTATCCGCGTTCGCGATCTCGGCAAAGTTGTACAGGCACCGAAGGTTCGGCTGGGACAACTGGGAAAGAGCATCCGAAAGAAAGACGGAACGATCATCAATGACGATGATGTTGTGGAAGGTATCGTTCTGCTGCGCAAAGGAGCGGTTGCTGAAACCACACTCCAGGATCTGCACAAGAAGATTGACCAGTTAAACGGCACGGATGGAAAAGCAGGCCTGCTTCCGGTAGGCGTGAAGCTTGTTCCACATCTCGATCGCAGTGAGTTGATGCATCACACCACGCACACGGTCCTGCGGAACCTGACCGATGGTGTCCTGCTGGTAACACTTGTTCTGTTCTTATTTCTTGGAAATGTGCGGAGCGCGCTGATCGTCGCTGTCACGATTCCCTTCTCGCTGCTGTTTGCTGCGATTCTGCTCGATCTCCGGCATATTCCGGCGAATCTGTTGTCACTCGGCGCACTCGACTTCGGCATGGTAGTGGATGGGTCCGTCGTGATGGTGGAGAACATTCTTCGCCATACATCATTCGGCGATCACAAGAAGACGTTCCGCGAGATCGTCGCAGTGGCTGCGCACGAAGTGCAGAGGCCGGTGTTCTTTGCGCGCGTCATTATTATTGTTTCCTATCTGCCGATCTTTACGCTGCAGCGGGTGGAAGGACGCCTGTTTGCGCCCATGGCATGGACAGTTGCCTTCGCCTTGCTCGGAGCACTGGTTTTCGCCTTGTTCATCGCACCTGTGCTTTGCAACTATTTTTTCAGTCGAGAGATGAAGGAATGGCGCAATCCCGTACTGGAGTGGCTGAACCGCAGTTATTCCCGATCTCTTGATTGGTGTTTCGATCACATGAAGTTCACGCTGGGCCTAGGACTGATCGGCTTCGGATTGATTCTCTTCTTTGCCCTTGGCGGGATTATTGGGTCGGAATTCCTGCCGCACCTTGATGAAGGCGCGATCTGGGTACGTGGCACACTCGCCCCGAGCACCGGACCTTCGGCGAGTATCGATATGGCAAATCGGGCTCGCGTTATGCTGGCAGCGTTTCCTGAAGTGAAGCAGGTGGTTAGTCAAGTAGGACGTCCGGATGACGGTAGCGATGCCAGCGGCTTCTACAACACTGAGTTTTTCGTTGATCTCCTGCCGCGTGATGAGTGGCGCTCTGAGTTTCATGGCAAGAAGGATGAACTCATAGCAGCCATGGACGGAAAACTGCAAGAGTTCCCGGGCGTCGATTGGAACTTTTCGCAACCGATTTCCGACAACGTGGAAGAAGCCGTCAGCGGCGTTAAAGGCGAACTCGCGGTAAAACTCTTCGGCCGCGACCTGAAAACTCTCGAAGAGAAAGCAGATCAGATTCAGGGAGTGATGGGCCAGATTCCCGGCGTGGCCGATCTCGGCACATTCCAGGTTCGTGGACAACCCAATGTGAACGTCAACGTGGATCGTGCTGCGGCGGATCGGTTCGGTATCAATGTTGCGGATATTCAAGATGCGATTGAAACTGCAGTCGGCGGGAAAGCCGTAAGTCAGATTCTGATCGGTGAGCAGCGTTTTGATATGACAGTGCGCTATCAGCCGCAGTATCGGCGAAGCGTCGATGACATCTCGAACATCCGCCTGGTCGCACCATCCGGGGAGCGTGTCTCGCTTGGACAACTGAGCAAGATCACGCTCGATGATGGCGCCTCGACGATCTACCGGGAAGGCAACCAGCGCTACATTGCAATCAAGTACAGCGTGCGGGGACGAGACCTCGGCAGCACCGTACGGCAGGCGATCGATGAAGTCGGCCGGAAAGTAAAGTTGCCGGAAGGCTACCACCTCGACTGGACCGGTGAATACGAGAGTCAGCAGCGGGCGAACCGTCGGCTCGCGATTATAGTGCCCGTCACATTGCTGCTGATGGCGTTCATTCTGTACTCCGCCTTCGGATCGTGGAAGTGGGTGTTCCTGATTCTCGCTGTGGTGGCTTTGTCGCCGCTCGGAGGCTTCTTGAGCCTGCTCACGACCGGAACACACTTCAGCGTTTCATCCGGCCTTGGTTTTCTGGCTCTGATCGGTGTCTCTGTCGAAATCGGCGTGATCATGGTAGAGTACATCAATCAGCTACGCACGCGCGGCATGCCGGTGCGCGACGCGGCGAAAGAAGGCGCGGCGCTTCGTCTTCGTCCGATCATGATGACGATGCTGGTTGCGACGCTCGGACTGCTTCCCGCCGCGATGTCGCACGATATCGGATCGGACTCGCAACGACCATTCGCGATCGTAATCGTCGGTGGGTTGATCGTCGAATTGCTCGTGAGCGTTATTCTTTGGCCGACCTTGTATGTATTCTGGGCGCGTCCGGGAGACAGGCTGCCTCCGGCTGAGCAAAGCTTCATGGCGGAGGGGGAGCACGTCGACTAGTTCGTTCTCTCTTAGCGCTCTGCGGATTTCTCGGTATCCTCGGCGGTAGGGCTCTTAATTGAGTGCGCTGAGAACATCCGCCGAGACCGCAGAGAATGCTGACACCACCCGTAACTTCGCTACCTTCGGCTGCGTTATACTTCCAGAACCGCAAGTACTCTTCCCTGGGGATCTCACAATGGCAGTTGGTGTACGCACAGAAGATCTGCGCAAGGTGTACCATTCTGCTCCGCCAATGGCGTCGACGGGAATCATCGCGCGCCCGATGGACAAGAAACACTCAAAGCCGCCGAAGCCTGAGATCAAGGCTCTAGACGGACTGTCACTCGAGGTCAAGCCCGGAGAAATCTTCGGACTGCTGGGGCCGAACGGTGCGGGGAAATCGACCACGATCGGCATTATCACGACGCGAGTGCGCGCCACGAGCGGGCATGCATTCGTTGGAGATCACGAAGTCTGGCAGGAGCAGGCGAAGGTGAAGCGGTTGATCGGAGTCGTGCCGCAAAGGCCGAATCTGGATTTTTCGCTGACTGCGCGCGAAATCTTAATTTTCCACGCTGCCTATTTCGGAATTCCTCCGAAAGAAGGAAGCCGGCGCGCTGACGAACTGCTCGAGAAATTTAAACTGACCGACCGTGCTGGCCAACTTGTCCGAGGATTCTCCGGCGGAATGATGCAGCGCATGTCGATCGCTCGCGCGATGATGCACGATCCGCAAGTTCTGTTCTTGGATGAGCCGAGCGCGGGGCTCGATCCCCAGACGCGCATTTTGCTCTGGGAGATCATCCGTGAGTACAACACGCTGGGGAAAACCGTGGTGTTGACCACGCACAACATGGAAGAGGCAGACGCTTTGTGCCAGCGGCTTGTCATCGTGGACCATGGGCGCGTAATCGCCCACGGAACGCCGGCTGATCTGAAACAATCGATTCCGGGCGGATTCTTGCTGCGACTCCATTTCGGAAAGCAGGCGCCGGAACTGATCCGACGCTTGCAGTCACTGCGAGGCGTGCGCGAAGTGCGTCCGCTGAATTCAACTGGTGCTGACGTGTACGCCGACCGCGGCGGTTCGCTGATTCCCGAAGTCGCATCAGTCGCGGCCGCCGTAGGTGCGGAGTTGTCGGATGTGCATATCTCCGAGCCTAGCCTTGAGAACCTGTTCTTGCACCATACGGGAAGGAGTTTGCGCGATTGAACTGGAAAGCTTTTGGGGCGATGCTTGCCCGCGACGCTCACGTCGCGCGGCGGAACATTGTTCAGATCATGTTCCAGACGTTTCTGCAGCCATTGCTCTTCGTTTTCATCTTCGGACGAGTGATGGTGGGCAGCGGATACATGCCGGTCGCGTACAAGAGCTTGCTCTTGCCAGGAATCATCGCGATCAGCATGGTGTTCACGGGTGTTTGGGCGGTATGCATGCCGCTGATTGCCGAATTCCAGTGGACGCGCGAGATTGAAGATCGTTTGCTCGCGCCCATTTCTATCCCGTGGATTGCGATTGAGAAAGTTGTGGCGGGCATGATCCAGGCAATTATCGCAGGGCTGGTGGTTTTCCCGATGGCTTGGTTAGTGCTCGGGAAGGGCGTTGATATCAGGATTCATGAACCACTCGAGTTCGTAGTGATGATTCTGCTGGTCGCGTTTTTTTCCGCGAGTGGCGGGCTAACCCTCGGTTGCGCAATGAAGCAGGAGCATGTGGGGTTGATGTTCAGCATGATTCTTACGCCGATGATCTTTTTCGGATGTACGTATTATCCGTGGAGCGCCCTGAGCAACTTCCCCATACTGAAGAGGGCAGTACTGGTGAATCCTCTCGTCTACGCAAGCGAAGGTCTGCGGGCTGCGCTGGTACCGCAGTCCGCTCATCTTTCGACCGTCGCGATTCTGATCGCACTGTGCTTCTTCGACATTCTGTTGCTGATGCTTGGACTGCGGCAGTTCGAGAAGAAGGCTGTCAGCTAGCGGTCAGATTGCCGCGGAGGTCAGAGATCACGCCCAGGTTCGTGTGTCCTGCCGCAGCTTGGCGATATCACGACTCGGAGCTGTTCCGAAGAATCGGCTGTATTCGCGGCTGAATTGCGAAGGACTCAAATATCCCACATGCTGGCTCGCGCTGCCCGCGTCCATCATTGAAGCCAGCATCAGCCGACGTGCCTCCTGAAGCCGCAGAACTTTCTGGTACTGCAGCGGGCTCATCGAAGTCACGGCCTTGAAGTGCTCATGAAAAGACGAGGAACTCATGTGCACGAGATCGGCCAACTCTTCAACCTTCATGGGCTGGGCATAGTTCTCGCGTAACCAGGCGATCGCTTTCTCGACTCGATGCACACTGGATTCCGCGAATCCCATTTGTGCCACCCGAATACCGATCGGGCTGCGCAGCAATCGAATCAGAATCTCGTCCACGATGAGTGGAGCAAGGAGTTCAACATCGCCGGGATGCGCGAGACACTCCATCAGGCGGGTTGCTGCATTGATGAAGGGATCTTCGGCCGGCGTGAGATAAACAGCGCTCCTCTCCTGCACAGGAGGTAACCCGCGGGGATATACCTTAAGCACCAGTTCCGCGATCTTGCGAGGGTCGAGCTCGAGCCGAAGCGAAAGATACGGGTGCGACGGGGTGGCTTGCGTGACCTGCGCCGCCACGGGCAAGGCCACCGAGAACACGATCATCTGCGAGGCGTCGTATTCATACACTTCGTCGCCGACGATAACGGTCTTTGCGCCCTGAGCAACGATGCAGAGCGACGATATTCGAAGAGCGTGGATGCACTCTGTATTCACACGAGAGAGCCGGCTGACCATGAGCCCGGGAACGCGTTGCTCGAAGCTACCATCATGCGGAGCGTACGCCGAGAGCAGGCGGGACAGCTTGTTTGTGTCCTGCCGATCAGGTAAGGCACCGCTTTGATCTCGCTTGAACGAGACGATTTTTCCGTTCGTTTTCACGTCTTTGAGAATACCTCTTTGCAGGAACGCTGATCTTCATTTCAGGGGTATGAGAACGGCTACATCGAACTTGGAATAGTACTTCTTCACATCCCCGGGGCCATACTTTTTTCGGAATTTATCCGCTACAGAGGCGACTTCCGCAGGTTCTGTGACCGGAATAATCTTGAATTCTCCTTTTGCCCCGCCCGCCTCAACCTCGATCTTCGGATTCTTCAGCACATTTTGATACCACTGGGTGTCAGATCCTTCGACAGGCAACAAGTGGAGGTCGTCGCCTTCAAGGACAAACCAGACCGGGCGCGAACTTTTTCGACCCGACTTCCGTCCCACGACGGTAATGTTGATTTCACTGGATCGGGATAGGTGGTCTTTCAAAGAATTGGCTTGCACTGGCATATTTACTCCTTCAGCGAAGGCCGGCGAGGATGCGGCCGCTTAGCTCTTCGCGAAAACCTCTTTTGCGATCATAACGGCGCTCATCGCGCTGGGCCATCCTGCATAGAACGCCAGATGCGTGATGGCCTCAATCAGCTCTTCCTTTTTGACGCCGTTTTGGACTGCGAAGTTTAGGTGAAAACGCAACTGGTCGGGACGATTCAGTGCGACTAGAGCAGCCACAGTGATAAGACTGCGATCGCGCTTGGATAATTCCTTGCGCTCCCAGACGTCGTCAAAAAGGACTCCATCCGTCAATTCAACAAGCTTCGGCGCGAAGTCGCCAAGCAGGTTCTGTGCTGCGGAATGTTTTGGGCTCATATTGCTGCTCCTGATGTTCCGCGAGGCGCGGAAATGGGATTATTAGATCTCCGGGTTTGTTCAATACCGCTCCCACTTCACTCTCCAGTGTTCGTTCGGGTCCGTCGATGTCACGACGAGTTGCTTCCCGGCAAATTCGTAGGCTCGCGGAAGATCTTTCCCGACAAGGGCCCGCACCATCGCGCCGTCAACATGAAATGTAAATGTGTGGGCGTCATCGATGTGGTATCGCCCGAAGGAGGCCTCATATCCACCCTGCGAATATTGCACGGGCCCAGATTGGCCTCCGGTCTGCGGGTTGCGATACATGACCTGCACCGACATGTGGCCGTCCCGGGTGTACACGAGCAGACCGGTGCAATCCGCTTTGTAAATGTTGCCGTTGGCATCCGGCTCTTCCAATGTCGCCAGCCGCCACGCTCCGACAAAACGATCCTGAGAGCTTGATTTGGTAGTGGAGGACTCATTCTCCTGTGCCACCATTGACACTGCGAGAAGAGGCAGCATCAAGAGTCGAAGAAGCCACATCTTCATGTTCATTCCCTCAAGTGACTACGCATCCTTCAGCGAAGCCATATCGATCGAGAATCGATACTTCACATCGGACTTCAGTAGCCGCTCGTAGGCTTCGTTGATCTTCTGGATAGGGATGACTTCGACGTCAGCGATGATGTTGTGCTTGCCGCAGAAATCGAGCATCTCTTGTGTTTCGGCGATACCGCCGATCATCGACCCGGACATGCTGCGACGCCCCATGATCAGACCAAAAGAGTAGACCGCCATTGCCTTCGGAGGCGCGCCCACGAGTGTGAGATTACCATCGCGCCGCAGCAAATTAAGATAAGCATTGATATCGTGCTCGGCGGATACGGTATCGAGAACGAAATCGATGCTGCCGGCATGTTGCGCCATCTCATCCGCATTCCGTGAAATGACCACTTCGTCTGCCCCAAGGTGGCGAGCCGCATCCTTCTTGCTCGCCGAAGTCGTGAAAACTACGACCTGGGCTCCCATAGCATGAGCAATTTTCACTCCCATGTGACCGAGCCCGCCAAGCCCCACTACGCCGACTTTCTTGCCTTTTGTAATGCCATGGCGGCGCAATGGTGAGTAGGTAGTGATTCCGGCGCACAGCAACGGCGCAGTCCCGGCAAGATCCAGATTTGCGGGAACACGCAACACAAATCTCTGGTCCACGACGATGCTATCCGAATAGCCGCCATACGTAACGGCTCCCGTGTGCTTGTCGGGGAAGTTGTAGGTAAGAGTCACATTTGGACAGAACTGCTCGAGACCGGCCTTGCATTCAGGACAAGTCCCGTCGGAATCCACCATGCACCCGACCGCTGCCAGATCGCCCGGTTTGAACTTCGAGACGCCTGCACCCGTCTTCGTTACCCGGCCGACGATTTCGTGTCCTGGAATGCATGGATATACCGTTGGCATGAATTCTTTCCATTCGTCGCGGACCTGGTGCAGATCGGAGTGGCAAATCCCGCAAAATAAGATTTCGATCTGCACGTCATGTTCAGTTGGATCGCGTCGTGCAATCTTGGTCGAAGACAGTGTGGATGTCGCACTCGCAGCTGAATAAGCTTTCGCTTGATACATGGCTAGCCTTTCATAAATGCGTTGTATGTGAAAACGTGGACTCGTTGTACTGAGAATTCAGATCTAGCATTCGGTTAGCGATTGATCATGCGCTGCATAGCTTCGGGATAACGTTCGCCCTGCACCGGAATCTTCGCCGCTGCGGTTCCCAGCTCGCGGACTTCATCGGGCGACAGTTGGACCTTCACGGCACCGAGATTTTCTTCCAAGCGATGCAGCTTCGTTGTGCCGGGAATAGGAACAATCCAGGGCTTCTGGGCGAGAATCCACGCCAGCGCGATTTGAGCGGGGGTCGCTTTCTTCTGTTGCGCGAACCTACTGACCAGATCAACCAGTGCCTGATTCACTTTCCGGTTCCCCTCCGAGAAGCGGGGAACGACGCTGCGGAAGTCGGTTTTGTCGAATTGCGTATCTGCTGTAATCGCTCCCGTCAGAAATCCTTTGCCTAAAGGACTGAAAGGGACAAAACCGATTCCAAGTTCTTCAAGTGTCGGCATGATTTTCTCTTCCGGCTCTCTCCAGAAAAGAGAGTATTCGCTTTGCAGCGCGGTGACCGGCTGAACGGCATGAGCGCGGCGGATGATCTGCACTCCCGCCTCTGACAGTCCGAAGTGCTTCACTTTTCCCTGCTGAATCAGGTCCTTTACAGCTCCCGCAACATCTTCGATCGGAACATTGGGGTCGACGCGATGCTGATAAAAAAGGTCGATTACGTCGGTCTTCAGGCGTTTGAGTGAGGCCTCGGCTACTTCTTTAATGTGCTCCGGCCTGCTATCCAGCCCAGCCTGCTTGCCTGCGGCGTCAATCTTGAAGCCGAACTTTGTCGCGATGACGACCGTATCGCGGAAGGGAACGAGGGCTTCGCCTACCAGCTCTTCATTGGTGTAGGCACCGTACACCTCGGCCGTGTCGAAGAATGTCACGCCGCCCTCGACGGCTGCGCGAACCACCGCGATACCTTGCTGCTTATCGACGGCTGGTCCGAAGCCAAAGCTGATTCCCATGCAGCCCAGGCCGATGGCCGATACTTCCAGATTGCTTTTTCCTAGTTTTCGCTTCTGCATTGTGTGTCCTCTACTGTTCTCTGCTCTTGTTACTGTTTCGAGCATAGTCCGCTTCCCTCGACTGCGATTGCCTGTTTCGATGAACTTCTTGCCCAATTCTCCGAGTGCGGTACTGCGTTCGAGAACATTTTCAACATAGAGATTCTCGTGTGATCTCCGTCACAGGATTACGGGATCTTGTCAGTTGGCTAACAAAGTTTGACTGAACCTCACACACGGCGCCGCTTTCAAACTCCCAGATAATTTTCGTTTCACGATACGAGACAACGACTTGCGGCCGAACGAAACACGCAAAAACGAGATGGAAATTGGCGAGGTAAGTGCAACGTAAGCAGCGGCAGGAGGGGGAGCCGAGTTTCGAAAATTGTACAAAGAAAGGGACATTATCTGAGATGCGGAATCAAAAGGGTTTTTCACTCATCGAACTGTTAATTGTCGTTGCGATCATTCTCATCATCGCAGCAATCGCCATTCCGAACCTGTTGCGTGCCCGCATGGCCGCTAATGAGTCATCTGCAGTTGCCTCGGTCAGAACCATCAACTCTGCAGAGACCACTTACAATTCCACCTATCCAACGGTCGGCTATCCTGGTGCGCTGGTGGATCTTGGCGGAGCACTTGGAGCAGCTTGCACTCCGAGTTCGACCACGGCGTGCCTGATTGACTCTGTTCTGGCCAACAATGGCAACCCGGCGGGCAGCGGAAAGTCTGGCTACATGTTCTCGACTGGTGCGGGAACCGTTGCTGGTGGCGTCAATGTCGGTTATGTGGTTCAGGCTACGCCGATCACGATCAACCAGACCGGTATCCGTGGCTTCTGCGCTGAGGAAGACGCAGTGGTTCGCGTCGACGCGGCTGGCAAGTGCTCGAACACTGAGGCGGGCGTCCTGACCTTCGACCCGTTGAACCAGTAATACATCAACCTTCATTCTTGAGCTGAACGGGGCAGTGAACAGTATTCACTGCCCTCAATTTTCAGGTCTGTAGCGTCTTTCCACACATCCCAATCCAAGTTGGTTCTGGCTGAAACAATCACTCGTCAACGTGACAAAATTCGCCGCTCCCTTTGGGTGACCCTGATCACAAACAGCCATCAGCACAATTCCATCGCATATGACGTTCCTCACTGACTATAGGAGTAGAATCGAGCGTTTTCAGTGCAGAAACCTGTAGAAGGAGAACCGTAGCTTGACTCGCCATCGTTTGAACCATCTTAAGAATCGCAGAATGGCCTTTGCACTCGTATCTGTCGTGATGTTCGTAATGACGGGAGCAAAGCTCTCCGCGCAAGTCACGGCTGCCCAAAAACCGAATCTCGGTCCGAACGTATTCATTTTTGATCCGTCGATGCCGCGCGAGACCATGCAGCAGCAAATCAACAAGATCTACGCCATCGAGCGCAGAAACGAGTTCGGTCCGGAGCGCTATGCCATGCTATTTCTGCCGGGAGAGTATCACCTTGATGTACCGGTGGGCTTCTACTCGGAGGTTGCGGGACTCGGGGCATCCCCCAACTCGGTGCACATTATTGGTAACGTCCATTCCGATGCGAGCCACGACAACAACAATGCCACAACCACTTTCTGGCGCGATGCCGAGGGTTTTTCGGTAACGCCTACCGGTGGAACCATGCAGTGGGCCGTTTCGCAGGCCATTCCGTTCCGGCGTATGCATGTTCGCGGAAACATCGTGCTGCACCAGCATCGCGGTTGGGCGAGCGGAGGGTGGATGTCGGACTCTCTCATTGACGGCAACGTGGATTCCGGCACGCAGCAGCAATGGATCTCGCGTGACAGTGAGTGGAAAAGCTGGACGGGATCGAACTGGAACATGGTCTTTGTTGGCGTGAAGCATGCGCCAAAGGGCGTGTGGCCTGATCCACCCTACACCAAAGTGCAACAGGTGCCGGTGGTGCGCGAAAAGCCCTTTCTTGACGTTGATGGAAAAGGAAATTGGTCCGTTCGAGTTCCCGCACTTCGCAAAGATAGCAGTGGCATCACGTGGCGTCATGGCTCGACGCCCGGCAGATCCATTCCTCTAGATGAGTTTTATATTGCTCGCCCAGGCACCGATGCTGCCACGACAATGAACGAGCAATTGGCTGCCGGAAAGAATCTGCTGCTGACGCCGGGTATCTACGATTTGAGCGAACCAATTCGAGTCACCCGTCCTGACACGGTCGTACTCGGGCTGGGATTTGCGACGCTCCGCCCAGTCCATGGCACAGCCGCGATGACTGTGGCCGATGCGGACGGAATCGACATCGCCGGAATTCTGTTCGATGCCGGCCCTGAGGTCTCGCCGGTTCTATTGGAAGTAGGGCCGTCGGCAAACACGGCACGTCACGACAAGAATCCGATCGTTCTTCACGATGTTTTCTTCCGAGTAGGTGGAGCTGGCGTAGGCCGCACGAAGGAAAACCTGCGCATTAACAGCAACGATGTCATCGTGGATCACACCTGGATCTGGCGCGCCGATCATGGCGACGGCGTCGATTGGAACAGCAATCTCAGCAACAACGGTCTGGTGGTAAACGGAAACGACGTTACCATCTACGGACTCTTCGTCGAACATCACCAGCAGTTCCAAGTGTTATGGAATGGCGAGCGCGGCCGGACTTATTTCTATCAATCCGAGATTCCATACGATCCTCCCGATCAGACCAGCTACTCGAGCGCTCCAGGCGTGAACGGGTGGGCCTCATACAAAGTCGCGGATTCCGTCACTACCCACGAAGCATGGGGACTAGGCATCTACAGCGTCTTCATCCAGCCGAATGTGACGCTCACCCGCGCGATCGAAGTGCCAAAGAAGCCAGGCATCAAATTTCACCACATGATTACAGTGGCCTTAGGGGAGCACGGCGAAATCTCCAACGTCATCGACGACAAGGGTGGTCCGACGGCGATCAAGCCGAAGCGCATCACACCGAAGGTGACAGAGTTTCCATAGCCGACAGTGCACTCGCTGGAATAACGACCGCCGAAGGAGCACAATGACCCGCATCGCCTGGAACTTTGCGCTGTTTAGCATGTGCGTGATGTCACTCTTTGGCAGTTTTCTATCCGGGATCGGAACAGCACAGCAAGCCGGTAATAGTCCCGTGTACATCGTCATCTGGTTCGACACGGAGGATTACATTCTTCCGCCTAGCGATGACGCAGCGAAGACGCTGGCTGAGTTCCTTACGGAAGAAGGCGTACACGCAACTTTCAAGGTAGTTGGGGAAAAAGCGCGAACCCTTGAGCGACGTGGACGAACTGATGTCATTTCCGCCCTTCGCGACCACGATATCGGATACCACAGCAATACGCACAGCCAGCATCCCACACCCGCAGAATACGAATCTGTCTTGGACTGGAACACAGGAGCGGAAGAGTTTACTCGGCGAGAAAAATCTGGCTTCGAAGACGTACGCAGGATTTTTGGCAAGACTCCCTGCTGCTACGGACAACCTGGCAGTTCATGGGCGCCCCAATCCTTCGGCGCACTTCACAGCTGGGGAGTGCGACTCTATCTGGACGAAGGTACGCAGGTGGGACTCAGTAGCAAGCCCTTCTGGTATGGCGGGTTGCTCAATATCTTTAACACGACGGAAGGCGAACGACTTCGCCCAGACGACAAGTGGGACAATCTGGAGCAATCCAAGGCGAATTTCCGCGAAATCTACGCCGCCATGAGTTCCGATCCACACGGCGGACTTATCAGCCTGTATTTTCATCCTTGTGAATTCATCCACCAGTGGTTTTGGGATATGAACTTTGCCAAAGGGGCCAATCCTCCGCGTGAGGAATGGAAAGCACCCCCACAGAAATCTGTTGCTGAACAGAAGCAGACATTCGGCTACTTCGAAGATCTCGTGCGGTATATGAAGACATTCCCGAATGTCCGTTTTGTTACAGGTTCGCAGGCCGTGGATCTTTATCAGGATTTCGCGCAAGGACGGGACTTTTCAGTCACGGATCTGGCGTCAATCGCGAAGGCGGTGACCTCAAAGGTATCGTTTCAAGAGCATGGCGAGTACGCGCTTTCGCCGGGCGAAATCCTGGAACTACTCACGGCGTACGTCGCAAAAACGGTCCGCAAGGAGGATGGTCCTCCAACAGCGAGATTGAGCCAGATCACCTACGGGCCAAGCTCACCTCCTCCTCCCTTAGAGAACGAGATCAGAGTTTCGTTGCCGCAGTTCCTGTCAGCAGTTTTGGACGTTCGTGATTTCATCACCGCACACCACCAAATCCCGGACGCAGTATGGCTGGGCAGCATCCCTGTTCCACCAGAGGACTATCTCGTAGCGCTCTCTGGCATCAGCAGTCGTCTGTTGGCCTCGCAGAACCTGCCTGAAACTGTGACAATTGCTCCCGCCCAGCTCGCCACCATCGAGCATGTAGCGACCGATTCCGTCAAAGTGTGGAATTGGCCTATCTTCCCGGAAGGCTTCCATTCTGCGCACCTGATGGAACTGGCTCGGCTGCAGGCGTGGACGTTGAAGCCCGCGATTCTGAGCCCAACGGGCGATTGAACAAATCCACAAAAAAAAGCGCCCCGAAATCGGGGCGCCGTTTGATGAAGCAGTTGAATTAGCGAGTCACGGGCACGATGTGCAGAGAGAGCAACCCGACAGCGTCCGGGTCAACATTCGACTTGAGCAACGTGAAAGCACCCGTCGAAGGATTGATGCTGTAAACGTTGATCAAGTTCGGGAACTGAGCACTGACTGCAATGTTGCCGGTGCTCTCAAGAGCGCCGGTGCAGCCTGTGCACGAGCTGTCTGGCGTAGCAAAGAGGCTGCTCGCTACCGGTGTGAGTGTCGGAGTGGGCGTGACTTTCGCAACGACCACGCCGGAATTCTCACCGTTCGTGTAGCCTGACATTCCGATGAACAGTAATCCACTGCCATGTGGATAAGCGGTTCTGGTTAACCACGGGAAGGTGGAATTACCAACACTGTTCTTCGAGGCCAGCGGGAAGAACGTCGGGTTGGTGAGGGCACCGGTTGAAGTGTTGATGTTTAAGCCCATCGCGAACAAGCCGCTGCCGGCGGTCGTTGGATCGCCGAAGAATGCAACTTTGCTGTCGCCGCTGATATCGAATCCGTACGGGAAGCAGCCGTTAGTCTGGCAGCCGGAAAGGCTGGTGAAATTTGCGTTGCTCACTTCCGTCAACGCACCGGTGGTCTGATTGATCCCGTACAGGGTGACGATGCCGAAGTCGATCGACGGAACGATGAGTGCCCTGCCGTCCGGGGTCACATGCAGCGTGGCAAAAAGATCGGCGCCTGTGGACGGAGTATAGGAACCGACGAAAGTCAGCTTGCAGCCTGCGCCAACCGCCCACGCGCCGATGTTTTCCGAGCCGCTGTACGCGCCGTAGAGCCACTTGCCGTCCGGTGACACCGCGATACTTCCACCCAGGCCAGCGGCGCTCCAATTCACGGCACTGTTGGAAAAGTTACCTGACTTCGCGTAGGTGGGGGCTGCGAACGCCGCGATATCGTCCGAACCCGTATCCGCGACGAAGATGCAGCGATAATTCGATGTGATGGTGACTGTGGCTCCTGCGAAGAATCCTCCACCCAGCCCGAGGCCACCGGTGCTGAGTTTCTTGACCGGAGTCGCAACGCCGGTGGTTGTGTTCAAGCTAAAAACGGTTGCCGAGTTTGCGCTGGGGTTTTCATCCACCGTAACTACGTACGCGGTAGACGCTGCGAAACTAACTGAGGCCGCGAGGGCCACGAGGGAAGTTAGTACAAAAAGCTTCCGCATTTCCACATTCTCCTTTTCTTTCTTTCAGTCGTTTTGAAGTCCCTGGGATTGATACAACGTGACAAGAGGTTCAGATTGATCTGGCGAAAAACGGCCCCAATACTACCTCGGCTCTGGACAATACTGCAATAGGGAAGGAAGACTCCAGACAACCGAACCCAGCTAGCAACGCGGCTTTCGAAGCATCAAGCTGCGCGAATGCCGCCAATTTGTGTTGTAACTAAGGTGAGTGCCCTACGGTTTGGGTGGCGGAATACCTGCCGGCGCCTTCTCCTGCTTGTTCGATTTGGACGATGGCGCGGAGTCCCCTGCTCGTTCCTGACGCGTTTTCCACTGCGCGCCCATTTGCACCTTCAGGATACTTTCATCCAACTCCTGCCAAATTTCCTGGATTTTTCCCTCGCCCACTTTGAAGATAAAGATGCCTGTAGCGCGAACGAGCCGCGGTGGGGTTTGAGGTTCTCCCGCTTCCGGGAACAAGCGTTCCTTGTATGTCCCTCGCAATGTGACCCTAAAAACTACTTTGTCCACCTGGACGACCATGTCGTCGATCGTGAAGGTGAGATCGGGCATTGACCTCCGCCAATTCGCAACCACCCGCGCCAGCATGTCCGGACCGACAAGCACACGGCCACCGTGGTTGTGCATGATGAAAGCAGGAATAGAATCGATGGCGGACTTATCGCCGCTGTTCCACACGTCAACATATTTGCGCGCCAATGCAATCGCAGTGTCACCGGTTATCGGAGCAGGGATTGGGACCTGTGAGGTACCCGTACCAATTGCAGGAGCAGCCGGCGCCGAACCTGTTGACGGAGCCTGCGCAGCGCAATCGGGCCGGGCAGCCGTGCTGGCCTGATCTTGTGCGTTCAAAGCTATGCCGCACAGTGATGTGAGAATTATGAGGATTGCTGTTTTCCGCAAAACGAATATCCCTCCTGGAAGCGGCTCAGAATACCGCAAGTGGAGATGCTCTCGCAAAACCGCAACGGAAAACGGCTCAGCTGCACCCTAAAGAGTGTCTTCGCCGAAGTGCGGGCACAATCTTTCTATCTTTTGCCCATTTCCACAAACAATCCTCTCGTAAGTATCATCTCTTACAGGTGCCGCGACGAATCATCCCCGGAGAATGAAGCAAGCTCATGGACTACGTGCGACTTGGCAATTCCGGACTCAAAGTTTCCCGCATCTGCCTCGGATGCATGACCTACGGTGCGCCCGCGACGGGAGAACTCAAGCCCGGACGTCAGGCGTGGGCGCTTAATGAACAACAAAGCCGTCCTTTCTTGAAACAGGCGCTCGATCTTGGCATTAACTTCTTCGATACCGCCAACGTCTATTCCAGCGGCGCCAGCGAAGAAGTGCTTGGTAACTTCATCAAAGAAAATGTTCGCCGCGAATCCGTCGTGATTGCGACCAAGGTCTACGGGATCATGCGCGACGAACCCAACGGATCCGGTCTCTCGCGCAAAGCGATTCTCTTTGAGGCCGAGCAGAGCCTGCGCCGCCTGCAAACCGAGTACATCGATCTGTATCAGATCCATCGGTTGGACTACGAAACTCCGATGGAAGAAATGCTCGAGGCATTGCACGACTTGGTTAAAGCGGGAAAGGTCCGCTACATCGGTGCATCTTCGATGTACGCCTGGCAATTCGCAAAAATGCTCTATCTTGCCGACTCCCACGGCTGGACTCGCTTTGTTTCCATGCAGAATCACTACAACTTGATTTATCGCGAAGAAGAACGCGAGATGATGAGCCTCTGCAGCGCCGAGAGAATTGGAGTAGTTCCATGGAGTCCCCTCGCACGCGGACGCCTCGCCCGCCCCTGGGCAAGTGAATCCACCAAACGCTCCGAGACGGATCAGTTCGGCAACACGATGTACTCGAAAACAGAGGAAGCCGACAAGCGCGTCGTCAATCGTCTTTCAGAATTGGCCCAGAAGAGAGAAGTGCCAATGGCGCAGCTCGCACTAGCCTGGTTGCTCTCGAAGCCAGGAGTAACGGCTCCAATCGTAGGCGCGAACAAACCACATCACCTCACGGATGCTGTAGCGGCGCTGACTGTGCGACTTAATCCTGAAGAGACCCAAGCGCTGGAAGAGCCATACGTCCCGCATCCAGTGCTGGGATTCAGCTAAGTTGTCGTCAGTATCACTGCTGCGAATGTGATCCTGAGCGGAATCGTGAGGAGGGCGAAGCTATCCTCACGACGGAGTCGAAAGGATCCCTATTCAAAGCGTGCTGCCGTCACATCCGTGATTGAAGTGAGGCTTATCTCTTCAGTCCCGCGGTGAAGTTCGTCATCAGCGTCACAGGTTGATTCACCTGCTGCGATACGCGCTCCATCAAAATCCGTTTGCCGTCCGGCGATACGCTATAAAACGGAATCGTGAGCACCGTCCAGCGGTTGACGAGCGTTTGCGGAGCGCCGAACTGCAACGCACCGCTAGCCTCCTTCACCGGCACTGCCAATATTGATTGCGTCAGGTCATAGTAGTCAAGCTCTTTTCCGTCTGCGCTCCAGTGCGGGACCTGTCCACCGTTGGCGGAAACCTGCCACTTGCCTTGGCCGCCGCCATAGGCCTCTACATAGATCTCGCTTCGCCCGGATTCCGAAGAGTTATACGCGAGCCAGCGTCCGTTCGGGGAAAGGGTCGCGAAGGTTGCATTGGCAACGATCTGACGGGGCTTCCGGTCTCCCTCCAACGAGACCGTCCATATTCCAACTTCCTTCTGTGTGAAGGTGTTCGGGGAAAAGATCAGGGTCTTGCCATCGTGCGACCAATCGGTTGGAGCGAAAACAACTCCGTTCAAGTCCGGGACGATCATCTCTTCCGAACCGGTGCCATCGGACGGTTTGCGATAGATGCCGCTCCCGGACGCACGCAACGAACTGTACGCGACCCACTTCCCGTCTGGTGACCAGACAGGAAAAGTATTTCCCGTCGGTCCGAACGTGAGGCGAGTACGCACTCCGCGTGCAAGATCCTGGGACCAAATATCGTTCACACCCGAATCCAGCGTGAGAGCAACCCGATCACCCTGTGGCGAGAGGCGCGCAAAGTTCAAGTTCTGCAGATTGTCGGCAGCGACGCTCAGCTCTTTTCCGGTGCGGTCCATCCATACCAGTTGAACTCCGCCAGAGCTCCCACTGCCGAAGAGCAGCAATCCGCTATCGGTCGCGGAGGCGCTTGTGCGCCAGGTAGAGACGTCGTTCAATACGCCGGAAGAAATCGTCTGCGGCTCTCCGCTCAACTCGCCCTTCGACGCATTGAACGGCTGCGCCATCAATTGGTCGCCGCGGCTGAAGAGTAGGAATCCCGCCGCATAGATTGCATTGCTTTGCGAGTGAAGCACCAGGCGGTTTTCGCGGGCATCCAGCGAAGCATAGTAGACGCTATTGTTTGAGACCTTCGACGGATCATGGTGCATGGCGAAATACAGATAGTGCTTGCCATCTGGAAGAAAACTTGGCCACCGATGCGATGAGTACATCGACACGTCGAGTTTGGTGAGCTGAGAGGGAGCTCCCCCGTTGGCACTGATCTGCATTAACGATGAAATCGGAGACGGAGAGAACACAATCACACCATTCGAACCCCAGGTACCGCCACGCCCGAGTTGCGCATCACAAAGGGTTTGACCGGTCGTGCCGTTCAGCTCGATTGTCCTTAGCTTGCCACTCGCGAAGAACCCGATCGAGTGGCTATCAGGTGACCAGAATGGGAAGATCGCATCGGTCGTGTCAGGGAGCTCGCGAGCGTCGGCGCCATTCATTGCACGAACCCAAAGCGAGATTTTTCCGTCGGCTCCAGTCGCCGTGAACACAACGGAAGCGCCATCCGGAGAGAGGGTAGGCGGTCCAGCAGCGTCGGACGTCAGCCGGAAGTGCGCTCCAGGTGGCGGATTGATGGCGGCTCGCACATTTGGCGTGGATGGTTCGGGGTGGCGAAGCAAAAATCCCGCAAGCCCTCCGAGAACCACCGCGACGGCGACGGCTGCATACCACGCAACCCTGCTTGAGCGCGATGATGATTCTTTTTCCGCCGGCGCCGCGCGCAGCGAGGCAACCGAGCCCAGGTTGATGGCAACAT
>Ga0335082_10000137_pt1 | contig 73239 bp, 99 predicted proteins | sample Lox_Sample_41_FD_206718 | JGI IMG/M metagenome (GOLD analysis project Ga0335082, IMG submission 206718) | Soil microbial communities from Loxahatchee National Wildlife Refuge, Florida, United States - Lox_Sample_4.1 | ecosystem: Environmental > Terrestrial > Soil > Wetlands | place: USA... | reverse complement strand
GTGCTTGTACCGATGAGATGTCACAACCCGGAATGATCATCTTTCGATGATAAACCGTTATTTGCGAGCTAGTTCAGCCAGGCCGTCCGCACCACTTTTGAGCGCAGAAAGTCCGTACGGACCTTTTTACCAATCGATTCCAGGACTACCCGTGCCAACGTTTGCTGTGCGTATGTGAGAGGGACTCGCACATTCACCTTGGGCAGCGTAGTTCCGTCGAGACAGCGACGGAACTCCACCGTCACTGCCCCCCACGGAAGTCCTATTTCCCGCTCGATAAGCCGGGCCAACTCATCCTGTTCACGAAGCAGCTCCGCCTGCGCTCGCTTGGTTTGCCAGTCGACGAACTGGGAACCGATGGTCACAATCGTCGCCAGCAGAATCTCGCGAAGGCTCTTCATTGGCTACGAGTATACCAGCTAACGGGGGAGTTGTCAGGTTCGCTCGTTCTGCTCGATGTGCGCGGCCGCCGCAAGAAGCAGTGCGGCGAATGCACGAGCCTCTGCCGCGCTGAAGGAGCGCGAGAAGATCACGACCTTCTTATCGGCGCGCGTTTGAGACTCTTGGAACGAAACGCACGCCTCTAGGGACGCAGTGAGGAGCCAATCCTCGTCAACGAGGACCTCTAGCGTACGTGTCGTGGTTGGCGATCCCCGCGCAATGGGCGTCTCGCCTATTTTGATCGCCCTCTCCCCCATACCCAAAAGCATACGGGGAGATAACCTAACTTCGCGACCGAAAAGACAACTACCCCTTGCGCTTATCGAACTCCGCAAGTACGCGAGCTTGCTTGGATTCCGACCAGCTCTGAAAGATCGTCGCCGCGATTATGTGTTCGTCGGGGACCTCTTGAAACGGTTTGCCAGGCTTACCGTACTCGGCTATGAACTCGTCCGCGAACTCCTCACCGTAGCGATCTGTAGTCGCATCTCTCCACGCGAAGAACGCGAACATCTCCTCGGTTAGTTGCGCCACAGTTTCTTTTGGGCGTTCGCGCGAGATTTCGTTCACGATCGCCTCGCCTTCGAACTCCCTGCGATCTCTGAGTGTCAGTTCGGCCGCGTCAAGCGCGTCCACCCAGCCCGCCGTGTAGTGATCGAGGACCCAACTGCAGTAGCTGTGATGGCGACCCTCTCCGCGTTCACACTCCTCGCAGACACCCGCTTCGAGCCTCATTTCGAGCTTCACAGGCGTCTTCGCGGGTTGAGCCTTACCCCATCGCCCGGTAATCTGATCCGCAATGAGCGCGCACCAATGCGCCTCCTCATTCGCGGCCCTCTTGATGTGATCCGGTCCGGATCTCAAAGGCTCGCCGCGTATCTTCGCCTCCGCGCTTCGCTCGCGAAGCCAGTTGACGACATCGGAGACCGGAGACGTTGTAACCGGACCAGGCGGCGCCTCGGCCTCCGCCTCAGCGATCCAGTCTTGGACTTCGATGTATCGAAGGAGTCTATCCACGTACCAGGACGAGACCTCGCGGAAAGTGGACGCATCGTAGACACCAGAGACAGGCTCTGCCCGGTTGTCGCTCTTCGATGTCTTGGAACGCAGGTAGGCCTTGTAGTGCTCCTGAATTGCCTCGACCTCTTCCTTGCCGACGAAATCGCCCATTCTATCCGTCCTTCACCGCGACAATGCGCGAGTCGCCCTCGGACTCCGTTGCCTCGATTGCGCGGACCATCTGGTCGAATTCCGCCTTGTGGCCTTCGACCATGCTCCCGTAGATAGTCACGTACCTAGCGAAGAGCTTCGCAGCCGTAACCGCGATCCTAAGCCTTTGAATGTCATCCTTCGCATCGGAGGTGGATTGCTCGCTCGACGACACGCGGTGGGAGCGGTCGGCCTGGTTACCCGACCCCCGCCCGACCTTCCGAGGTTCGTGCGCACTCCCCTCGGTGGTTTCCGGCGGACCCGTGAGCGACGGTCGCGCCCACCGCGTGTCGTCGAGCGCCTCGCGTGAGTCAGCACGCACCTCGGCGAGGAGCTTGGCGAGGTTCTCGATCTGGTCCTCGGCAGAGCGCCCACTACCAGGCCCGACCGACCCGTACCACCAGTCATGCGCGCGACGGCGATCGACCGTGCTGGGCAACGGTTCGGAGGTGGGCTCCCTCGTGGAGTGCCCCATCCGCTCCCGCTCCTCGGCGCGCACCTTCGCAAACTCCGCCTCGAGCCGAGCGCGAAACTTGATCGACGAACGAGAAGCGTCCATCAGCTCCGGCGCGTGCTCCTGAACGAACGCCGTCGCACGCTCGTGGTCGCTCGGCTCGCGCTTCGGAGAAGGTGTGGCCGGCTCCGGCGGTTTGCCTCCCGGATAGCAGCCTGGCGACTTGAGCGAGCCGCAAGTCGGGCAGTGAACGAGGTCGCTCGTCGGAGGGTTGGTGTGCTTCTCGTCGGTCATGTGTCCTCACACGCGTCGTAGACGATGCGCTCCGGGTAGGCTCTGAGGTTCAGGTAGAACTTGCGGAAGCCGAACGGCTCCCCGTCCCACATCACGGTCGCTCGCGGACGACCGTTGATGATGTTGCTGACGTCGAGTGTCTCCGTGCGCTCGTTGCCCTTGCGGTCCCGGAAGAGCGCGCGCATGGGCGACGCAGATGACGTGGACTCCCGATCATCCGCACTCATGCTTGCCTCCGTCGTCGATGTCGCTCTCGAACTTCGTCAGGGCCTTCCACACGCACCGCGTGCGGAGCTTTGGCGGCGGCACGTCGCGCCCGGGATAGAGCTTCCCAGCGATCTTCGCCTTCGACTCGATGATGAACGCAGCGATCGGATCCCCGCACCGGATGCAGGGAGGGTCGGTGCGTTCATTCGCCATCGATCTGCACTCCCTTCGATCGCGGGTACGCATCAGCTTCGGCTTCGGTGGAGAACGTGCCGACAACACGACGGTGTGCGTTGGGCCCGTCGAGCTGCGCACAGGCAGTGCCTGTCTGCCGAACGACCTGGAAGAAACTGTCCCACTCTCCGCGCTCCGCCTTGTGAAAGTCGTCGATGAAGGGGGAGCCGATGCGCTTGAAGTAGAGGACGTTTCCGTCGCCCGGCTCGTAGACTCGGTGCATTACCCCGAAAGGGAGCCGCGGGGGTTGCCACTCAGCCACGACCTAGCCTCCGTCCCCACTTCGCGAGGAGCGCACTCCGCAGTTCAGCTTTCGTCTGCAACGGCCCTACCGGGGCAGCCTTATGGTCGGGCGCTCCGGGGCCGTAGACACCCGCGATGACACGCAACCACCATTTGTATCCGTTGCCCGCAATGCCGCTACCGCACTCGAGGCGCCAGCCAGTTGTGCCGATCTGGACGCCGAGCGGTCCAGACTGCGGTGCGATCCCTAGGTCTTCGCACAGTGCGACGACCTCGCTCATAGTCATCCCCGGCTTGTCTGCGCTCATCGCTTCAGTTGTTCCATCCGTTCCCGCTCATCGCGACGCACAGCGAGGATCATCTCTTCGATCTGGAAGGCCATCTGTGTCTCGGCGCGAGACGTTTCCGCCCATCTCGAGGCGAATTCGGCGGCGCGCTTCTCGTCGTCCAGGCTGATCGGTTCGTAAGGTTTCGTCGAGCGCCGCCCTGCTCGAGCCTCCTCGATCTCGTCGAATAGCGACGCGACTGCGGCTACTGTGTTTTCGTCGCACATACGAAGTTCCTTGTTTTCGCCGTCGTCGTATGTGTACCCGGCGATGAATTCGCGCGCCTTGGCCATCGAGGGCGAGTCGCTAGACGACTCCTTGGCCGAACATGCATCGCACCGACCGGTGTACTCGTCACGACGACGAGAAGTCCGAGAGCAGTTTGTGCTCACGATCGCTGGCGGGCAGGGGGAATCGGTCTTCACACGGCCTGCGCTGCCGGGGCGGCGGCCGTAGCGTGCGCGGCGCCGTTCACCCTGGCTAGCGGGCCGGCCTTGTTCGCAGCGCTTTGCGCCTGATGCTGCTGGATCATCCACCCGAGCACCGCGAGGAGCTTCTTCGCTGCCTCGAGATCGAGCACCTCTTCACGCGCCGGCTTCTCGTCCTCGAAGCGGAACATGAACTGAGCCCAGCCGGTGTCGTAGCGGCGCATGCTCGCGACGATCGTCTTGCCGTGCGAGTGGACCTGCTTGCGCCACTCTTCGTACTCCTGAGGGGTCGTCGCCGCCGCGACCGACATCGCGGGCGCGCTCACGACCGGCACCGCCTCGACCGGCGCCGCTGCAGCCGCTTGAGCGACCTCGGTGAGCGCCTGATCGACGTTTGCCTGGGCCTTTGCGTTTGCATCCTTTTGCGGGCAGGTCCGCTGGTTGTGACCCGCACGATGACAGATGCTGCAACCACGCTGCGTTTTCTTCGCGGCCATTTTGATCCTTCTCTCTTTGGGAGCCCTCATGGGGCGTCCACTCAACCGTAGATACTAAACAGAAACTGTCAAGTGTTTCGGTCGACGACGTTCCGCCTAAACCGTCCGGTTACCGCCTATGCGTGTAATTCCCATCGGTTACCGCGTAGGCTCTTTGCACGGTTTTTCGCGCATGGCGCGAACAAACGGGGCCAGTTCGAGAGGCTGATACGCCGAATCTGGCGTTTCGGTCCGCCACGAAATCTCGCCGTAACCGCGCGTTTCGAGCACCCAACGCAGTTCCACCCACGAACAACTGAACGGCTCTATTTCCCCGTCGATCTTGACGAAGTAGGTAACGCGCTGAAAGCGATGATCGAGTTCCGGCTGCTCTGCCGGCCTGGTGCGGATACGAATCGCATCTGTATCTTGCCACATGGACGCCAAAAGACCGCGCTCCCCAAAGAAATCGACCACCACGTACGCCGTCTCAGGCGCCGACGCGTGGATGTACCACGAAGTCCCCGCCGGCTTCATCTCTACTTCCGAGGTCACTGGAACCGTGATCGGCGCGGCAACCGGCTGCGGAACCGCGCACCCCAAAACCACTCCTAGGAGTAACGCGCGACCCCTCATGGGGCCCACCCACATTTCGCGCAGTAGCAGAGAGCGGTCGGCCAGCCCGCCCCCTCGATACGCACACGACTGTCGCGCAACGCTGCCTTAGAGAGCGCGTGGTCTAATTCGACAGGGATGTCCAGGTACAGCTCGACCTTCAGCCGAAACTCGTGTTTGCACCTTTTTTGATTCATGCGGCGAGTTCCCGTAGACGCTGATTCCACGCCTTCCGCTCTGCGAGGGGTGTCTGGTTGAGAACCTGAACCGTACCCCGTCGCTCCCCCGGTGGGACGCGGTCGTAGCTCTCGTAGTCCCACCACCTAAACCACCCGTACGCGGTGCTATCCGAACCTGGCTTGCCGTGCTTGTTGATGGAGAAGATCGGTCGATTCGGTAAAACGAACACATCGGGCGGGTACCGGCGCATGAACTCGCAGCGTGTCTCCGACTCGAGGAAGTTCAAGCGGAGGAGCATCACCGTTTGGCGCGACATCCTCATACACTTCTCGATGAACTCCTGGGCAAGACTGTACGGGGGATTCGTTAGGGCGACATCGAACTTCCCGCCAAAGTCGTCCTCCGGTAACGCCAGAAAGTCGAAGATGTGAAGACCCCCGGGACAGAGCGGGGCAAGCACATCCTGCGTCTCCGGACGAATCTCACACCCCGACCATTCGACATTGAGATCACGTGCATTCACGGCGCGAATGATGTTCCCACTTCCCGCACACGGCTCGAGCCAGCGTCCCGGCGGAAGAGGTACCGCCTCGAGAAGACGATTGCAAACGAACGGAGGCGTTTCGTACAGGTCGTGCGAGATTCGTTTGATCCCGCGATTAGTCGAAGACATCCAAGATTTCTACCAGAGAGCCGCGATGATTAAAACCGAAAAGGTCCGTACGGACCTTCGGAGATCTCTCGGAGACGCGCTACCGGTGGCGGTTATGGCTGGGACCAGTCCGGATCGCTCGGTACGCGCGAACGGACTTTTTGATCTTCTCGGAGCGCGCGGGCCTTGTCGGTCGAACTCGCCTCAAACGCCGGAACATTTTGATCCGCCGCTTGATGCGTGGACGCGCCTCGTCGAGTATCGTGAGAAGCGCTGCCGCTGCCGATTCGGCTTTCGGAGCACTGGGTTTCGGCTTCTCGAGGAGACGCCGCTTGGCCTGCGTCCGAGGATCTTTCGAGCACCCGCAATCGCACGGACCATCATCCCACTCCACGATCGTATCGTGAAGCAGAGCGAGCATCCCTTCCTGCAGGTGCTGAATCATCACTAGTTCTCCGACGGGCCCTTCGCAAGAGCAGAAACGTTGGTCTCATCCAGCCAGCCCACGAGAGTCCCGTCCTCGAGCTTCTCCCAATGTGCGAAGAAGAGGCGCGTGAACGCCACGCGATCGCCCGGCTTGAGGTACTTGCAGTCAGGGCCCACAGACAGGACCAGCCCGTACATGAACACCTTGTGACCGAGACCGGCGTAGTTGGTCCTCTGCGAGGGAGGAAGATAGATGAGCCCATCCTTTTCCGGACGAAGCTCCGTCCGGACGAAAACCATTTTGCGAAGAGGTCGCGCCTTCCGACCAACCTCCGCCCACGTCGCTTCCACCTTCTGCAAGTTCTCACTCATGGGGCTCTCATTCATGAGAACGTTTTAGATGAAATATGTCGAGCTGTCTCGCGAGAAGTCGCCCCTCACCAGGTTTTACCTCGATGATCTTCTCCACCCGCTCCTTCAGCTCAACCTCTTTCAGGGCCGCGATCACTTCCGCGGTGTCCGCACGAACCGCCACTTCCACCCATTCCGCACCTGGACTCGAGGCGGTACCTCGCCCAGAGTCGACAACACGTCCGACCTTTCCAAGCTTGTCACGAAGCTGGCGAAGCCCCTCGGGATTCTCCGCGCCGGTCAACTGAATGTAAAACCGCCCCGAAGTGGTCGGCTTGGGCGGCGCCGCTTTCGGCACCGGAGGCGGCGCGACCTTGGCCGGCCTGGGGTCCGGACGGGGAACGCGCGGGCGCGGCGGAAGAGGCTTCTCTGAAGAGACCTCGCCCGTCACTGAGTATCCCGTCGGAAGTGGCGGGGCCGGCATCGGCGGAACCGCGGGGGCCGCTGCGGGCGCGGGAGGCGGCGTAGTCGCTTTCTGGATCTGGTCGTACGAGATTTGAGACATCTCGTTCGCCGTGTCGTTGTACGCCTTCTTCAGCTTGTCCAGGCGCGCGCCCGTCTCGTCGATCTTCGAGAACGCAATGTCGAGCTGATCCGCTACCTCGATCGATGCAAGTCGTTTTCTCATGCGCGTCGACCATACCTGATCTGATCGTCAATCGCGCGTCTCACATCGCTCAAGAGGTTTTTCTGCGCCTCTTGGACCTCGATCTGCGAGTTGATGGTCTCGTTCCACTTGTCGTTGAGATCCAACAGCTTCTGTGTCATTGCTTGAGCATCGGCCACACGCTTTGCTTCGACCTCTCGAACCGTCTTGTCTTGCTGACGGGCGAATAGGTACATCAGGACCAAACAGATCCCAACAGGTCCCCCCGTTTGAGCGATCTTTAAAAGCAAATCGTACATGCGTCTAGGATCCGCCTACCAAGCTTCCAAAATGTAATCGGCGTGCTGTCCGGCGCTCGCCTCGGCGATCGCAATCCCCGCCTCGTAGCGATCGAGATAGAAATCGGTGGTTCCTGCCTTTACGTACCCGTGGATGTTTGTCCCGTCGAAGCTGAAGATGAGGTCGTGTGTCGAGCAGATGATCTTGAAACCTCGACACCAGATCATCGACGGCGGCGGCGGAAGCTGCTGGATATGCGGATCTGGAACCGCGTCTCCCGCATTGCGCCCACCACCTTCAGGAGAACCGGATGCCGACGTGTCTCCGATATGAATCGTCGACAAATCGCCCGGTCTGAGGAACGGGGTGGGTGTAAACGTGTTCGCCGCTGCACTATCAGCGAAGATGAAGGCATTGTCGGCAAAGTCCGAGGTCGTCGTTCCCATCTGGAAGAAACGAATCGAACGGAGACCTGAAGCGGGGCGCGGCGGCCATGTCGCGGGTAGAGCCATTGCCCCATAATATCGCGCCTAGTGTGTGTATCGCCGAACTCTTTTTCGACAGTCGCTAGGGATACGGCTTTTTTAGGTAGTCGGAGACCGCCGAAGCCAGAAACTGCGCCAGGTTTTGCTGCCTCAAACCGGCCTCCTCAGAGAGCTTTCGGAATAGCTCTACCGGGATCATTAGGAAAACCACGTCGTTCGGATGCGGTTGCTCGTCTATCGGGGACGACTTTGGACCCATACTGCCAACTTTCGAAGAGCGGCGCGCTTCGCGTCCGCTTTCTCCTTGTCGCGCGCCTCCCCGTCAGAGTCAACGGTTTGATCGGGTTGGACCCCTCCGGCGCTGTTCGGGATCCCACTCGGATAGGTCATCGAAGAGGACCACGACGCGCCCGGCTCGGGTCCCGGATAGGCGCTCGCAGAAAACGCGACCTCCGCGAGCCGCGAGAACTCTTCCAAACCCGCGAGGTCCGTACGGACCTTTTCCTCCCCGTGAGGGGCCACACTAAGAGGGCCGCCGGGCATCCCACCTGTACGCACATTGGAGATTGGAGGACCGTTCTGCATCATATCGATCGCCATCTGCAAAAGCGTCATGTCCTCCGGAGTCAGCTCCGTCGGCTGAAGCCCTGCCTCGACCATCGCGCGCCTCAGAATGTCGTAGGGCGGCGATTCGGGATGCGTAAGGATCAGAAGCTGCGCGAACGTCCAAACCCGCTCTGCCGCCCTCGTGTGAAATGGGAACCCAGGTGCCGCGCCCATCTGGGGGGCTTGCGGCTCACCCGGCTTGCCCAGCTCGGCCTTCGAGGCGTCTGAGACCTGCGCGGCGCGATTCATCATCGGCCACCCCGGGAACGAGAACATCGTGGCCTCGGCCGTGACATCCTCTTTACGCGTCCTGACAGGACCGGTCGGGGCAGTTCGGGAGGTCTCCGGCGCCGGCTGATCGAGCGCGAGCAGCTTGTCCTTCTTGGGCAGCGGCTGGTTCATGTCCTCCGGCCGTTCGAACGTAACCGGTTGAACCTGTCTCTTCGCCGGCACATCGCCGCCCGGCATAGGCAGATTGATTCCCGCCCACCCCGCAGATCCGCCAATCCCCTCCTCGAAGCGACCTACGACGGGCGGGCGCGGCGTGCTCGCAAAGATCTTCGCTAGTGTCGCCAGCGCGCGCTCCTCGTCCCGGGCCGGGGAGGTCTTCCACACACGGTCTTCGTCGGGGCTGTCTATGCCCTGCCTCTGCGCCTCCGCCGACCATGCCTCACGATCTTTCGCAGTTGGGGCGCGGCCCAGATTGGCAAGCCACGTATCGAAGATCTTGTTCGCATCAGGCTTCGCAGGGAGTCCCGTACTGAGGGAGCCTTGTGCGGGTCCACCAGGAAATGGATAGGACGCCATCCCCTCATCGGCTGTCTTGTAGGCGATCGCGAGCGCTTGGGCCTTTGGATGGCCGGCCCGAATAAGCTCCCCCACGTTGTATGAGAACGCGGCTCGCGATTTCCCCTTACGAAGCGGCATCGGCTACTCGAAGTGTACCTTGATCGGGTAGGGCGCGTAATCTCCGTTGGGCGAGCCTCGGCCATTGTTAACGATGAAGTCGAGGTTCTCTGTAGCTGCGGGAAAAGAGACCGCGCCTGCAACTTGTGCGGTTTGCGCGAACGAAAGCTGGACCACCGCAAGCCTCGGCAGTCCGCTGGGGAAGAACGACTCGTACTGCACCTGACACTGCATCATGATCGCTATGAGGCTGTCGGTGAGAAGACCTAGTTCGCTGCCGGAATCGCCTGCTTTTGATATGACGGCTTGCGCGCTGTTCGACGTAACCGCCGTACTTACCTCGCCGCCAGTCAAACCAATGCCCGAGTTCTGGATCCTCAGAACTAGTTTGCGCGGGGCCTGCGTGAGCGGTACCCCCAACTGCTGGACCGTACCGTACCGAGGCATCTGAAACCGCCTCAACCAAAGGAGCGCGGTGCGGATGTCGACGTTCCGTCTCACGTACCCCTTGGTCACTAGCGTCTGAAACGCTTTGGGGTCGGAAAGGATATCAACGTCTGCCGAGAACACCGCCTGAAAGGAAATGACGCGCTCCCCTCCACTCACCCACTGGTAGAGCGGCAGCGACCCTCCGGGGATCTCCTTGTGCGCGTAGTTGACCGCCTTCGTATCCTGGATCGTCTCAGGAAAGTACTGAAAGGCGAGGTAGTCGTTCCCTGTCGGCTTGTCCTGATCGTCCAACTCGAGGATCGCACACTCCGCCTTGCGCTCCCCTATGCCCGACGTGAGCGCCTTGGACAACGACAAAAGACCGGTCACGATTAGCCTTCTTTCGGGTTGTCAGGCCCGCTTGCGGCCTCGGCTTTGTTGCGTCGTCTCGTCTCTTGTGCTTTGGCAGCGATGGCCTGGCGCTCCTCGGGTGTTCGCTTGGCCCATTCCCCCTTGCGGAGCTGCGACTGTAGCTCTGCAAAGCCGGCCGGCTTCGGCTTACCCACGTGCGCGGCGCTCATTTTGGCGCGCGTCTCCTCCGAGGTCGGTCCGGCCGCGGCTCGTCCTGCCGCCGCCCCTGCCTTTATTCGCGCGATTTGCTCAGGTGTGCGCTTAACACCGCGGCGTGCCGCCGCGCTCCTCGCAACACTTTCAGGATCGCGTTTTTTGCCTTTCCAGGCGGAACCCATTGCGCGGGCGTGCTCGATATCCGCCGCTGTCTTCCCTCTAGCGGCCTGACCTTCCATCATGCGCAAACGCTGTTCCAGCGTACGCTTTGCCCCTCGCCGTTTCGCAGCACCTCGCTCAACGCTCTCTCGTGATCGCTTGAGTCCTACAGGCCCGATTCCGCCTTCGCTCTGGTTGGTAAGCCTCGCTCCCTTGGCGCGGTACTCCGCGATCAACGCGACCTCTCTGGCTGCAACCATCTCTGCAGACGTGCAAGATTCGTCCAGAATGACGACTATTGGTTTCTCTCCGTCGCGGAGTAATTTCCGAATCCAATTCGCTTTCCACGAATTTCCCTCGATACGCAAGTAGTAGGGGGTGGCGTGCTGATGCGGACGTTTCATCCCCATCGTCGTTTGCCCGATGTACCGCAACTCCCCTGTCCACGGATCCAGAAGCCCGTACACGAGGAAAGCGTTCGAGGAGGAAACCGGGAATTGCCCTCTGAGGTCCAAGACTACGCCTAACTGCTTAGGATCGTTGATGTTTTCGCCATGCCTTGAATTCGGCATTGTAATTTTTTTTCCAGGCACGCTGGATTTTTATGGTCTTATGTCGTTTACCCGCCACACAGGAGCACTTGTAGTTGGAACACTTGCAGTGCCACTTCGAGGTCTGCGAATTGCGCCCCTTTCTTGGGCCCGGTCCGAGCTTAGTCTTGGTTTTAAACGGGTTGTGACCGCCGCCTTCTTTGGACTTTCGTTTTGCGCGGATCTTTCGCTCGAGATCTTTACCCGACTTGGCTTTGCCCGCCTCGTGAGGGGTGGGGGCTTTGCCTTTCATCCCTCCGCTGAGAGTGTCGCCGGCAGTCTTGGGCGGTTTACCCGTCATGTGCTTGCTCAGGATGCCTCCAGCGCTCTTTTTCGCCTCGAGCAGGCCAGAGAGGCGGGCCGCGGTCGAAACCGCTTCAGGCGGCGACTGATGGGGCGTAGCGGGGGCAGCGGTCGATGCAGAGAGAAGGCCCTGAAGGTCTTCGAGGAGGCTTTTCGGATCCATCGTCTTTTTAGGGTATCGCGTTTGTTAGGGTTCTGGCGGGATTTCGGGATCACGCGGGAGCTTCTTGGGTTCGTCGACCTTCGCGTCGTAGCCCGTCGTCTCCACTCGGTACACGGAGATCATGCGATCAACGAACGAGGGGTCCTTTTGAAGCGCGTGCGCGAGATCGCCCGGACCGAATGTCGCCAAAAAGAACGTGTTGATCTTTTTCGGGTTGCGCGCGCTGTGAGAGGTCCCTACGAAGTAGCCCGGCTTGAGCGATCCGAGACGCGCGCGCTGCGTCGGCTCGTTCTGCGGCGCTAGGAGCGCGACCAATTCACGAAACGTGTACGTCTCAATCGGTTTGGACTTGTCCACTATGAGCCGCGTCTGAAACAGTTTGGCCGGTTGAAGCGTGAATGTACCCATTCGGAAGAGTCTACTTCAACTTTGATGGACGCCGCACAATGTTTGGCGCTTAAACACGAAAAGCGCCTCGCAGCGCTTTTCGGTCCCCCCACTCCGAGCCTTTCGACCGAGTAGTAGATGTAGGAGAGTGTACGACTAGATGTCGTGAACGAAGATCTCCTCAGTGTCGTTGACGCCGGAGACGGTCGTCTCGGTGGCGATGCCCCAGGTGACCTGGCCGGCCTGGATCATCTGGTTCCATTCCTCGTCCGGCGAGAGCGTGGCCGCGTACGAGACCGGTCCGCCCTTGCGGAGATCGCGGAGCTTCACCGGCAGAACCGAGGTGGCACTGTTGGCGAGCGCGCCGATGTGACCGAACGGGTACGGAAGCGGGTACTTCCGCTGTCCACCCTTGGCCGTCACGAGCGGCGACGGTCCGACGATGTCGAGATCGTTGAGGGTTACTCCAGAGATGTTTGTGAGCGTTACGATCATAGGTCCTCGATGTTGCTGATGATTTCTGTCCGCCGCCGATTTGGGCGCGTTCGATTCATCTAACACTACGCGAGTCAGTCTTCATTCGGGGCCCAAATAGACCGTTTGCAGCTAAAGTGGGATTGTGAGATCTTCGCGAACATCTGCAATTACGCTAGAAAAGCGTCGAGAGCGCCAGCGAGGGTACTCGCGCGCCTATCAGCGACGACTACGAGAAGAGGCCGTCAACCGTTACGGGGGTCGATGTGTTTGCTGCGGCGAGAGGCTCATCGAGCTTCTGACGGTCCTCCAGGGGCCGGGTACCGAAAAACCTGCTCCCAACACAACTATCGGCGTCTGGGTGAAGCGGCTCGGATATCCACCTGGTTATCTCGTCTACTGCAGGAGTTGCGCCCATTCGGTGTTCAAGCTGGGCTACTGCCTTCATCGCGACGGCGTGGTCTGAACGCTGTCTCGTTTTCCTGGGTGTCCATTAGTAATGGACGACATGATTTCCTGGACGCAGAAAGGTCCGTACGGACTTTTCGCCCGGCCCCTTAGGCCGGCCCCTTAGGCCGTCGAATCGCCAACAACGGTGACCGTCAAATCGACGTCGTACGCGGACGCGTTGGTCGCGTAGAGCGCGGTGAGCGAGTCGGTGCTGATCACGTAGATCCCTTCGACGGAGTCTCCAACGGGCACGATGGGCGTTGCCTCGCCGCCTGTCGAGTTCTTCTTGATCGAGACGGTGATGGCGGGATCGTTTGGATCGTTCGGAGAAGTCCGAATCACCACGAACTGGGCTGTCGTGATGTTTCCCATCGCGAGGAGCACGTCCGTGGTCATCGTAGGAACGGTCGTCTTCCAGGTCCCACCCTTGCCTTCGATGTCGGTCACGACTTCGTACTTTGGGTTACCAAGGTCGTTTTCCTCGGCCGTTGTCGAAGAAACGCCCACCTGAATTGTGTATCGAAGCCGAACCGTCATGCCTTTAGAGTATCGCGGCTTGAGTCGATGCGGGGGTTTTCACGCCTCAAGGGATCCAGTAAAAGAGCTGGAGGGCCCCATCGCCGCCGGCGCCACCATTCTGTCCCGCCGTATTCTGGGTGCCAGCCCCGCCGCCGCCACCGCCCGCCCCGAGTGTTCCCGCGGTTCCCGCAGTACCCACTTGAAGGCTTGACCGCGATGAGGGACCGTCTCCACCCGTTCCTGCGACGTTACCGGGCCACTCCGACGCGCCCCCTCCGCCGCCAGGAGAGAAGTCGCCGACAAGTAGCGGAGCCGCGCCTCCACCGCCCCCGTAGTCGTGTCCCTGCGCGCCTCCTTGGGCCGCACCGGTTGCGCCTCCTGCCATGAACACAAACGGTTGGAGCATCCTCGATAGGGCGATGTGCCCGTTATTCGAGGTCGCGGGGATGCACGTAATAACCGCCATCCCTCCCTGACCAGGGACCGGTGATGAAACATCTACCCGCTGAGGGTTTGCGAGGTTGATGTCGATGGACGTAAGGGCAAGGTTTCCACTCAGCCGGGAGGGCATCCCGCCAACGCTGTACTTCTCGTCCTGACCGTCGAAGTCCCCGCCGGTTCCACCTTGGGCTCCGTAAAAGGTGTGCGAGCCGAATGTGGTATCTGCTCCGTCGGTTCCATTCGCGCCGCTAACACCCACTGCACCTCCGCCCCCTCCGGCTCCGCCCGCTCCGACAACGATCGTGATAGGCGTTCCCGGAACAACCGGCACCCACTGCCAGCTAACGCGCGCTCCACCACCTCCGGCGCCTCCATTGGCGCCCTGCGAGGCCGTGTCGTAAGAACCGCTCGCGCCGCCGCCGCCGCCGCCAGCCCCCATTCCTTGTACGAGGACCAGGAACACACCGGCAGGTGGCGTAAAAGTGTACGTTCCGGCCGCAAGGTAGGAAGCTATGACTGGACGAGACATGTTAGGTCCACCAAATCAATTCGATCGCACCATCGCCGCCGTTCCCGCCCGTACCGCCCACGCCCCCGGTGCCTCCGCCTCCGCCTCCGCCGCCGCCTGCGCCCAGTGTTCCGTTTCCACCCGCTAGCCCCGGATGGCCCGATCCCAGCGTGCTCTGAGCGTCCCCTCCGACTCCTGGAACGTTCCCGGGCCATTCTGATGCGCCGCCGCCACCGCCTGCGTTGGTACCATTTGTAAGCGCCCCACCAAGACCTCCCAACGCGACTGCCGTCCCCCCACCACGTAATGTGTTGTAGAACGCTTGAATGACCGTCGACGGCGCAGTCAAGGAGGCTAGTCCTCCCTGCCCGGGCGCTGGAAGTGCGGAGAAGATAGAGAAGCCTGCTCCAGCGATCGTCTGTTTGATCACCTTCGGAGCCACCCCGGTCCGCCCAGAGAAGCCCCCAACCGTGATCGGGTAAACAGCTGCTGTCGTCCCTGCCGAGTAGACACCGGCCGCGCCGCCCATTGCGCCAAAGAAGAACAGCGTGCCGTTGAAATCGGAATCCCCGCCGTCTGATCCTGGGTTTCCGTCGTGAACGCCAGTAGCGCCTCCGGCACCGCCGGCGCCTCCCGCGGCCACCGTGTAGGTGTAGGTGGTCCCGGGAACAACTGCTACCACAAATTGACCTAGCTTGGCCCCACCTCCTCCGCCTCCGCCAGATCCTGGCGTGGAGGCTACGATTGGACCGCCCGCACCGCCGCCTCCACCACCTGCGCCGATCCCCCGAACAAGCAACCAAAACACCCCTGCAGGGACCGTAAAAGTGCCCCCTCCGGGCGAGGTAAATGTCTGTCTATGCGCGCGCCCCATTTAGGTCCACCACGTGATCTCGATAACGCCGTCGCCGCCGTTACCACCGTTGCCCCCTTGACCGGAACCTCCACCACTACCCCCGGCACCCCCGCCGCCGCCCGCCCCAAGGGTTCCCGCTCCGCCAGATGCGCCATTCTGACCTAACGGGTCTGTAGCCAAAAATGCATCCGCTCCGCCACCCGGGACATTTCCCGGCCACTCACTCGCACCGCCTCCACCCCCACCCGTGTCGAGATACGTACTTGCGGTAGGATCACTGTGCCCTCTAGGTCCGCCTGGACTAGCGCTCGTACTTCCACCATCCATGTAAACGCCTGCGGAAACGAATGCCTCGTCAATCGCCGTGGTTCCTGCCATTCCGCCTTGACCGGCGATGGGATAACTCATCATCGGAAAAACAACGGCGATTGCGGCGCCACTAACAGTTGTCGCAGGAGTTCCTTGTCGTACAGGAAGACCCCCAGGGATGTACCCGATATCCCCGGAACCTCCTCCCATCGCACCGAAAAACGTGATACCCCCTACAGAGCTATCTCCGCCATCGCCGCCCGGCACCGGCCCCACGCCGACCACGCCCCCAGCGCCCCCCGAACCGACAACCACTGCCAACGGCCCGGGAGAAACGGTGAGAAACACATCGCCCATACAGGCGCCTCCGCCTCCGGCGCCCCGCCCTGAACCGTCCGTATCGGACAAAGATCCTGCGGCACCGCCACCACCGCCTCCGCCGCATCCCCGAACCCTGATTAGGGTGATTCCGCCGGGGACGTCGAAGGTGTAGCTTCCCGCCACATCGAATAAAACTCGATGGAGCTGCATAAGATCACCCGATGATCCACCAGTCGGTACCGTCCGACCAGAGTGTTAGGTTCAGACCGTCCGCGTCCATGGAGTACGCGGTCGCAAGCCCTTCAATCCGTTCTCCTCCGAACGGTGTAAGCGCGACGTTGTTGGTCGCGCACATGAACCCGATGTCCTTGAACACGAACGCCTTTAGTGCGTTCGCACTAGGATCTGGGAGCGTCAGGGCGAATGCTCCGCCTGTGGAGTCGACTGTGAAAAGTCGTACGTTGTCGCCGCAAGATCCTGTTGTCGTGAACGCTTCCGTCTGGAGAACATCCGCGTAGGGATCCCAAATGATCGTCCAATCCGTCTCGAGCCATCCGTTCGAGGCTCCGGAGCTTCGAAACTCGAGCCGTGGATGCGCGCCGAGAGTGGCAGAGCTTGTCGTCGCAAACAGACGGTAGGAGTCCGCGCTCACATCGCGATTCCAGGTTGTCGGCGTCGAATCGCTCGCCAGCCCGGCGTTCGAGGTGAACATCACACTTCCATCGGTTCCCACGAAAAGCCGCGCCACCACGTGAGAACCCGACTCGGGCGCGCTTGTCCAGCAAAGCGTGTACGGAACCTTTCCGCCCGCCGACAGCTTCCACGGCGTGGCCATCGCCTCGACGTTGCGGTTGCCTCCGTGGATGCCTCTGCCGGCCTCGATCCGGCCGAGTACCTTCATCAGGGGCGGCCGATTGGAGTCGTCGTTAACCGTTTGATCCTGACGATCGACGATGATCGCCGGTTCGCTGCTGACCGTGTTATCCAGCGTGAGCTGCCCCGCGGGTGCTCCGAACAGTCCGTCCTTTGCCACCAGCGTGAAAAGCTCCGCCAATAGCAGCCGCGCACGCTCATTCTGCGGCGGTCGAGGAGTCGATGCCGAACGCGTGTCCACCCAGAGCTGCACATCGTCCACGCGTAGAACGCTGTTCGTCGACGCAAGGGTGATGTTGTTACCCTTTAGCTCGATGTAGTAGAGGAAGGCCGAGGAGGCCGGAACCGTTATGAGCACGTCGATCTGCCGGTAGGAGGCGTCCGTGCTACTCGTCGTGATCGTAGTCGTTGTCGGCGAGATCGTCTCCGAGTGCGTGGCGTCCAAGTAGTGCAGAACCACTTGAAACGATCCACCGGTCGTTACGTGCAGAACCTTCACCTTCAGCTTCAACCGAAGGATGTTTCCCGCAGAAACGCGCGCGTCCAAGTACTGTTTGTACGTGGAGACCACGGCTCCGACACCCGAGTCGTACTTCAGGATCAGGTCCCGGGATTCACCTGAAATTGCCGGGTCTGCGTTCTCTGTCTGCCAGTTCGAGGCAGACCCGCCAGCTCCTGCGACAAGTTCCCAAAACCACGCCGAATGTACGCCCGTTCCAGGCGCCGTGCTGTACTCGAAGCTTCCGTTTTGAATCAGCTGAGCAGGCTCGACCTGCTGCTCGTTTCGACCGTCCCAAGCCTCGTTTCGATAGCCGTACGAGATGTTTGCCGCGGGAATCGTTCCAGAGCCCGGAACAACCACGGTTCCAAGAACAACGAGAATGGCGCGTTCAGCGGCGCCCGTGAACTCGTCCGAGGGTGAGAGCTGATAGGCGCGAATTACACCGGTCGTAGTCGCAGACGTGGCGTACGTCGCATAAATAGCGACGACGACCGTTTTGTTTGTGTACGCGGTGAGGTCGAGGTTGAACGTTCCCCCGGTACGTTTGATCCCGAGGACGTGTCCGTCTGCCACACGGATTGCCGCTGCGTGGTCCGTAGTGAGGCTGTCAGCGGTGACCGCTACGTTGAGGTTGGTGCCGCTCGTCCCGAGACGGAATCCCCGTTGAATGCCAGGACCGACAAACGACGCGACGTCGCGGTTGATGCCCTCAGAGACGTACAACTCCTCCCAGTTGAGGGCGATCTCGCTCGAGGAAAATGTGCTAACCGTGGTCGGCATGTCCTAAATCCTAGCAGAGTCCGCAATCACGGAATGACCCCAACTGCCGAAAGGGCGGTTATTCGCGCGAACCAGATAGGCATCTGGTTGGTTCCAGATCCGTCGGCGATCAGGTACATCGGGTTGTTGCGCCACTTACGAAGTTCGTACCCGAAATAGTGAATGGGGTGCCACCGCCAACCGCCAACCGTGCCCGTGTCGGGCGTAATCGAGATAAAAGTCGGTGCCGCCGTGAGGTACTGGTAGGCGTCATGACCTTCAGAGGTACTGGTAGGCGTCATGACCTTCAGATCCGGTGGTCTGAGTATCGGGGTTCGTAACCACGACGTCGACGAGCCCTGTCCCCGCCGGGCTCAGACCGGTGATGTGCTCGGAGTCCACAACGACAATTCCAGTGGCCGGTGTACCTCCAAACGTTACTGTCGCTCCATCGACAAAGCCCTCGCCGATAATCTCGAACGCCGTTCCTCCTCCCGTCACTCCGAACACCGGCGACATGGATCGGAAAATCGGCGGCGGACTCAGGGCGCTGATGATGAGGCGGACATGTGCCGGCCTGGGCTCCGACTCGAGCCGCGCTTCCAGCATGGTAAGTGCGCGATCAAGGTCGACATTCAGATCGTTCAAAATCGTTGTAGGCGTGATGGCGACCTTGATCGCGGCAGCTTTGCAGTAGTCGCACGACGTCGTCTCGTCGCAGATGTACTTCATCGTCGCTGTTCCCAGCGCCGGCACGTTCGCCCCATATACGAGGAACGTACAAACTTCAGGAGGCCCCGCCGCCGTGAGCGTGGGCAGGCTCTCTGTGTAGTAGAGCGTACCGTTGGAGTCGGTGATCTGCCATGCCGACGCAACGCCCATCACCCGGGCGGTCGAGTAGTTCCCTGTTCCCTGAAGGATCCCTGTGACCTCTACCGTGATGTACGAGGGGATTCCAAATGTTGTCGAGGGGGTGACGTTGGTGATGTCGATCGTAAACTGATCGGTTTGCGAGCTGTCCCAGCAGTAGGTGTCCATCAGGAAGTGCGTGGGACCTACAATCTGCTGCATCAACTCCACGTTTACGTCGTCGTAGAGGGGCCTCGTTGGCGGAAGATCCGTATAGAGCCTTGCGACGGCCCACACGATGGTGGGGCTCGTCAATGTACCTCCGGTGCCGTTGTCCGGCGCGGTAGCCGTTGGTGGCGATCCCAGAACGACCTCCGTCGGGCTCACCCACGCCGTGATCGTGAACAGATCGTCGTTTCCGCCGGTCGAGCAGTTGCTGAGATCCAGCACGCGGCCGATGTCCGAGGCACGGAGAGCGGCCGTCGCCGATACGAAATGCACATCTGAGCCGACTTGCGTGAGCTGACCGTCAGTTCCTGCGCGTCCCGCGCCAGTTTCGGCGTCCAGTACGCGGTTCATCGACGGGATCGCGCTGTATACGGCTCGTGACACTCGATAGAGCGCCGTAGTTTCGACGTCGTAACCTGAGAGAAGGCCGATGATTCGGTAGCTATTTGCGACCCCTTTCACCTCCATCCACTGAATCGAGCTTTCGACCCAGCTACGCTGCCTCGCCTCGCTTTGAGTGGTGTCGATGTCTAGGTCAAAGTCCGCGCCGAGCAGTTCGATCTGCGATGGTGCCCGGACCGTCACTGTTGTTGCGTCTGCCTGACGCGACGGTGTCCGGATCTCCCATGTGAGGCCCGATTCCGCGCTAAGCGGCGAGATGACGGTTACAGTGCCGGAAGTAGGCCCAGTAACCGTCGCAATCGGGTACACGCCGTCGTTGCCGAGAGCCGAGCCGCGAATCACCAGCTGATTCCCGACGTCGGTCGCAATCAACGTTGCGCTCGCGGCGGAGAACGCACTTCCTCCGGAGAGCACGAGATCGGTCCCACTCTGCTCGATAATGCCCGCAGGGGGTGAGGCCGTCGCTAACAGGAGTTCGGGGTACGGTAGAAGCGCCCAGGTCAGCGGGCCTCCGTCCAACAGAAGGGCTGCGCCTGGGATCTCCGTGAGTACTGCGACCTCTGCCACTCCCAGACCCGTTCCCGCCGCGACGGCCGTTACGAGAGGAGACGCCTCCGGGCTGGCCGTAACGGCGGCGGCTACCGCACCTGCAGTGCTCGTTGGGTGGCTCGAACCATCCGTGGCCAAGGCCACCGTGATTCTCGATTCTCTGACGCGCACCGAGAGCGGTTGCGACGCGCCGTCCACGACGTGCTCTACACTGACACCTGCCACTCCGGGCTGCAGGGCATAGATGACGCCGCGGTTCAACCCCGTCCCTAGCGTGATCGACTCTGTCAGAGAAATCTTCGTGGGATCGGCAACGTCTACCGCGTAGATCTGACTCTTGACGTTGTTCGCTGGGAGCGAAGACCCTGACACCGTAAACGGTTTGCCTACGTCCGTCTGGGCGAATTCCACCTCCGCTTGAAAGCGGCCGTCACTCAAGGCCGTTCCCTGAGAGCCCTCGCGTTCCGTGAGAAGCCTGGTTTCCGAGCCAAATGGGAAAAATCTGGAGCGACTGAGTACGGTGAAGTCGCTAGCACCGTCGTTGAGGATCCAGGCGGGTCCGATTGCGCCGACGTCGCCGCTTACGACCTCGAACGCCATCTCTCCGGGCGGTATCAGAGGGAATCCCTTCACGAACCATTTGAACGGGATCGGGTCCGTAAGGAGCGGCGGGTTCGTTCGCACCGTCGTAGTGTTCGTAACGGCGCTGATCACAACCGTGCGGTTGTTCGACGGAAGCCCCGACGTAAGCACCGTCAGCGTCTTGCCGAGGTCGGTAGAGTCGAATCTAGCTGTAGGCGACGAGAAGCTCCGATCGGAGGTGATCGTACCGTCCGCCCCTCGCTGTTCGATTGGGGCGTCAGGATCTTTGATCCGCCCCAAAGTGATTGTGACGACCTGGTCGTAACGCGTCGTCACACGCAGAGGATCGCGAAGGTCTCGCCACGTCTCCGCCTTTTCTAGTCCGCGATCGAACAGCGGAACGATTGCGTTCATCCACGTTTGAAGTGGGTAGCCTTGCGCCTCGTCTTGATCTTGGTAGATCCCAGGGAGCTGTTTGTAGAGGACGACCTCCGACCACTCGGCCTCGCCGAACGGTCCATCTCCAAACGGATCATCCCCGAACCCTGCCATACCTAGTTCCTATAATCGAGCCGAATTCGCGTAATCGTTGTCGAGTAGTGATCGGTGCCGTTCGCAGCCGCCGCGCCGATGACGAACCCGAGCCCTGTACTCAGGTTGGAGAATCCCATGTTCGTGCTCGCGCCCAGGGCCACCTGCTGAGACGACTGCCCCTGAACGGTCGTCGGGAAGCCCGAGCCCGAGGGCGCAACGCCGATGTATGCGGCCGCTTGCTGGACTGCGCCGTTCAGTTGAGGAATATCGAGCCGCGTAGTCACGTTGCTCGCTCCGTATCCGCCAGAAAGCGTCGAGTTGGTCCCCGTGTCGCCACCCGAGTTGCGTACGCCCACTTTCAACTGGCCTGACGAGCCGTTGTTGCCTCTTTGGAACCACCAGGCCATCGCGGTCGAGTCGCTATCGAGTCCCGCAAAAGTGAAGTCGCCTGACGTTCCATCTCCCGACGTGGCTGAAACGGATACGTAGACCCTAAATTTCGTGGTCACGTCAAGATCGACGATTCCGAACTGGGAGAGGGCCACCCAAAGAAGCGGCGCTGTTCGCGAAGCGTTTGTGTACGCGGACGTCGTTGGCTGAATCACAAGGCCTGTGCTCGCCGTAAGTGCCATGGCGATCCGATCCTGCGCGGAGTTCTCCTTCTTGAAGGAAAATCCACCGATCGTGTAGTTGCCGTCCGCGTTGATTGACTGCGTGCCGCTAGTTGTGAGGTCGAGGTCCATCACCGTAACCCACCCCTGGGGGGACGGACCGAGCAGACTCTTCGTTTCACCGCTGTAGATGGAAAGCCCGTTCCGGAAATAAACGCGCGAGCCTGAGCGCCACCCGATGAGGAGCTGGGAATCCCCGAAAGGCTCGTTCGGAACTGTTGCCCCGACAACAGTCGAGTAGCTCGAGGTGGATTGAGGACCGCGTGCGACTGTGATGTAGAAGAGTTGACCGTCGGCGAGAGTCACGTTGCCCGCAGCGATCTGCCACTGGTAACCGGTAATCGGCGCCAGCACCGCGATTGCGGACGTCCACGCCAAAACGCCCGTTGAGGCGGAGAACGTAAACGTCCCTCCTCCGCTCAGTACGATATTGCGATCTTCTCGGCCCGCGTAGAGCGCCTCGTCGATCTGCCCCATCATCGCGGTGAAGCTGTCGAACCACGAGCGCGACTTCTCGTCCGGGTAAGTGATTCCAAGTCGTGACGTCGTCGCCATTAGATACTCCCAATCGCCCCACGAAGATCCAACACCGAGGGACCGATGACCGGTGTCTGCGCCCCGCTGGCGAGCGTTACCCAAAGATCGTACCAGTACTCCTTGATAGGAAGTCTCTTGGTGTCGTTCGGCCGAATCAAAAGGGTGCCAAGCCCTCCGCGACCCGCCGCAATCACAAGATCGGCGCTGCTCGCAGAGTTCTTGTAGAGGACCGGGCGCTCGTCGGACATTTCGGATTTGACCGAGAATACAAGAGAACCGCCTGTCAGATCTACGGGTTTCCCTGTGTCGTAGGTGACCGCGATCGTATAGACCTTCGTGGTGTTTCGATAGAAGATGAGTGTATTCTCCGGGGCCAGTAAGTTCCCCAGACTGGCAGTTCCGTCGAATCCCTGTTCGACCATCGTCGCCTGGATGTGCTGGGTATCGAAAAGGGTCACGGCTTCTCCTTAGGATCCTGCTACCTCGGTAGTGACGACAAAGTCGCTCTGGGAGAGCGTGATTACGTGACTGTCGTCGATGATCAAGTTCCCCGTGGCATCGATGCCGTCTGTGAGGATTGTCGGGCCGCCCACCGGCCGGTATCCGTTGATGGTGACGTTCACGAAAACCAGTCCCGTCAGGGTTTGAAGTGGTGTGATGAGATCGGACAGGTAGAGAGATTCGCCGAAAGCTCGATCCCGCAACACACCGTCGACGATCGTGGTCGCCGATGCCTGCGTGATCGCGTCCGAAGTGCCCGCCGTAATCCCGATCCGCACTGTAATCGCCGCCGGAACCAGGAAGCCAGCTCCAGAGACCACTCGTACTGTCTGGGTAACCTCTTTGATTCCGGTCAGGTACGCCTGCAGGGATCGCATCAAACCGTTCGACGGCCCTGCGTAAAAACCCGAGGCGTCGCGCGCAAGGATCGGAACCACCACGAGGTTGGCTTCGCAGTCCGCGGCCAAAATGGTATCGACGTGGTCGAAAATGTCGCCCGTCGCCGCTCCAATCGTTGTCGCGTTCAGCGCCTTGCTGTCGTCGATCGTATGGAGGTCTGCGTAGACTCCCGTGTACGGCACAGTCGCAGAGCCGAGGTTTGAGATGATCGCGCTCAGCTGATCGCTCAGATCCTTGACCAGGGTTCCAACCGCGGTCACGTCAGTACCTACAGTGTTCTCGAGAAGATCCCTTGTCGCGCTCAAAACGGTTGCGAGCGAGTCTGCGCTGGCCCCAGCGCTTGCCGCCAAACCGTTGATGAGCGTGAGCAAACCATCGATTTTACTCAGGCTGGCCGCAAGTCCGTCCAGCGTCGCCAAATAGGAGGTCTGATCACCGGACGTCAGCTGAGAGGGCGAGGCGACTGGGAGCCCTGCGATGAGCGATCGAAACGCAGACAAGTTCGACTTCGCAACGGAGTCCTCAGAGTGCGCGTCACCGTAGTCGGCTTGGATCTCACTGGTGTTCGATTTAATCGACCGTGCACTCGCGAGCGAGGACGTAAGGTTCGTGTCGATTGTCACCAAATCGACCACGATCGAACTCAGATCGATCTGCGCTTGCGTGACGGCCGCGCTTATGAGGCCTGCGAGAGCATACGCGCCGGTAGACGGGTCGTTAAGTGCCGTTGTAATGGTCGCCGTGGTCGATGCCAGGCTGTTCGTGATGGTGTCGAGCAACCCCGTAAGCTCGAGATCCTGATCAGCAGAACGTGCGGAGATCGCCTGGGCTACGGCAACGCGACCGAAGAGCGGGTCCACGTACGATCCGGCTAGCGCCTCATAGTCCCCTTGCGTGACTGCGACACCTCGCGACTTGAACACTCGCGGCGCGTAAATTTGAGCGTGCGTGAGATCTTCGAGATCGCTTCCACCCTCGGTCGCAAGGGGGTTTGTCGCCGACAGTTGGATCGTCTGCCCCATCACCGACAGTGGCGCAACGGGTTTCGTGATCGTACCGGAAATGGCACCTCCTGCGGTTCCCAGCGTGGCGACGTAGGAGACATTGACTGCCCCGTTCTTCACCGGGATATTGCCTGCGGTGCCGTCCCCAAATCGGAGCGTCGGCGGATCATCGTTGTAGCCGATCTCAAACTGGTTTGTGGCGTCGAAGGTGAGGAACTCGCTCTCGAAGAACTGCGCGGCGTTGACGATTACCTGCACCGTTCCCTGAACGATCGCGGCCCCTGTTGGCACACGCGCCAGTTGAAACGATTGTTCAGGCGTGCCGTCGGATACGAACGACTCGCTCAGGGTCTGTCCTTGGTAACAGGGGATCGAGAGAGGGTCCGTACTGCCGACGGAAAACGTAACTGTCTGGGCGGTTTCATAAATCGCTCCCCCCGCGCCCTGAAATTGGAAGCCTTTCGGAATCGGAATCGCGAAGGCGTAGCTTTTTGTCGGCGCCACCGAGAGATCGACCGACGATGCCACCGCGCCGGCCATCTTGTAGCCGAGTTGCCGCGTAAGAAGCGCTACCGAGGTCCGCGTCCGCGCGGTCGACAAGTACATGTCGGTCGCTCGACGGTCGAGATAGAACATCAGCGTGTCTAGCCCGAACGCGATCATGTCGAGGAGGACAATCCCCAGCGAGCTTACCGAAAGGTCGTTGAATTCAGAGGCGAAGGCAATTTGCAGCTGCGCGCGGATCTCGTCCTGCGTCGTGTCAAAGTCGAGACCCGCGTAGCGCACTCGGTTTAGGGTCGATATTCCGGGCATTTACTGCGCCTTCGTGAAGGTAAGCGTCGCTTGTGCCGATTGCCCGGTCGCCAAGATGACGTACGAGATGACTACATCAACGCGCGCCGGATCGCCGCCAACGCTCGGATCGCCCGGAGTGACCGTGATACCGGTCAGCGCCACTCGCGGCTCAAACCGACCAATCAGGCTACTGAGATCGAGTGAAATTCGTTCTTGGAGGAGCGCGTTATTGTCTTCGAAGAGGTACGAATAGACGCCGCTACCGACGGCAGGCCGCATCACTCGTTCTCCCGAGCCCGTCAACACCAGCTGAAGAAGCGACTGCTTGATCAGGTCTGCATCGGTCGCCGCCGCGGGAAATCCAGAGACCGGATCACTCCTGAACGGGAAGGAGAAGCCGATGAACTGTGGCGAAGACGTAGCCATCACTATTAAAGTACCCGATTCGCTGGAGTTCCGCGTCCAAATCGTTACCCAAATAGCGCCGCCAGCGGACAGTCAGGGAGTGACGGAAGCTGTGGCAGTTTGATCGTCGGAAGACTTGGCAACGCGAACGCAGGGATAGGCAGACTCAACGAGGGAAGCTTGATCGTGATCCCAAGATCGATACCCAAGTCGGGAAGAGAGATCGACGGTAGTTGTGGAAGCTTAATTGTCGGCAGTGACGGAAGCGCGAACGCTGGAAGCGGGAGACTCAGCGACGGGAGCTTGATCGTGATCCCTAGGTCTATCCCCAGATCGGGCAGCGAGATCGACGGCAGTTGCGGTAATTTTAGAACGGGCAGCGATGGCAGTGCGAACGCTGGAATCGGAAGACTCAGCGACGGAAGCTTGATCGAAAAGCCGCACGGATCAGCCATGATCCCTTAAGAGATCGGGACCGGAGCCCCACCGGGCGGCGGCTGGAGCGTCGCAATCGTCGTAAGCGTCGCTGCGTGGATCGCCGCTGTCAGTCCCGCTGCAGCTAGAGCCGCCGGCTTCGAGGGGATTATCAACAGCGGGAGCATCGCTGCGACAATCGAGGCGGCTCCGGGAACGGATGTTACGGGGCCGGCTAGGGCGCCTCCAACCATGATCGGCGGGCTCAGCCAGAATGCGGAGATCCCCGAGGACCACGCCCCTGCAAATCCCGCAGGATTCGGAATTGCCGGGTTCAACACCGCTAGGAGGGTCGCCTTCATCGTGGCCTTCTCTAGGCCCGTAAAGATCGGAACCCCTGCACCAAAAAGCGCGGTAGACGCGTACTGCGCGTACGCATTTGCCATTGTCTCCGCGGACTGTTCGGGAGTCGGAGCTGTCTGTGTGAACAACTGCGTGAGCGGACCCTGGAGTGTCATCGGAATAAGAGGCATTAGGGCTGTACCTTTACCGTCTTGGACAAAAAGTCCGCAGGGGTCGGAGGGACGATAGGCGGCGTGCTAGGCCCCAAGGCGGTCGAGTGGATGTGGGTGGCCAACCAGAGAATCAGCTTCGTTCCGAGCACCGCGAAATCGATGGCCTTGCCCCCGATGTTCACACCGCCCGCATTGAGGTTCACGTTCTGAGCGGAGACGTTCACATTCTGCGCTTTGGATGTATTCGCCGTGATGTCGATCGAATTGTCGCCCATTGACATGTAGGCTCCGCTTTTGTGCATGAGACTGACGACATCGTCCGGATCGAACGAGAGCAGCGAGCCGTTCGGCGTTGTGAGCGTGACGGTCTTTTTGTCATCATCGATTTGGAACATGTACGAACTCGGCGTTTTCAGGAGCATCGAGCCGTTCTTGTCGAACGCGAAGACCGAACACTTCTTGGGATTCTGCTTCGCCGTCTGCTTTCGATCCGTTACGGCAGGATCTCCATCGGCGGGCTTGTTCCACATGATCGTGACCGATTCGTTTCCAGCCTCGTCGTTGAACACGAGCATGTGACCGGCTCGTGTCACAAAACCTTTCTTCTCTGGGAAATCCGTTTTCTGCGCCAGCGCGTCAGGGACGTCGGTGGTTCCTGGAGTGGGCACTCCAAACCACCCTCCCCAGTACACCTCGGGCTTCGCCGGATCGCCCTCGTAGAAAGAGACCCAAACCGTGTCATCGACCTCGGGGGCGAAGAACATCCCGCGTCGATTTCCACTGCCGGCAAAGGCGGGCATGATCCATTTGTCTGGCGCGCTCGCCTGACCTACCTGCGGGCAATGCACCTGAATCCGTCCGCGCTTGTCCGGATCTTGGTTTGATGTGACCACGCCTCGATAGATCCCGTAGTAACGCTGGGTGGCAAACCCGAGGCCCTTGTCTTTGAGGTTATAGAGCCAGTTTTCGAAGTCCATCTGAAAGTCCTAAGGAAGCGGGGGAACCCCGGTGTCATTACTGTCGCTGCTCATCGCGACGGTGTTGGAGTTGTCGTCTTTGGGGACGTCGTTTTGGTTGACCGGACCCGAAGCGGGCGCCCATGCCGCGTCTTGCGCGACCAATTCTCCGGCCGTGTTTGCGATCGCGTGAATGCTCGTGGTGTATCCGCCCGCCCCGATTCGATGGACTACCTTCTGAACTGCGTATTTCGGTCCGTGCGGACCTCGAGTGTCCAGGCGCATTCCCAGGCCCGAGACCGCGACCACCTGGCGAGGCGTGAGGGTGGGTACTCCTATGGTCTCGAGATCGAGATCGATCGCGAATGCCAACCGATACTGTGAGTAAGCGCTCGACGTGGCTAGAATTGCCTCCTGATCTTTAGGATCTCCTGGGGCGTGAATGTAGTTCTCAGTGCCGTCATCGCTCGGCTTCGGCACCGTTTCCGGCGAGCCTACGGGATCCGCCGAGCCTCCCCACGTAACGGGCGCTTTTTCTGTCGAGTCGTCAAACGTCTTCTTCGTGAGCTGCTTCGTCTCGTTATCGATATCCCTCATGATCAGTTTGCGAATCCCGGTCAGCCACATCGCACTGAAAGAGGACTGCGCTGTGAGGATTGGATAGACAACCCCGCCGAGCGTCCCTGGCGTTCCGTACAACGAGAGGATGTGCGTGGGCTGCGCGTCCGAATACAGCGCTTGATGAGGCAGAACCTGACAAACCCCTTTGCCCGTCTGGGAATCCTGCGTCATGTACATCGAACAGCCAGCCTTACGCAGGAGCTGCCGCAGGAAGAACAAGTCGGTATTCCAGCCCTGACACTCGTTGATCGTTTGGGCGAACGCTTTCTGCGAGCGGTCGTACTTGTTCGCCAAGGAGAGATCGATTCCCCATCCGATGGCCTGACACAGCTGGGTCACGGCCTCGCCTAGAGTGACGCCCTTGAACGTTCGCGCTGACGCAACCTGGCCCGCCGCGGTACTTCCCCCAATACCCTGCGCGTGAAGGGTGATGGACATGTCGGCGCCAAAACGCACCTCCGGCGGTTTCAGCAATGCGCCTTCAAAAATGTCCGAAAGAATGGCCGTTTTCCCGCCGGTATTGGCATAACCGATTTGAACCTGCAGACGCATGTTCGTCGACTTCTGGCCGAATTCGATAAGCTCGCTGTCGATGAACTTGATCCCATCCTCGTAGGGGGGCGTGAGGGTGACCGAGATGATCGGAATGTCGCCCAGTTGATTCTCTACCGTAATTTCTCGGACGAACGCCAGAGCGTTCAAGCCGTTTAGGGCCTTCGCGCTATTTTGGAAGGACGAGCTGGTTGCGCCGGACGTCCACAACGGAAAGCTATCTGTCTGCGTGATGATCCGCGCCGACATGAACGGATTGAAGAAGTTGTACTCTTCGGCAATCGAGGTTACGTCGGCCATCACTTACTCGTGTTCGTAAAGAGCACCTGGAGCACGTAACGAGGTGCGGGGATTCGGATGGTCGAGCCGACCTGGAGATCGGGCGGAAGAAGGTCCATGTCGTTGGCGAGCGCGATCACCCACCACAAGATCGGATCTCCGTAGAACGCGTTGGCAATGCTGTCGATCCGGTCTGCCCCTTGGACGGGATAGAGAATGTCATCCTGCTGGATCGGAATATCTGGGAGCTGCAGAAGATCCCAGAACTCCACGCCGTCGATCAGTTGGACTGACCCGAATCGGAGTCTACTACGGGTGCGAACGCTGATCGTCATCGCTGCGGAGGCGCGTTGGTGTTAGGCCCGGTCGAATCGCGAAGAGAGGGAGCGAGTCTCCCTCGAATGTCGTCTCGAGCGCCGGCCGTGTTACCCGCGACAACCTGGACTTTGTTCGCCGCAACGGCCGCGACGATGTCGGCGACGCCTCGCTGGAACTGGGTGGAGAAGCCTCCGGAGGCGTCTGTGTACCAATCAGGCCACGCCGACTGCTTGGCAATGACCTCCGTGAGATCCCCCGTGGGCTTGAACTCAGCCGCTGTTTTGACATCCTGGCCTGAGTTGTTCACCGCCTGCTTTGCCGAACGCACCTCTTCGAGCGCGATCTTCAGCTGTTGCAGATCTCCGAGCGCGCCTTTGATGGTCGTCTTGGTCGCCTTGGTCGCCTCGTCGATGTCCTCGAGAATCGCTACCCACATGCTCTGGAAGGCCTTGTAGATGTTGTCGGTGAGCATCTTGAAGCCCTTCGTCTGATCATCTAGGAAGACTGTTGTCTTATCCATGATGGTCTTGAAGGCGTCCGTGAACGCTTTCGTAACGCCCTCGGTAACCGAGTCGATCAGGTTCTTCTTGAGCATGCTCTTGACGTTCTCGATGGCGGCTCCGATGACCTTCTCCGTCGCAGCCATGTCGATTCCGAGTAGCGCGCTAGGAGCCTTGTCCTTGCCTCCAAAGAGATTTGCAGCCCCTCCGACCGCCGTTGCGAAGCCGGTTCCGATAAGGGAGGTAATGACGCCGCCGAACTTGTCCGCGATCGATACGGACTTCGCAATTCGGTCGAGCACCGCTCCGAGCATCTGCTCTGCTTTGTCCGAGACTTCCTTGGTGACTTCGTCCCAGAGCGAGCCTTCCCCGAAGATGTTGTGGAAGAACGCCATCACCTTCGGCTTCTCTCGCTCGTAGGCTCCCTTAAGGGCCTCCCAAAGTCCGTTCAGAAGGGCGCCCCAATCGATGCTGTCAAAGGCATCGTGAAATGCCTTGGAGATGTGCGCGCCCACTTCGGCGAAGGTCTTGTTCGCCTCGCCATTTTGGCCCGTTACACCCTCGCCGACCGCTTTAGGAAGATCGAGATCGGTTCCGATCCCGTTGAGCACGCTGGTCAGCCCCTGAATCGCGCCTTTGAGGCCGTCCGCCAGTGTTTTGAATACCGTTTCCCACGGAAATGTGTCTGCCCAGTTCAGGATCTTCTGCGTCCACTCTGTCGCGTACTTCTTGACCGTGTCGAGAGAGGCGTTGAACGCATCCGCCCATGTATTTCCGGGCGCCTTGTTCGAGTAGATTAGGGCGATGAACCCGCCGACCGCCGCCGATAGAAGCGTCCACGGATTGAGCAGCCCAGAAACCGCCTGCTGCATCTTACCCATCGCGTCCAACGAGGGTCCGAGGCTGTCGTAGAGCTGTCCGAACACCGCCACCGCAGGCTGCCATGTCTTCGGCAGGAGCGCCTTCACGCCGAGAGAAGACATCTCGGACATCTTCTGGACGACGGCCCCGAGAGGACCGCCGGTCTTTACGGTGTCGGCCGCCCACTTGTTGAACTCGCCAAAGGCGGTGACGGACTTGTGAACAAAGTCCACCGCAGCACTCCGGCCGAGATTGCGGAAGGTCGCCATTCCCGCGCCCATTGCCATCTTGAACGACTCGTCCAGCGTCAACGTCGATCGCCAAACGTCGTTGGCTACCTTGGTCAGGTCCTTACCCACTACCTTCGTGGTGTTGATCGTCTCGAGCTTCTCTTTGGTGACGTTTTTGAGTGCCCCTACGAGCGCCGAGGCCATGTTCGCGTCAACTTTGCCGAGCTGACCCTGAAGCATGTTGAGGAAGCTACCGACATCCCCGTGCTCCGCTTTGAGCTTCTGGACCGCCGCGGCGAGGGACTTGATCATCACATCGGGCCCTTTTTTCGCGTTCTTGAACGCTTGCTCGACATCGCCGGAGATGATCGCATACGAAGACAGCAAGGGATGAAGATCCGCCTCTGTCCCTGCGAACATGTTGCCGAAGCCCTCCATCGCTTCGGTCATCTTCGACTCGAGAGAGATCGCGCCCATCTGCGCGGTCTTTGAATCCAAGCCGAGCTGATAGAGCGCTGCCTGAGCGCGCGAGACCGCCTTGATCGATTCGGTGCCACCGATGTCCGAGAGCCCTCGAGCAACGAGATTTGCGCGTTTCGAGGCCAGTTCCATCATCTGCGGGAGCGCCTCGAACGGGCCTTTCATGTCGTGAACGATCTCGCCCACCCCTGTAAGGGTTTTCGCGACCTCACTCAGCTGCTTGTCATTCGCGCCGAACTCGGTCTTCATGCGTCTGGCATTCATGGCGAGGTCGCGAATCGGGATATTCAATCCGTCTTCTAGCTTTGCGCCTGTCACCGCCGAGTTGATGCCGAAGGCCTTCAATTCCGCTCCGAACTGGGCCATCGAAGCCACAGCATCACCGGCGGTCTTTTCGGAGATCTTCATGCCCATCGCCATGCCCGCGGCTTGGCCGTTCGCCTTATCTAGCTCTTTCCCCATCAGGCCTGCCTGGCCCAGTACTTTTCGTGTGGATGCGGAGATCGCCTGGGATGTCGCCTCGAAGTCCGTCGTCAGCTGCTGACCAGCGTTGGCGAGATGCCCGATCTGCATGACGGCTCCTGCGATCTTGCCTGCGCCCATCGCATCGAGGAGCTTCCCGATCACCGGAACGCCCGTAGCAAGTGCGAGCACCGATCCGAGCATGCTCGTAAATCCGTGGGTGATGCCTTCTTGAGAGGCCTCAATTTTCGAGGCGCGTCCTCGATCACCAAGCGCGTCCATCTTCGACGCGGCCTTGTCTAGCCCATCAGAGAAGTGCTTCGTGAAGTCAGTTGCGCCATCGTCTTTCACCGACACCGATGCGCCTATGCCTGAGAAGTTGAGACTCATCTTTCAGCTAAACATGAAAGTCCGTACGGACCTTCTCCCCCTTGCTAGTCTAACGGCCCTACCGCTTCAGATCTCGTTTTCTGCGCTCCTCGAGCTTGATCTTCATGTCGATGATTCGTCTTCGTCGTGTGGTCGGGATGCTTAGAAAGTCTGCATACGACGTCTGCCAACTCTCCAGGAAGAATAGGTATTCGGTCTCTAGGCCTTCCGTACCCGAGAAGGGAAGAAAAAACCTGTCGCGCCCGGATTGAGTTCGACTTTGAACTCGTGACCGCAGTGACCACATTCCACAGCCGCCTCAGTGTCCACGCCACCTTCGTGTCGATCGAACTCCTCGCGCAGCGCGGTTCGCTCTGGCAGCGAAAGCTTTTTGACCGTATCAAGGGTCGGTGGGCCTCCGTTGAGCACGTCCAGCCGCGCCAGGAGTGCCCCCGAGAGGGCATCGCTCGACGCGAGCGCAGAGAGCGCCTCCTCATCCTTTCCAGTCATGACGTGCCACTGCGCGGTCGTCTTCCCGCTTGTCGACGTGTACGCGTACACGCGTTTGCTCGGGGTTGGCATTGCCTTAATGGTGAGCTTCGAGACGTCGATGTAGAAGTTGCTCTTCTTCTGGCATTCCGGGCACTTCTCTTCGACCGGGAACACGTCCCCGAGAGTGACCCTCCGAATCGCAAACAGAAGGAACACGCGATCGCCGATCGTGAGGTCTCGAGCCAGCTTTAGGAGAAGCGGTCGATCGACGACAGGTCCTAGCTGCTCAAGGCAGTTTCCGATGAGCTGCGTCATCTTCTTGCCGCCGTTCATCGTCCGCACCGCAAGCATGTCCTCTTCGGCGCCGGTGATCTCCCTCACCCTCACCTCTTTGATCAGCTCGCCATTGGGGGCCAAGTACCCGCACGGCAGATCGAACACCCCGAGAGGTGCGTGCGGATCCTGTACCTGGTGCTCCTGAAACATGGCCTGCTCGGTCACTCGCTGCTTCTCGTCAGACATCGCTTCTCTCCTGAGCAATCATCGGCTCAACTTCCATCTGGTAGGCCACGATCAACGATTTGAGCGCGTCCGTAACTGTCATCCCTCGTGTATCAAGCGCCTCTTTGAAGGCCGCATACTCCCCACGATCCACCCAGACGTTGATTTTGGTCTTTGGATCCATACTGAGATCGTCGTCTTGAAACAGCTCGAGATCTTCGTAGCGCGAAGGATCCTCGGTGTATCGGCTCATCAGGCAACGAACTAGCGCGCCCATCGACGCGAACAGCGGATTCCCGTCGACGCTTAGCTTGATGCTGTCGAAGAGCTTTCGACTCACCCAGAAGTTGACCAGTCGCTGATCGCCGCTCTTCTTTGCCCTGGGCTCCGACGCAATATCGCACGCCCGACAAAGCAGAACTCCGTTGGCCTCCACCAGTCGACCACCATTCTCTTCAGGCACGATCAGACGCGCACGCAAATTCTCCGCGCCGCCGCAATTCCCGCAACGTTCGCGATAGTTCTGCGTTACCGCTTTGACCCAGGCCTTTCTCTCGGTTTCGAGAGAACTCTCGGGCCCCAACCGCGTTTCCAAATCGGCCGTCACTTTTCGAGAGTACAGCACAATCGAAGTACGCGTACGTCAAACTCGACGTAAACTTAAATGGTGGCCGAAAAGCCTGAACAGCGTCGAGTCCGCGCGCAGCGACGAAAAGAACTTCGTCAGCGGGCCATCGACTACCTCGGCGGCAAGTGCACGATCTGTGGCTACAACCGCTGTGCGGCGGCGTTCGACATGCGCCATCCGCAAGTCTGGCTGGCTCAAGGAATTTTCGATCTCGAGTCGCCTCACCTCTTGGGACGCTATCAAGAACGAGATCGACCGCACCATCCTGCTCTGTGCGAATTGCCACAGAGAAGTCCACGACGGACTCCACCCCGGCTTTCTCGAACACGAACCGATTGGCACACTAGACGCGTGGGATTACGCGGAGGATCCTGATGCCTAAGACGGAAGACAGCCACGGACGACGCGCGGCCTTGGCGCGTAAAATGATTTGTCCGGATTGCGGGACCGCTCTCTGGAGGGTCCCGAAACGACTCATGCCTCCCTATCGGGATAACAAGTCGATCTACGGGCAATCGAGTACCGACTGGAAATGCTTCGCCTGCCCGGCGCCAACGTGCGAGTTCACATGCGCGTGGAGCGGCGACTTTGAGTCCCTCCACATCGCCGAGGACACACCAGACCTGGCGTGGTCACCGACCGAATAGCGCTTCCCACGACGAGTGGTGGACAGGGCACTCGTGGGCCCCCTGACACTTCGAGACCGCTTCCGGCTCCCCCACGGGGATCTCCCTCGTCAGGACCGGACCAAGCGGTGCCGTGTAGGGGCCGGCATTGGCTGCCATCGTCACACCCGACATCGCCTCCCACTGAGACTCCCGCGCCGCGTCGCGCGCCGCCATAAGCTCTTCGAAATCCAGAAATTCGAAACCGCCGTACCCGTAGAGGGAGTCGCTCATGTAACAAGTCTAGCGCTTCTTGCCAGACTTGAAAGATGAATCACCGAGCACTGCTTCGGCGTTTCTTGCCCGTGCTTCCTGTTCGGAGCCTTAGCCATTCGACCAAAAGACGCAGCTCCTCCTCAGTGATGCGTCTTCGGCTCCCGAGGCCTTCCTTTAAGGATCGCTCGAACCACTCTAGAGTGCCTCTGTTCTTCAGCGCATTTGCCTTACAGGAAATGACTGCAATGTTGCTCGGGATATAACCTAGAGCGGGAACTACCCGATCGACTGTAGGTGAATCGGGACCTGGCCCTCCTCTCCGTTTGCGCGCTAAAGGTGTGCCGAATACAGGGCAGACCTCGGGGATGACAATATCTTCGGGCGTTATCGTGAACGGGACTCCGTATCTGCGCGCACGTTTTTTCGCGTTCGCCCATAACATTTGTTGGGGATTCGCGTCGTTGCGTGCAGTTTGCCGTGCCAGATCACACGCCCGACATGCTCGGCCTATCTTGTTGAAGCGGGTGTTTACCTCGTCGTAGGGATGTCCTTGAGGACAGTGTGTTTTTTCGATGTACACGCCTGGCCGGCCCGCGGCTTGGGCCTTCTTCCGCGCATGCTCCCTCCCACAAGCTCGACACGCTCGGCCGTTCGCTGTTCGACGCGTATTCGCTTCGTCGTACAAATGCCCCTGTGCGCAGTGCGTTTTCTGACCGCGAGGCACAACGGGTCTCCCTGTTTGCGCTTCGCTTTCTTGGCGCTTGCGCTCTCGGCCACAGGCGCGACAGATGCGCGAGCCGCGAGCCGTGTAGTAAGTATTCGCAGTGTCGTAGGGGTGTCCGTAAGGACAATGTGTTTTGCTCTTCCAATAGTCCGCAGCCGACATCCCTTATCTTCGCCTATTCTTCTCTATCCTGCAAGTGCGACCTCGTCGATCGACTCGATCGCAAGCTCCAATTCTTGGAGCGAGATCGCGTGATCTGACCCGCTAAAGTCCGAGGCCGCCTTGTACCTGACAGGAATGCACCCCTTGAGGAGCCACGCCTTGGCCGGCAAACGGATCGCGAACTCGAACGGACCCGCGAAATGCCCCAGCGTGGCGAATGCCGCCGTACGTACCCCGCCGACCGCCGCGTCCAATGCCGAGCCCCCCGCAAGCGCAGTACCCGCCGCCTCGAGACCAGCCTGGATGACGATGTCTGAGCCCGCCGGAAGCGCCCCAGGAAGCCTCGGAAGGAAATGGACTAGCATCAGAGTCCTCCTTGGGGTAATGCCTCCTACGGAGACGTTTAGGCCCCCTGGGAGGGGAAACCCAAAGTTCGAGAGGTTTCCGCTGAGCGACGCCATCATCCACCGCCAAAAGTCACTGTCGTAGAACGCAATGCCCCTTTGAAGGGTGATGTTCGAGGCGTCGCCCCCGCGAATCACCTTCCGCTTGAAGAACCAGTTGCCCTCGGTGATGTCCTGGGTCTGCGCGGTGATCTCCGGTGCAGTGATCGCCGAGAACCCGAAAAGGGGTGTCAACATCGGAAGCGCCAAGGGGTCAATAGGCGCGACTTCTGTCAGGAAAAACGCGTGATTTTGAAGAAGATCCGTAATCGTCGAACGCGCCATCCCATCAGGGTAACCGTTGACAGGGGGCGGTTGGGGGTTACTTTAAGCTCGATGCCCCACAAACACCGCTTCCGCCTGAGCAGCCTCTCCAGCACCACGCTCACCTTTCAGTGTGTTGTAGGGGGCCGAGACTGCCGGACCCGGTGTCCCGAACAGCGTGAGCGGCCCACGACGGCTGCCGAGAAGAAGGTGCTCAAGCCAGATTTGAACATCTTCCCGAAAAAGGGTGTTCGGCATATACACACGATCTGGTGGGAGTTCGCGAAACGGTTCATGCTTCCAGATCCTGGAGGTCTCGCCTTCAAATGGTCCGGCCACGAGCTGAGCCGCAAGGTCGTCAAATGGGCAGCCAAATACCCCAAAGACGTTCGGATCATCTCGTGCGATGACGCATTCCACGCGAGCAGCCAGTTGGTCCTGATCGAGCATCGGAAACGCGACCGTTACATGGGGACCACCGTCTGCTACATCCCACAATGTACGGGAGAACAACCGATCTGCTTCTTCCTCTACCCTAGTCACCGCTCCGGTCTCATCACGGCACTCCGTGAGATCGCCAAAGCCTCTGCTCCCGCAGAGCGTCGTCAAAAGATCGCGCACGCGAAAGATCGCAAGTACTTGCAGTCGCTGCGGCTAAACACGTAGATCGCGCGCTTCTTTGGCGCGGCGTAGTCGCTGAGCATCGAGCTGCGTCCTCGTTGCGCCTGCTCGTTTGATGATTGTCGAGGCCGCTCTGGTACCGATGCCTACTGCTCGACCGGCTTCTGCGGCCGTTGCGCCGTCTCTGTACATCGCAATAAGCCGCGGCTCTGCACCCGAAGTGACGCTTTAGCGTGACTTGTGGTGGTGCTCGATCCCGTCCACCGTAAGTGACTTTGACGCGGCGACTTAGCAGGCTTGGCGTCGGTCAGCGTACGACTCCGCCACCCCCAGCACCACCACCCGCTCCGGCTCCACCGCCCCTCCCGGCTTGGACCGTCGCGGTGAAGTCAGACCACTGCTCGACACGGAACGCTCGAATGTCGCGCACGCTCGCCGGAAACCACGGAAGGGCGATCAGAGCTTGGATCGCGCGGAAGAGCACGCTCATGTCCTCGCCATCGAGGATATAGAGGCTTCCCTGCGTCCATCGAAAACCATGACCGTTCACGAGCACCGTGCGGATCTCGGCGTACGCACCCGAGGCGTGGCCGGGCCGATTGGCGGCAAGCTGCGCCATGTCGAGATCGAACGCGAGCGCGTACACTACTTGGCCTGCGGATCAGCGAGCACGTCGTCGAGCGCTACGACGGTCTTCTCGCCCGTCTCCGGCACCTCGACCTCAACCACCTTGTTCGGCCCCTCGGCCTTGACGGCAAGGATCTCGTAGACGGGGCCGTACTCGCCAAAGCGGCGAAAGGTGCCGACGAGCTGTGCTTCTTGAGCGGGGGTAAGGTTCGCCATGGCCGTCCTCGGCTTAGAATGACGTTTTTCGACGTTTTGTCAAGGGTTCCACGCTGTAACACGTCGCCCGCTCTTGAGCTTTGCCACGTCAGAACGGGATCATCCCCAGCTTGAGCATAGCCCTCTTGGCGTCGTTCGCGATCCGTCCGAGGGATACGATCCAGTTATAGTCTAGGAGCCTTTCTTGCATATAATATCATGCTACTTTGAGAGACTCTAGGCCAGCTTAAACGAAAAAAGACGCCAAAACGGCGTCTTTTTCCTTTAGTAATTTCAGCTACTTAGGGCTCGACCATTAAACAATGTTCGTAACTCACGTCAAGCTCCATTATGCTGATAGCGGAATCCGTAGCATCGAGATCGCCTGCGAACTTGTGCCGAACCGGGAGAGCCTGGTAGAGCGTGTAGATCTTCGCGGGCGCGGTCAGGTTGAGATTCTCCGCCGGAGGCAGCGTGGGAACCGTTTGAGCGCCCGTATAGAGCGCGCCAGGAAGAACGTCCGAGCGGTGAAAGTGCTTGATCTGCACATCCGATCGGTACTCGCCGTTACCCTCGATGACGATTCGGATCCACTCCCAGAAAGAGCTGTCCGTTCGAGCCACACCCCGCGACATCGTCACATCGTTATAAGTGACGTGCCCGGGGTACTTGCGCGTGTACAGGAACTGACCTTCCTTGTACTCGACAACCTCTACAGTTGCTTCCGGCGTCGTGCACGCCGAGAAACCCGCATCGGGATTGATCGCCTGAATAGGCGCGTTCGACCCGTCCGCGAGCTGTCCCGCGACCACGTGGAACCGCATGCTGTGGATGAAGTCGGCGAGCTGTGAACGAGCCACTTTTGTTTCCCCTTACGCCTAAAGTTCGAACTCTTCGCTTTGCCGAACGATTAGTTCTCCCACTCGAAGGTGATGAGAACTTCACCGGCAATGCCGCTGTCGCTGCGACGGAGGAAGAGCCCCACAGACGAGCTGCTCACAACCTGCGAGGTCGCGGTGACAGAGGTGTTGGGACCGACGTAGCCAGTCGGCGTTCCCGCTGTGGCCGCGAGAAGCGTGCCTGCGCCGCCGCTCACCGTACGGAGCTGCAGGGTCGACGCGCCAACTGCGGTCGCGACCAGCGACTCCATCTTGAGGACACGCATCTTCGCGTAGGGGAGCGTGCCCAACGCGTAGATCGTGACGTCGTCCGCCGATCCGCCCGCTCCGGCGGCAAACGCAAATCGCAGCGTCTGCACCGACTGGAACTTGCTGCCCTGCGAAGTAGCTGTCTCGCCCTCGTTGACAAGGCCGGATGCTTGCTCCGCCGCGGAGTACGTAATGGCTACGCCAACACTCCCCGCCGCGACAAGCGCCTGGAGGGACGCCATACGCGAGAGATCGGAAACCGCGCGCGTCGTCGTTACGGACGCGCTCGGCGCGATCAACGTGTACAGGTCCGAGCAGTAAACGCTCGCCGTCGAGCTAAGGTTTGTCACTACGATCGTCGCCATTATCCGCTCCTAAAGTCTTTCTTCTACTGTAACCGAGTAGACCAAAATCAACCGTGAAATTGCCTAGCTATTGGTGACCTGCTGGAATCCGAAGACTGCGAATTCCGCCGGAACGTTCGGCGCGGCGCCGACAGTCGTGTTCACAACACCCTGATTGATCGAAGAAGGCGTGTTGTTGGTGTTGTCGCAGATCGTGAAAAACGCCTGATTTGGCGTCGCTCCGGCAAAGTAGCCGTCGTTGAACAACCCGAGGAGGAATCCGTCGAGCTGCCCCTTGATTCGCGACCAGAGCGCCGGCCCGTTGTTCTCGAACACCACCCAGAACGTGCTGTTGTAGATGGACTTCTCGAGGAACATGAAGAGTCGACGCGCGTTGATGTACTTCCACGTCGAAGTCTGCGAGATCGTTCGAACTCCCCAGACCGCCAAACCCGTTTGGGCCGAGCTGATGAGCGGGTTGATTCGGTTCGGGTAAACCGTGTCGCGCTCGCCCTTCGTCGGAACAATCTCCAGCGACTGAATGAAGTTCAGCGCGCCGTCGACCGTACCGCCAGGCGACTTGCCTACGTTGCGACGATTGTCAGTGCGTGCGTAGATTCCCGCGACGTGACCAACGACCGGCATCGTGAGCTTGCGCCCATTTGCGAGCGGGTCCGCCACGTTGACCCACGGCCAGTAAAGGGCCGCGTAGTCCGAGAATCGGAGCAGCTTGTTGCGGAACCAGTCCACGGCGTCTGTCGCCGAAGAACCCTTCGGAACCGAAAGGATGATGAAGCGATCGCCGCCCGACGAAGAGGACGCGTGCGTTGCTGCGTAATCGAGCAGCTCGCCCGTCACGGTCACGTCCCCGGCAAAGTCCGGAACCGTTACCTGCATCAGCTCGTCGATGCGATCGAGTGCGTACAGACCCTGGTAGTCCGGGGCCAACGAGATATCCGTGAACTGCAGGCTGCTGAAATGGTTGGTGTCGAACGTTCCGTCCGAGCCGACTGCGTAGCTCTTCGTGGTATCCGCGAAGTCCTCAGTGTGCGTGGTCTCCGCGGGGGCGCTGTACCAGCTGACCGACACCAGCGTGTCCGCCTTGATGCCTGCCGGACCCGCTACTGCGATTGTCTTGAAGTCGAGCGCACCGGTCGTGTAGTTGACCGTATTTGCCGTGCCGCCGGTGTACGAGGTGTCGATGTCCCCGGTAAGGTTTCCCTTCCCGTCGTCCTTGATCGTTCGCGCAACCGAGGCTGAGTCGGTATACGTGATGACGACCGAGCGTTTGCCCACCGGTAGTCCGGCCGTCGGAAGCGTTTGCTGAATGAGGCGTCCGGTATCCGAGTCGTCTCCCCCGCAGAGGACCAGCGTGAACGGAATGCCGTTGAGCTGGCCTACCGCCTCGTCACCGTTCGGTGTAGCGATCGACACGAGACTCGAGAACTCGTTGATCGTCTCTGCCGCCGACGCTGCATCCGTTGGATCGTCGAAGACGAGATCTTCGTACGTCTCCATCGTCTGATCGACGCCGTTCGAATCCGTTTGAAGGACCGAGACGTTGTAGCGAGAGTACGACTGCGTCGCCGCCGTGTAGTAGTTCTGGCTGCCCGTGATCTGCAGCTTGAGGGCGTTGCCCCAAACACCAGCTGAGATCGGGGATACGATCCAGTCCTCGATCTGATAGACCGCCAAGATCGGACCGTGAATGTGCGGGATATGCGTGGTCGAGAGCGTCGTAAAGCTGTACGCGCCCGTCGTGTAGCTGATGGTGCCGGCACCCGAGAGGACCGATCCGGCCGGGAGATTTCCTGCCCCGTCGTCCGTCACCGAGTACGTTGCCGTAGCCGGGTAGTACGTACCCGTCACTCCGACCGCGTTATCCGGAGTCTCGCTCACCGCGATGAGCAGCGAGAAACGACCCGTACGGTAGTCCAACGTGGCCGCTGAACCTGCGCCGTTCGTACCCACACCGACAGTTCCGGAAACCGGAGCCGCGATCGTGATCGTCTTGCTTGCCGAGCTGGAAGTCCAGCCGATGACTGCGGTCCCATCAGGAACCACCGCGAACAAGTGCGGATCCACCGCTGGCAGACCGAGCGTGAGGACACCCTCGTATTTGAGGACGCCTGTCGAGGTGTTCAGGGTGGTCGATCCGTCGCGTTTCTTCGTCGCGACGCCCGTCTGAACGGCCGCCTTTCCTCGCCACCGCATCGTGAACGAGCCGGCAACCAGCGGCGACGCTCCGCTGTTGTCCTTGAGCACCGATGTCGAAGCGGTCTTCGTGAAGGCGGTCGTGGCGCCGTCGCCAACCTCGATCTGCTGGTCCGTGGTCAGGCTGCGAACTTGCGCGCCGGCCTTGGTAGCGTCCGACGGAGTCACCCTAACGACGTACGCACGGTTTCCACCGTTCGCGAAAAACGCGGCCATCGAGTAGGCGCCGAAGCTGCGACGATCGAACGTCCCGAAAGTCTGCACGAACTGGTTGAAACTCGTAACCAGCGTCGCAACGTTGCTCGGACCTTGGGGGGTCCAGAAGACCGTTCCCATCGTCGACGTCGAAACCGGACCGACCACTTGCGTGGTGCTCGCAGTCTCCTCGATGAAGACTCCAGCGGACTGCAGTTCGGGCATGACCTAAATTCCCCCTCGTAGGCTATTCATTCTCTCACGCCCTCTTCCGACGCGGCTCGAAAGGTTTCTCGATTTCGGCCGCTGGAAGATCTTCTTTGACCGCCGACTCAACTGCCGCTTCCGGCTCGGCAACTACCGGGGCGCTCTTCTCGGCCTTGACAGCCGCGGTCTTCGGCGTCTCTACCGGCTCCGCAAACCGATAGAGATGTCCCTTTCTAAGGGCAGTTACGAGGTCCTCGGATCCCTCGTTTTCCGTAGGGATTTCCACCCACTGCTTGCCGACGATCGTGACAGACTTGCCACCGCGCAAAGTCAGCGACAAAGAACCGTTTTCTCGGTTGTAGTAGCGGGCCATTCAGTGATCAGCCTAACGGGGCATTATTCTACGCGTCAACGGCGTTCTCACTGTTTGGACTGAAACAGGGTCCTTAAGATCCAATTCGCCCTCTACACGCAGCGTAATTGCCTGGCCCAGTGTTCGATCCTGTACATCAACGATGTTGTCGAGATCGGAAATGCCCTCATTAAAGGCCTCGTACGACCGCATGTCGCCGATGCTATCGGTGAGCCACATCCACCCGTAGGGCGGGAAAGTCCTCAAAACGTGCTTGAACAGGGCGTTCGCATTGTTACGCTGGCCCGCCCCTCGAAAGCGGCCCGAAACCGAGATTGTGTACGTGATGTCGTAGGGGATCGCCTGGGCCAACTGCTCCATGCGATCCCAACCGGTTTTGACCTGGCCTTGCGGACCCGTCGCACGGAGCAGTCGCGCACCGTCCGCAGGAGCCCGGTACTGAACCGCCCCGGGCATCCAACGCTCGTTGGCCGGCGACCAGTCGTCGCGTTTCACAAGAATGTAGGGAAGCTTGAAGTCGGTGTTGACGTCTTCGGAGTTCGCAAACACCACCGGAACTCCCTGGTAGCCGTCAGGCGGGCACACTCCGGGCACCTGCGGAATGAACACCCCGATCGGCCCTTTTAGTGGATCTGCGTTTGCGACCCCTCCGAGGGTTGTCATGATCCCGATATCAAAATCGCGGATCTCTACCGTCCCTGTTCGAGCTAGTCCTGCAACCCTGGCGTCGAAAGCGTCGTCCCCCACTCTGGCCGCTTACATTTTTTGGAGGATCTGGTGGTAGGCCTGAGCGTCATTGTGATGCCCGAGATGCGCCTGCTGATGCGCCTGCTGATCAGCAATGCTAGGCGCCTTTCCGGCTGCCGCGGCATGCGCATCACGTGCAATCGTGTGTTTGGCGTATTTGTCCCAAACCACGTTGCGCGCCATCTGCGCGTTCTTTGCTTTTGTGTGATCGTGCCTGCTTGCATCGACGGCCGCTTTTGTGGCATCCGCAGCGTGAGCTGCCGCGGTCTTGTAGTCGTCTGCGCCCTCAATCACAGCTTGTTCGAGTTCAAGCGCGGCGCTCTCACAGACTCGCTCCGCAAAGCCGGCAGTTTCGACCGCCTTCAGCCACGCCTCGATCTCCTCCACCGTCGCAGTCATCTCCGGCAGGGTCGGGGCCTCGGCGATCAGCTCGCCCGATTGGGCCGCCCAGAGCACGTAGTCCGACGCGGTCTCTTCGTCCAATTCGAGTACCTGCATGAGCACCCGGACGGTCTCCGCGAGATACTCGTCGACCGCGTCGATGTCTTCGGCCAGACCCGGAGAGACTACGCCGCCAGTAAACCCTGAGCCGATGCTCTCTGAGAGAAGATGGGCTTGAAGATCGACAAGTAGTGCGTTGGTTTTGGGATCCATGCGTGCCTCGAATTACCCGCCGCGTAGGGCGACTTTGTCCTGGAAGCCCTTAAAGGCCTTGGCTTGGCCGACCGAAATCTTGTGTTTGGTCGGCGGCGGCCACTTCTTCCACTGATTGTATGACGATTTTGTCAATGGATTGCCAAAGAAACGCTTGTCCTTGAGGAACCCACTGAACCCCTTCTTCTTTAGACCGCGAAATCCCACCCGCCAGGCCGGATTCGCCTGGACCCCGCCCAAACCGAATTCCAGCTTGAGTGCGTCTAGCGCCGCGTCGGGAAGCTTCGCCATCTTGTTAGGCACTCGGAACGAATTTGCGCGCCCCGGCACGCGAACACCATGATGCGCCAACTTGGGAGCGTATCGCTGCCGCTCGCGCTGTTTCTTCCGAGTCACCCGCATAACCTCTTCCGCGGTCGCCTTGTGCGTGACAAGCCGAGCCTCGCTCCTTTTGGGCTTGAAAGGCAGCGACTCGAACGTCCACGGGCTGCCCTTCACCAGCAGCTCGATCGCATCCGCGCGCCGCCCCATGCGAGATCCCTGCTTTACCCAGATCAGCTGCCTGTGAGGCGACATCTCTTTGACATGTCTGTTCGTCTTGTCGATTTGAACCGCGTACGAGTACTCGCCCTTCGAGGTCCCCTTGACCTTTACCACCTCTAGCCCTTGGCGATACCCGCGATAGGCCGTCCCTTTGGGAATTCGTTGGGTGACCTGATCGTGCATGTACTTGGCACCCAAGTACGCGTACTGCGCCTGCATCTTCTCAAGACGCTGCGGCCACTGTCGAATAAGCTTCAGTCCCTCCCTGGAACCGCTCAGCTGCTTTACTTGCACCTTCATTTCGACTTGACCTCGTCGGGAACGAAGGTCCCTGCCTCCATCTGGGCCATTGCCGCCCCTAGAGTCTTTTTTGGCTTCGGGATCAGCGTCGAAACGTCCTCTTCCGTTCGCCCGTCCGTAACCGTTCGGGGTGCGAGCGGTAGACGCGGATTCCGTCGCGGCGCGAGCTGCGCCGTCCACCCCGCGTGCTCCTCGCAGGCTCCAATGAGGCGCGCGTGTCCGTGGACTCGAATCGCCTTCTTCGGCTTACCGCCGCATACGAAGCAGAACCGAAGGAAGTCCGTAATGGGGCCCTCGTAGAGATGAAACGTGTCGCCCACAATCGGCGAACCACAGTCTTCGCCCGCCGTGCACGTCTCAAGACCTTGGGCGCGTCCCTCCCAAAACCGTTTGCACGTGGCGCATACCGCACTGACCCCGGTCCCCATGGCGACGCGAATGTCGATCTCAGCAGGCATCGTCTTCCGGCTTTGGGATGTTGAAGTTCAACTCGGGCGGAGCGTTCGAACGACGCTTCAGGCTGCACCGAAACCCGACAAAGTGAGCAGTATCATGGATGTGACCGTCATCGTTGACTTTGATCACGTCGAAGAAGAACCCGCCGGTTTTCGTCTGGAGCTGCTGAACCGCGTTCTTGTCGAAAAAGGGGAGCCGCCAGAAGTGAACAATGTCCCCCTCGGTGGGCTGGTTGGCCCGGACGTCTTCGATTGTCTTCCTAGGTACCCAGATCGCGCTCGGCCAGACGTGCCTAAGGCCTTCCTCGGACGCCTCTGGATTCTCTTCGGGCCACTCGACATGCGCGCGGAGTGCAAAGGGCCCGTCGAATACCAGCGAGACTGGCTCACGGTAGTAGGGGTCGATAGTCGACTTTGTCCGGCTTCGCTGAAACAGCGTGCAATCCGTTCCTGCGATCTGAATCGGCTCCTGCGCGTAGAGGTCGAACATGAAGGCCTCCGACGCATCCAGCCGGAAAAGAGGTTTGCCGTCCGTGGGATCCGACGGTTGTGGGATCCTAGGCGGCTTGATGGGGGTGATCTTGCGCGGCATTAGCCCGTGAGGAACCCGCTCGGCATCGCGCTCCACGCGATCTCCTTGTCGAGCAGCTCCATCTCCTCTTTTGCCTCTTCGAGGAGCTTATCCCCGTCCAATTCGGTCTGGCCCTGTGCGCCGGGATAACTCGCGTACCTGCTGCGGATACGACCCACGTCCCGTTTGGCCCATGCTAGCGCGTAGCGCTTTACAAGGTCGTGATCGCGTTCGCTTAGCTGCTCGATCGTGAAATCGAAGCTCTTGTAGTCGAGAAGCATGTTCCCGTTCGTCTTGGGGATCGGGAAAATGTACAGAGTGCGATCCTCCTGCCGCCAATCAGGCTCTGCGTTGAGGATCCGCTTGGCCTCGTCGATGTACTGCATGGTCTGCGTGTACGTCGAGTAGAGACCCATCGAGGACGGCGCCGCGAAGACGTCGTACGGGATCTTCTCGTCCTGCAGGATGTACGGAGAGAAGATGAGCGAGATGTCCATCGACGGAACCGGGAAGCTCACGTCGAGCACTACGTCTATTTGAGGGTCGAGAGTGTACGTGGTCTGGCCGGAGTAAAACGGCACGTACGCCTGCCTCTTCACGCCTTTTCGCGCGCTGAACCATCTACGGGCGCCTTCAATGGCGTCGTCCAGCTCGTCCTGGGATAGTTCTACCTTGAGAAACGAGCCGCCGAGGCGTCGAAGCACCCACTGCTGGATCTGCTCCGCCGTCATCAAACTGTTTTGCGAGGTGGGCATATTCGGCTCCCTTTAGGGTACCGCGAAATACGCCCCAACCTCGGCCGATCTGTTTAGACCGGGGCCTCTTTTTCTAGCAGTTCTCGGTTCTGGATAGTCATCGCCCACCAGGCGATATCCAGCTGATTCAACAGATCTTCTTCGGCCTCGGAATCTGCTCCGCCATCCGCAAGCAACTCCCGGAGTTGTGTTCGCAGCGTGCGATACGCCTCAAGTGCGCATCCGACCTCCTCGCACATTAGGCGAGTCGAGTCAGCTTGTTCGTGTCGCAGTAGTCGGCGCAGGCAAATAGAGCGTACGTCGGCCCTGAAGCTCCGTGCGCCTCTCCTCGCACCACTCGTTGGAGAGGCACTCCAAGATCGTCACGAATCGCCATTCGTGGAAACATCGTGTGGTCGATGCTGCCGCCCTCAGGGCACATCACAGCTTCGGTGAACTGAATCATCGCGTTGCACTGCTCGTGTCCAGGCGTGATCGAGATAATCGTCCCCGCTCGAACACCAGGCGTGTTGAAGAACTGTCCGAAAACCTGATCGCCAACCTTGGCGGGAGTTCCATCTGCGTAGTGCGGCATCGTTCTATCCCTTTGAATGCATGGACAGCAAACTTAATGGCTTGAGTTTCGTCAACTTCCTTGCGAGGACACGCTCCGCGGTGCGAAGCTCGAACGTCTTCTGTAGGTTCATCCAGAATTCAGCCGAGGTGCCGAGGACGCGAGCGAGGCGGAGGGCCGTGTCGGCCGTAATGTCGCGCTCCTCGTTTAGAATCGAGGTGACGCGGTTCGGTGGGACCCCGAGCGCGAGCGCGAGTCTCCTCGCGCTCAGGTTGAGGGGGACGAGGAAGTCCTCTCGAAGCAGTTCCCCTGGGTGGATAGGGGACATGCCATTTTTGGGACGGCTCATTACTCCGCAACGTCAGTAGGTTCGGCAGACATGGACTCGAGCCCGAACACCCTCGTCCCCGTCAAGCCTAGAGCGGTAAAGTACGCGATCGGCCGTACAAGCCGCAACGCCAAGTCCGGAGTGTCCGCAGTCTCCGGTGTAAACTTCCCGCAGATGAAATCGTCTTCGCGTCGAAACATCAGGCCCCTTTGCCCTTTGACTTGGACTTCGCCTTGTCGGCACCCTTCGACTCGGATACCGCTTTGCTTTCCAAGCTGACAGCGTCTGGCGCTGCCTCCGGGGGAAGCGCGCCGAATCCGCGATCGGTCCACCCTTCGACGAGCGGTTCTGGCCCGGGCGGGTCGCCTAGCGGCATCACCTCAGTGAGCGGTTCCGGTTTCTTCCGCTGCTCCTCCGGGAGCGGCTGGGGCATCGGTGCGGGCTCGGTGAGCGGCTGCGGCGCGTGCGAGGGCGCTGTCTGCTCCAACGGAGTCGCCTGAGACTCCGGGACCTCGATGAGGAACTTCGGCACGTACTTCTCGTACTGCTGGCCCGTTAGGACCTGGTTGCGGACTTTCCCCACGCCAGGGAGTACCACCTCCGACACTGCCGGGTTCCGGATAAAGCTCTTCGTCATCTTCGATTGTCTCCAAACGAGGGAACTTGTGCCCCTCTTGCTGCATCTTCACCAGAAGCTCGTCGATCGCAGACACCTCGGGCGCGAGCCCGCGCATGACCTGCTCGATTTGCTGGGGAACCTCGATCGGTCCCTCTACAACCGGGATCGCGATCTCCGTCGCCGAGGTTTCAACTGGCGGTGAAAGTCCGTGCGGACCTTTCGCCTTCGACTCCTCGACGTCCACGGTAACCGTTTCAGTCGGCGCGGCCGTTGCGATGTCCGCCCAGAGATCGCGCATCTCCTCGAATACCGCAAAGAGATCTCGTTGACCCTCTTCCTGCGCGCGCCCCATTTTCTGAAGGGTCGCCATCGCCCGTTCGCACAGCTCGATCATGTGCGGACCGCGTGTATCTTCTTTCGGCGGCTCTGGCGGCGAAGGCGGCGAAGGCGGGATCGGCGCAGGCGAGGGCGCGGGCGCAGGGCCAATCGCCCCGAGCTGTTTCAGCTCCTGCAAAACATCGAGAATTCCCTCAGACATTCACGCCTAACCTACCAGATAACCGCTTACTCGTCGATGGCCTGAACATCGAAGTTCGTCAGCACCTGCGACCGATTCGCAAGATGTCCGATCGCAAGCGTACTCACGCGCTCCCACCACTCCGCACGAGCTTTCGAGTCCAGACTGTGATCGCCGCACCAGTGCTTCTCCGCGGCCACCACCGAGTCCAGATCGCCCTTCCGCGACCAGCGTTCTACTGCGGGATTCGGGCAGCGATCCGTGGGACTAGTAAACCACTCGCACTGCTTCATCAGACGTCGAGCCCGTCGTCATCAGGATCCAGACCGTCCTCAGAATCCTCGTCCCAGTCATCGTCGAACTCCTCAATCTCAACGAAGCCGTCTTTTGCGAGCACCGCCAGCGTCTCCGGAGGCCCGTCGATCTGAACCATGTGGCAGTCCGCGATCACATCCATGCCCGGTGTCTCCGCGCACACCCCTGCGAGCTTACGACAGATCTCCGAGGCGTCCTGGTAAGCGTCCGCCTGATCTCGAAAGGCTTCTGCCAGGTTGCCATTGTTGACCTTGATCTTGTACGCAAGATCGTCGCCCTGCTTGAACACGGGGAGCGGAAGACGATACGTACGGATAATCTTGCTCACTTGGACCTCGTTGCTTGAATGACCTCACCGTCGCGCAGAACAAGCGCGTCCCTGACACTCTCGACGTAACGGGACGCCTCGCCAGGCTCCATGTCTCCCACGTCGACGTAGAAAACCGTTCGCCCACTACGCGTGATCTCGCTCGCGCCCCCATTCACACGGAGACTGCGAATCAACGGTCCCGCAAGAGCCGCCGCAGAAACCTCTGCGAGCGCAGCCTCGATCGCGCCGGCCAAATCCGCTTCACCGTCGCCCTTCGTCTGCGCAGGGCCTGCTTGTGGCGCGCGCAGGGTCAGAGGGAGCGCGGCCTCAGCAACCGTTAGAGGCTTGCCCTCCTCGGTTCGAGCGCGCAAAACCAGTTCCAAACGGATTTCTCGAGACATGCGTCGAGTGTATCACGCATGAAACTGGCTTTGCAACGCAAGGCCGCCTACTCCGGGTCTTTCGCCCAGGCCGAAAGGTACGTCGGTACGGCCTTCTCGAGATTTCCTACTTCCACCTCTGGAAGTATGAGCTGGCGCCCTAGTAGTTCTTTCTCCACCCACTGAAGTGTTCGATCTTCGCGGCTACGTCTCTGCGAACCGATCTCGCTCTCTACAGCGCGCCTCAGCATTTCTGGAAGGACTTCCAGGGCGACGTAGGTTCGCTTTTCGTCCTGGAGAAGAAGAGGATCGCGAGCCGAGCCTCGGAAAAAGGTCGCGACTAGCGTGCTGGTGGGCCGACCGTGGCATACCAACTCTAGTGCCTTTTCCCCTTGGAGCACTTCTGCGCGAAGCTTCCGGACGTGCCGCTCATCCCATGCTTTTCCAATATCTGAGGCCAACCGCAGCGCACCCCCCTCGACGTCGGCTCTAGCGCCTGGACGGCGCTGTTCGATGATATTATCTTCGTCAGCCAAGACCTCATCTAACGTTCGAAGATCGAGCGCTCGTCTCTCCAGTTCTTCGTGTGGAAGCGGAGGCCCCCACAAAATGGGTATGGCCGCCGAGATCGGAGGGTTCGGTTCCCTTGCCGGGGACTTCGCGTCCAAGGCATTCACCGCCGCCTGGTAGGACATCCCGGACTTTTTAGACAGATCGCGGGCCTTCTTTTTCTTCTTGTTGACCATTCGTGCTTCTTTCGGGCACCACCAGCTCGGCCATCACCCGATCCTGGCAGCGCCACCAAAAGAAACAGGTCCTTCTTGGTCCCGGCACGAGCATCAACCCGCTTCGGAAGGCGTCTCAGACGCGGTGATGGCGCGCCCAAACCCTCTCAGGGACCCAAGAATCCCATAATCGGTTCTACCAGCGCCCGCACGGAGTGTCAACTCTTAGAAGTCTACCGACGCCACGAAGCCGCGCCCGAATCGTTCAACCACCTCGCGCGCGGTCAACGTGGTGAGGACCCCGTCATACTCGTCGGTAAGCGTTCCCGTCTCCGGATCCAACCAGTACAGGGCGGCCTTATCATCCGCGAGCTGCTTCCACTCGTGAACGTCGTAGTCGTCGACGTCCTCGCCGAGGTGCGCGCAGTAGAGGTTGCGAGCGTCTTCGACGTCGTACGCGACGACCCAGTCGGGATTCCCGCTCTCGAACAGATACAGTTTTCGATCGCTCATCGGATCGCCTAAGTTTCTCCGCCGCGGAGAAAGTCTTCAGCGCTTGTTCCAATTTCTGCTCGGTCAGTGTCTCAAGGGCAATTCGCATTACCTGCGCCACAGAGAGCCCGTGAGTGGCCGCCAAAGCCATCGCTCGTTCGCGCTGTTCGTATCGTACTGGAACCACGATAGTTGCGCGAAAGGCGCGCTCGCCCATAGAAGGCCGTCCGGCGCTCATTTCGGCTCTCGCATGATCTCGAGCATCCGGTTAGCTTCCCAGCGGAGATCGAGTATGTTCTTGAGATCTTCGAGGTTCTTGTTGAGACGCGAAAGCTGCCACGCAATCAACAATCCCATCCGGTTGGCTTCCCAGGGAGCGTCGATTACGTTCTCATTCTGGAATGTGTTCGACCAGTCTTCGAACGCTTGTTTCTCGCTCTTATAGACAGCCGTTTGGGCTTCCAGCCGAGTCACGCGGTCATACTCGATAACCGCGGCTAAAGAGGGCTTTAGGCCCGGAATCGGAGGCGCATTGACAGCCGTGAACGCCGTCACAAGTCGGTCAATGCGCGCGGATACTGCGCCTGCGCCCTCAGTACGCATCTCCACTCCAAGCCGTTCCCAGTCTTCGTCCGTGAGAACAACCTTCTCGTAGAGCTTATGCAGCGCGGCCTCGATTGTCGGATCGAACATCCTTCTTTCGTTACCACAGTTGGCGGCCGATTGTCACTTGCCGCCACTTCCGATCTCAGTCAAATCGTCGATGCAGCTCTCGCAGAGCATGCGGCTCTCGCAGAGCGTGACTGCATGAGTAGGCATCCTTCCGCAAAGCCGGCACGCTAGGCCTGTCGGGATTTGGAGAAGCGCCTTACGTAGGCGGCGAACCTCCGCGAGCAGTCGAAACGGGGGATGCTTCTCGTGTAGCTCGCGAAGCGCCTCCTCGACTGCGACCGTTCGTGCCCCGTCGAGACGTTTGCTGATCACCCGCTGCAGGTCCTCGAAGGTCTTCCTGTCGTCGCTGGCCCCGCGCTTGAACTGCACGCCGTGTACGTGGCCCGCACCAATGGCGTTCATCAGTAGCTCTGCCAGCGACATCTCTACCTGCATGGGTCACCCTGTGAACGTACACCAATTGCGACAGGCCTTACCCTCGGGCGCGTGACAGTCCGGACACGGGGCGTCCGCGCTCGGATCGTCGGCCCACGTGTACAGCTCCCGGATCGCCAGAGCCATCCCTATAAGCCCCGAGGCCATCGCGAACCCCTCGTAACGGCCTAGAGCGCGCGATGCTGCTGGGCGCGACTCGATTAGTGCCAGACACTCTTCGGGCGTCAGGATCATCGAGGGATCACTACAGGCCTGTGGATCCTCGTAGTCGTCGTTCATCGGTAACATTTTATCAGATCACGAGCCGTTGATCCCGACGCGACCACTGAGCCGACCCTCGATCCCCCACCTCGAAGATCCAGCACCGGAATCCCCATCGGAGCGGGAGAAGACGCCCAGGAATCCATTTCATGACGTCCGGCCTGTTACGGAAGAGTCCGAACACCGGTTCTAGACGCCACAAAGGACCCCACATCCAGCGCGGGGCTACGTAAAAGGGCCAACGTACCGTCCGGTTACTCCGGACCGTCACAAGTCCGATCCGCGCGAGCGTCCGAATCAAGCGATTTGGCGGAGGCAGTCTCCTAACAGCACTTCCGTGAATCGGCGTGTACTCAGCGGCCTCGTCCCAAAGAACCCGACAGTCGATTACTCCGGCGCAGTCCTCGTAGACGAGAAGGATCGTTCCGTATCTGGTCCGGTGCGGCCACGCGTCGTTCACGTCCTCAACGCGATCCCCCACCTCAAGCTTGACCCCATTTTTGTCTCGCGGTACGTCATACTTCATCGCATTTTCCTGACAGTCACGCAGCTGACGTCTTCCGCGCCATCTGCGATGACTTGCGTTAGAGCATCAGGGTCGTCTCGAGCCCAGACAAGTCTCTCGCATCGCATCACGTTGTACGGAGCTGCAAACGAAAGACTTCGTTTGTAACTCACCAGGTAGAGGTGGGTCGGCGGAAGCTCTCGATAGGGATGCATCGCGCGGCGGGTTCTCCGGACCTTTAGATCCGTGGCAGCTTTTTCGGTTGGTACGGAGAGCTTCGGTTCGTCGCTCGGCGCCGGCGCGAGTGCTGGCCCGCCCGGTAGGCGTCGTCATGGATCGCCCGCGCCACCTTCTGTATCGCTTCGTGGTTCGTTTCGGTGCTGCGAAAGCCTGCCCAGGCGAGCACCTTCTCTATGCGAACCTCCGGGGTGCGCTGGTCTTCGTCCAGCTCCTCTGTGTATGACTCTGCCTCGAGCTGCCGCTCCTCGTAGCAGGACTGGCACTCAACGCGCTCTCCTCGTTCCTCGTAACAGGAGCATGAGACGAACGCAGGGGCCTTTTGGGGATCGGGTTTCCTGCTCATAAGGAGAACTCTTCCCCGCAGATAGCGCAGTAATTGTCCCGGTCACGCTCGCACGGAACCGCGTCTACGTCGTTCGTACACGCACGATTCCACAGCGACTCGGGAATATGCTCTTTCATCCAGCACACGACAAGCCCCTCGTTGCAGTCCAGGCAGTACACGCCGAGAGTCTGATCGCACACTTCTGGCGCTACGCGTGCGTGTTTGCAATCCTCATTCATTCTGCTTCTAAGCTTACGAGGACGCGAACCCAAAGAAAAGCCATTCCCCGCCGCCGAGATCGATACAACCGGCAGGGCCCCACTTGTCCTCGACCTGCGCCAGTGCCTCGTCCTCCTCGATCCAGTCCTCGGGGTCCCACCCTTTGGGGCACTCGATCATCTTGAACTCGGTTTTCTCCGCGATCGTGCCTGTATACCCTGCGTGTCCGAAATCGAACCGAGCCTCTTCAACAAGCTGCTCGAACGCGATCTCAGCCGTCTTGCCCAGTCCTCTTTCGGAGAAGAAACTTGCACCCATCGGAGCCTACTTCTTCGCCCGACGCTGCTGCGCCGCCCACGCTCGACGCTCGCGCCGATTCATGTTGATCACCTTCTCCGCTTGATCGGCGGGAATCGGGACCAGGCCTCTCTTCTTGGCCTCTTCTTTGCTTACGTTGAGATAGATTTGTCCGGTTTTTGCGTCCATGTGCGTTCTTCCTAGGTGGCGCGATCGAGCGGCGTTTCCCACCAGTGGGCGGTGCAATCCATGCACACCCTGTTCATCAAGTTTTTGCTTTCAACGAAGCGTGTGTAACCGCTTCCGCTACCGCACTTCGGACACTTGCTCTTTGCATTGAACGGAGGAGGCGGAGGAGGAGGCGGGGGCGCCGGCTCAGACGGCTCGGGCGGAGGAGGCGCGTTGACTCGAAATGGATTCCACATGATCTACCTCGGGTCTAGTTCGTCCGTATGCTCGCCCGCCGCAATCCGTTCGGCCAGTTCAGGCGCATTGAACGAATAGAGGAAGTTCACCACCATCCGTCGCTCTTCTTTGCGCGCCTCTGTCGCGGCCCGCTCCATATTCGCGGCTTCTTCGCCTTTACGGACACAACGCGTAGTCATGGATCCCCTCATTCGCAGCGCTGACAACCACGAAACCCGTTCGGACCGTCCGACGGCGGGTGCGTGGGCGCGCTGCTTGGTTCGGACGCAGAACCAGGACGGGCCGCACACGGACCCTCGTGGCCTGGCTCGCGCGAACACCGCCAACCCGCAGGAGGCAGCTTACAGGCGGTTCCTTCGCACCCCGCGGCCCGACGGCAGCGCTCACGAAGTACTTTCAACTCCTCGTGCGTTGCGTCCCTCCACTGGGAGGTGAGCGCGAGATTTCCGAACGCGAACGATGCCGCTTGCTCACGGCGCTCTGCGTCGCTCATCGGGCCACGCTTGCGTGCCTCCTCGATGAGATCGGTCATCTCGCGCATCTTCTGTAGCTCTCCGGTCAGCTTGTTCTTCATGTGAACTTCGCGTACCGGATCATCGATCGGCGCTCTACGGAGAACTCTTTTGCAACCTCCGGGTCCACTCCTTGAACGAACGGACCCATGTAGAGAGCGTAGACTCGCGTCTTCACACCGCGCTCCCAGTCTTTGCGAATCTCTGCGCACACCTCAAGCGCAGTCTGCGAGGCCACACCGCTGACGATTTCATAGTCCACGTCGATTCCGTGGTACGCCCGTACGTCGTCGAGCATGCCTCGGAACTGCGGGATCGACGCCACGCGCAAACGTCGCGCGTACGCAGGCTTGGCCTGGCCGTTGAGGACCGCAAAGGGACTATCCGTTGTTGCGAACACCACGTGATCGCGAATCAATGTGGGGCTCTGGTGAGGGTAGAAAGGCGCCGCGGGATCTTCCCCCTCGTGCCCGTCCAGGAACTGACACCGCAGATCGATCAGCAATCTGCACAGACGATTGCAGATCCGTCGTTGCAGCTGCAGATCCTCCTCCGCAGGGGACCACCAGGCTGGGTGCGAAGCTGCGAGCCTGTCAAAGTTCGCATTCAGGCGGTCCGCCGCCCTCGCCGGATCTGCGGCGATCGGCTCGACGTTGTCTGCTAAGACGAACGTATCTTTCGAGAGGTCCGTACGGACCTTCGCTGCCTCCGGCGCCCCTTCAGCGGTCCGCGACATTCCGAGCACAGGAAGCGCCCCAACTAGCTTGAGCAGATCTCGTCGGTTCATACAGCGACACTACGCGAGATGGAAGGGATTGTCAACGTCGCTGGCGGCCGCGCTTGGCGCGCTTCGAGAGGCGTTCTACCTCCGTTTTCGCCGCCAACAACGTAGCCTCTCGAACTCGTTCGAATACGACATCGCCGACGGACGATCGAATCGCAGTGACAATCGTCTCGTCCAGGACCCGCCGAAGCTGGGCCTCAACCTCCTGACGTACTCGCTCGGCGATCTTCTCTGGAACGAGAAGCTCCGCGAGCGCTTCCTCCGCCATCTGCTGAAGTTCTTCCGTATGCGCCGTGAGCATCGTCTGGATACCGTGCTTGACGTGTTCCAGCTCTACACGCAGTCGCGGAGCAAACAGCGGTGTTTGGCCCACGCCTGGATAACCGTTATTCATGGAAGTCCTTACGAAACTGCGACTGCGATTGCTCGACGAACCACCACGGAAGCGAGTCCCGATCCTCCCACGGCGTTTTGTACTCGATGAGGCTGCCACAGAACTCGACGAAAGATCCCACACGCGGTCCCACAAACAGAGCGAACTCGCGCTCCCCGTTGGCGTTGATGTTCTCCCTGAACATCCACGAGTGGGCTAGCCCTGGAAGCTCTCCGAGCCCGAGAACGGAGCCGGTAGGGGTTCTCTGGAGGTACCCGCCGAGCGCCTGCTCGTACATCGCGATCAAACGCATCGGCACAGCAGGCGCTCCCCAGGGAGATCGCAGTGTCACCTCGTACAGGGGCTTCGTCGCGGGCGGATTACGAATCGCCGGCGGAGCCGTAACGACCTCCGCTACCACCCACTCCGCGTGCGTGGAACGGTCCTGGTAGGAGTCGCCGCGCTGCGGCGGGTATTCGGTGGCTACTTCGTAGGTGTAAGTGACGCGGATTGGACGCGCGCCGATATCGAGAATTAGCATTTCACCCTCAACACCCGCCAAAAGGCGCGCACGACTACTCGCGTTCGGCTGCCGCAGCGAGCTGCTCGATCTCCGCGCGCGCAGCCCCAGTTGTCGTCCGGAGGCACTTTCGGACCACCTTGCGGAACGCCTCGAGCTTCGTCGCGCCCTCGTCCATGACCTCGAAGGAGCAGTTGCTCCCGTCGAGGCTTCCGTACAACATCGCGGAGTGCTTGTCGCCAGCCTTCGACCCCGTGGAACGACCCACAAGGGCCCCCACGAGAATCGCGTGCGGCCACATGAGTTGCGCGATCTTCATCCCCGTCGTCTCAATCGTCTCGTTCTTCATACGCGAGAAGCTACCACGGACTGAGACGATTGTCACGCGCGTCGTATGTCCACTACATTCCCTTGGTATTCGCCACCGTCGTGTGAAAGCACTGTGCGCCGTCAGGGGCCCTCGTGTACGAGGTGTGCGTGGGGAGTCCCAGTTCCTCTCTGATCGTCTCTAGGCGCCGACTCCAGCACCTCAGCCACCAGTAGGTGGCATCGTTAAAGAGCGTCGAGTCATACTCGAAGGGGATCTCCTCCCCCTGGTAGGCCCCCCAGACGTACAAGTTCCTTGGAGTCTCCTTGCGAATCACGGAGATGTGCGGCGCGTACAGGGGTCGGTTCCAACGAATCGATTTGGGGATCAGGGCGCGCGCGAAATTGGAGATCTCCTCGTCGATCTCCACGACCGCTCGGTACCCGTACCCCGGGACGATCTCGTACCGAAGGATCCCTTTGGAGCTGTGGAGACACAATTCCGACACGGATTTCAAGCGCCTTTAATCCGTTCCAACTCGGGGGCGTCGTCCGCGTCGTCTAGCTCGAGAACGTCCTCGAACTCTTCGGGCGCCGTCTGAGGCCCAGGCCCGAAATGCCGTTGCAAACGCAGAAATTTACGCTCCAGCCGGATGGCGGGCGTGGAGTCGGCGTACATTTTCAGCGCAATCCGTTTAGCGTCCGCAAGTTTAGACCACCAGGCGCCGTAGCCGCAAATGTAGGTCTCCTTGTCCTCGTTGAGCCACTCGTGTTCCTGGATGTGCCCGGGCTCTCCTAGAATCTCTTTCAGCCAGCCCATAAACGCCTGGGAACCTGTGATGATATGTACCAGACCGGCAAGACTTGCATGTCCATCGCCGTCGAAGTAGCCGCGGATGAAGTGCCAGATCAGGCCCTCATCGGTCAGATTCGGAGGCCTAAGGATCAACGACTTCGCGTTGACGATATTGTAGTGACGCTCGAGGTCCCGCACCCAGTCGATGCTGCACACCGAGAGCCAGCTGTATAACCTCCCTGTGTTGTTAGGCCTGACCACTATTGGATGCTCCGATCCACAGGCTGCCTTGAGATTCGTCAGAATCACCGCGTCTTTCGGATGGAGCCCGAAATTCACGGACAAACCCGATTTGGTGATGTATCCGTCAGCGGCGATGAACCCCGCAAAGTACGCGGTCGTAGGGTTCACCTCAGCAAAGAAATTCCTGTTGCACGCGTATCGCGCGTAGTCCGTTGACGTCCTCAACGGTACTCCCGCTTTGAGCAGCTGGTCTCGAGTCGCCGTGTAACCGACGTCGTACAGCTCGCCGACCTCTTCGATCGTCATTCGAGGGTTCTCCAGGTAGATCCTAGCTGCCTCCTGAGGATCTATCCGCGTCGGGCACGCCTCCTCACGGGAACGCGTCCTCACCCCCGCCGCACGGAGAATCTTGCTTGCCGCTACCTGCGTGATTCCGAACTCCGCCCCCAGCTGGGCCTGCGTGAGGAACTCGTTCGAGGCTAACGCCTCGTTGTATCGACGGACCAATGCTGTTTTCTGCTCGGGCGCCAAGTATACCCGCGGCTTCTCGTGCTTCTTCCCTGCGACTCGACCCATGCCGAGAGTTATACGCTCCGAGGCGTGCACGTTCAACACAAATTTTGTGTGGACCCTTAAATGCCGGAAACCCCGGCTTTCGCCGAGGTTTCCGGAGGAAATTCCAGTGTTACTGGATCAAAGATTAAGAATTCGCATTTGGCCGTAGAATTCGCTTCGAAGCAACTTCTTAGCGTAACGCGTGCGGAGGCCCTTCCTGAAGGAAAAGTCTGCCGGATCGAGGAAGGTCGGAGTCACCTGAAGCGGGATGTACGGCGCCCAGACGTATCCGGCGTCGAGGAAGCTTCCGCCCTTGAGCCCGATCAGCATCTGATCGCGCGTGAAGAACGGGTCTTCGTAGACCATCCACTTGTTCATGAGCGTTCCGGTCTTGTAGATACCGAACTGCCCGTGCTGGGTGAGCGGACGCGGCATGTCTGCCGGGCCGTACGGGGATTCGCCGCCGCTGACCCAGAGCGGACGGTAGTCACCGTGCGTGGTGAGCTGCGCGATCAGCGCCGACACGTCCGGGGACGTGACGATGAAGTTCGCGGGCGCACGCAGCGTTTTCTTGTGGATGAGGTTCGACACCGTCGAGATCTGCGTGATCATCGCGCGGAGGTGGTCGATCTCCGCGATACCCGCCGGGGGTACACGGTCGAACGACGCGGTCGTTCCCGTCGAGGCCGCGAAGAGATCGTTGACGATCTCACGGTCGATCTCGAGCGCGATGTCCTGGGCGACAGCCGAAACCATTTCGGTCTCAGCGTCGATCCCGTGGAACGCGCGGAGGTCCTCAGCGGCCTCTGCCGACCAGAGCGCCTTCAGTCGACGCGGCTGGGCCTGAACCGGCGCCTGCTTGACGTCGAGGTTGATCTGCGGAACCTTCTGGTTCAGCTCCCCGTCGTAGTAGTAGTAGGCTCGGACCTTGTTTCCGCTCGCCGGAGCGTTCTGGAACTTGAATCCAGAGATCGCGCCGTTCGAGTAGTTGATCGTGCCCGCGGTGGATCCGCCAGCCGGAACGAAGGTGAATCCACCCGTTCCGTTGTCGGTCGCCACCTGGACCGCCGTGCCCGTCGAGTCCTCTTCCTGAACCACGCAGGAGAAGCCGAGCGTCGTGTTGAGCGGACGAACTGGGTTGAACGCGAGGCTCAGCGAGATCGCCGTGCCCGCACCACCACCGTGGGTACCGTCACCCGTCCAAAGGATTTCGCCCTGCACGTACTCCGAGGAGTAGTTGCGGTCGAAGTCACGCGGGAAGACGTTTCCCGCCTGCGTCTGGCCCTTGGTCGTGCCGTAGACGTAGTCGAGGTAGAAGACCGCCGCCGTCGGAGCCGTCATCGGCTGTACCGAGACGATCTCGTTCGCGATCAGGTTCGGGAAGACCCGGCGCAGGATCGGGAAGATGAACTTCGTGAACGAACCAACGTTGGCCGTTCGCGTGTCCTCGTTCATCGTCAAGAGGTGCTGGCACTGGTTCTCCATGAGGATCGCCGCCACGCCGAGCGTGTAGCGCTGCTGTTCCGTCTTGTCCGGAATCCCCTCGAGAAACTCGCCCCACTTCTGAACAAGGCTTCGGACGTAGCTCTTGTCGGCGATCGTCCGCGCCTGCTGCTCTGCCAATATTTCACGTGCTTCTGTAGACATCTTGTTTGCCTCAAATGGTTCCCGCTATGCGGGACTCGTTCGTCACTTCGTTCGGGTGGGAGCGAAGCCCATCAGGCCGCGCTGCTCTTCCCTGGTTGTTCCCAAACGCTCGAAAAATCCTCCATTTTCCGACCGCGGCCGAGCAGGCTTTGCCTCCTCGATTGCGTCCGGTCCATGACCCCCCTGGGTAAGCTGGCGCACGCGCGCCCTGACATTCGCGACTTCCTCCGACTGCAGCGGTGCTGCACGGAATCCGTCCAGAATCTTGTCGATCTGCTCTTTCGACTCGAGAGTCGAGTTCTCCACGAGCGGCCGGATCTCGGCGGCACGCGGATGATTGCGAAGACGCTCTTCCGCGTAGTAGAGAACTTCGAACTCCTGGTTCACGCGGTACGACTTCGCAAGAGCCTCGCGGAGCTGGGCCACTTCCTCGCGGAGTGACTCCTCGTGCTTGAGCGCGCGGACACGCTCCTTCTCCTTGCGATCCCGCTCGGCACGCTTCTCCGCCTCGATCTCCTCGGTCAGCTTCGCCGCCTCTGCCCGCTTGGTTTGCAGGTCCGTACGGACCGCTTCGATCTTCTCCTGCAGCTCCGCGCCAGTCTTGAAAACCGTTACGTCACCGAGGAGCTTGCGGATAAGCTCCGCATCCGGATCCGAACCGATTTGGCGCTCGAGGTAGAACTTGTAGCCGGCCTCTTTGGCCACCTTCTCGAGGTTGGACTTCTCCTCCTCGAGTGTCTTCAGCCTCAGCGACTGCTCCGCGAGCATCTTCTTCAGCTGACCGATCTCGCTGTCCTTCTGCTCGCCAACGATTTTCGCGTCCTCAGGAAGCACGAACGGTCGAAGAGCGTCCTTGACTCGCTCGAGGGCGACCTTCGCCCCCGCTACCGAGGGATCCGAAAGCAGCTCGCCCCGGATCTGTTCCGCGATCTCCGCTCGAAACGCCGAGAGGCGCGTGACCATCTCTTTGGCGAACTCCTCACGAAGCGCCGCCTCGGCTCCCTCGCGGCTCTCTTTCCTGGCCTGCTCAACGGCCGCCGCGAATTCCTGCGCCTGCTTCGCCTCTTGGTCCTGCTCCATCCGTTCCTCTCGATGCTCGTAGAAAACTCCCGGAAACGCGTCCTGGTCGGCCGGATCTGCAACGAAGTCGAACGTCACAAGCCGGTAGTCGTCCTGAACGATGTCCTCGCCGCGCTCGTTCGTACGAACCGAACCAAGACCGCGAGAGCTGATTCCGATTTTCCCCCCACTCGCCAAAATCGCTTTGAGATCTCGACCGCGTGCGGTATCCATGATCTCGGCCTCGCCGACAACCACGCCATCTTTGATTTCAAGATTGGTGATCTTGTGCGAGACACGCGAAAGCTGCGTCCGACCATCGCTCGGGTGATCGCTCTCTCCAAACAAGGAGCCCGCGCTCATCGTCTTTCGCAGACGATTGAACTCCCGCTCCCAGAGCTTCCCCGGATAAACGCGCTTGTTCTCCGTTGCAATCCCGCACTTGGCGAACTCGCCGCGCACGATGGTCTTCCCCTCGTGCTGCCCCTCCACCAACTGGAGCTGGACCCAGCATGAGTCCACCAGCAGCTGTTTGGGCTGCTTCGGGGCTTTCGCGGTCTTTACGGTCGTTTCAGTGGTGGTCATGTCAGTGAATGCGCCAACGGAAGTTGCTTCGGAATTTCGTTCGCTGTATCTGTGAGTTGCCTGGATTGGTAGTGCGTCGTTTCAGTCGAAAGGGGCTTTTAGGGGCCCCGATGATCTCGCGTCGACCGCTCGAGTAGGCTGTTCGCCTCTTTCGCTGCCACTCGTCGAGATCTTCCCAACCTAGCGCGTCACCCTCTTCGGAAAAAAACCCGTACCCTCGGTTCGACTCATGTTGAGGCGGCTCAGCGCGGCCCCCGCACCCGTAGTCGGACGCGGCGTCGCTCCCTGGCCCTTGTTCTTGATCAGAGGAGTCGCGAAACGGACCCCTTCGTCCTTTTCCGCGGGGTCCCTGTCGCCGCCCGGCTTGTCGCCCTTCTTGTCCTCAGGATCCTCATCATCCTCTTCATCATCGTCTGCCTCGACGATGTCGGCGTAGAGATCCATCGCCGTGACGAGAGCGTCCATCTGCTGACGGAACTCCGCAGCAACCCCCTCCGCGTCCAGCTCCTCGCCCGACTCCAGCGCAAGCGCGATGTCACGCGCCTCCCCTGCCATCGTCGCAAGCGTCTCTGCCGCCTCGGCAAGATCGCCGTCCTGGTGCTTGTACGCGTACCCGGCGTAACCGCGACCGAGCATCTCGGCGATGATCGCGCTGTTCGCGAAAGCCTTCACCGTCTCCGTGCGATGCTTGGCATCGACGTTCTCGATAATCGCCGAGACGTCCGTCAGAACATCCGCGATTCGATCGAGCGGGGTCGAGCCCTCGACAACACCCGTCGAGGTGCGGATCTTCTGGACCGCCTCGCGCACCGACAGCGGGCCGGGAAGCGACTCGTTCGGACCCTTGGTGGCAGCGACCTTTCCGTCGACCGCGCTCGCCGGAGGCTGCGCAGCGCGAACCTTGTCGGGCTCACCCTTGATCGCCTCTGACTGCGCGCCAGGCGTTACAGGCAGATTCGCCTCGGGCGGCTTCGCACCTTCGTGACCCGGAACTTCGTCCGTCGGATCTGCGCCCTTCTCCTTCGGCTTGTCGGTAAGCGCGCCCACGTTTCGACCCGGCGCGGCTGCGCTCGTGGTGGGTTCGCCGGACGGACCCGGAGTCTCCGGTCCCTCCTCGGGAAGGATCCCAAGCTTTCGGAGATCCTCGTTGAGTGGGCTGAGCGGGGCGTGACGACCAAACATGTCTTCTACTTCTCCTCTGCTGTTGCAGAAAGGCGAGTTGTCATTGCTTCCACGAACAAACCAGCAACATCGTACTGATGTAGCTCGACTACTAAAGCGTCGTAGAGCTTGGCTTGGCCGTCAAGACTAATTGTGTGTTTCGCGCCTTCAGTGAGCGCATTTCTGATTCCACGAAGATCCGCTGCAAGATCTTCGACGAACACTTCAAACCCTTTTAGGGTCGGATCGCTCGGCTTTTTCAGCGCCGGGACCACTCCGTTGAGCTTCTCGCGCGCAGCCTCAACTCGATTCGAGAGGCCGGCAACACGTTCGGCGAGATACGTCAGGTCTGACGTAACCAGGCTCTGGTAGCCCGAGAGATCTCCCTCGATAAGAGTTCCGTCGTAGAGTTTGCGGAACTTGGGCTGAAGACGAGACGCTTCTAGCGCTGGAAGGTCCGTACGGACCGCCCCCTGGATCGCCGCGCGCTGCTCCTGATAGACCTTCTTCCACGGACGATCGCTCTTCACGAGCGTTTCAAACGACTCGACGAGCTTCGTCGGCTCCACCGGAGGCGCAGCCTCGAGCGCGTGTTTGACCACGTGCCCAAAATGGAGATCGGCGCGGCTCGCCGTTCCCCGCATGAACGCCTCTACGAACGCTCTCGCCGACTGCTCCGCGAATTGCGCCTCGTTGAACACCGCCGCCATGATGGGCTCGCAGCCCACGATCATGACTTCCTTGTTCTCTGCGATCTCGTATTTGACGCGCCACGCGTTGTACTCGACGCTCTCCGCAGGAAGTGCCGGCACTTTCGGCATTTTCGGCTTCATCGGGGGCTCCGAATCGTCGCCCTCCTTGTCGCCGCCCAAAGTCTGCCCAAGCGTCTTGCCGTCGGAACGACCAAACGGATTCGTCAGCGGGCCGATCTTGCTGCCTACGGGCTTCGCATCCAACGCCGCTTTGCCCACCCCCGCCATGCCGCCCGTCGCGAAACCCGTCGCAAGCTTCTTCGCGTTGTCAACAGTATCGGAGACGTTGTCCTTGAAGTTCTGCCACATCCCCTCAGAGAGCGGCTTCGCCGTTACGACCACTGCGTAGCCGTTAAACGTTCCCTCGACAGTCACCGAAACGTCTTTCCCGAAGAGCCGCGCTGCCGATTCCGAAATTGCCTTCTCGACCCGACCGCGAAGTCGCTCGTACGAGCCTTCTAGGATCGATTCAATCTCTTCACCGAAAAACGGCCGCGTCATCACATTTGACGCTAAAGGTGGTTTCCCGAAACAGTCAACGATATTCGTTGACTATTCTTTCCCCACCGCCGTTAGTAGCGGCGGAGACCTCGAACCTCGATGTTGAGATCCCGCACCAGTCCCCCCAGCTCCCGCAGCCGCGAGTGGATCATTCGATCCTCATGGGACCGCGCGCGTAGTTTCTCCTGCATCTGCTGACTCGTAAATCCAAGCCTATCCAGCTTCGACTCGAGCCGCGATCGGTCCGCACGAGACTTTGCTTCCCCCTCAAACAGTCTCCGCTCGAGCCCGTAATACTCCACCGGTCGAACGCCGTCCCGGATCCGGATCAGCGGGCCCCCAATTCGACTCTCTTTTCGCGCGGCCTGTTGCGCCGCCTGAGCTTGCTGCGCCTGAGCCTGTTGCTGTTGCGCCATCTGGGCAGCCTGCGCCTGCTGCTGTTGCTGCTGCGGGGTCTGCATTCCAGCCGCGTTCATCGCCTGCGTCGTGTCGATCTGACCCTGCGCTTGGCCTTCCATTCCCGCCGCAGCCACCGCTTTCTGGATCATGCTCTGCGTGCGCGCCTGAATCGTCGCCTCTTCGTCGGCTTCTTCCTCGCGCTGACGCATCACGAGCGCGATCTCCTCGTCACTCAGTTTGAGGACCGTCGAGAGCAGGTAGTGCAGGGAAACCATCTCACGGAGACGCCCGCAAAGGTCCGCGCGCGCATTCAAGACTTCCATCTGCGCCAACTCGAAGATCGCACTTGGAACCGTCATGTGCATCGAGTAGTCGACGCGGTTTGGATCGATCCCAAGCGCCGCCAAATGGACCCGCATGATCTTGGCAAACCCATTTCGAAGCTCACGCTGCACCCTGAGAATCGTCCGCGCGAACCGTACGTCACGCGAGCTGAGCGAGCTGTGAGTGTCCGACTGATCCTGTGCCAAGTAACTCTTCGGAACCTTGATTGCTGCAAACAGCTGATCCAAAAAATACTGAATATCTTCCATGCTTTGCCAGCTAGGCGCACCTAGGACTTCAATTCGAGTCCCATCTACTCCTTGCCGGGTCGGCACGAAAACATCGTCCTGTTGGTTCAAGATGGAGTGCTTGAGATCCATCTTTCCCGTGAGGTTGTTGACGTACTTCTTCTTCTTGTTCTGCTGTCGTACGCGATTCAAGTAGGCGAGCGCTTCCGCCGGAGGAAGGTTGCCTGTGTCTACGTAATAGGCGAACCTCTCTGCGCCCCTGGTAAGGCGGTAAATCATCGCCGTGTCTTCAAGCAACACAAGCCGTTTGAAGATCCAGCGGGCGCTGTCTAGGATCGAATTGTGGACTACAAGCCCGTCGGCAATGAAGTTGTGCTCGTTGTTTGCGACCTCAATATCGTAGACCGCCTCTTCGCCCGCCGGGTCGATCGAGATGATCTCCTCGCTGCCGAACTCCTGCGATTCGAGGACTGTCTCGTGGTAGGTCACCAAGGCGCCGCCGGTACCTACAATCAGTTTTTCTTTGCCGTTAGAACGCTTTATCACGCCTGTACGAGGGCCGCGAGTCCGCACATTACCGCTCGTCCACCCTAGGCCGTCGATCAGAGCTTTGATGTCTCGCACGAGGGGATCGTTGCAGAGTTCGGTGTGCAGGTACTTCCCTTCGTATGTTTCCCAACCATCGGCGTCAATGAATCCCTCTAGGAATTCCTTGCGGTGCTCAAACGGAAGCGTGTAAACCCATGCCGGAACACGCTTGAAGTGCGCACCATCGATCCACCCAAGTTCCCTAAGGACGCCGACTAGTGCTTGACTGCTAACGTACGATTGCGTTTCTACGCCCGGCTCGTCATATCGACCGCTACGGGCTGTCGGCAGTCCACACTTTTCCAGCAAACCTTCATAGAACTTGTTGCGTTCTTCGTCCACGCCGAGCGCGAACAATACCTGGCCGTCCGTCAGCCAGCCGTCGCCGAGAAGAAATCCGTACAGGCGCGCAAACCAAGGTTCTACGAAATCTGGTAGCCGGAGTCGCTCGTCCTGAAGCTTTTTTGTCCAACTCCCCTCAAATAGCGGCAGACCCGCTTCGTCGAACAGGGCTCTAAGCGTCTTCAGCGGAACAGCTGACCCCCCTTCCAAGAGAAGTTCCAAAACTGCTCGCGTGATTCCCAGTTTTGCGGCTAACGGTCGCAGTCCGCTATCTCTCGGCGAGTAGTGGCTCTCTCGCGTTTGTTGGCGAAGAGCTGCGGCCCCGCGCGCGGTAAGACGCACTTCCGTGTCGTCGTCGACGCGCAGTAATCTGAGCCCGAGAGGAGGCGGCGGCCGAGTCTCCGGCATTCGTGCCGCAAACACAAGCTTGTCGCCGATTCTAAGTTCTTCGACTGGGCGCCAGCGGTTCTTTCCGTGACCGCCGAGATCGACCAGAAGCGGGTGATTCGCTGTTAGCGTGATCTCTCTGTGCGTGGTCCTCACCCGGAAAACAGGCTTCACTCCGTTGCAGACCTGATCCAGAACTTTCGTAGTCTGCAGACGACCCGCTTTGCGCGTAAACACACGATCTCCAGATCGGATGTCCGCGATCGCTTTAACTCCGTCCGGCGTCCAAACGCGGCTTGAGCCGACAAGGCAACTCCCGTATATGGCACGTCGTTGTTTGGTGTGGATTCGGAAGTGAACGACCTCCCAATCCTCGAACGCAGATAGACGTTCCATGCCGGCGATCGTCCCTTGACCGTTAGATCGCCCCTGGAGCATCGCCGATCGCATAGCCAGAATCTGCTGGAATTCCGCCGGAGAATTGTGAACAACAACGCCGTCTGCGATGAAGTTATGGGCCTCATCGTCGACCTCGAGATCGAAAACCTCTGCTTCGCCGTGATCGACGATGCTTATCACGTTCTCCGCTACAAGCGGCGCTTCGAACTTTAGCTCACTATAGCAGCACGTAAAAGAGTCGGCGCGTGTCTGGACCACAACGTCTTTGCCTGTTCGACGGTTGTGAATTGTGTCGCCTACCTTATTGACCTGTTTTCCGATATTCCCGCAGTGGTAGCCGAGTCCGTCAATAAGATTTTTCAGATCTCGGACAAGATCGTAATTTGCCAGCTCAAACTGATGCATGACCAGTCCGGCTTTGCTCCGTAGATCCCACCCGTCGGCATCGATGAACCCCCTGAGAAAGGCCTCTCGGTGTTCCTCGGGGAGGCCGTAGACCCACCTCGGAACCCGTTTATTGTGGGAACCCTGGATCCAACCGAGCGAGACCAACAGTCTTGCCAGGTAGACACCGCCCGCGCAGGTCTGTTCGCCGTCGTTTTTGATTCTAGGTGTAAGCCCATACGAGTTCAACAGTCCGTCATAGTAGTCATTCAGCTCCGGATACTCGCCGCGGGCGTAGCAAACGTTACCTTCGTCGAGCCAACCGTCTCCCAGGAGAAATCCGAAAAGCCGGCAGAATTCAGGGGTAGGACGATCCGGTAGTGTGAGCTTCTTGGGTTGGCTACCCCAAGAGGTCGTGTAGTCGTCAGGGTCCTCAGACCAAATCTCTGACCATTCCGGCACACGGCCCGCCGGCATTCGTGTGCAGATGACAAGTTTCGCCGACTTCGCGTAGTCGATGTTCTTCTTACCACCAGACTGTCTTACTAGTCGCAGGTCTTTTGCTTTTACCCAGGTAGGCTCACCCGTACGACCGGCCTCGGAAGGCTGCACGGCCAATAAGGGGTGATCGGCTGTTACCACGATTTCCCGGTGACGAGTCCGAATTCGAAGTACGCGTTGTGTACCGTTACTGTGCCTTCGTACCACTGGCAGCGTCTTGATCGCCCCTCCTAGAACCGCGGTCGGAGATCGGACTGGCGATTCGAGGGCAGGACGCACCCCCTTTACCGGTTTGTACCCGAGGACTTTGCCTTCGTCGAACTGCTGAATTTCCGTTAGACCGCTTACGCCCCAAACACGGGAGCCGGAGGCCAAACAGTGCCCAAACCGACCTTTGAAATCTTGAACAAATCCATATAGTTCGCCGCGAGTACCCTCGATTCGGCGAACCGTCGGCGGCGCGAGGTAGTTGAGTCCACGCACTCCTTGATCGGTAACAAGCAGCTCTTCGTAATTTTGCCCGTATAGGGCTAGCGTCCGCGCGATACTCCAGATCTCTTCTTCGATTCGGAGGGTTCGATGGAAGAGGTCTTCGCCGATCTCCTCGATGGTCTTGTCGGGGCTACTCAGCCACAGGGGGCGACCTACGTGGTAGTCGTGCTGGGTCGCATCGTCCGCGTAGATTTCCAGGGCGGTGGCAATCAAAGGGTGATCGGCCATCTCCTCGTAGTCGACGAACCTGGAGAGAAGGTCCTGTTCAAGCTTGAGGTAGTCGCTGAGAACGTCATACCCATACGCTTGAAGTAGGTCGCTTCCGCTGCTGGGGTAGCCGGATGCGGTCGTGCCTTTGGCGAACTGGAACGCCGTGTGCTCTTTGTCTTGGCGGATCCAGCCTCGGACCCTATTTACCGCGTCGCCGATGAATCCCACGCCGTCTTAGCCTTTCAACCGGAGCTGTTCGAGCAGTGAAGCTACGAACACATCTGGCGCCGTCGCAAGCTCGGCCCCGAGTCGCGCTGCGACCATTTGAGGCAGGTCCGGCAGACTCGCGTAGTCCGCGGGACGAAGTGCCATTTGCTGAAGCTCGGTTGCAATCTGACGCGCCACGATTACGCCAATATCCCGCATAATCGGGGAAGTGTCTATGTCGGCGATCGCTTGAGCGGCAAGATCGCGCGTCACCCCGGAAGGCATGACGAGCACCTTTCCCGTATCGACCCCGAAAGCCTCTACAGTAGCCGGGGCCGTCGCCGGAAGAGGCGTTTCCCCCATTAGCGCGCGAATTTCGTCGAGAACGCTCACGGTGCCCCTACGCGTTCGAGCCAAGCATCAACGAGTGAATCGTCCTTCGCACGTCCAAACCGATCGGCAGTTTGATGATTCCACTCTCCGCGGACCGCCAGACCGCGCCGATCTCGCCTCGGGCCGTCGGTGGGGATTGCGTCGCGCATCTCGTGACCGTGATGATGAACGTATTCAGCGCGCGTAGCTCATCGGCGGTAAGCGTCCCCATTGCCGGACTGTGCATGATCGCGTCAAGTAGTGCGCGAAGATGAACGTAGTTGGGATCGGTCGCGATCGTCACGACGGGCATTGCCGGGGCGTCTTGCGAGCGAAGCAGGCCCTGGAGGTCTTCTACGAGCGGATTGGCCATCAGCCTATCCTATCGGTCCGTACGGACTTTTCGTCAGAAATTCCAGCCGTCTCCCCAATCAGGATCCCCGCCATCGCCTGTAAGAAACGCCGGAAGCAGCCCCGTATTCTCGTTGGCCCCCCGATTTCCCGCCAAATACGACTGCTGCTGTTCGTGCATCCACGGGTCGTTGTCCTGCATGAGCCCTTTCATGATCGGCAGCGGAGCCACCAACCGCTGCTGCGATAGGGTGAAAACAACACCAGCCAAGCTATCTGATTGATCTTTCGAGCCTTTTTTCGGGTGATCGATCTTGCGATTTACACCTTTTGTGTGTTCCTCGAGTGCTACCAGCTCCTTGAACAGGTGTTCGTCGTGGTAGAGCCTGACACGATTCTCGTAGAGCGCGGTCTTCAGCGTGTCATACGGCTCGGGGCTCGTGTCGACGGAGATCATCTCCGCGTTGATCCCTCGTTGTCCGAGAATTTGCAGACCGTCCGTCGATTGCCACGAGTCATAGGAGACGCACGTAACAGTGTAGCCGTGCGCGATGAGATCGTAGATGAGGTGTCGAATGTCCCCGAAAACGATCTCGCCCCCCGTGGGCGGTACGATTCGCAACATGCAGTCGACGGTGTACACAGGGGCTTTTTCAACGTACTCGCGACCATCCTCGCTTCGACGAATGACGTCTTTATGGCCGCTCACGTGCGCCATACACAGTGCGGCCGCGTCATGCTTAAGGCCGAGGTCGACGTGAATATGGCGGTTAGCGGCAGGGTTTAGGAGCGGGCGCAGAATCGGTCGGTCCCCGTAGCCCATGATTCGCTCGCGGCGCTCGCCAACCATGCGGCTCCACATGAAGGTGCCGCCCTTCGACATGTCGTAAACCGCAGTGGAGAACGGGTGAGACAATCCCGGGTCGATAGCTTCTTTGATCTTCTCGCGCCTTTGAATGTACGGACGAAGACTGGAAGAGCTGATCCCGCCAATGTCTCGAATCGCGCTTTCCAGGTCCCGTTCGAAGTCTTTTCGAAAGTCGATCGGTACGTCCAAAAGAACCACTCCCTCTGGGAGTGTCGGTCGAAGCTTCTCGGGGTCTTCGTTGTCCTCGAGAATCCGCGAGCCTAGCTCGCTGTTGCCACAGAGGACCCAGAATCGTTTCTGGTTGTAGTAGGCGTCGGGCTTTGTTTGCCAGACGGTGTAATCGGTCACGTACACCGATGGGTCATTTAGAGACTGTTGAATGCGTCGTGCCGTAAAGTCGTCGTCAGAGGTCTTCGAGGACACCAGGAACAGCATCCCCGGTAGCTTCCCTTGACGCTCGAAACGCGACTTCATACGGCGGAGGATCGCGTGGTAGATCGTGTCCGCCTTGTCTATCTCGCCTGCCGCGGTCTTGGACGTGCCGAGGAAGGCCGCCTCGTCGATCAGCGCTCCGATCACGTTCAGCCCCAACGCGGAAGTTGCCGTTGTCGCTCTCGGAGCGACCCATACGTTGTGCGGAAATCTCAGCTCCGTCTTCGATGTGGCAAACGGAAACTGTTCGTTGAAATAAGCGCTGGCCTTTAGCTTGACTACTAGATTTTCAAACACGACCTTTTGCGCGAGACTCTCATTGACCGATAGAGCGAGGAACGAAATGTTCGTATCCTTAGCCAATCCGAAGCCGGCATGCGGATCGCGCATGCAGGATATTTCGTACAAAACCCTACAAATTCCGATAGATGCTGTAAAGGTTTTCCCCGAACCGATCCCACCAGTATTGGAGGAGTACACGCCGTTGCGTGTATAGGCACCCTCGTCGTTGAGGGTGCAAATCGCGAAGTTCTCGGTCTGCGGAACCGTCATGCAGTACACGGGGCCCCGCCCGATATGTTCGACGGACACCACGCAGTGATTCCTCGCTCTGAACAGGGTACCCCTCTCAATACCGGCCTCGCGCAGCACGCTCCTAACGCGAGTTGTCGAGCACCCCAGCGCAACTGAAACCGCCTTGATTGTCGTCGCACCGCCAGCTCTTGCGCTCAGAATACTCTCCAGCGTTACGTCAGGTCGTCTTACTCGACCTTCCTTGTTTCTAGCCACGAGTCTAGCTGTGTGAGCCTTTTTGGCTTCCTCTGAGCGAGCGATCCAAGTTCGACGCCCGGCAAACTTTGCGTTGCCGGCGAGATTGCGCGCTCGCATGCGCTCCGCAGCCGCTGCTTTTTGCTCGTCGGCTCCTTCTCCTTGCCAACGCCTCTCCCTACCCGTTTTGGCGCGTTCTGCAAGAACCGCGCGTTTCTCCTCGGGCGTGATATTCCACTTCTCAAGACTGGCGCGCGCATGACGCCGACCCTTCTCAGATCGCATATACTCCAGATGTCCCTTACGGAGCGGCGATGACGGATCCGATGCGGCTTGGCGTTGCCGCGACACCAGATTGGCCCGCACTTCGGGATTTTCTGCGAAATAGGCGCGCTTAGCCCGAGCGTGTAGCAACCTGTGATCTTTCCACGGCATTCGCGTTAGGTTTGAAGGGCGATTGTCCGTTTTTCTGAAGTTGACGTGGTGGATCGTCTCGATCTTGGAGTCGATAGGCCCATTTAATGACTCCACGCATACATGTGTGTAGACCTCTCGCTCGATCTTGTTGTCGAGGACCAGTTCGTAGCCCTCGATACGCCGCCCCTGGCTTCGTTTGGAGAGCCTTGTTTGAAACGGCATCAGGCTGTCGCCCGCTTTTAGCTCTTCAATTGTTCGTTTGGTTCCGTCTCTCAGAACCATGCGATGCCGCGCATTTCCGACAAAATGGGACCCATCCTCGAGCCTGACGCGATAATAGTCGTCCTCGCCGGTACAGCGCGGCTGTTCGGCGAGTGCGGGCAGCACACTGCCGTCAGGACGACAGCTGTATACCCAGAACGGTTCGGGGTCGGACTGCCACCGTTCCGCCAGTTTCGCTATCGTCGCAGTTGTTCCATCCAGCAGGGGGATCGGTGTATCAGGGTGCAAGCAAAGTATGGCCTCAGAGTAGCCACCTTCGAACATCTCCTTGAGGTCTGCGAGCAGCTTTGGGTAGATATTCGAACAGGTCTCGCCGAGGTAGTATGGGTCCTTCACGAAGGTCTCCATGTCTACCGGTGGTGTCTTGTACTCGGCCTGACCGAGCAATTCGATCAAAGAAGGCTCTTCAGAGGGGACTGCGGAAGGATCATTGCGCTCTTCGAGTTCCTTCAAAATCAGATCGACGACTTCGCGCTCGGCCGGGCTCAGACGCGCGAGATCCTGCTTGAGGAGCATCTCTGTCTCCTCAGGTAGACGCTGCGTGACGGCTCTTCCGTTGATAATCGAGATCGCCACTAGTCGATCTCCGTACCACTCACATCGATCGCTTCTTCAGGGAAGAGATCCTCGGAAGGTCCGTACGGACTTTTCGCGGCCGGAGTCGCTTCCACGACCTCCCCCGGCACGTCAATCGCGCCCTCAGTGAGCTGCGCCGCCGGTCGCGAAAGTAGACGTTCAACCAGGTTGAGGATCTTCTTCCGAGACTCTGCGTTGTGCATCACCTGTTGCACTTCAGGCTTGTTGTTGTACCGAACCGCGACGTCCGCCATCAGTCGCGCGTCCACATCGAGCTGACCAATGTGCCGCTTGGAGAGACCGAGATCCATCTTGAGGTCCTTGTAGGCGACCAAGATCTCTTTTGCGATCCTCACTTCCTGACCCGTCGTCGGAAGCAGCTTCGAGATGGTCTTCTCGTTTTTGAGATCGATCTCGATACGGCCCATTTGGAGCGTGTAGAGGCGTTGCAGCTCGTGCAGCTCGTCGAGCCCTTCTTCGACTTTTTCCGCGGCCTTTACGTGCGCGCGCGGGATCCGTGGCTTCATTAGTTCCGCCGGGGGGATGGAGGCGCGATAGTCGAGGAGCTGGGAAACCACGGAGGCGCGCGTGATGTCGTTCATCTCCTCCTTCACCTCTTGGATGAACTTGGCGACGTCTTTGAGCGGCCAGCCCTCTTTGATGCGCTGGTCGACCTCTTGAAAACATCGGAGGCCTCGCACTCGCGTCTGGCCCTGCTGCCGACTCACCGGAGCGATTTTGCGTCTTGCTGTCATTGTGGAAAGATTTCCGCTCTTTCCACGGATCGTAACCGGTTCTTGAGTATCCCGCTACAGCTCCGTTAGGGTAGAGATCGGTCTGACCGCGGAGGTCGTCGTTAGGACGGCTGGGTAACGCCACTTCTCTCGAGGGGAGCGGCGTTTTACTTTTCGGCCCACGACGGGCCATCGGCCGGTTCGGCCTCGACCGGTACATCCGGCAGGTACGGTTGGATCGCCTCGATCATCCCTTCCTGCAGCTCCTTCTTCGAGGCTGCGACCAGTTCCGGGTCGTTGTCGGTCTCTAGCATGATCTCGTCATGAACCATGTGAATCATCTTCGCCCGCCCGTTGTACTTCTTCAGACGGTCATAGACGCACCGCAAAGCCTTCTTC